>X409_Impala__coassemble_598_pt1 | contig 12914 bp, 5 predicted proteins | sample X409_Impala__metabat2_high_PE_002 | metagenome-assembled genome bin X409_Impala
CCGTTGCAGGCGAGGCCGGCGTGCCCTTCTTCTCCATCTCCGGCTCTGATTTTGTGGAGATGTTCGTGGGCGTGGGCGCCAGCCGTGTGCGCGACCTGTTCGACCAGGCCAAGCGCTCTGCCCCCGCCATCGTGTTCATCGACGAGATCGACGCTGTGGGCCGTCACCGCGGCGCCGGCCTGGGCGGCGGTCACGACGAGCGCGAGCAGACCCTGAACCAGCTGCTCGTCGAGATGGATGGCTTTGCGGTCAATGAGGGCGTCATCGTGATGGCGGCCACCAACCGCCGCGATATCCTCGACCCCGCGCTGCTGCGTCCGGGCCGCTTTGACCGCACCATCACCGTCAATTATCCCGACCTGGAGGGCCGCGTGGCCATCATGAAGGTCCACACCAAGGGCAAGCCCCTGGCCGATGACGTGGACCTGACCGTGCTGGCCAAGCGCACCCCCTTCGCCACCGGCGCCGACCTGGAGAACATGATGAACGAGGCGGCGATCCTTGCGGCCCGCGCCCGCAAGCCGGAGATCGACCAGCAGCTGATGCTGGACGCCATCGCCCGCATCCAGATGGGCCCGGAGAAGCGCAGCCACAAGGTGACCGACAACGATCGCCGCATGGTGGCCATCCACGAGGGCGGCCACGCCATCGTCAGCCATGTGCTGCCCGGCGCGGACGACGTCCACCTGGTGACCATCGTGCCCCGTGGCCGCACCGGCGGTCATACCCTGGCCCTGCCCGCCACCGAGGACGAGTTCACCATGCAGAACCAGCTGATGGCCGAGGTAGCCATGCTGATGGGCGGCCATGCCGCTGAAAAGCTGGTGCTGGGCGAGTACAGCGTGGGCTCCACCAGCGATCTGCAGCGCGCCACCGAGCTCTGCCGCCGCATGGTGACCATGTTCGGCATGAGCGAGGAGCTCGGCCCGGTGTACCTGGACAGCGACCAGGAGGTCTTCGTGGGCATGGAGTTCGGCCAGAGCCGCGCTTATTCCGAGGAGACCGCCGCCAAGGTGGACGCCGAGGTCAAGAAGCTCTGCCAGATGTGCTATGACATGGCCGTCAAGGCCCTGAGCGACAACCGCGACAAGCTGGATCTGCTCACCGAGGCCCTGCTCAAGCACGAGACCATCAGCCGCCAGGAGTTCGTCGCCCTGATGGACACCGGCGTGATGCCTGAGATCACCTCCGAGGGCAAGCCCCGCAGCCTGCATGAGATCCTCGAGGAGGCCAAGGCTGAAGCGCCTGCCGAAGCGGAGGCTGATGCCCCCCGGACGGAAACCGCTGCCGATGACGGGAACAAACCCGCCGAAGACAGCGTCAAAGAAGATGAAGCCTGACCTGCACATGCACACCACCGCCTCCGATGGTGTGCTGACGCCGCGGGAGCTGGTGGATTTCGCTGCCAGCCGCGGCGTGACCATCATGGCCATCACCGACCATGATACCTTCGCCGGTGCGGACAGCCTGCGCGGCGCGCAGACGCCCATCCCGGTCATCACCGGCGTGGAGCTGTCCCTGAAGGACATGAAGGGCCTGCACCTGCTGGGCTACGGCCTGACAGAGGCGCCGGAGCTGCGCCGGACCGTCCGCGAGCTGGCGGAAAAGCGCATCACCCGCGCGGCACGCATCGTGGAGAAGCTCGCTGATATGGGCTTTCCGCTGGATTACGAGACCATCCGCGAAAAATGCGGCGGCACCGTGGGCCGGCTGCACATTGCCCGCGCGATGGTGGAAAAAGGCTACGTCCGCCATACGGAGGCCGCCTTTGACCGCTATATCGGCGAGGGCAGGGAAGGGTATGTTCCCAACGAAAGCCTCACCATGGCGGAGGCGCTGCCGCTGCTGCGCCGCAACGGATTCGTGCCGGTTCTGGCCCATCCTGCCGAGCTGGAGCAGAAGGACGAAACGACCCGCATGCTCATCCAGGCCTGGCAGAAGCAGGGCCTCATGGGCGTGGAGGTGTATCACCCCTCCTGGCTCAAGCGGGGGTATCCCCAGCTGGACGCCATGGTGCGGCGGATGGGGCTGCTGGTGACCGGCGGCAGCGATTACCACTGTGATGACAACCGCCACGGGCAGCCGGGCTCCACCGCCCTGCGCTGGACGGAGGCGGAAGAGGATGTATCCGCATTGCTGCGCGCCATGGAAGCTGCGCGGCGCTGACAAGATTACGAAAGGAGGGGTGCTCGATGTGTCCCTATGATCCGAACAATGACGATCACCGCAGGGCAGAGGGCGGCATGGCGTCGTCCGAGCCGTCCATGAGTGCCCCTGCGCCCATGCCGGGCAAGCCTGCCGCCTCCTATGTGAAGCCGCAGCAGCCCCAGCCTCAGACGGACTGGCAGCCGCCGCAGAACCAGTCCGGGTGGGTACAACAGCAGTATCCGATCAATCAGGGCTATGTGCCGCCGGTCCAGCAGGGCTATCAGCCCACGCCCAGCCAGGGCATTCCCGGCGGGCAGCTGCCGCCCCAGCAATACACCTGGCAGCAGGGGTATACGCCGGGGCCCTCGCAGGGCGGGTATCAGCAGCCCACGGGCCGCGGCTGGACGCAGCCCTACCCCGTGCAGCAGCCCCAGGATCAAGCCTGGCAGGGCGGATACAATGCAAATCAATGGCCGGGCAACGGCTATGCCCCCGTGTATGATCAGCCGCCGGCGCAAGCACAGCGGCAGCCCAAGGCACTGCTGGACGCCAATAAGCTGGTGTACATTGCCGTGGCAGCGGTGGTGCTGCTGATCGTGGTGCTGGTCGTGTCCCGCACCGTCAGCAGCAACAACGCCCAGCGGGCCATCCAGCAGGCTGTGGCGGCTTATGATGACCGCTACTGCGAGGGCGTGTATGTGGATGGCATCCACCTGGGCGGCATGACCCGCGAGGAGGCCCGGGCGGCGGTGCAAAAGAGCGCCCAGCTCAAGTGCGACGAATGGAATGTTGCGCTGGTGACGACGAGCGGCGAGTATGTGGGCGAGATCAACTCCTACCACCTGGGCATGACCGTGCATGTGGATGACGCGCTGGAGGAAGCCTGGGCTCAGGGCCACAGCAGCACCAGCGTGACGGACCGCAAGAACGCCATGGATCAGCTGCTGGTCACCCCGTACAGCGGCTCCACCGCGATGCCCAGCGGCGATACTGCCGCCATCGACCGCGTGCTCAGCGAGTTTGCAGCCAGCGTGTACATCGCGCCGGTGGATGCGCGGGCTACCTTCAACAAGCAGTACACCAATCCCTTCGATATTGTGGATGAGGTGGTCGGCCGCGAGCTGGATGTGGATTCCATCAAGCATCAGGTGTATGACATGGTTTCCCGCATGGAGAGCGGCACCATCGTCCTGCAGACGCGGGAGATCCGCCCCAACTACACCCGCGCGGATCTGGAAAAGCTCACCACGCTGATCGGCAGCCACTATACCGCCATTTCCAGCACCTCCACGGCGGAGCGTAATCTCAACGTGAAGCAGGCCTGCGATCTGATCAACGGTACGGTCATCAACCCCGGCGAGAGCTTCTCGTTCAACTCGGTGGTCGGCCCCCGCACGAAGAAAAACGGCTTCCACCTGGCTACCGTGTACAACTACGGCAAGGAGGAGCCGGGCTATGGCGGCGGCGTGTGCCAGGTCAGCTCGACCATCTATGTGGCGGCTGTCCGGGCGAACATGGAGATCACCAAGCGCAGCCAGCATGGCCTGATCGTCGGCTACACGGACCTGGGCCTGGACGCCACGGTCAACTATGATGGCCGCAAGATCGACTTTGCCTTCCGCAACAATACCTCCAGCCCCATTTACATCATCACCAAGGTGATGCGCAAGCCCCGCGTGGACAAGAATCACGACCTGGTGGTCTGTGAGATCTACGGCCCGGCACTGGAGGACGGCGTCACCTATGATCTGGTGGCTGAGCAGGTGGAGATCCCCATCCCCGAGCCTACCATCGTGCCGGATAAGGAAGCGGCCTACGTCATCTACACCGATGATGTGCCCTACACCGAGCCGGGCCGCATTGGCTACGAGGTGGACAGCTACAAGGTGAAGTATGTCAACGGCGCCGAGGTTGAGCGGACCCACATGTATCACGACACCTATCCCGCAGTGGAGCCCATCACCTATGTGGGCGTGAGCGAGCGCCCCATCACGACCGTTGCACCCTGGTAAACAGGGGCGTCTCCATGGGGGCATACGGTCATAAGAAGAAAGTACAAGTCTTCTGGTTACGCGTTACTCGTAGTGGAAAATGTGCTAGTGCAGGCAGCTATGGACTGAAGGGAAAACCTTCAATCCATAGCTGCTTTTTATTGTAAATAATTTTCGAAGCGGGCTATATAAAAGAAAGTGTTATGTTAACCTGCTGCAGCACGAGCGCCAATGATTTGGCAAAACGAAGGAGAAGTATATGAATATCTATGGATATGCGCGAGTAAGCGCAAAAGATCAAAATGAAGAACGGCAACTCATTGCGTTAACTGACGTTGGCGTGAAAATGGAGAATATTTTCATCGATAAGCAGTCTGGCAAAAACTTTGATCGGCCGCAATATAAATATATGATAAAAGAGTTAAACAATGGTGATTTGCTTTATATTCTTAGCATCGACAGGTTAGGACGAAACTACGAAGAAATACAACATCAGTGGCGAACGCTTACAAAGGAAATAGGCGTTGATATTTGCGTGATCGATATGCCATTTTTAGATACGCGCAATGGGAAAGATTTGATGGGAACGTTTATTGCGGATCTTGTTTTGCAGATACTGTCTTTTGTAGCACAAAACGAGAGGGAAAACATTCGGAAAAGACAAGCGGAGGGAATTGCGGTGGCGAAATCTCGGGGCGTCCGGTTTGGACGGCCCGAGATTGAAGTGCCAACAAATTTTTCATCAATCGTGAAAGCGTGGGAACAAAAAAAAATGTCGATAGATGAAGTGCTGCAAAAATGCGGCATGAGCGCAACAACGTTCTATCGCAGATTACGTGAATATAGACGCGACAAGCAATATGTCGGAGAGTAACTTTCAAAATGTCTACCTTTTGGCAGCATCGTTTTCACACATATTTTACCTCGAACGTAAAGCTTTTGCAATAGGAAAATGCTGTATAATTGCGATTTTTTTAAAATTTACTGTTAAGTTCCGTTCAGACATATATATGTCAAAAGGTAGACGTTTTGCTAAGCCATAAATATTGGAGAATAGAATGTGAGGCTAATGAGGAATAGCTGCAAGTAGCCCCATGATGATGTAGTAGATACCTCTCGGGGTATTGGATTTGAACAACGTGATTTGGAGATAAGGAGGAATCTTCGTGTTTAAGAACCTAAAGCGACTGATAGCGTTGTCGTTGTTGGCTGTGCTGCTGTGCATTTCTTGTGATGCCTTGGCAGCTTCCGGGTCTAGCTACACGTCCAATTCTTCATTGGCGAAAAAGCTTGACAAACTGATCAATGGCGAGGTGGCAATATTTTCCAACACTACTGCAAAGTTTCCTGTGGGTTCAAGTCTAAACAACTCAAAAACATACTATTGGAAAGACAACTATTACTCCGGCAAGCAATGCTATGCCTATGGACAGGCGGCATATTACTATTTGTTTGGCGACGTGCCCTATCATGGCAATGGTAGCTATTCTAATTCCAAAGCCATTTCGGGCGTAAAGGGTCTGAAAGAACTTTCCTATAACGTCCTCTCAAAGGCCGGTGTTGGTTGCGGTGCCTATATCCGTACAACCATAAACTCTGACGGTTCCTACCATGGATCAAAAGCTCACTCCATGATTCTTCTCAAATACGATTCCAGTAGCATAACCATTCTGCATGGCAACGCCGATGGGAACGGTCTGGTTTCGGTCAACACATATACGTGGGCTAAGTTCAATTCAGCACACCTTACGGGCAGAAGTCGTTATGTGTGTCATATTATCCAACCAAATCTGACATCATCGTCTAACTATACAAAGCTTGATTCGACGCCCCGCATCGCGAAGAGCATAAAAGATGCGACAGGTGCCGATACATGCCGCTTACAGAGTGCACCATATGATGCTGAGCAGTATTATACTGGCAAGTTGGCAAAGGGGACAATTGTATATCTTCAGGGAGCTGTGAAGAATAGTTACGGAAACACTTGGTATCAGACCGAGGATGGTAAATTCATTTACAGTGGTGATTTGGAGATTCTTGAAGATAATGCAATCATCAAGAGCGAAAGCAAATTTGGTGCGGTTGGTGTCAGCAAGAATAAGGACTGCTATTTGAAGGATAAGCCCTACGAGGCGTCTGCGCATAGTACAACCGTTGCAAAGGGGAAGACTGTTGAGATCGTTGCCAAGGTCGTCAATTCCCACGGAAACACCTGGTACAAGACCTCGGACGGTAAGTACGTCTATAGTAGCGATGTGACGACGTATGAGTGCAAGGAGCTTTTTGACATCTCCGCGAAATTTAGGAATACGGAGAAGCGCGATAGTCATGCTGCCCCGTATGCAAATTCCCCGGACGTGAAATCGTATGCAAAGGATGCAGAGGTAACAGCAACACGATTCGTTGTCAATAGTCACGGCAACATTTGGGTGCAGCTTTCCGACGGAAGTTATCTGTGCTTCTATGATTTCGATAGTGACGAGAATAAGCTGAAGTATGTGGGAACGATGGCTGCGGTCACGGTGACTGAGGTCAAAAAGCCCACCGGTGATCTTAAGGTTGGAGCAAGCTTCGGGATACGTGGTGTTCTTACATCTAAGGTTCCTTTCTATAGGGTGTCTGCCCATGTGATCGACCTAAAGGCGCAGGATTACGCGTTGGAGAAGGTTACGGTCTATCCTAGCATGACAACCAGAACGGTTAATCTGAATAAGAAGATTAACGGCACGAACATTAACGAGATTACCTACTTTAACAAGTTGCCTCAAGGTTACTATCGATATGCAGTGACTGCGTGGATGGGTTTTACCTACAATGGTAAGACATTCAACTTTGGTAGTGACACTGTGCTCATTCAGAGCGAGTTTACTGTGGGTAGTCCGAAGGAAGAAGAGATTGTTCAGCCGGAGAAGCTTGACAATGTATCCTTCAGCGCAAGTAGCAGTTCGACAGGTGCGCCTGGTGGAACTGTTGTTATACCCGTGACGATTCAGAATCCCGATGCCGCACCGCTGGGCTCTATCACGCTGACGTATGACCTCCCTGCTGGTGTAACAATCAGCAAAGCTAATTTGTGTGGCAGTGCAGCAAGTGCTTCTGTATCCTCGGATAATCGCGTTACGTGGATTACATCACTTGATAGTGGCATAAAGGGCAGCGGCAAAATCCTCGAGCTCACTTTGAAATTAGGGGCAGGAGTTACGCTTCCTACGGAGTTTAGCCTAAATTTCGAAATAGTCCACGCTACGGAGCTAGTGTCTGCCAATCCTGCACCTGTTACGGTTAGAATTGGAGGCGAAACAAAACGTACGCCTGGAGATGTCAACCTGGATGGCAAGATCAACTCGCTGGATGCCTTTGCGGTGCTCAAATATTCCGTGGGATACGAGATTGCGATCAATACTGCAAACGCCGATGTTAATGCGGATGACAAGATCAATTCACTTGACGCATTTATGATTCTGAAGAAGTCTGTTGGTTATGATATAGAACTGAAATGAGGAGGAAGAGTGAATGAAGAGGCTCGTTTCGTTGGTTCTGTGCTTGTTGCTGGTTGGCGCATTCATCACCGCTCATGCTGCAGTATCAACTCCGGTGGTTTACTGCGATGGAACCAAGGTGAAATCACAAAAGATTTACGATTACGACCTTGCAGATGGTACTTTGACCATCAAATGGGACAAGCAGTCCGATGCGAGCAAATACTACTACAAGTGTATTGGCCTGAATGAAAAACCGGACTTCAGTGACAGTTATCAGTCCAGTCGCGGTACTGTGCTCGCTGAGAAGACGGTGACGTCTCACACTACGTCAAATCGTAAGTTCACTGTTACTACCAGTAAGATGGAGGCCTATAGCTACCTGAAGATTGCTGTAGCCACGTATGATAGTGCTGGTACGGCATACTGGCTGAACTTTGGTGTCGAACTGACTGATTCTGACAAGATAGTCACGGAACCGGATTTGAAATGCGACGGTAGTTCCGTGGATTCTCGCGAACTGGTTAAGTATGACTTGGCCGTCGGTACGTTGACGATCAAATGGACTCCTCAGTCGGCAGCTGACCATTACTACTACAAGTGCATTGGCTTGAATGAAAAGCCCGACTTTGACGACTCCTATCAGTCCAACAGAGGCACAACCATTGCGGAGGATACGGTTACCTCGAATACGACTACCAAGTGCAAGTTTACTCTTACCACTAGCAAGATGGAGAACTATGGGTACTTGAAGGTTGCGGTGGCTGCATACGATAGCAATGGAAAAGCCTACTGGAAGAACTTCGGTGTGCAACTGACGGACAGTAGTGCGGAAGAAATGACGCTGAGTGACACCAGTTTGTCTTTCGCATACAGTGGCGATTCCGACACTGTGACTGTCAGCGGTGCGAGCAGCTTTACGGTGTCTCATCCCACGGAAGACGAGACGGTAGCGGGCAACAAGTGGCTTACTGTTACCAAGAGCGGTAGCTCCATCAAGATTTCTGCTCGCGCTAATTACAGCACGTCTTCCCGTAGTGAGACGATCACGGTGAAGAGCAGCGACGGCCAGACAGGTACCATCAAGGTGACCCAAAAGGCTGGCTATTCAGCGCCAACGGCATCTCTAAAGATCGGCTCCAAGTCCTATAGCAGCGGAGATACCTATGGCCCCCTGGCCAATGGCGGCGAAGATACCTTGTGGCTGACGATTACGGTGAAGAATGCTCGGCGCATTCATGTCGCCTCGGGTAGCTATGACATTGGGTCTAAGACATTGAATGTCACCAGCAGTTCTACTGCAGCTGCGCACGATTGCGCCATTGCCATTCCTAAGGGCGTGGCTCCAGGTACCTATACTTTTACCATCTATGTGTCTAACTCCGATGTGGAGAATGATAAGTGGAATCAGGCTATCACGCCGATTACGCTGAAAGTGAATATCATTTCTGCGACACCATCGACTGATACCTCTTTCGATCCCATTTGGCCTTGTGCAAGCTCCTACAAGGTTACCTGTTTGTACTATTACAAGACTGGTGAAAAACATTCTACCCGGTACGGAAATAATGCGGCAATTGATATTGGTGGCAGTGGCAGCATTGTGGCCGTTGAAGATGGCGTGGTGACAAAGAAGGAAGATCTTGGAACCAAGAGCTTTGGTAAGTACATAGAGATTACTCATAACGATGGAACTGTCACTTTATACGCGCACTTGGCCTCCTTTAATTCGTCTGTCTCTGTTAACGCAAAGGTGACAAAAGGCCAAGTCATTGGCGTGATGGGCAATACTGGTAATAGCCAGGGAACGCACCTTCATTTTGAGATGAAGGGTAAGAATCCTTTCTTGGACATCTATTCAGATATGTACAAGAAGAAGGTGACCTTCGAGAAGAATGTATACTCCAACAATAACAGCTACAATTCGGATAAGCGCATTTGCAAATTGATCGAAGACGAGTATACACTTTCAAATGGCTGGTATGTATACAGCGGTAATAGCGTGCAAACAACATTTAACGGTTCTATTAACGATTTGACTGTCAGACTGGGTGAAAAAGCACAGTTGAAGGGTAATGTTAATCTGCAGGGCAACTCTTCTATCAATCGTGTCACCGTCAATGTGCAAGGGTATTACGATGCTACCGATTCGCGTGTGTTTACGAAGGCATTTAGCAATGGGGAAACTTCTGTGAAACTGCAGAACTATAATGAATTTGTAGTTGACACTTCCGTTGCCCCCTTCAATGTTGCGGGTACCTATACTGTTCGTCTGTGGGCCTCTGCACATGACGGAACTAGTATGACGGAACCTATCGCAGAAGCTACTGTTCTTGTCGCAGAGCCTGTTAGTGAACTCCCTTCATATACAGAAGATGAATTGTATCAGCATCTTTACTATACTCTAGGGGTGAATGAGGGGTCCTACGGCACAGTGAACGCAAACGACAATGGATCGGCATCTGTTGGCAAGATTCAATGGAATGCCAATGCTGGGCGCGCGCTGCCGTTGCTGAAAAAAATTGTTGCTAAGAACCCTGAGGATGCACATTCTATTCTTGGTGAGGCGCTATACCAAGAAATAGCTAACAACGGAGATGGCTATTGGACTGGCGCCAATCGCACCTTTACAGCTAATGAAAAGAACAGAGTAAGCAAACTTCTTAGTACTTCGTATGGTAAAGAAGTCCAGGAAGAGCAGATTAAGTACGACTTGACTACTGGAAACTTGGCAAGAGTACGTAAGCGTGGAGTAACCGATCCATGGGCTATTGTTTATTTTGCCGATATTATCAATGTGGGCTACAAATGGTTGCCGGAGCTCGTTGATGCGGCGATTGCTGAAGCTGGTAGTGTTGATAAGATTACTCTGGACATTGCTCATAAGGTTACACAGGCTCATTCTGTGTATGGCAAAGCTATCTATAAGACTCGGCTGCAGAGAACGTACGAATACCTGAAGGGTGTCACTTTTAATGGGAAGCACTATAACGATTCGACAGCCTCTGCACCTACCCAGGCACCTACACCTACTCAGACCCCCGTTGCTACTCCCGTCCCTGTTGCAGCCGGTACCCCTGTCTTCAATGGATACACAGCACTTAGCGTGAAGGCGTACGATTTGGCTAATGGCACTCTGACCATTACTTGGAACGCTACCAATGCGACCAAGTATTATGTCAGTGCAGTTCTGCTGAATGAGAGGCCTGTCACTACCGATGATAGTCAGGCATCACGTGCAGTTAAGACCATTAATAATGGTACATACTCCAAGAATTCGATGACGCTTTCTGTTGCTGACCTCACGGGAGGACAGTATCTGAAGTTTGCTGTTGGTTCGGCTGCGGCTGGTGAAACTGGTTATCACTGGTCTTGGATTGGTTTCAAACTTACTGACTCAACGGAAGTGCCCGTTGAGCCTGACGAACCTGACGTGTCTGACGACACTGGAATCGAACGCGTCACGTTGAGTGCGGTTAGTGGGATGAAGGGCCAGCCTGGCGGAACGGTGACTATTCCGATCAGCATGAGTAACCCCGACGCGGTGCCGCTGGGCTCCATTACGGTGGTGTTTGATTTGCCTAGTGGTGTAACAGTCAGTAAAGCAACCTTGTGCGGTAGCGCGGCGAATGCTTCAGTATCTGTTGATAAACAGATGGTGTGGATTACATCGATGAGTAGTGGCATAACGGGCAACGGCAAAATCGCCGAGCTTACTTTGAAGCTGGATGAAGCAGTGTCGCTCCCGGCGGTCTTCAACATGAATGTTGAAATTTGCCATGTTACTGAGCAACTGTATGCCAACCCTCCTTCTGTTGCGATTAGAATTGAAGGTAATACGAAGCGTACGCCTGGTGATGTCAACTTGGACGGCAAGATCAACTCGCTGGATGCATTTGCAGTGCTAAAGTATTCAGTAGGTTATCCAGTCCAAATCAATACTGCTAACGCTGATGTCAATGCGGATGACAAGATCAATTCACTTGATGCATTTACGATCCTTAAGTACTCTGTTGGCTATCCTGTTACCCTGAAATGAGAGGAGAAACAAAAATGAAAAAATTGATTTCTGTAATTCTTTGTCTCCTGATAACCTGCTTCGCCTATACGGCGTTTGCGGACTACGAGGTTGGCGATACTGTAGAGGTTTTCTTTTCGGTGAACAATCCGAACGGTGCATGCAATTTTAACGTTTACCTGTCCTATAATTCCGATGCCTTTGTGATTACCGAAGTGAAACCGGCAAACGGCTGTGACGGAAATAGTAATGGTTTCGGTTATATCGGTTTCAGCCCCTTTGCAGGCGGCTCGATTGGCAGCGTTGAGTTCAAGATTACGGAATCAGCAGTACCTGGAAAAACTTACTATATTTCCGGTAGTCACGATGGTTCCTCTGTGGACGAGAATTTCAATCCTGTTGATATTGAGCTCTCCGGAGGAGTTGAGGTTAAGATCAGGGGTACAGTCTGTACCACCCACACCTGGAATGCTGGTACCGTGACTACTGAAGCAACCTGCACTTCCACTGGTGTGAAGAAACTCACTTGTACGGTCTGCGGCAAAACCGAGGAAGAGACGCTCCCCGTTATCGATCATATCGAGGGCACGCCGGTTGTTACCAAGCCTGCTACCTGCGTTGAGGCGGGTGAGGAGACTATCTTCTGCACGATGTGTGGCACGCTGCTGAAGACCCAGGCGATTGAGCGCCTGGAGCATGTGGAAGGGGATACTGTTGTAACGAAGCAGCCCACCTGTACCGAACCTGGCACGCAGGTCACCCAGTGTGCAAACTGCGGCAAGACGATGGCTACGGCTTCTGTCCCAACGGTTGACCATGATGCGGTTATCGATGCTGCTGTTGCAGCGAGTTGCACCGCGACTGGCCTGACCGAGGGCAAGCACTGCTCTGTTTGCGGCTTTGTGATCACTGGGCAGACTGTTGTTGAGAAGCTGCCCCACACCAAGGGCGAAGCTACTGTGACGAAGAAGCCCACCTGCACCGAGAAGGGCCAGGAGAGCTACAAGTGTACTGTCTGCGGCGCGGAGATTGAGAATGATGAGATTCCGATGATTGACCATGATGCGGTTATCGATGCTGCTGTTGCAGCGAGCTGCACCGCGACTGGCCTGACCGAAGGCAAGCACTGCTCCGTTTGCGGCTTTGTGATCACTGCGCAGACTGTTGTTGAGAAGTTGCCCCACACCAAGGGCGAAGCTACTGTGACGAAGAAGCCCACCTGTACCGAGAAGGGCCAGGAGAGCTACAAGTGTACTGTCTGCGGCGCGGAGATTGAGA
>X409_Impala__coassemble_600_pt1 | contig 12893 bp, 11 predicted proteins | sample X409_Impala__metabat2_high_PE_002 | metagenome-assembled genome bin X409_Impala
ACGAGGTGGGCCGCATCTTCCGCAACGAGGGCATGGACGCCACCCACAACCCCGAATTCACCTCCGTTGAGACCTACCAGGCCTACGCGGATTACAACGAGATCATGGAAATGGTCGAGCAGCTGTACGAGTTCGTGGCGCTGAAGGCCTGCGGCACCACCGACGTGCCTTATCAGGGCCAGACCATCCACCTGAAGGCCCCCTGGAAGCGCATCACCATGGCCGACGCCGTGAAGGAAGCCTGCGGCGTGGACTGGACCGAGTGGAAGACCGACGAGGAAGCCCGCGCCTGCTGCGACGCCCGCGACATCTACGTCGAGAAGACCGCCAAGCGCGGCGACTGCCTGGCCGCCCTCTTCGATGAGTACGTTGAGGCCAGCCTGATCCAGCCCACCTTCATCATCGATTACCCGGTGGACATCTCCCCCCTGGCCAAGCGCAAGCCCGAGAACCGCGACCTCACCGAGCGCTTCGAGTTCTTCATCAACGGCCACGAGATGGGCAATGCCTTCTCCGAGCTGAATGACCCCATCGACCAGCGCCGCCGCTTCGAGGAGCAGGTCGCTGCCCGCAAGGCTCAGGGCATCAACGCCGAGGTGGACGAGGACTTCGTCTCCGCCCTGGAATACGGCATGCCCCCCACGGGCGGCCTGGGCTTCGGCCTGGATCGCCTGGTGATGCTGCTGACTGACAGCCCCACGATCCGTGACGTGCTGCTCTTCCCCACCATGAAGCCGATGGGGAAGAAGGAAGAGGAAGCAGAGGACGCAAAGGCTTGAGAGGACTGGGGTTGAGGGGATTGGGCCCGCGCTATCAAGGCGTAAAATCGGCCACCTTAAACCACGTTAAACCAAACATAAACCAATTCACTGCACAATCTACGAGAAAGCTATCTCCATTTCAAAGGGCCGCTCCAACAGGAGCGGTCTTTTTTCTTGACAGAACATCATGTATAGGCGATAATATTCTCACGGAGGTGATTCGTTTGTCTGAACAGAAAAAGCCTTGGCTTTCGGACTCAATAGATTTTGACAGTGATATTCTTCCTTATCAGTACATTGTCATTTACGCTGGTGTTGGCAGCGGCAAAAACACATTCGTCGATAAACTGGTCACTGGCAACCACTTCAAGCATGCAGACGGTTCTCTCGTGCCACCGCAGAACGTGTTGCTCATCTCTTCCCGACGCGCGAAAATTGATGAACAGCTCAAACTGACCAATGTTGTTTATGATCCCGCTATTCTGAGCAACATCTTCGCGACCAATCCATTCACCATTGACTCCAAATACGATGACTACTTTGATTCTCCCCAGATCACGCTTCCCGACCTTGACGGCTGGGGGGTGGGGCCTGCGATTTACGCCCGATCCTGTGCCTTTACCAACGCCCGTACTGAATGGTATATTGCAACTCAGTACCAACCCAAGACCGCTGAAACCCATCTGTGGGAACGCTTTGATATGATTATCATCGACGAGGCCCACTCCCTGCTTGCTGATGCCTCCTATCAAAGTTCCCCCTTCTACATCCGCCGCCTGATCGAAGAAACACTTGCCCACTCTGACAAATGCAAAGTCATCCTTTTGACTGGCACACCTCAAATCTTCAACGGCTATTCGTTGCTGGAGAAAGCCCATATCATAGACCGCATGGAGATCTGCAACAACGTCACCCCCAAGAACATCCATTTCCTTCCTCAGGAAGAAGCCAAGGAGATGCAGGAGCAATTGCTGAAGGACAAGGTGAAGTATGTGGCATTCTTCAACCACATCAAGCCTATCCGTGCATTGGGAAAAGATTTCCCATCTGATGTCGCGATGTCATTCTCCCGCGTTGAAGAAATTGATGACCTCAAAAAGAATTACCCTAAATCCTACGAAAAAATGAAAGAGGTAAGCAACTATCTTTCCGAAAAGAAAGTACTGCCTGATGACGTGATAGCATTCCTATCCACCTCGCGCAACAAAGAGGGTATCAACATCAAAAATGAAGATATCCACATCATGTTCGCTGAAACGCACAATGATGTGGACATCATCCAGATGGCCGGACGCTTGCGCAACCCTGCCGATACATTGTATGTCACCCTGAACAGCACGGACTTCCATGACACCGACAGCCAATATGAGGCCTCCTTCGCTGAGTATCCTCCGTTGCTTCAGACGGTTAATGACTACTTTGCTCATCTGTGCATCGAATCCAGGTTTATCTTCGGGGACGATCTCAGTAAAAACGTCCGTAGCTACGATAAGCTGGCAGATTTCATCGACTTCATCCATGCCAAGTTCCCTTACATCCGCTATGACTACTTCACTAACACCTTCCTGTTCTACCCAGAACGCCGCATGAGCAAGCAGTATGCAGCCAATCAAAGCGCACGCTATCGCAGCGCCGTTGAGCAGCAAGAGGGACTGAAGGAACTGGCTCACGAATGGTTCCCTGGCAGTAGCTGCACAATCTCAGACCGTCAAATTCTGGAGCAGGATGCCCAAAGGGCCGTGGACGAGTATCTCGCCGACAACCACTGGTTGGATGCCAGCACCACTGTCAGGAGTGCAGAAAAAGCTATCATTCTTGAAGCTCTTATCACCCTTACTGGTAAGTCTTTCAAAACGCTGGGGCCTGCATTAAAGCGCTATGGCTATATTCTTCAGCGGCTTACGAACTCGAAAGACGCGAATGCGCCCTGCCGCATCATTCGTACAACAACTGAATAAATTTCAAAAAGGGGGATTTTTGACGCCTTATTAGAACGTCAAAATCCCCCTTTTGTTATGCTGCAAAATTGTAGCAGGTCTCCCAATGCAGCACCTTACCCTGGGCAAGAATAAATCCCATGCAATCCTGGTTTTATGTACCCCCGGTCTCTTCCTCGGCTCGCTTCCACATCTGTTCAGACTGACTCATTGCTTGGCGCAGGAGCTTGTTTACAAGTCCGTTGACAGATTCGTTCTGAGCAGCTGCAAAGGTTTCGATCTCAGTCTTTCTTCCCTTGGGAACCACAATGCGCAAGCTGTCATAATTAGCAGCATTGTACTTGTTTTTAGCGCGCGTACTGGATTTTCCTTGATTTTCGGCCATGTCATTCACCTCCATCATCATTATTATATATCAGATACACATCTTGTACAAGTATATGTTTCCAACAAATTTTCCTGCACAATGTTGTCAGATTCGCCGATTGACATATACTTGTACAAGTATTATAATGGTATCAAGGTCAGACGATGACCACAATACAGAAGGAGGAACCCCAACATGAGCAACCCCACCCTGGAAAGCACCATCCACGAGATCCTCGACCTGAAGCGCATGCGCGAGGAGTTGGACGCTGCAATTACATCCCTGGAAGACAGCATCAAGGCCGTCATGGGCGACGAAGAACTCCTGACCGCCGGAGCCTACAAGGTCAGTTGGAAGACCTTCACATCATCCCGCGTCGATACCACAGCCCTGAAGAAAGCCCTGCCGGAGGTCGCTGCAGCCTACACCAAGACCACCACCGCCCGCCGATTCTCCATCAATTAAAGCCGGGACACCTACCACAGCATCCCGGCAACACTCACACCGACACACGCTAATGAACCGGGGAGAGCATCTCATTCTACCACATCGAGGTGCTCCCCCGCAATAAGGAAGGAGCAATTTCATGGATATTTACGCAGCCGTCACTGAGCGAATCATTGCCCAAATGGAGCAAGGCGTCATTCCCTGGCAGAAACCTTGGGTCGCCAACGGCAAGGCAATCAGCCATGCCACTGGCAAGCCATATTCCCTGCTGAACCAGATGTTGCTGGGCCGCCCTGGCGAATACCTGACCTTCAAACAGTGCCAGGAGGCTGGCGGACGCATCAAGAAGGATGAAAAATCCAGCATGGTGGTTTTCTGGAAGTGGATTGTGCAGGAGGATGAAGAGACGGGCGAGAAGAAGGAAGTCCCCTTCCTGCGATACTATAACGTGTTTCACATTGAGCAGTGCGAGGGTATCACGGCCAAGTACACCACCGAGAGCGCCCTGCCTGACGGCGCCTCCACCGTGGAGCATGCGCAGGAAATCATCTACGACTACCTGGGGCGTACAGGCGTGAAGATGCTGCATCAAGAGGGCGACCGCGCTTTCTATCGCCCCTCCACTGACGAGATCGTCTTGCCGATCCGTAAGCAATTTGTCAGCACGGCGGAATACTACGGCACTGCGTTCCATGAACTGACGCATAGCAGCGGGCATCCTTCCCGCCTGAACCGCCTGGACAAGGTCGCTGCATTTGGTGGCGCTGAGTATAGTAAGGAGGAGCTTGTCGCCGAGATTGGTGCGGCTGCACTGGTGAACCACGTCGGCCTGGAGACCTCCACCAGCTTCCGCAACAACGCGGCGTACATTCAGAACTGGCTGAGCGTCCTGCGGGGAGATAAGCGGTTCATCGTGTCGGCAGCTGGCAAGGCCGAAAAGGCCGTCCGGTTCATCCTGGGCGAGGATGTTCAAAATCCCTGATAATAACAGTAAATATCGACGCAAAGAGCCGCCTCTGGCTCATCCCTGGGGAGAACCCTTGCCGAGAGCTGGAGGCGCTCCTGCGGTCAGATTTTCCTACGATTCATGTAAAAACAAACGTACGTAAGCGTGTACACCAGCGAAGTGGCACAGATGGGGCGAAAATCACCGGAAATGTGTCAAAGAAACCGGTCAACGAAACGATTTGAGGCTTGACGGCCTTTCATTTACAGGAGGAAGCATGAGCAGGATTTACGGGTACGCCCGTGTATCCCTGTCCGAGGAGAAAGGGCAGGACTTACAGCGCCAGGTGCGCGAGTTGAGGTCGGCAGGAGCCGAGGAGATCATTACTGAACGAGAGCATGGCGACTCTCGCGTCAAGCAGAATCTGGATTTGCTGCTGGAAACGGCAGAAGAAGGCTCTACGCTGATTTGCACGGAGGTGTCCCGTTTGAGCAGAAGCACGCAGCAGCTGTGCGGCATCGTGGACATCATCAAGCAGAAGCGAATGAGGCTGGTGATCATCGGCAGCATCACGATTGACTGTCGGCAGGGCGATGTTGACCCGATGAGTCAGGCGTTTATCCAGATGAGCGCGGTGTTTGCGGAGTTGGAACTGAGTATCATCCGGGCACGGGTGAAATCTGGGATGGCCAATGCTCGCGAGAAGGGGAAGCGCATTGGGCGGAGGCCAACAACCAAAGAGGATATTCCCCCACTGTTCTACAAGCACTACCCGGCATATGTGGCCAAGCAGATCAACGTGAGCGAGTTCGCACGTCTATGCTGCTTGTCACGGCCAACGGTGTACAAGTACCTTACCTTGCTCAATGATTCTTGTCGATGTACTTCATAAGGTTGAACACAAGCTCAGTTTCTTCTGGCGTATACCCCTCCAGAGAGATCGAAAGCCCGGGTTCAATGCCCAGAATATAGTCCGCTGAAACATGGAACAGCTTTGAGAGAGCCACGACGTACTGCGTCGTAGGCGTAGACAAGCCCATTTCCCAGGCGTTGACACTTGACCGGGTCACATCCAGCTTCTTTGCAAGCTGGGCCTGGGAATAACCGGCCTTTTCGCGTAATTCCTTTATTTTCCGAGATATCATCATATCACCTCAATGATATGATACTATTCTCCGCTTGACAACAAATTATCATTAGGTGTATAATTTAATTGACATCTTTTATTCCCGGAGGTACATCTATCATGGAAAAGTTGCTGTTAATTCTCACAATGATCGGAACTCTTTTTCTTGTAGGCGGTGTCATTTCCGGCAACCCAATCGCCATCATGCTTCTCATCATTATCATCGTTTGCATGATAGCGCTCAAGATGCACCTTGACTCAAAGGATGAGGAGGAATTGGCGCATCACCGTAATACCTTCACCTACAATGGTTCTACTCACGGCCCTGGAACCGAACTTCTCATCAAGAAGCCCAACAGCGAGGAGACGATTCGCTGTGTATGGCTTTATTATGATCTCCGCGATAACAAGCATTACTACGAAGCATTCTTCGGCAACGCCAGCTATTGGGCAACGGACGACGGTTTCACCTCCCATCTTCAGCAGTTAACAGGAAGAAAATATGACCTAAATGAGTATCGCACCTCAAAATCCAAATACAACAATTTCGCTTACGAATGTCCCATGTGCAAGTCACACTTGATTAAGAATATCAGTCCTGATCGTAAACGATCAGATGCATTCTTCTCAGGAGTCGGTGCAGATACCCTGTATAGAAATTACGAATGTGACAGTTGCAAATACAAGTGGTAACTCAACCGGAGAACTTCCAATTGAAGCCCCCATCCTTTATTCTCACTGATATTCATCGTTTCCGCCAGCAAATCGCTGGCGTTTTTTACATTGACAACAAATTAACAAATCGCGTATTATGCACACACCTCCACTGCACCTATCGCCGCCAGCTTTTCCAGGATCAGCTTCAGCGGGTTGGGCAGCATCTTCACTGCACGCCTTTACTGAATTGCACACTGAGTTGCAATTTGCAATTCTATAATAATAAGGAATAATAAGGGATGGACAGACTTTTGCACGGCATTATTTTGTTATGGTAATATATGATGTTTATATTATTATAATTTGATCATATTGCCCCTGATATGGATTTTGAAGGGGCATTTTCATTTTCTAATTAACGATCGAAAAATCCCCCTTGCCAAACTGCCGCACCTATGTTATCTTAATGTCGGAGATACCCTTTCTCTGGATAGAAAGGAGCTTGTGTGACAGAGAAAGTCCCGCGCACAGAATCATGTCCTACTTTACGTAAAGGTGAGCAGCAACGTCCTAATGGCACATTTGCATTTCGCTGGACAGACTCATGTAGCCAACGCCATGCCATCTATGCCGAAACACTTGCTGAACTCCGCGCCAAGGAAGCCCTGATTGCCAAGGACATCAGTGACCAGATCAAGCCTGAAGCCCGCACCATTACTCTGAACGACTTGTTCAACCGTTGGCAGCAGCTCAAACGCGGCCTGAAGGACAACACCTTCCAGAACTATGTCTACATGTATAACCAGTACGTCATGCCGCGTTTCGGGTACAAGCGAATCTCTACGCTCGTCAAGTCCGACTTGAAGCATTTCTACAACACCCTGGTTGACGAACGCGGCTTGTCCATCGCCACGGTAGATGTCGTTCATAACGTCGTTCATCAGGTGCTGGAAATGGCGGTTGAGGATTCGTACATCCGACGCAACCCTGCCGACACCGTACTGAAAGAGTTGCGTAAGGAACTGGCTTTGCGTCGCAGCAAACGTCGCGCATTGACAAAGGATGAGCAAGAACTCTTCTTGCGATACTTGAAGGAGTCGGCACAGTACCGTCATTGGCACCCGGTGTTCGCCGTGTTGATTGGTACAGGTCTCCGGGTTGGTGAAGCGGTTGGTCTCCGCTGGTGCGACATCGACCTGGATGAAGGCATCATTGACGTCAACCACACGCTGGTCTACTACCGGCACGCGGTGGACGGCTGCTACTGCAACATTCACACACCCAAGACCGTCAACGGCATACGCCAGGTGCCGATGCTGTCCTTCGTGAAAGAAGCATTCATTGAAGAACGGCAGCGTCAACAGGACGAGGGCATCAAGTGCAATGCGACAATCGACGGCTACACGGACTTCATCTTTCTCAACCGTAATGGTCAACCACAGCATCAAGGGACGCTGAATAAAGCCCTTCGCCGCATCACGCGTGATTGTAACGCCAATGCCATGAGCCGGGGTAGCAAGGTACTGCTTCCTCACTTCAGCTGTCATAGTCTGCGTCACACGTTTACAACGAGGATGTGTGAGGCTGGCGTCAACATCAAGGTCATCCAGGACACTCTGGGGCATGCTGACGTCTCCACAACGCTGAACATCTATGCAGATGCGACTAAGGAGTTAAAGTCCAGCGCATTCCAGGAGTTTGACCAATTCTGGTTTTAAGCTTAACCCAGCTTAAACCAAACTTAAACCAAACTTAAACCAATTTCGGCCTCCACCTCTAGCCAATCACGGCCACCGAGCGCTTCGAGTTCTTCATCAACGGCCACGAGATGGGCAATGCCTTCTCCGAGCTGAACGACCCCATCGACCAGCGCCGCCGCTTCGAGGAGCAGGTCGCAGCCCGCAAGGCACAGGGCATCAACGCCGAGGTGGACGAGGACTTCGTCTCCGCCCTGGAGTACGGCATGCCCCCCACGGGCGGCCTGGGCTTCGGCCTGGATCGTCTGGTGATGCTGCTGACTGACAGCCCCACCATCCGCGACGTGCTGCTGTTCCCCACCATGAAGCCGATGAAGGAGGTCGGCCAGCAGGCCGACTAACGCAGACCATTGCTTGCAATGGTCAAGTGTAGCCAGCGCCGGGCTTTTGCACGGTGATGGCCGAAGGGCAAGAAGGATGAGGCGGAAGAACAGTGAGGGAAGCCGAAAGGCCGACTATCGACAGGCAATGCTTGCATTGCCCGAGCGTAGCCAGCGCCGGGCTTTCAGCACGGTGATGGCCGAATGCAGAAGGCTTGATTTGACCGAAGCTGCGGGCTCTCATCCGCGCCGGAAGTCAGCCTGGCTTAAGCCAATTTCAAAGCGGAATCGACAAGCGAAACACGATACCCGGAAGCACCACTCCCCTGCGGGTGGTGCTTTTTCGTGCATGAAGCACAGTGCATCTGCCCGTGCAGCGCCGTTTTTTCGTCGTGAACGACAGCTGCAAAGGCCCCGCACGCCTTGACATCACACCGCCTTTGCCATATAATGTAGGTAGTAAGTTTACGCCATCCAAAGGAGCGTGTTGATATGTCCCGCAGACTCATTTTCCTGCTGTGTGCACTGATGATGCTGCTGAGCTTCCCCCTCGTTCACGCCGAAACTGTGCCGGAAACATCCGGGAATTTCGAGCAGTTTTATCGCATCCCCGATGTTACCGCCTATCAGGGGGATGAAGTCATCCGCGGCTACCTCAAGGGCGCCAGCACCACGGTGGAGCCCCTGGCTCTGTCCTGCAGGATGACCCGTTCCGCCGTCGTCGGGCAGACCGCTGCATGGCGCGTCACCGTGACCGGCGGCCTGAGCGATCCCTCCTGCCGCGCGCTGCTGTTCCGCCAGGAGCTGGACGCGGCGGATGACCAGTACGCCTTTGTGGCCTCCATCAGCGTGAACGGCGGCTCGCTGCAGTACGCCTTCACCGAGGAAGGCCGCTATTTCTGGGAGCTTCGCGTCATTGACGAGGGCGGCGAGTTCTGCGCGTTCCAGACTGACGCCTTCGAGACCTGCACCGAGGCGGAAGCCGCCGCGCAGGCCGAAGCCTTCGCCGCAGAGGAACGGGCCAGCGCGTCCAACAGCGCGCAGGGGCAGGCCGGCCTCTTTGAAGGCCATGTCGAGCTGCTCATTGAGGGCGAATTCCCCACCCAGGGCATGGGCCGCGCCAACCGCGGCGATCTGACGGGCTTCAACGCCACCATCCTGGAGGGGCTGGAGTCCCTCGCTACGGAGATCGACCTTTCCGACTACCCGATGACGTCCAGCGAGTTCCGCCTCGCTTACAGAACGCTGCTCAATTCCCATCCGGAGCTGTTCTATGTGTCCAGCGGATACAGCTTCTACTTTGACGGCACCTATGTCACCGGTCTGCTGCCCAAGTACAAGTATACCGCCGATGAGCTGCCGGAAAAGGTCGCCATGTTCAACCGCGAGCTGAACAAGATCGTCAACTATGCCAACCGTGCCAACACCACCGTCGGCAAGCTCCTGCTGGCCAGCGATTACATGTGCGTGCATTTTGAGTACGATTACCCCGCCTTCGCCATCCACTCCCCCGAGGAGATGTTCGAGAAGGGCCGCGGCGTCTGCCAGGCGTACACGATGATCTACAGCGCCGTTTGCAACCGCCTCGGCATTGAAAACACCACCGCGAGCAGCGATGCGATGAACCACACCTGGAACCTGGTCAAGGTCAACGGCAGCTGGTATCATGTGGACGTGACCTGGAACGATCCGATCGCTGACGCCCCCTACCGCGCAATGCACAACAACTTCCTGCGCAGCGATGAGGGCATCGCTGCGGAAGGGCATTACAACTGGGTCACCTCCGTCACGGCCACCAATACCAAGTATGACAACTATTTCTGGAATGACATCGACCATGCCGTGTCCCTGCGGGGCAACCTGATCTACTTCACCCCCCACTGCGGCGGCTACCCCGAGGGCCGCATCTGCACCGGCAACATCGCCAACGGCGAGGTGAAGGACGCCCTCAGCTACAAGGTGAAGCTCAGCGGCAGCTACTACCCCGACATGAACCCCGTCTGGGCCACCTCTGACGCCGTCTACTTCAGCATGGCGGATACCGTCTATTCCATGCCCCTGTCCGGCGGCACGCCCAAGGCCGTTTTCTCCGCCAATGACAGGAGCGAGTACCTCGCGTATTTCTACCTCTCCGGCAGCACGATGTATGTGACTGCCCGCAGCCTGAAGAACTACAACTCCACGACCGTTTACAGCTTCCGGCTGAGCAATTCCGCCACCGTGGAGCTTGACGCCGAGCGCTGCGCCCTGGAGATCGGCGACGCCCTCCAGCTGACCTATACCACCGATCCCGCAGATACGGACGCTGCCGTCACTTGGAGCAGCAGCGACGAATCGGTCGCGGCGGTGGGCAGCGACGGCCTGGTGGCCGCAGTGGGCGCAGGCACCGCCACGGTGACGGTGCAGCTCGGCTCCAGCACGGATACATGCACCATCATCGTGACCAGCAACAAGGTGGCCCTGCTGCCCCCTGCCCTGCAGGTGATCGAGGATGAGGCTTTTGAGGACTGCACCTGGCTGACCTTTGTGAAGATCCCCAATAAGGTGACCCACATCGGCGAGGAAGCCTTCGCTGAGTGCACCAACCTGGCGGCCGTCCGCATCCCCGCCAGCGTCACCTACATCGGCGAGGACGCCTTCGAGGATTGCCCGCTGCAGTACGCGGAGGTCGCCCCCGGCTCCTACGCGGAGGAATGGCTGCTGCGCCACTTCCCCGACATCTACCTGGCTTACTGATCGCAACCAAACAATGGCTGCTCCCCTTTCAGGGAGCAGCCATTTTCGTTACCGCCACAGCATGGGGTCCACATCGTTCAGCTTGCACAGCGCCTCCACAAAGAAGTAATCGCCGTAGGTGATGTTGGTGTGGGTGCCCACATTGTCATCGTGATAGGCGGCGGTGCAATGAGTCAGGACGCCGCAATACTTGTCCGTAAAGTCGCAGCAGTGGTCGATCAGGCCATCCAGCAGCTTCTCGGCGGCAGCGCGGTATGCCTGCTTGCCGGTGAGCCTGGCCAGCTCCAGGAAGCCGCAGGCTGCGCAGGCGCTGGCAATATTGTCCAGCCGGCAGACGTCCGCAGGCTGCCGGAAATCGCAGTCCACCAGGCCGTCCTCGCGGATATTGGCGGCAAAATAGCCGGCGATTTTCTCCGCCGTGGCCAGATCGCGCGCCTCGCCGGTGTTCATTGCCAGCAGGGTGAAGCCATACAGCGCCCAGGCCTGACCACGGCTCCAGCTGCTGCCGACGGCATAGCCCTGCCCGCCGTGCTCGCGGACAAACTCGCCCGTCACGGCGTCGAACTCCACAATGTGCCGGCAGGAGCCATCCTCCCGCACAAATTCCCGAGCGGCGGTGTCCGCATGCAGCCGCGCCACCCGCGCAAAGCGGGGATCGCCGGTCTCGCGGGTCGCCCAGTACAGCAGGGGGATGTTCATCATGCAGTCGATGATGGCATAGCCCAGCTGCTCCTTGCCGTCCCAGGCGCGGATGAAGCCGCCGCCCGCCTTCTCCGTGGGGTTGAAGCGGTTCATCAGCAGGGCTGCGGCGTGCAGGGTGTCCCAGCGGGACTGCTCGTCGCCCATCAGCTTGTACCTGCCGCCGCAGGACAAGAGGAACATGAAGCCCACATCATGGTTGAGGTGGCGGAACACATGGAACTGCTCCGTCATCAGCTCGGTGGCGCGGATCGCCTCGTCCTCAAAGGTTTTCTCCGGGCTGAGGCTATTCAGCAGCCACATCATGCCCGGCCAGAAGCCCGCCGTCCACCAGCCGTTTCCGCAGCCCCAGGGGCTCTCGACCCACTTGCCGTCCTCACTCCGGTAAGGCAGCAGGTCGGAGGTTGCAGCCATGGGGACTGTGCGGCGGAATTTCCCGATCACCTGCCGGGTGATCTGCTTCACATCGTTGCGCATCCTGCTCCCTCCATCACTCCGCGGCGTCGTTCAGGCCCAGCGCCTTGAGCAGCGGACGGTTCAGGTCCCTGGGGAACTGCGGACGCACGCCGCGCTCGCCCCGCTGGAACACGCCGAATCCGCCGTAATAGTCCCAGCTGGTGCGGGCGATGCCCCGGGCCTCCAGCTGCTCCACCACAATGCGGTACCACGCCACCCGCGTCTCCTCCGGCACGGACATGAAGCACCCAAACTCGCCGCAGTAGATGGGCGCATTGCGCTCCAGGCTGAAGGCGGCATACTCATCGAAGCAGTCCGTCACCGTGGATAGCTGGCCATCCTTGGGATAATTGCGGAAGCGTCGGAGCTCATCCTCGGTGGGATCCTCCGGCAGGGGCGGCATTTTGGCCTCATCGTAGGGGAAGGGCAGCCCCAGCACGCGCTGCATGTGGCACCAGGAAGCCCCCTGGTGGGTGAAAGTGTGGGGATCATAGAAGTGGAAGGTGTAAATGACCTTGTCGTCCTGGAAATCCGGGAGCGTCTTCATGGCCTCGGCGCTGTTCCAGTCCGCACCGCCGACGATGATCCAGTGCTTGCTGTCAATGGCGCGGATGGCCTTGAACACACGCTCCACCACGCTGTTCCACAGGGGGATGTCAATACCGTGGGGCTCGTTCATGATCT
>X409_Impala__coassemble_604_pt1 | contig 12819 bp, 12 predicted proteins | sample X409_Impala__metabat2_high_PE_002 | metagenome-assembled genome bin X409_Impala
TGCACATGGGTGTTGCGGCGGATGGCGCTGGCGTGGCGGCTGTTGACGATGCGGTAGGTGTAGCGCTTGCCGCAGGTCATGAAGCGGGCGTGGAAGCCCTCCGGCACTTCGCGGCCCGTGTGGACGCGCACATCTCGCGGCAGCATGGTGTTGAGTACGAAGGGGTACTTCTCCGGGGGGATGCGGCTCTCCGTGTCAAAGTGCACCGCCTGGCCCAGGGCGTGGACGCCCGCGTCCGTGCGGGATGCGCCGGTGACGACGATGTGTTCCTTCGTGGCCTTTTGCAGGGCTTCCTCCAGCACCTGCTGGACGGCCAGGCCGTTCAACTGCCGCTGCCAGCCGGCGTAATTCGTGCCGTCATATTCGACGGTCAGCAGGATGCGCCTCATGCGATCAGCCCCTTCACCGCGTTCCAGATGGGCAGCGTGACACAGCTTTCCGTGAGGATCAGCGCGATCAGCGCCGCCACGGCCAGGGCTGCGAGCCAGTCGTTCTTCGTGATCTTCAGCACGCGCAGACGGGTGCGGTTCTCGCCGCCGTGGTAGCAGCGGCTCTCCATGGCCATGGCCAGATCGCCCGCCCGGCGGAAGGCGCTGACGAACAGCGGCACCAGCAGGGGCACCATGGCCTTGGCGCGGGCCAGCAGGTTGCCGGACTCAAAGTCCGCGCCGCGGGCCATCTGGGCCTTCATGATCTTGTCGGCCTCCTCCATCAGCGTGGGGATGAACCGCAGCGCGATGGACATCATCATCGCCAGCTCATGGGCGGGGAACTTGATGACCTTCAGCGGGGAAAGCAGCATCTCGATGCCGTCGGAGAGGGCGATGGGGGAGGTGGTCAGCGTCATCAGCGACGTGCCCAGCACCAGGAACACCAGCCGCAGGGAGTAGTGGATGGCGGTGCTCAGGCCCTCATAGCTGATCTTGATAAAGCCCAGCTCCACCAGCATGGTGGCGCCGGTGTTGAAGAACAAATTCAGGATGAAGGTGAGGATGAGGATGAACCGCAGGGGCTTGATGCCCTTGAGCAGCATTTTGAAGGGGATGCAGGACAGGCGGCTGGTGAGGTACATGAAGCCCAGGATCAGCCCGTAGCCCACCATGCTTTTGACCAGGAAGACCGCCACGATCATGGCGATGGTCAGCAATATCTTCGTGCGGGGATCGAGGCGGTGCACCCAGCTGTCCACCGGGTAATACTGGCCCATGGTGATGTTCTTCATCATGCAGGGTTCGCCTCCTTCCACAGGTGCAGGAGGTGCGCGTGCAGCTCCTCCTGGGTGTACAGGTCATGGGGGAGGTCAACGCCCTTTTCCCGCAGGAGCTGGCAAAGCCTGGCTGCTTCCGGGACGCCCAGGCCCACGGAGGCCATCATCTCCGGCTGGGAGAAGAGGTTGCGCGGCGTATCGCTGGCCACCACGGTGCCCTTTGCCATCACGATCATGCGGCTGGCCAGGCGGGCGCAGTCGTCCATGGAGTGGCTGACCATCACCACGGTCACGCCGGCGGCATGCAGCTCCTTCACCATGCCCAGGATGCGGTCGCGGCCCTTGGGGTCCAGGCCTGCGGCGGGCTCGTCCAGGATGAGGTAGCGGGGCTCCATGGCCAGCACGCCCGCGATGGCCACGCGGCGCATCTGGCCGCCGGAGAGCTCAAAGGGGCTGCGCTCGGCGTACTTGTCATAATCCAGGTGGACGTAGGCCATGGCTTTGCGGACGCGGCGGTCGATCTCCTCCGCGTCGAGGCCCTGGTTCCTGGGGCCAAAGGCGATATCCTTGGCGACGGTCTCCTCAAACAGCTGGTACTCCGGGTACTGGAACACCAGCCCGACCTTCTGGCGGATGAGGCGCTTGTTCACCTTCTCGCCGTTCATGTCCTCGCCGTCCACCAGCACCTGGCCGGCGGTGGGCTTCAAAAGGCCGTTGAGGTGCTGCACCAGGGTGGATTTTCCGCTGCCGGTGTGGCCCACGATGGCCACGAACTCGCCCTCTTCGATGACGAGGTTCACATCCCTGATGGCGGTCTGCTGCAGGGCGCTGCCCGCCGAGTAGGTATGGGTCAGGTTCTTCACTTCGATGGACATACGAGCTTGCACACCTCCTCCGCCATTTCTTCCACGGTCAGGATGCCTTCGGGCAGGGGCATGCCTGCCTTGCGAAGATCCTGGCTCAGATCGGTCATGTGGGGCACGTCCAGGTGCATCTCCCGCAGCATTTCGACCTGCTCGAAGACCTCCCGGGGCGTGCCGGTCAGCACGGACTGCCCCTTGTTCATCACCACGATGCGGTCCGCCTGGGCTGCCTCCTCCATGAAGTGGGTGATCCACACCACGGTGATGCCCTGCTCCCGGTTGAGGCGCTTGATGGTCTTCAGCACCTCCTTGCGGCCGGAAGGATCGAGCATGGCGGTGGCCTCGTCCGCGATGATGACGCTGGGCTGCATGGCCAGGATGCCCGCGATGGCCACCCGCTGCTTCTGTCCGCCGGAGAGCATGTGGGGCGCGGAATCCGCATAGTCGGTCATGCGCACGGCAACGAGGGCCTCGTCGATGCGTCCCACCATCTCGTCATGGGGGACGCCCAGGTTTTCCATGCCAAAGGCCACGTCCTCCCGCACCACGGTGGCGACGATCTGGTTGTCCGGGTTCTGGAAGATCATGCCCGCTGCCTGGCGCACATCCCACAGGTGATCCTCGTCCGCGGTGTCGTAGCCGCAGGCGATGACCTTGCCCTCCGTGGGCAGATAAAGGGCGTTGAGCAGCTTGGCCAGGGTGGATTTGCCCGAGCCGTTATGGCCGAGCACGGCCAGGAACTCGCCCTTTTTCACGTCCATGGAGACGTGGGTGAGGGCAGGCTCCAGGGCCTCCTCATAGGTGAAGGAAACGTCCTGCACCGAAATGATCGTGTCGTTCATCGATGTACTCCTTTATGGCGCGCCTTATAATGTAAGCAAAGTACGCCACTCTGTATTATAGCATACACGGGGACGATGGACAAGACCTCCGGGGCCAAAACGTGAAAAAAGGCGGCGCATACCGCCTGCTCCGCCGGGGGAAGCTACCGCCAAAACGCTGTGGAGGGAATGCCATGCTGACCATCTTTGCCCGTTCGGTGATCCTGTATGCCGCCTCGCTCCTGGCCATGCGGGCCATGGGCAAGCGGGAGGTGGGCCAGCTGATGCCCTTTGAGCTGGTGGTGGTGATCATGATCGCTGAGCTGGCCGCCACGCCCATGGGCGGCGTGGGGGTGCCGCTGCTGTACGGCGTTGTGCCGATGATCGCGCTGGTGGTGTGCCACGGGCTGATCACGGCGCTGTGCATGAAGTGCCAGCCCTTCCGTGCCTGGCTGAGCGGCCAGCCTGCGGTCCTCATGCGCAACGGCGTGATCTGCGAGAAGCAGATGCGCAAATCCGCCGTGGACCTCAATGACCTGATGGAGGCCATCCGCACGGCAGGCGTCCTGGACCCGTCGGAGGTGGGCACGGTGATCCTCGAGCCGGGCGGCCAGGTGAATGTGTTCCCGAAAGCCGACTACCGGTCGGTAACGCCGGCTGATCTGCACCTGAGCGTCCCCCGGGAGGGGCTTCCGCTGCCCCTGGTGATGGACGGCGTCATCCAGCGGGACAACCTTGTGCGCGGGCAGCTCAGCGAAAGCTGGCTGCGGGAGAAAGCCGCGGAATGTGGCCATCCTGACCTGTCGCGGGTGCTGCTTTGCTGCCTGAACACCCAGGGAGAGATGCTCATCCAGGGGAAAGGTGAAACGAAAACCGACCGGAAGTTGGTGCTGGAACCGGAAAGGGTGGTGTGGTGAATGCGAACGAGCCTGGCCATTGCCGCAGCGCTGCTGATGCTGACCATCGCCGGCGGCGTGCTGGCGGAAAAACAGACCGAAGCGCTGTCGCAGCGCTATGTTTCGGCGGCGGAAGAACTGCGCATCATGACGGAAAAGGCGGACTGGCTCCGGGCGCAGGAGACCATATCCGCCTATATGGATGACTGGGAGAAAACCACGCCCTGGCTGCAGGTGCTCATCAACCATGACGATATTGACGATGTGACCCTGGCGCTGACCCGCCTTCGGGCGGCCATTGCGGCCCGGGAGCAGCCTGCCTGCTACGAGCTCTGCGCGGAGCTGAACGAAAACGCCCGCCACATCCACCACCGGGGCGCCTTCACCCTGGGCAATGTGCTGTAAGGCTCACTGGGCTGCCTCCAGCGCGTCCAGGGCGGAGGGGGAATAGCCGGTCAGGACGCCCGCTACGGGGATGTAGCCGTAGACGCCGTCCCTGTCCACGGCCCAGGAGAGCTCGCTTTGCGGGATGCAGATGTGGTACATGCCGTTGTATTCGGTGAGGACGTGGAAGGTGTCGCCGGGCTCCAGCTGCATGAGGGGCCATTCGTCGCCGGGCTGGGCGTAGAGGGGGCGGCCGTCCAGCGTGCGGCCCAGGGGGACGGGATAATCCAGCTCCGGCCCGCTGCGCACATAATTGGCGCTCATCCAGCCCACGGTATCGCCGATGCGCACCTGATACCAGGGCAGCTGCGTGCCGGGCTTTTCTTCGCCGGTGCGGACGAGGGGGATATCGCGGGCGTACATGCCCAGGCTTTCCGATTTGGCGGTGGCCTCGCTGCGAAGGTGTGAGCCGACGGTGTAGCCCCGGCCGGAGGCTTCATTGCTGACGAAAATGGAGGCTGCGGCTTTGTCGAGGGTCTCCGCATCCTCGCGGGTGGTGGGGAAGTCGGAAACGTCGGCCAGGTAGTCCATCCAGAAGGGCTCGGCGCACTGGAAAAAATCCTGCCTGCTGCCCTCGTGGATGGTGGCGGCGCCCAGATCGACGAAGATCTGCAGACCTGCCGCTTCGTCAATGTGCCCGGTCAGCTGCCACAACCGGTTGCCGCGGAAGATCATCAGGTCGCTGATCAGCCCGTCCGGGCCGGGATAATCCACGCTGAACATGGGGGTGCGATACATCCCGGGCTGGTAAATGCTCAGGGATACGTTCTCCTCCCGGCGCAGCATGCGGGTGAAATCGTTTACCTGCCAGGGCATGCCGTCCACCCAGGTGGCGGCCAGCAGCAGCGGGCCTTCGTCCGTATCCACAATCAGCATGGCGGAATAGGAATCCCAGCTGCCGGGCTCGTCTGCCTCGCGGGCATTGCTGGTATATTGGATCGCCGCGCCGGAAATGATGCGGGTCTCATCGGAGATCATGACCGACAGCGGCTGTTGCAATTCCTCGGGCAGGCGGCCGGAAAAGGTCGTGAGCTGATAGGGGGAAGCAGCCTCCTCCGCCAGGGCGGCGGGGAGCATCATTGCGATCATCATCAGTGCAAGAATGCGCCGGAACATGCAAAAACCCTCCTTTGATGGGAAGTTCTGCCTATATAACGCACAAAGGCGGCAAAATATTCCCGGAATTTGTACGAAATGTGTATTTTCCCTTCACAGCAGCAAAAAATCATGTATAATAATTGTGAAAAAACGATTTCGGAGGGAACCCTGCATGGAACTGAACGTCATCCGCAATGCTGATCCTGCTGTTGCCGCTGCCATCGAGGCGGAGCTGGAGCGCCAGCGCACCCATATCGAGCTCATCGCCTCGGAGAACTTCGTGTCTCCCGCTGTCATGGCGGCCATGGGCTCCTGCCTGACCAACAAGTATGCCGAGGGCTACCCCAGCAAGCGCTACTACGGCGGCTGCGAGTGCGTGGACGTGGTGGAGGATCTGGCCCGCGAGCGCGCCAAGGAGCTCTTTGGCTGCGAGTATGTCAACGTCCAGCCCCATTCCGGCGCCCAGGCGAACCTGGCGGTGTACTTCGCCGCGCTGAACCCCGGCGACACCGTGATGGGCATGGCCCTGGACAACGGCGGCCACCTGACCCACGGCAGCCCCGTGAACATGTCCGGCAAGTACTACAATTTCGTGCCCTACGGCGTGAATGCCGACGGCTACATCGACTATGATGACGTGCTGCAGAAGGCCAAGGAGTGCCAGCCCAAGATGATCGTGGCCGGCGCGTCCGCCTACCCCCGCACCATTGATTTTGCCAAGCTGCGCGCCATCTGCGACGAGGTCGGCGCGCTGATGATGGTGGATATCGCCCACATCGCGGGCCTGGTGGCGGCGGGCGAGCATCCCTCTCCCGTGCCCTATGCGGATTTCGTCACCACCACCACCCACAAGACCCTGCGCGGCCCCCGCGGCGGCATGATCATGTGCAAGGAAGCCTGGGGCAAGGCCATCGACAAGGCCATCTTCCCCGGCACCCAGGGCGGCCCGCTGATGCACGTCATCGCGGCGAAGGCGGTCTGCTTCGGCGAGGCGCTGAGCGATGATTTCAAGGCCTACCAGCACCAGATCGTCCTCAACGCCAAGGCCCTCGAAAACGCCTTCAGCGCAGAGGGTATCAAGATGGTCTCCGACGGCACCGACAACCACCTCATCCTCCTGGATTTCTCCGACACCGAGATGACCGGCAAGCTCCTGGAGAAGCTCCTGGAGGAGGCCAACATCACCGTCAACAAGAACACCGTGCCCAACGAGAAGCGCTCTCCCTTCGTCACCAGCGGCGTGCGCGTGGGCACTCCCGCCATCACCTCCCGCGGCCTGAAGGAGGAGCACATGGTGATGATCGCAAAGTGGATCGCCCGCATCGTCCGCGAGGGCGAGGCTGCGGTTCCCGCCGTCAAGGCTGAGGTCGAGGCGCTGATGAAGAACTTCCCCCTCTACGCCTGAAACCGGAACGATCAGCACGCAAAACCCTGCTGAGTTCGGGATTTGTGGAAAATCCTGCCGGAATATGGATCGATTATCCTGCTTTTTGCATAAAGTCCACCAAATTATTGCTGAAGATTCGGCAAAATTTCGGTGGATTTTTTTCTTGTTCTGTGCTATAATAGTAGAACGAAAGGTGTTGCCGATGGATGAACGGCACGCTTGACATGGACGTTGTATATGCTTGTATCCGGTGTGCGGCGGCAGGATTATGCCCGTACCGTGCCGGAGGGGCGTGATCGTTCCAACAAAATAGTGCATAAGGCAGCGGCGGAGTGTGCCGATGCTTTGATCGTGTTTGTTATTTTGGATATTCATCCCCAGACCCGGCGGCGTGAGAAGAGATGCTTTTCCGGGTTGACCGAAAGGAGGATTTTTGTGACCCCGCGTAATCAAAAGCCGGATCCCCGCCTGCGGATCATCAGCCTGGGCGGCGTGGATGAGGTCGGCAAGAATATGACCGTCTTCGAATATGAGGACGATATCGTTGTGGTGGACTGCGGCTCCATCTTCCCCAAGGAGGACATGCTGGGCGTTGACCTGGTCATCCCGGACGTGAGCTACCTGGTGGCGAAGAAGAAGAATGTCCGCGGCTATCTGTTCACCCACGGCCATGAGGATCATATCGGCGCAACGCCCTACATCCTGCGCCAGGTGCCCGCGCCCCTGTACGGCACCAAGCTGACCCTGGCCCTGGTGGATCTGAAGCTCAAGGAGCACCGCATCCCCGGCATCCCCATGCAGGTGGTGCAGCCGCGTGACGAGATCAAGCTGGGCAAATATTTCACGGCCAAGTTCATCCATGTGAGCCACTCCATCGCCGGGGCCTGCGCCATCGCGCTGACCTGCCCGGCGGGCACCGTGGTGGTCACGGGCGACTTCAAGATCGACTATACGCCCATCGACGGGCATGTCACCGATCTGGCCACCTTTGCCGAGATCGGCGAGCAGGGCGCGCTGTGCATGCTGTGTGAATCCACCAACGTGGAGCGCCCCGGCCAGACCATGTCCGAAAAGAAGATCGGCGAGACCTTCGAGAAGATGTTCCGGGATGCGACGGGCCGCGTGATCGTGGCCATGTTCGCCTCCAACATCCACCGCATGCAGATGGTGATCGACAACGCCGTGGCCTATGGCCGCAAGGTGTGCTTCATAGGCCGCAGCATGGTCAACGTCAGCCGCGTGGGCATCCAGATCGGCGAGCTGCACATCCCCGAGGGCGTGCTGATCGAGGCGGACGACCTGGATCAGTATGAGGACGATGAGATCCTCGTGATGACCACCGGCTCCCAGGGCGAAGCCATGGCCGGCCTGACCCGCATGGCCTACTCCGAGCACCGCAAGCTGCAGATCCGCCCCAGCGACATGGTCATCATCTCCGCCAGCCCCATCCCCGGCAACGAGAAGAACCTCAGCCGCGTCATCAACCAGCTCTACCGCTGCGGCGCGCAGGTGGTCTATCACAAGATGGAGGCCGTGCATGTCTCCGGCCACGCCTGCCAGGAGGAACTCAAGCTGATGCATGCGCTGGTGAAGCCGAAGTACTTCATCCCCGTGCACGGCGAGTACCGCATGCTGTGGCAGCATGCTGAGCTGGCCGAATCCATGGGCATGCCCAGCCAGAACATCGTCCTGCCCGAGATGGGCCAGGTGATCGAGATGAACCAGGAGGGCCTCTACCTGGGCGAGCAGGTGCCCACCGGCGGCGTGCTGGTGGACGGCCTGGGCGTGGGCGACGTGGGCAATGTCGTCCTGCGGGACCGCAAGCACCTGAGCCAGGACGGCCTGATCATCGTCTGCATGGGCATCAACCGGGATGAGCGCAAGCTGGTCTCCGGCCCGGATATCATCAGCCGCGGCTTCATCTATGTCCGCGAGAATGAGGACATCATCGAGAGCACCCGCGACGTGGTGCGGCAGATCCTGGCGTCCTCCAGCCTGGCCGGCGAGGATTGGCCCATGCTCAAGAACCGCATCAAGGATGAGCTCCACCGCTACATCTTCGAGAAGATCAAGCGCAACCCGATGATCCTGCCCATCATCCTGGATGTGTGAATCTCGTGAAAATGCTGCGGCATCGTTTGACTAAACCGTGTTCATCTGTTATCATAGGGGGAGGTACAAAATGTACCTTCTCCTTTTTTCTGCAAGCGGGAAGAATTACCGCCGCTGATTCGTTTCATGATATGAAAGAGAGGTTTATTGATATGGAGTATTCCAACGCACACCGCCTGGCGCAGGACATCCGCCAGTGCGAGGAATATCAGACCTACCACGGCCTGAAGGACGAGGTCATGGGGGATGAGACCACCGCGGCCCTCATCAAGGAATACAAGAAGCTGCAGGTGAAGCTGCAGATGGGCGCCATGGCCGGCGCCAAGCCCGACGATGATGATATGCAGCGCTTCCAGGGCATTACGAGCCTGCTGTTTTCCAATCCCACGGTGAGCAAGTACATGCTGGCGGAAATGCGCCTGCAGCAGGCCCTGGCGGACATTTTCAAGATCATCACCGAGGCGGCGAATATTGATATGGGTATCCCCGGGATGGACGGCTATTGACAGCAGGAGGTCATGCGTTTTGAAAAAGCACAATGACACCTACCAAAGCATCCGCGACGAGCGGCAGTACGGCCCCTACTGGTACAATGTGCTGTGGCGCATCCTGCGGCCGGTGCTGGTGCTGGCGGGCAGCCTGCTGATCGTCATCGGTATTCTCAGCAGCGTGTGGAACGCAGTCTACGATGCGTACCTTGCCCCGGCGGACAAGGCCGATCACCGGGAGATCGCCTTCCAGGTGGAAAGCGGCCAGAGCCTGACCCGCGTGGCCAATAACCTGGAAAGCGCCGGGCTCATCCGCAACCGCACCGTGTTCAAGTATTACTGCGATTTTGCCGGCATGGGCCAGAAGATCCAGTCCGGCTCCTATCTGCTCAGGCCCTCCATGACCATGTCGGAGATCGCCGGGCAGCTCACCACCGGCGACGGCAACCCCATCGTGCGCAATATCACCCTCATTCCCGGCTGGACGATCGAGGAGTTCGCCGCCAGCCTGGTGGAGAAGGGCGTGCTGACCGACAGCGCTGAGTTCCTCGAGCTGTGCCGCACGGGCATGAAGTTCACGGATTATTACTACATCGCCGACGTGATGAAGAGCAAGAATGCTGCCCAGCGCAGGTATGTGCTGGAGGGCTATCTTGCGCCGGATACCTATGAGGTCTACGTCACCGCCACGGCGGAGGACATCATCCGCAAGCTCCTCAGCCAGACGGATCATGTTTACCCGGCGTCCTTCCAGACCCGCGCGGAGGAGCTGGGCATGACCATGGACGAGGTCATCACCCTGGCCTCCCTCATCCAGAAGGAGGCCAAGGACGCCGACTTCGCCAAGACCTCCGCCGTGTTCCACAACCGCCTCAAAAAGGGCATGAAGCTGCAAAGCGACGTGACCATCCACTATGTCACCGGCCTTCGCAAGATGAGCCTGAGCAGCACCGACCTGGCCCTCAACAGCCCCTACAACACCTACCAGGTGACGGGCCTGCCCCTGGGCCCCATCTGCAGCCCCTCCGAAGCGGCCATCCAGGCGGCGCTGTATCCGGATGAGACCTTCATCGCCGAAGGCTACCTGTACTTCTGCGCCAAGGACCCGGAAAGCGGCGAGCTGCACTTCTCCCGCACCCTGCAGGAGCATGAGCAGGCCGTGAGCATCTATGCGCCCCTGTGGAAGCAGTATGATGCGGAGCGGGGGATTGAGTAAGGGTCTTCGACCCATTTTCTTGAGGATACTTTATGGAAAAAGAAACGAGTCGAAGACTCCCGGAATTGTTGTGCCCGGCCGGAACGATGGAGGCGCTGAAGACGGCGCTCCACTTCGGCGCGGATGCGGTGTACGGCGGCATGAAGCGCTTCGGATTGCGGGCCTTTGCGGGCAATTTCGATGAGGCGCAGCTCCGCGAGGCCGTCGCCCTGTGCCATGCTGCCGGCAGGAGATTCTACCTGACCATGAACGTCTTTCCCTTTGACGACCAGATGAACGACTTTGTGGAAACGGCCCGCATCGCCCATGCCATCGGCGTGGACGCGGCCATCGTCAGCGACATCGGCGCGGTGGTCACCCTGCGGGAAAAAGTGCCGGGTCTCAAGCTGCATGTATCCACCCAGGCCAGCACGGTCAACACCGCCGCGGTGAAGCACTACCGGAGCCTGGGCTGCGAGCGGGTGATCCTGGCGCGGGAAACGTCTATCGAGCGGATGGCGGCTATGACCGCCCAGCTGGAGGGCGTAGAGATCGAGACCTTCGTCCATGGCGCTGCCTGCATGGCGTACTCCGGGCGGTGCCTGCTGTCCGCCGCGATGGTGGGCCGCAGCGGCAACCAGGGCGAGTGCGCCCAGCCTTGCCGCTGGCAGTACCATGTGGTGGAGGAAAAGCGCCCCGGCGAATACTGGCCCGTCTGTGAGGACGACAACGGCACCTACATCTTCTCCGCCAGGGACCTGTGCCTGATGCCGGTGCTGCCCCGGCTGATCGAAGCAGGGGTGTCCTCGCTGAAGATCGAGGGCCGCATGAAGACTGAATACTACGTCGCCACGGTGACGGCTGCCTACCGCCGCGCGCTGGACCTGTACGCACAGTCGCCCGCGGCCTTTGAGGCGGAGCAGCCGTCCCTCATGGCGGAGCTGGCCTGCGCCAGCCACCGGGACAGCGATACCGGCTTCGCGCTGGACAAGCCGCAAAACCCCGGCGGCGCAGAGGGCTTCCACCAGGAGCGGGAATACATCGCCCGGGCCGTCCAGGACAGCAGGGCGGGGGAGAATGCCCGCTTCCTGCTCAAGAACCGCTTCCACGCGGGCGACGACCTGGAGCTGCTGACGCCTTCGGGCGTGAAGCCGGTGCAGGCTGTGCCATTCCTGCGGGAGAAGACCGGCGAAACGGTGGAGACCCTGGGCGTTGGCGGTGAGATCATCGCCATGCGGATCGGCCACGACGTGCAGGCGGGGGATATCCTCAGGGGCGAGGTGCGCAACCACCGCCGCTGACGTGAGTGTGCTGCGGCGCGTCGCGGATGAGTGATCCGCCCCGTTGAAATCCGAGCCAAAATGTGGTATAATGAATCGTTGCCAACACAAACGACTATGAGATACAAGGAGGGCTCTGCCATGGCTGGTCATGTTTCCGATGCGGTGATCCGCCGTCTGCCCGGTTACTATCGTCATCTGCGCGAGCTGGAGGCGATGGGCGTCATGTCCATTTCCTCCCAGGAGCTGGGGGAGCGCATGAACCTTACCCCCTCCCAGATCCGCCAGGATATCAACTGCTTCGGCGGCTTTGGCCGTCAGGGCTATGGCTATAAGGTCACCGAGCTCAAGGGGCATATCGGCGAGATCCTCGGCCTGGATCAGCAGCACCGGCTGATCATCCTGGGCGCGGGCAATATCGGCTGCGCCGTGGCCCAGTACCCCACCTTCTCCCGCGAGGGCTTCAGGACCATCGCCCTCTTTGATACCCAGGAGAACAAGGTCGGCCGCTGCCTGGGGGACATCCCTGTCAAGCACATGGATACCCTGGAGGAGTTCATCCGTGACAATGTGGTGGACATCGCCGTGCTGGCCCTGCCCAAGCGCCACGCCCAGGAGGCGCTGCATCGCCTCTACGATTGCGGCGTGCGGGCCATCTGGAATTTCGCCCCCACGGACCTCAACCATCCGGAGGACATGCTGGTGGTCAATGTTCACCTGTCTGACAGCCTGCAGCAGCTGTCCTACCGCATGGCCCACAAAAACGACCCGTAAAACACCGGAGGGACCCCAATGACCGAAACACCCCAGGGCAGGAACCGCCGTGCAGACCGCCATGCCCGCCCGGAGGACGTCGCGCCCAAGTCCGCCGCCCGCACCCGCCAGCCCCGCGCGCCCATCGGCCGCAGCCAGGAGCTGATGGAGCGCCAGGAGGAAATGCGCCGGAGCAGCCAGCAGACCGCTCCCGTGCGCAGCCAGCGCCAGACGCCCACCTACAGCGATTTTGCGGAAACGGACTTTTCTGCCCG
>X409_Impala__coassemble_606_pt1 | contig 12786 bp, 15 predicted proteins | sample X409_Impala__metabat2_high_PE_002 | metagenome-assembled genome bin X409_Impala
GCGCCGTGCTTGTCCTGCTCGATGGCCTCCAGCTCCTTCTCCTGCATGCGCAGGTCCGGCGGCGCGGTAAAGGCCGCGATGCGCACCTTGGAGCAGGCCTCGTCCATCAGGTCGATGGCCTTGTCGGGCAGGTGGCGGTCGGCGATGTAGCGGTCCGCCAGGGTGACGGCGGCGGAGAGCGCCTCGTCGGTGATGCGGACGCGGTGGTGCGCCTCGTACTTTTCGCGCAGGCCGTGGAGGATGTCCAGGGCCTCCTCGGCAGTGGGCTCGCCCACGCGCACCGGCTGGAAGCGCCTTTCGAGGGCGGCGTCCTTCTCGATGTGCTTGCGGTATTCGTCCAGGGTCGTCGCGCCGATGCACTGCAGCTCGCCGCGGGCCAGGGCAGGCTTCATGATGTTGGCCGCATCCAGGCTGCCCTCGGCAGAGCCCGCGCCGACGATGGTGTGCATCTCATCGATGAACAGCAGCACATCGCCGCTTTTGCGGATCTCGCTGAGGGTATTCTTGAGGCGCTCCTCGAACTCGCCGCGGTACTTGCTGCCCGCGACCATGCTGCCGATGTCCAGGCTGATGACCCGCTTGTGCAGCAGCATCTCCGGCACGTTGCCGCTGGCGATGCGCTGGGCCAGGCCCTCCATCACGCTGGATTTGCCCACGCCGGGCTCGCCGATGAGGACGGGGTTGTTCTTCGTGCGGCGGATGAGGATCTGCGTCAGCCGCTGGATCTCGTTGTCCCGCCCGATGACCGGGTCCAGCTCGCCCTTGGCAGCCAGCTCGGTCAGATCGCGGCCGTAGGTTTCCAGCATGGAGGGCGCGCGGCGGCCCTTGCCCTCCTGGGGCTGTCCGGGCTGGGGCTGATTGGGCTGCTGCGGGCGCTGCATGAAGGGGAAAAGCGGCATCTGCGGGGGCAGCTGGGGCTTCTTGGGCTGCTCCTCGGGCTGATCGGGCTTCTCCACGTTGACGGCGGGCATATTGGCGCCCCGCGCCGCACGGATGATGGCCATCAGCTCCTTCTGCGCCTGCTCAAAGGGAACCTCCAGCTGGCGCAGAAGCTCCGTGGCGCCGTAGGGATGCTCGCCCACGAGGGTCAGCATCAGCATCTCCGCGGTGACGAAGGCCCCCGCGATGGGCGTGAGCTGGGCCGCCCGCTGGAACACCTGGCGCACATGGGGCGTCAGGGCGATCTTCCCCGGCGCGGCAGCAGGGTTCACCCCTTCAGGGATGGCCTCCACCTCCCGGGGCATGCTGTCGATCTGCTGCTGCACATGTGCCGTGGTCACGCGATCGGTCAGGCAGGCAGGATAATTGCCCCCGGCCTGCAAAAGCCCCAGCAGCAGATGCATCGTGCCCACGAAGGGCTGCTTCTGCGCGGCGGCTGCGTCCCGGGCCAGCTTGATCGCCAGCTGCGCCCGCTTGGAAAAGGATGCGAAAATAGGCATGTGATCCCTCCGGAATCAATTCGGAATTACGAATTAAGAATTATGAATTAAGAATTTATTTTGCCATCCCCAGCATCTCGCGGATGCGGGTGGCGCGGGCTTCCTCCAGCGCGGCGCCGGAAAGATTTTCCTCCGCCCACACGCACAGATGCGCCTCCTGGGCGTGGTCCAGCATCGCGTCCACAATGGGCATGGGCAGCTTGAGCAGGCCCATCGCCGTGCCCAGGCGCAGGTTCGACCAGTGCTGGTAGAACTCGTTCAGCGGCATTAGGCGGGCGTTGGTCAGCGCGCCCCAGGCACGGTAGACCATGTCCTCCAGGGGGATGCAGCCCTCGTTCCTCGCCTTGTCCCGCAATGCGTTCTCCATGTCGCAGAGCTGGTTGCCCAGGGCGGTCACGGTGGCGATCAGTTCCTGCTCGGTGCGGCCCAGGGTGACCTGGTTGGAGATCTGATAAATGTTGCCCAGGGCCTCACTGCCCTCGCCGTATACGCCCCGGATGTTGAGGCCCACCTTCGCCACCAGCTGGCCCACATCGCCCATTTTCTTGGCGCGGGTGAGCATGGGCAGGTGCATCAGGAGGGACGCGCGCATGCCGGTGCCGGTATTGGTGGGGCAGGCGGTGAGGTAGCCCAGCTGGGCGTCAAAGGCGAAATTCACCTGTCGGGAGAGGGCGTCATCCACGCGGAAGCAGGCCGTCGCGGCGGAGAGCAGGTCCATCTCCGGGCGGATGGCCTGGATGCGCAGGTGATCATCCTCGCCCATCATGACGGTGACGGCGTCCTGCGCGCGGATCAGCGCCGCGCCGGACTGGACGTTGCTGAGCAGATCCCGGCTGATGAGGCGGCTTTCCGCCATGGCCTTGCGGGATGCGTCGGACATATCCTTGAGCCGGAAGAGGTCGAAGCCCTTGTCCACGCCGGCGGCCTTGAGGGCATTCACCGTGCGGGAAATGCACACCGCCGCGAATTCCGGGCGGCTGGAAACGTCAAAGGGGATATCCTCATAGTTGCGGGCCAGCCGCACCCGGGAGGACAGCACCACGTCGTTACGCATGGTCGTCGCCCCCTTCCGGGTTGGTCAGGTTGCGGAGCTGGTCGCGCAGTATGGCGGCAGTCTCGAAGTCCTCCATGGCCACAGCCTGCTCCAGCTGCCGGGTCAGGCGGTCATACTGGGCACGGCGGCGCTGGGCAGCCTCGTCATCCAGGGGCTTGCGGCCCGCATGCTGCACCCGGCCGTGGATCTGCTGCAGCATGGGCGTCAGCTGCTCGCGGAAGGCCGTATAGCAGCTGGGGCAGCCCAGCTTGCCGGACTTGGTGAACTGCTTGACGCTGGTGCCGCAGCGCTCACAGACGATGGCCGGGGCCTCCTCAGCCTCTTCGGCGGCATTGGCGGCGGCCTCCTCCACCCCGCCGGTGATGGCGCTCATGATGGCGCTGAGCAGATGCTTGACGTTGCCGGCAGCCAGGTTCATGTTCATTTTCGCCATGCAGTCCGGACACAGGTGGCGCTGGGTGATCTGCCCGCCCATCATCACGGAGATGGTGTAGCACGCCTCGTTCACGCCGCACTCCTCGCACAGAGAGAAGCCGTTTTCATTCTCAGCCACGCGCGCCACCTCCTTCACGGTTCTGCCGGGCAATGGTCATCAGCATGGTTTTCAGCGTCCGGGCGCGCAGCGCGGCCTTGAGCGCATCCGGGATGGGCACGCTCATCGCCTGGGCGGACACCGCCGCGCGCATGATCTCCCCCTCGGCCACGCTGACCAGCCCCTGCTCTGTCAGCTGGTGGATGAGCCGCACCGCCTCCGCTTCGCTGATGGCGTCGCCGATGCGCTCGTTGGTCAGGTACATCAGCCGCTGAGCGCCCGTCTGCACCACCCGCACGATGCGGATATATCCCCCTCCGCCGCGCCGGGATTCGATAATATACCCATGATCGGGGGAAAAGCGGGTCGCCAGCACATAGTTGATCTGGCTGGGCGCGCAGCCGAAGTACTCGGCCAGCTCGTTGCGCTTGAGCTCGACCTCCGGCTCCTCCTGGGTCATGAGGGTCTTGATGAAGCTCTCGATGGAATCGCTGAGTCGCATCTGTACAGCCTCCTTGTCTGACTATCTTTGACTATCTCAGTATAGCATATCCGGCGCAGGATTGCAAGGGAAAAACAAACCAATGTAAAAACGCACTTTCCGGCCACGCTATATCCCAGGAGGATGATCAGCATGACAGAAAAGCGCGATATTTTTGAAGAAAACGACCTGGTGAGCGCCACCGAAATGACCGGCGCGGCCCCCAGGGCCATGGACGAGGACGCCGCCGAGACCATCGCAGACATCACCAATGGGCGGTGCTCACCGTCGTATACGGCAGAAGACCCCGGTAAAAGCCCACTATGCAGCCCGCGCGATTGCGAGCGCGGAAAGACAGGCAAGGATAAAGTCCTTGTGAACACGCGCAGACTCCGTGATAAAGAAGTCAACTCAATCGCGGGAAAAGGGTCGAAGACCCCGGAAGATCCAGCTCATTCTGAACTGCCTGGTGGAAATGGGCGTCCTTCTGGTACACATAGTTCACGGACGAATAAACCCACGTCCCGTCGGGCCAAAGGATGCGGCCTGTTCCGTCGGCTTTTAGGCCGTAATCGGTGATGGACTTGCCTGCTTCCGGCACCAGCACCGTCAGGCGGTTCTGCACGCGGCTGCCCAGGAACAGCGCAAACACGCCGGTCTCCACGTCCACCGAAAGGTGATGCCCTGTAAATCCGCTGAGGCTGATGGCCTTGTCGCTCTCGTAAACGGGCACCTCGCTGTGCCGCTGGACGGGGTGCTTGACGTAGCACTGCGCGCCCAGGTACTGCTGATAGCTGCCGTCGGGGCGCTGATGGCCGGTGCGGTTGCGGCTCATGAAGAGCAGGCTCTCCCGGGGGATGACGTCACAGCGCAGCAGCCCCTGGCAGAGCTTCACCATGTCCCCCCGGGTGGAAAACAGCCCCGCATGGCCCGCAGGCTCCGGGTAGAGCACCCGTGCCTTGGGATCGTGGGGCGTGCCGGGCATGACGCCGCTGCGGCGGATGTACTGCCCCCGCTCGATGCGATGCTCATTGTCGCAGGAGACGCACAGGCTTCGCCTGCTTTCCGGCACAACGAGACAGGTATCGTTCATCCCCAGCGGGCGGAGGATGTGCCGCTGCAGCAGCGAGGCATAGTCCTCCCCTGCGGCCCCCTCAACGACATGCCTGAGCACCATCGCGTGCATATCGGAATAGGCGCGGCCGGTCACCTCGCCCGGGCGGATATCGAAGAGCAGCGCTCTTCCCGCTTCGGGCGATGTTTGTATGTCCACGCGGGCAGATGTGGTCAGCGCGACCTCAAAGCCCAGCACCTGATCCACCGTCACGCCCTCCAGATGGACAAACTGCGGCGCGTAGGCCGTGACGGGCCTTCCCAGGTCCAGGCGGCCATCTTCGCGCAATCGCATCACCGTGAGCGCGGTGAAAAGCTTGGTCAGGCTGGCCAGATCAAAGATGGAATCCGCCGCGAGGGGGGTGTTCGCAGCCTCGTCCGCCAGGCCGCCGTGGGCCGTGAGGGCCGCGTCCTTCGTGCCGCAGGCCACGGACAGGCCGGGCATGATATGGCTCTCCTCCGTAAAAAAGCGGATGGAATCCTGCAGCGTCAGCATATCACTTCAACCCGATGCGGGTGCAGGGCACACGGCCCTCGGTCAGGTCGCTGAGGTGGTGGCGGGCATGGCCGATGATGACCGTCGTCCCCTGCAGGGCAGATTTGAGGGCGAACTCCAGCTTGGCCTTTGCGCCGTTGGCGCCCGCGCGGGAGGCGCCCACGCAGCTTTCCTGCAGCTTGCGGACGGCGGCGGTCAGCTGCTCCGGGGTGGACGCCATCACGTCCCGCACGAGGGTGGCGGGATCCGCCGGGTCGCGGTAGATGCCCTCAGTGGAGGTCATCAGCACCAGGGTGCGCGCCTTGACCAATCCGGCAATGACCGCGGCAGTCTCGTCATTATCGACGCACTCCACCACGTCCTCGCCGTGCTGGCGGCGCACGGCCAGCTCCATCTTGCGGATCTCCTCGTCGGACACGGGGTCGTTATAATTCACGATGGGCACCGTGCCCTGCTTCGCCGCGCGGATGAGCAGCTTGCGGATGTATTCCCGCTTCTCCGCGTCGTTGAAGTGGGTATGCTCCACCAGCAGCTGCCGCACGCCCACGGTGTGGGGGATGAACTGGCGGTAATTCTGCATGAGGATGGACTGGCCCTGGGCGGCGTAGTCGGCCTTGATCTCGTCCGCCGCACCGGTCAGCTCGTGGCCTGCGCGCTTGATATAGTCCAGCCGGCCGATCTCCGCCGCGCCGGAGGTGACCCAGATCATGCCAGGCTTCAGCTCCGCGCCCAGGCGGGAGAAAATGTTGTAGTCGATATCATTGTCCTCGCGGCGGATGAGGGCCATGGAGCCGATCTTGCCCACGAGGTCGAACTGGTAGTCCATCGGAATACCTCCTTGAATGGGAATGCGCTGACCCTGCACGGAGCCAGCGCGTGTTGCTTACTTCAGGATGCTTTCGCCGTCGATGCGGGCAGGCTTGTACGCCTTGCCCCAGGCGGCCCAGATGGAGGACGCGGCGATGTGCTTCTCGCCCAGGGTCCTGTCCAGCCAGGCGATGAGGGACTTATGGCGCATCTTGATGCCCTTGTGGATGATGACGTACTCCACATTGTGCAGCCGTCCCGCCTCCTGGCGGACGAAGGTGCGCATGGGGGCGCTCATCATGCCGCAGACGACGGGCACCATCAGCACGATGCGGTCATACTTCTCAAAATCCACCTTGTACAGGTCGATCTCCATGTCCTTGCGGGTGAGGGTGGCAAACATGTAATGCACCACTTCCCTGAAGGTGCCGCGCCACGCCATGGGAATGACCTCCAGGCGGGAGGCATGGATGCGGTGCGACCAGGCACGGGCGACCTGCGCGGTCTTGCCGGTGCGGGAAAAATAGATGATGATGCTCTTCATAAGCTCCTCCAATGATTTACCTGCGGGCGTCCGGGTTGGCAGGGATGTTGAACAGCGTGCGGATGAGCTTCTCCATACCATTGACGCCGGCATAATAGCCATGGCCGTTATCCAGCACCGCATCGGCGATGCTGCGGTAGATGTCGATCCGTTCCCAGTAGAGCCGCTCCACCTCGGGCAGGCCCTTCTGGGCCAGCAGCGGGCGGCGGCTGAGCTTGATGTCCCCCATGATCTCCTCCAGCGGGCGGTCAATGAGGACGATGAGGCCATGGTTGCGCATGATCTCCCGGTTGTTTTCCCGCAGCACCATGCCGCCGCCGGTGGAGACCAGGCTCCCCGGCTCCCGCGTCAGCTGGATGAGCACATTGGTTTCCGCATTGCGGAAGGCCTGCTCGCCATAGCGCTCGAAGATCTGCGCGGTGGGGCAGCCGAAGGCCTGCTCAATGCGCTGGTCAGTATCCACATAGGGCAGCCCCATGTTGGAGGCGACCTTCTTGCTCAGGCTGGATTTGCCGCTGCCCGGCATGCCGATGACGAAGATATGCCGATCCATCATGCATCCTCCCCTGTCAGCGCCCCAGCCGCCTTGAGCAGCTTTTCCTGCTCCGCGCGGCTGATGGCCATCACGGCCTCATACAGCGTGCGGACGCTCTGTGCCCAGCAGGGATCCTGCAGCATGGCGGCCCGGGAGGCCAGCACCTGCTCCTCCCGGGAGCGATCCAGCACCGGGAGGCCCTTCCCGATCTTGTAGGCTGCCACATCGCGGGCGATCAGCATCCGCTCCTCAAACAGGCGGACGATCTGACGATCCACCGCATCGATCGCGGCACGGCTTTCTTCCAGGGACCTCACGGCCAGCACTCCCTTCCAGCATGGGAAATTCGCTTACATTATAGCGGAAAACGCCGGATTGTGCAAGGCCTGTGCGGAGGAAGTACAATAAAAGGGCTCCCGCAAACGCAGAGCCCTGCCAATATCAGGTCAGCGCATCGTACATGCTGTAATCCACCGTGCCGCAGATGCCCTCCAGGCCGCCGGGGACGAGTTCCGCCACCATCAGGCAGTCCACATGGGGCAGGCGGATGTTCGGCCCGGCCACGATGCCGTGGTGAGCGCTGGTTTGGAAGCCCCGGGCGCGGTAGTTGGCGGGGTTGCCCTCCACCAGGGCGGCGGTGAAGCCCATTTCCGCAGCTTTTTGGAAGCCGTATTCGATCAGCTCGCGGCTGACGCCCTGGCGCTGGCAGCTTGTCTTGACGGCGGCGGGAGTGAGGATCACCAGCCGGTCATCGTACCTGCCCTCCAGGTGGAAACGGCTGAACATCACATACCCGATGACCTCGCCGTCCTCCAGCATCAGCAATTCCAGTTCGGGCAGGTAGTATTGCTTGCTGCGGATCTCCTCCACCAGGCGGCGGACGAGCTTGCCCTCATCGGCGTTTTCATGCTCGGTGAAGACCTGCTCCACCAGTTCCAGCGAGGGGACGAGGTATTCGGGCTTCATGGGGGTGATGGTTCTCATTCGGCGCCTCCGTAAATGTCCTGGTACAGGCACAGCTCGATCAGCTTGTCCCGCAAGGTCTGCATGTCCTCCCAGGCCTCGCGCTTTTTGGCGGGGTCCCGCAGGAGGGCGCTGGGATGATAGGTGGGCAGCATCCAGGTGCCTTTCTGGTTGAACCAGCGGCCCCTGTCACGGGTGATGCGCACCTCCGGGCCGAGGGTGTTCTTCGCGGCGGTGGAGCCCAGCAGCACGATGACCTTCGGGCGGATGAGCGCCACCTGGTTGCGCAGATGCAGCTTGCAGGCATTGGCCTCCGCCTCCTCCGGGACGCGGTTGCGCGGCGGGCGGCACTTGACGATGTTGCAGATGTACACCCTGTCGCGGGGGAGGTCGATGGCGGCGAGCATCCTGGTCAGCAGCTGACCGGCAGGCCCCACAAAGGCCAGGCCCTCCTCGTCCTCCACCTGACCGGGGCCCTCGCCGATGAACATCAGCGGCGCATGGACGTCCCCCTGGCCGGGCACCTTATGGCGGATGCCTGCATGCAGCGGACACATGGCGCACGCTGCCACCTGCTGATGGAACACCTCCCAGGTCAGTTCAGCCATCATGATCCCTCCGGCGTCAGAAATTCTTTTGCAGCAGAATGAAGGACTGGGACAGGTCGTTCACCAGCCAGTTGAGCAGGCTGATGAGCAGCGTCATCAGCACAAGGATGGCAGCCGTGCCCAGGATGACCCCGGCAAAATCCGACAGATTGGCGATCAGCTGCCAGCGGCTGCGGCGCAGCTCCTCCTGCTCCTCCTCGGTCAGCAGCTCGTCCGAGAGCGGATCGACGTCCTCGTCGAAGTCCCCGGCCTGGAAGCCGAAGACGGGGGGCGTCTCCGCATCGGGCCAGGCGTCCTCGTAGTCCTCCTCCCAGGCCTCCCCGGGCACGTCCTCATCGGGCGAAAAGGCGTCGTCCGGCAGCGCGGCCTCCCCCGTCCACCCGGCGGCATAGACGTCATTGTCGGCGTCCCATTCGTCCGGCAGGGCTGCGCCGGGCTTGACGGCGTAGTCATCCTCCGTATAGACCCGCTCAGCGTCCTTTTCCGGCGCGTACAGCGGGGGATTGGCGCCTGCGCGGCGCATTCTGGTCGTGGCCATAATCAGCCTCCACAAAGGTTTTACATATATGAAACGAATGACGGGAAGAAATCCCTGCCATCAGGCGTTATATCAGTGTCAGACGTAATCCAGCCAGGGGGCTGCCTGCTCCTCGCGGCCGGTGAGGGCGCCTTCGCTGCTCAGGCCGGGGAAATCCAGCTGGCGCAGGGCCTCATAGAGCACCACCGCCACGGAGTTGGACAGGTTGAGGCTGCGCGCCTCAGGGCGCATCGGGATGCGCACGCACCGATCGTAGACCTTCTCCAGCAGGTTTTCCGGCAAACCGCGGGTCTCGCAGCCGAAGACGAGGAAATCCCCGTCCCGGTATTCCGCCTGATGATACCCGCGGGGAGCCTTGGTGCTGGCAAAGTGCATCCGGGCGTCGGGGTGGGCAGCCAGGAAGCTCTCCATGTCCGGCCAGACGCGGTAGGTCATCAGGCGCCAGTAATCCAGCCCGGCGCGCTTGAGGTACTTGTCCGCCAGGGAGAAGCCCAGGGGCTCGATGAGGTGCAGCGCAGCGCCGGTAGCCGCGCAGGTGCGGGCGATGTTGCCGGTGTTCTGCGGGATCTCCGGGTTGACAAGAACGATGTTTAGGGCCATGTGTTTCGCCTCCATGGGGATATTGTACCATCTGCGCACTGATTTCGCAAGGGGGAACGGCCTTGACAATCCCACATCCTACCATATATAATTAACTTGACGATAAAGGAGGCTGCATCCATGAAACGCATCCTTGCCCTCATCCTCACGCTGATGCTGCTGCCCGCCGCCGCCCTGGCCGAGCGCATGTACATCCTCCCCGACAGCGATAAGCGTCCCCTCACCTGGGACGAGGTGGCTGAATGGGACTACGAATCCCTGGGCTATGCCTTCAACGAGATCTTCGCCCGCCACGGCTATGATTTCATCCCCGGCGGCGAATATGAATACTACTTCCGCACCCGCCCCTGGTACCGCGCCAACGGCACCGGCAACAACCGCCGGGACTGCTACACCCAGCTCACCCGCGTGGAGTGGGACAATTACGAGCTGATCAAGGAAGTGCGCGCCGCCAAGAAGGACAACGACTGGGGCCGCTCCATCTGGGATGACTTCTCCACCGGCTTTGATACCCTGCAGGGCTTCCGGTACATCGAGCTGCGCTCCGGGCAGAGCCTGCCGGTGTATTCCGCGCCCTCTGCCTCCGCCTGGCGCGGTGCGCAGGGCAAGGCCAGCGTATCCACCAACGGCGCCATCTACGCCGCCGGCTGGGAAAGCGGCTGGCTGCTGCTGATGTATGAGACCAACAACGGCTCCGTGCGCGTGGGCTACGTCAATGCCAAGAGCATCCGCGGCGGCGTCCCCATGGATGATTACCTGACCTTCTCCTACGCCGGCGCCACCGTTACCGCCGCCTGCACCCTGACCGATGACCCCGCCCGCACCGGCACCGCCATCGCCACGCTGCAGCCCGGCGCCCGCGTCACCTGGCTGACCCGCTTCTACAATCATTCCGCCTGGGATTATGTGGAGGTCAGCATCAGCGGCAAGACCGCCCGCGGCTTCATCCGCGCCGGCAGCCTGGACATTTCCCGCAGCGCCGACCCTCTGGAAAGCGTGGAACAGAAGTAAGCATTTCAAGGCTCCGCAAGGGGCCTTTTTTGATGAGAAAACCATGAAAAGTTTGACCTTTGCGAAATTTTTTTGACTTTCCTATTGACAAAAGGGCGGAATCGGGGTATATTATCCCTGTCGTTAGCACTCGCCACGAGTGAGTGCTAACAAAAATGGTCAACAAGCTGCCGGAAAGTACATCAGCGGAAGGAGGGTGCAGCGCATGGGCATGGACGAGCGGAAATTCCGCATCCTGCAGGCCATCATTGACGACTACATCCTCACCGCCGTGCCGGTGGGATCGCGGACGATCTCCAAGAAGTACGACATGGGCTTGTCCTCCGCCACCATCCGCAATGAGATGAGCGACCTGGAGGAGCTGGGCTACCTGGATCAGCCCCATGTGTCGGCGGGCCGCGTGCCCTCGGCCAAGGCCTACCGCCTGTATGTGGATCAGCTGCTCAAGGCCGGCCGCCTCCGCTCGGATAACGAGCTGGCGGTACGGGATCACTTCCTGGGCCGCACAAGGCAGATGGAGGAGGTCATGGACCACGCCGCCCAGGTGCTGTCCAGCCTGACCAACTACACCGCCGTGGTGCTGCCCCCCACCGGGACGCAGCCCCGCATCCGCAACATCCAGCTGGTATCGGTGAGCGACAATGCCGCCCTGGCGGTCATCGTCACCGACGCGGGCGTGGTGCGGGACGCGGTCATCCGCGTCAGCGAGGAGCTGGATCAGGACGCGCTCTACTCCGTCAGCCGCACGCTGACCGGGGAGCTGGCGAGCAAGACCCTCTCCGAGGCGGTGGAGCGCATGCCGGAGATCATCGGCGGCATGCAGAGCCAGGCCGAGCTCCTGGAGGGCTTCGGCAGCGTCATGGACGCCCAGCAGCAGGCCAATCATCCCCATGTGGCCATCGGCGGCACGTCCAACATGCTCAGCTACCCTGAGTACGCGGACATGGAGAAGGCACGCTCCTTCCTCAGCCTGATGGAAACGAGGGACCGCCTGGCGGATATCATCGGCCAGAAGGGCGAGATGAGCTTCACCGTCCGCATCGGCCCGGAAACCGGCGTGCCCGAGATGGCGGACTGCTCCATCGTCACCGCCACCTACACCACCGGCAACGGCCAGCAGGGCACCATCGGCGTCATCGGCCCCACCCGCATGCAGTACTCCCGCGTGCTGGAGGTCATGAACACCATGGGCCGCCAGCTGTCGGAGCTATTCGGCACCGGCGAGGACGATGTGCCCAAGCTGGAATAACGTAAAGGACTACATCATTATGAGAAGGACGAAACGCCGTATGAACGAACAGGAAATGACCCAGCAGGAGCCCGAAACCGTCGAGACGCCCGCTGTGGAGGAAGCCGCCGAGGCAGAGGTGATCGACGTGGCGGCCCTGACCGCCGCCGCTGCCAAGGCAGATGAATACCTGGCCCTGGCCCAGCGCACCCAGGCGGATTTTGACAACTTCCGCCGCCGCAATGAATCCGTGCGGGCAGACGCCTTCGCGGAGGGCCAGCGCAGCGTGGCCACCGCCATGCTGGCCGTGCTGGACAATCTGGAGCGCGCCCTGCAATCCCCCGCCAACGAGGGCGACGCCCTCCGCACCGGCGTGGAGATGACCCACAAGCAGATGATGGCTGCCCTGGAGAAGCTGGGCGTCACCGTCATCGACCGCCTGGGCGAGAAGTTCGATCCCAACCTGGAGGACGCTGTGATGCAGGGTTCCCCCGAGGAAGGCGAGCCCGGCACCGTCTGCGCGGTGTTCCAGAAGGGCTACCAGATGAACGGCCACCTGCTGCGCGCGGCGATGGTGAAGGTCGTGGCGGACTAATACTCCCTCCGTCTTCGCGCAAGCGCGAATCCACCTCCCTCGAGAGGGAGGCTCAGGCCGCGTCTGCGGACGCGGAAATAGCAGTCAAGCTGCAACGGACGCCAAAAGGCTCCCTCTCGCGGGAGCTGTCGCCGACAGGCGACTGAGGGAGTTCGTACCTCCAACAACAAGACACCAATCAACCAACATATATAAAGGAGTAATGAACAATGAGCAAGATCATCGGTATTGACCTGGGTACC
>X409_Impala__coassemble_608_pt1 | contig 12693 bp, 11 predicted proteins | sample X409_Impala__metabat2_high_PE_002 | metagenome-assembled genome bin X409_Impala
TGGCGGGCGAGCAGCCGAAAAACGTGAAGCTCATCAAGCTCAACACCAACGAGAACCCCTACCCGCCGTCCCCGAAGGTGGCGGAGGCCATCGCCGCCGTGGAGGCCGACAAGCTGCGCCTCTACCCCGATATGGACGCCACCGCCCTGTGCGAGGCCATCGCGAAGGTCAACGGCGTCGCGCCGGAGTGCGTCTTTTGCGGCAATGGCTCCGACGAGGTGCTGGCCTTTGCCTTCGCGGCGTTCTTCGCCGGGAAGAAGCTCCTCGCCCCGGACGTCACCTACTCCTTCTACCCCGTGTACGCCGATCTTTTCGGCGTGGATTATCAGACCGTGCCCCTCACCGCCAAGTTCGAGGTGGACGTGGAGGGCCTCATGCAGGGCTGCCCCGTGGCCCTGGCGAACCCCAACGCCCCCACCGGTATGCTGCTCAAATCCGCCGAGGTGCGCCGCCTGGCCCGGCACACGAAGGACAACGGCGCCGTCCTGCTGGTGGACGAGGCCTACGCCGCCTTCTCCCCGGAGAACGCCCTGCCCCTGCTGGCGGAGTTCGACAATGTGCTGATCACCCGCACGTTCTCGAAGTCCCACGCGCTGGCGGGCATGCGCGTCGGCTACGCCATCGGCAGCCCCCGGCTGATCGGGGCCCTGAAGCGCATCCGGGACAGCTTCAACTCCTACCCGCTGGATCGCCTGGCCCAGGCTGCCGCCGAGGCCGCCATCCTCGACACGGAATATACCGCCCAAACGGTGCGGAAGGTCTGCGAGGCCCGCGACCGCTGCCGTGCCTTCCTGATCGCGGCGGGCATCCCCTGCCTGAAGAGCGCCACCAACTTCCTCTTCGTCAAGGCCGACCCGGTGGACGCCGCCCCCGTGCAGCAGAAGCTTCGCGACGCGGGCATCCTGGTGCGGCACTTCAAAGCGGAGCGGCTGAAATGCTGGCTGCGCGTGACCGTCGGCACCACCGAGGACATGGAGACCGTGACGGAGAAGCTGCTGGAATACTGCCAGCCGGTGTGAATATGAACAAGATACGCTTCGAGATCGACCCGAACATCAATTACCTGTACCACATGCTGTCGGTGGCCCGCTGCGGCTACGACAACGACTACGGTGCAAAGTACCGCGCGCTGTACCCGGCGGAGGAGCTGGCTGCCTTTTATGAAAACCGCGAGCTGCTGACCATCCAGGGCGGAAAGCACTGGGGCGAGCTGTACAGCCTGCTGGTTTTCAATCCGGCAGGGTATGCGGATTCGCTGCCGGATTACTACGGCGAGGTGCTGGCCACCTGCGAAAGCATCCGGGCGGGGGCGATCCCTGAGTGGGTCGACGAGACCCTCGTCCCCTATACGGAGCTGATCGGACAGCTGTCGCAGATCCTGCTGAAGCATCAGGACGCCTATCTCCGTGATATTTTCCCGGCGGAACGGGAGAGGATCGCCGAGGCCATCGTCCCTGTGCGGGCGTGGTTTGAGGAGCATGACTTCACCGCCCGGGCAGAGGAACTCGTTGGTCAGACCCTGCCGGCGGAGGCCTTCACCGCGACGATGGTATCCTCCGTGGCGCATGGCCCGGAGGCCATCGACCTGACGGCGGAGAAGGATATTTTCGGCATTGAGCGCTCCGTCATGGATGCGGTGTATTTCATCGGGCATGAGTTCATCATCTATCTGCTGAAGGCCGCACTGAAGGATGAGGATGCGTTCCGCTCCTATGCCACCTGGCCGCTGACGGAGGGCCTGGCGGAGTATTACCTCAAGCGCATCATGGGGGACACGCGCTTCTTCCACGGACAACAGGAATGGGTGCGGTTCTGCGAGCGGCAATCCCCTGGCCTGACCGCGGCGGAGCTGTACCGCCTGGCGCTGAAAGAGATTGAATGAAGGAGGAACCGAACATGCTCTGCCCCTACTGCAACGCTGAAATGACTGACGGCAACCTGAGCTATGATCCCCGCCGGGCGCTGATCTTCAGCCCCGGTGACAAGCCCATGAAGTTTTTTGACTGCATCGGCGGCACCGGCAGGCTGACGGCGGCCGAGAAGCACATCTGGACGGTCGGTATCGTGAAGGCGAACTTCTGCCGCCCCTGCCAGAAGATCATCATCGACACCGATGTGGTGAAGTGACCAAAAACAGCGACTCCCCCGGAACAGATGCGTTCCGGGGGAGCCTGAGTTACTGAGCCTCCCTTTGTAGAGGAGGTGGATTCGCCGTCAGGAGAAGGCGGAGGGGGTTCCGCTCACCTTGTCTGCCGCCTCCCGGCGAAGAAATCGCGCATCATTTCCCCACATTCCTCCGCCATCACGCCGGCGCGCCACTTGGTCTGCCCGGCGAGGGCAGGATCGGCGGGCAGGTCGTACACGCTGCCGCAGCAGCCCTGCTTTTCATCCGCCGCACCAAAGACGCACTCCGACAGCTGGCTCATCACCATGGCCCCGGCGCACATGGGGCAGGGCTCCAGGGTAACGTAGAGGGTGCAGCTCCGCAGCCGCCAGTCCTGCAAGACGCGGGCCGCCTGGCGCATGGCCAGCAGCTCCGCGTGGGCGGTGGGGTCGTGGTCGTTCTCGCGGCGGTTGTGGGCAGCGGCGATGACCTCCCCGTCCTTCACGATCACCGCGCCCACGGGGATCTCCCCCTCATGGGCGGCCTGCTGTGCTTCCTGCAGCGCAATGCGCATAAAATCCATCGTATCACCCCTGAAATATTGTACCACGGGAAGGAATTTCAATCAAGCGGGAAGAAATCTCTATCATCATACGTTGTATAGACAGAAACCGAGGTGAGGATGATGAAGATGTGGATGCTGCTGATCTGCGCGCTGGTGCTGCTGACCGGCACGGCGCTGGCCGAATCCCCCTATGAGAAGGCCGACAAGCCTCTGACCCTCTTTGCCGTCAACGTGGGCAAGGGGGATGCGCTGCTCATCAACTGCGGCGCAGAAACCTACCTGATCGACGCGGGGCTCCGGGAGCACTGGGGCGAGCTTTCCTGCGCGCTGAAGATGCTGCAGGTGACCCGTCTCACCGGCGTTATCCTCACCCATACCGACAAGGACCACGCCGGCGGCCTGCTGCCCCTGGCGACCTCCTCCATCCAGGTGGATGGCTGGTACGCCCCCGCCCATTATGCGGATATCAAGAAGGAGAGCAAGCACCCGGCGGTGGAGGCTGCTGCCCTGCGGGGCGATACGGTCACCTTCCTGCGCGCGGGGGACGAGCTGCCCCTGGGCAACGGCAAATTGACGGTGGCGGGGCCCATCAGCGCGTCGGAAACGGAGAACTGCAACTCCCTGGTGCTTCTGGCGGAGGCCGGCGGCGGACGGATGCTCCTCACCGGCGATATGGAATTCCCCGAGGAGGAGGAGCTGCTCGCGGCGGGCGTGATCCCCACCTGCGAGGTGATCAAGATCGCCAACCACGGCGAAAGCGACGCCACCTCCGAGGCGCTCATCCGTGCCGTGCAGCCGGAGATCGCCGTCATCAGCACGTCCACCGAGGCGGAGCCGGACACCCCCTCCGGGCGGGTGATGCGTCTGCTGAGCGAAAGGGGCATTGACATCTTCCAGACCCAGCACGCGGAATCCGGCGTCCTGGTGACCATCGACCAGGGCGAGGCGAGCGCCAACCTCATGGGCTATGGGGATCTCCCTGCGGCAAACAGATCCGTCGTGATCGCGGAGGTGGACAACAAGGATGACCGCATCACCCTCCGGAACACCGGCAAAACCGCCGCAGACGTGGGCGGCTGGTACATCGTGAGCGAAAAGGGCGATCAGATCTTCGTCCTGCCGGAGGGCACGGCCATCGCCCCCGGCGGCGAGCTGACCATCGGCAGCCAATCCTCCGACGAACCCGGCGACCTCACCTGGCCGGACAAGAAGGTCTGGCACAAGAGCAAGGAAGATGCGGCGTGGCTGTATGACGTGTACGGCAGGCTGATCGATTCGATGAAGTAAAAAAGAGCGCGGCTTCCGGGATGGAGGCCGCGCTTGCATTATGTCTTGTTCAGATACTTCCACTTCACATACCCGTCCAGGTTGCCGTACTCGCTGACGGTGATGGCGTCGATCTTCAGCCTGTCCATCACGGCAATGAGGATGCAGATGCCGTGGACGATGATGTCCGCGCGGTTGGGCTGGAGGCCGGGAAGGTTCCGGCGCTCCTCCAGGGACATGTCCGCCAGGTCGCGGGCAATGCGGGCAATGAAGTCCCGCGTCAGCACGGTGCCGTGCATGTAGGTGCGGTCCGTCCAGCGGATGCCCTTCATCATCGCGGCGAGGGTGGTGAAGGTGCCGCCGGTGCCGCGCCAGAGGGCGGGGAAGGTGAGCGCCGGGTGGAGGCGCAGCTCCTCCTCCAGGATGTCCGCGGCGACGAGCTGCACCGGGGGAAGATCGCCGTGGTCGCGGATGGGCAGCTGGCCCGCCAGGCGCACCGCGCCCATCTGGCAGGAGAAGCCGCAGCGCACGGCCATATCCGTGCCCACGATGATCTCCGTGGAGCCGCCGCCGATGTCGATCACGCCGCAATCTCCGCCGTCGGTGGCGCCGTAGAAGGACAGCGCCGCCTCCGTTTCGCCGGAGCAGACCTCCAGCGTGAGGCCGGTGAGGCGTAGCAGCATCTCGGCAAAATCCGCCTGATTGGCCGCGTCGCGGGTGGCGCTGGTGGCAAAGAGGTGGATGGCCTGTGCGCCCTCCGCCCGGGCGGATTCCGCCATGCACTTCACCGCCTGGCAGGAGTTCATCATCGCCTGAGCGGAGAGATTGCGGCCCTCATCCAGCCCGGCGAAGAGCCGCGTGCCCTCGCGGTCCCGGCGGATGCGGCGCATTTCGCCCCCGTCCACCTCGCACACGAGCATCCTCACAGAGTTTGAACCGATCCCAATGACTGCGATCTTCATGTGCATCCTCCCGTCGTTGGTATCAAAAAGGGCCTTTGCAGCACGCAAAGACCCACGTTAATCACGCATTTCGTCCAGGATGATCTGGTATTCTTCCTGGGTGTAGCCCTTGAGGGCCTCGGGGTTCTCAAACTCAAAAACGATCTCGCCCTGGCGGATGAAGTCGTACTTCTCCCGGGCCTCATTTTCCACATAGCCTTCGGAGCCCACGCGCTGCAGCTGCAAAAGCAGATCCGCATACTCCATCTCCTTCACGTTGACGGAGTACTGCAGCGTGGCGTCCTGCGCCTGGAGATCAGCGATATCCGTGCGCACCCAATGCATTGACACGCAAAAGAGGACGAGCAGCGCGATGCAGCCCAGCGCCATGCCCTGCCAGCGGATATAGCGGCGGTCACGATCCACACGGGCCATGCTGATCCCTCCCCTGCACGAAAATGATGTTCTATATTTATTCTGCGGAGGAGGGGGAAGTTCCTGCTGAGGGCGGAGAAATTTTTCGGCGGAGCCGCTTAAGGAGCCGATCTGCTGCCGGCGCGACGCCTGCGGTATACAGCCCGGCCCCGATGCACAGCCCCAGCAGGGCATAGCCCCGCAGCCCCTCGCCGCCGGCCAGCAGGAGCTGCCCCGCCGCCCAGGCCAGCAGCGCCGCAATGAGCAGATCCGCCGCCATGCCCAGGGCCGCGCTGCGCCGGTGCAGCGCCCCTGCCAGGTGGATGAGCAGCCCCATGCCCGCGCCCAGCAGCACCATCGCCAGGAAGGTGCGGCACTGCCCTTCTTTGGCAAAGAGCACCTCGATGGTCATCCCAGGGCCCGGCGGAGGAAGCCGCCCCGGCGCTTCATGCCGCCGCCGTCGTACACGCAGCCGTCGATGGCGCCGTCCACCAGGAGACGGCCCTCCTCCAGCTGCAGGCTGGCCACATGCAGCCCCGTGCCGGTGAGGATCAGCCGTCCGCCGTGGGTGGTCAGGACGATCTCGTTTTCGTCAAAGCGCTCCACATCCGTCACGCCGGTGAGGACGGCCTTCTCCCGGCGATCGATGGTCAGCCCATAGGGCTTCTCGCTGGTCTGGTTCATGGGCATCACTCCTTCAGGGGGAGTGTATGCGCCCTCAGCGCGTCACATACCGGTGGCCCCAGTAGTTGCCGTATTCGATGCCGTTTTCGCCTTTCAGCGGCTCCTTTGCGGGGAAGAACCCGTGCAGCACCAGGGCCAGGCGGCGCTGCATCATGTGGGGCATGGCTTTGGTGAGGATGCGCGCGCAGCCAAAGTGCTCGTGCAGGGCGGGCAGCAGCGCATGCAGCAGCTCGTCGAACACGTCGGTGAACTCGAACATGCGGCTCACGTCAATGCGCAGCACGCCCTCGCCCTGGCCGTCGCGGCCCCCATCCCGGCGGAACATCTCCACCGTGCCCGCCACGCCCTTGCGGGAGTGGATCGTCCAGCGGACGAAATCTTCATTCTCGTAGGACCGGCGCCACATGCGCACGCAGTCCTCCATCTCCTGCAGGGTGGCGTAGCGGAAGTCGCTATGGCAGTTATCGGCGTTGAAGTAATTCTGGGCCTGCTTGTCGCTGTACACCTTGAGCAGGCCGGGTGCGTCCTCCATGCGGACGAGCCGCAGCGTGAAGCGCGGCGTGATGAACACGGGGCAGGAACGATAGACACTGAGCATCAGGAACACCTCCATAAAAGGGAATGTATGTTCTATTCGACATGCGAACAAATATTCCTGCTGCTATGCGAACAAAATTTCGCATAGCCTCATCCGTCACCGCGCAGGCGCGGCGCCACCTCCCCCAAAGGGGAAGGTAAAGTTTGTGCGGCAAAAGAAAAACCTTCCCCAAGCTGGGGAAGGTGGATTTTCGCGCAGCGAAAAGACGGATGAGGCCGTCAGTCCTCGTCCTCATCCTCGCCCTCGGCGGCGACCCATGCATCATAGGTAGCCTCCAGGCAGGCCAGGTGGCGGTCCACATGCTGGATGTCCCACAATTCGGCCTCGACCAGGCGCATGTAGAGGTGGAAGAGGCTCTCGTAGTCCTTCTCCTGGCGGAGGGCAAGCATATCCGCAGCGACGGCTTCCCCGTCGGCCACATCCGCCTGCAGCTCCTCCAGATTCTCCATGCAGCCGCGCAGGATGCCGCCGATGGTCAGGTCGAAATCCTCGCGCTCCAGGGTCTTGCGGAGCTTGCGCAGGCGCGCCACGGCTTCCTCCGGGGGATAGCCCTCCTCATAATTCGCGATGAGGTAGAGGAAAACCTCGCCCATGCGGTCCCAGTCGTCGCCCACGCGGCCGCCCACGAAGAGCTTCGCGCCCTTCTCCAGGCCGAAGTCGTCATTGGCATAGAGGGCCATCATGGGCAGCATCTTCACCTCGCGGTGGAGGGCGAGCCAGTCCTCATGCTGGAAGGGGGTCTCGCTGTCGTAGGCGAAGAGAGCCAGGTACAGCCCGGTGGGGTGGCGGCGGATGGTCATGCGGCAGGTGGCGGCGTCCGCGTCGCCATAGGGGTGGGCGGCCACCATGGGGTAGCAGAAGCTGCTCTCATCGCCGCCCTCCAGGCGGGCGTGCTTGCCGATGAGGGCGATGAGCTGCTCCAGGGTGAGGTCGGGCTTGTCGTCCTCCTCCTCATCAAACCACTGGCAGTGATCCAGCAGCAGCCGGCACAGGCGGATCATGTCCTCCTGGGTGCCGATGGTGCAGACGCGGGCGCGGTTGCGTGTAGCCATGGGACGGGCTCCTTTCGGGGGGATGATTGGTATATTCGACGCGGGAGGGGGAAGTTCCTGCCGTGGGGACCGGACGGACGGTACAGAGCCGCCTTTGCAGATTGTGCGCGTAGGGGAGGGGCTTGCCCCTCCCGTGCTGGAATACACGTTCAAACAGAGAGGTTCGGTTTTCGTTGAGCAGACTTTTCGGGTGTGGCGGGAGGGGCTTGCCCCTCCCGTGCTGAAATACACATTCAAACAGAGAGGTTCGGTTTTCGTTGAGTAGACTTTTCGGGTGTGGCGGGAGGGGCTTGCCCCTCCCCTACGGTGGTATGTGGCCGCCCGCAGGGGCTCCCCGCTCAGAAGAACATGCTCACCTGGTTGCTCTCGCTCATGCCCTCCAGGGTGCCGTGGGCGCGGAACATCTCGATGATGGAGGAGGGCACCTTGGCGCGGTCCTTGAGGTCCTCAATGGAGAGGAAGGGGCCCTTCTCGCGCTCGCGGACGATACTCTCCGCCACGCTCTCGCCCAGGCCGCCCAGGGCCGTGAAGGGCACCCGCAGGCACTTGTCGCCCTCCATCTGGAAGCGGGTGACATGGGATTTGTACAGGTCCGCCGGCAGGAATCTGAAGCCGCGCATGTTCATCTCCAGCACCAGCTCGAGGGAGGTGACGGCGTCGTGATCGGCGGCGGTGGCGTTGGGATCAGCCTTGATGTCCTTGATCTTCTGGCGGATGACGGCGGGATCGGCGATCATGGTCATGGCGTCAAAGCCCTTGCCGCGCAGCGTGAAGTACGCCGCGTAATAGGCCAGCGGCCGGTGCACCTTGTACCACGCCACGCGCAGGCTACTCATGACGTAAGCCACCGCGTGCCCCTTGGGGAACATGTACTTGATCTTCTTGCAGGAGTCCATGAACCAGGCGGGCACCTTGGCGTCCAGCATGGCCTGCTCCATCTCGGGCTTGAGGCCCTTGCCCTTACGGACGGATTCCATGGTGGTGAAGGCCATCTTGGGGGCCACGCCCTTGTCGATGAGGTAGTTCATGATATCATCGCGGCAGCAGACGCACTCGGAGAGCTTCGCCGTGCCGGAGCGCACCAGATCCTGGGCGTTGCCCAGCCACACGTCCGTGCCGTGGGAGAGGCCGGAAATGCGCACCAGCTCCTCCATGGTGGAGGGCTTGGTGTCGTCCAGCATGCCGCGGACGAAATTGGTGCCGAATTCGGGGATGCCCAGGGTGCCGGTGGTGCAGTCGATGTCCTCCGGGGTGACGCCCAGGGCGTCGGGGCAGGAGAAAAGGGTTCGCACCGGGATGTCGTCCAGGGGGACGGCCTCGGTGGGGGTGTCGGTGATCTCCGCCAGCATGTGCAGGACCGTCGGGTCCACATGGCCCAGACAGTCCAGCTTGACCAGAATGTCATGCATGGAGTTGAAGTCGAAGTGGGTGGTGTTGAAGTCGCTTTCCAGGTCGTCGGCGGGGTGCTGCACGGCGGTGAACTGGCAGATGTCGTACTCCTTGGGCACGACGACCATGCCGCCGGGGTGCTGGCCGGTGGTTTTCTTCACGCCCTCGCAGCCGGCGGCCAGGCGTTCCTTCTCGGTGTTGCCGGCCTGGATGCCCCGCTCCTCAAAGTACTTGGCGACGTAGCCGTAGGCGGTCTTTTCCGCCAGGCCGGAGATGGTGCCCGCGCGGAAAACGTGATCCTTGCCGAAGAGCTCCTCCACATAATGGTGGGCGCGGTTCTGGTATTCGCCGGAGAAGTTCAGGTCGATATCGGGCACCTTGTCGCCTTCAAAGCCCAGGAAGACCTCGAAGGGGATGTCAAAGCCGTCCTTGGCGAGGTTGCGGCCGCATAGCGGGCAGTCCTTGTCCGGGAGGTCAACGCCCATCTTGTAGGTGGCCTTGTCCACGTCGAAGAAGCCCTTGCGGCAATGCACGCAGCGGTAGTGGGGCGGCAGGGCGTTCACCTCGGTGATGCCGCACATGTGGGCCACGAAGGACGAGCCGACGGAGCCGCGGGAGCCCACCAGATAGCCGTCGTCGTTGGACTTCTTCACCAGCTTCTGGGCGATGTTGTACAGGGTCGCAAAGCCGTAGCCGATGATGGACTTGAGCTCCTTCTCGATGCGGGCCACGACGATCTCCGGCAGCTCCTCGCCGTACATTTCCTTGGCGCGGCCCCAGGTCATGTTCTGGATATTGTCCGCCGCGTCCTCCCACAGGGGCTGGAAGGTGTCCTCGCCCTTGGGGTGGATGGGGAAGAGCTGCAGCTTCTCCACCATGTCGGCGATCTTCTTCGGGTTGTCGATGACCACCTCGTGGCACTTTTCCGGGCCGAGGTAGGCGAATTCCTCCAGCATTTCGTCGGTGGTCTTGAAGTAGAGGGGCGCCTGGTTGTCGGCGTCCTCAAAGCCCATGCCGGCCTGGATGATGGCGCGGTTCTTGGCATGGTGGGGGTCGAGGAAGTGCACGTCGCCGGTGGCGACCACGGGCTTGCCCAGCTCCTCACCCAGCCTGACGATGATGCGGTTGAGGTCCCGCAGGCCCTCCTCATCGGGGATGCGGCCCTCCCGCACCATGAAATAGTTGTTGCCGATGGGCTGGATCTCCAGATAGTCGTACCAGGAGGCGATCTCCTTCAGTTTCTCCCAGGGCTCGTTGGCCAAAACCGCCTGGAACAGCTCGCCCGCCTCGCAGGCGCTGCCGATGATCAGTCCCTCCCGCAGCCGCTGGATCTCCTGCTTGGGCATGTGGGGGCGGCGGCGGAAGTAATCCAGGTGGCCGATGGTGACCAGGCGGTTGAGGTTCACCAGGCCGTCCTGGGTCTTGACGAGGATGATGACGTGGTAGCTGTCGCCGATGGCGCCGCCCTTCAATGTGTTGAGGTCGGCGATGGTGGCAAGGCCCTTTTCCTCCTGCAGCTGCTTGAACATGCGGTTGAGGCAGTGGGCGGTGGCGGTGGCGTCGTGGACGGCGCGGTGGGCGTTTTTGAGGCTGACCTGCAGCTGCTTGCACACCGCAGAGAGCTTGAAGCTCTTCATATCGGGGAACATCTTGCGGGCGAGGGTCAGCGTATCGATGATGGGCGCGCTGAAGGTGCGGCCCAGGCGCTTCAGCTCCGCCTTGAGCAGGGAGGCGTCAAAGGCCGCGTTGTGGGCGGCGATGGGCGCGTCCCCGATGAAGTCCATGAGCTTGGGGATGGCGGTCTCGGCGGTCTCCTTGTCCGCCAGCATCATGTCGGTGATGCCGGTCAGCTTGACCACCTTCTCCGGCAAAGGCTTTTTCGGGTTCACCAGCAGGGAGAGGGAGTCCACCACCGTGCCGCCCACCACCTTCACCGCGCCGATCTCGATGACGCGGTCCGTGGCGGTGTTCAGGCCCGTGGACTCAAAGTCCAGCACCACGATGGGGTCGTCCATCGGGCGGTCATCCGGGTTGACGACCACCTGCTTTTCGTCGATCATGTAGCCCTCGCAGCCGGGGATCAGCTTGATGGGCTGCTTTTTCGCCGCGTTGAAGGCGGCGGGGAAGGCCTGCACCACGCCGTGATCGGTGATGGCCACCGCCGGGTGCCCCCACTTGATGGCGCGCTTGATCAGGTCGCCGGCGGGGGTCATGGCGTCCATGGTGGACATGTTGGTGTGCATGTGCAGCTCGATGCGCTTTTCTTCCGCCTTGTCCTCGCGCTCGACGCGCTCCATGGGCACCATATCCCGCACGGAGATGGACAGCTCGCGGGCGAAGTTGTCGTACATGCACTCGCCGCGCACCTTGACGTTCATGCCGAGCTTGATCTGGTTCACCTTGTCCATCACGGCGGCGCGCTCCTCTGCGGTGATGGGCGGCAGGGGCTCGTCCTCGTTGCGGCGCTTGCCGAACTGCCCCCGGCGGAAGCGGAAGAAATTCTTGCACAGGATGGACGATGTATAGTCGGTGATGGCGAAGGTGACCAGCAGCATTTCGCCGCCCTTCAATTCCTTCGTTTCCAGCTTGAAGATATCGCCCTGCACCACCACCAGGCCCGCGTCGGAGGTCAGCTCCTTCATTTCGATGGGCTTGTCGGCGATGGCGCGGCCCATGATGGGCTTGCCGATGGCGGTGTCGGTCATGGTGGGGGTGACCAGCTCGGTCTTCCTGGCCTCCTCCGCCGCAGCGATGGCGGCAGCCTTGGCGGCCTCCTCGGCGCGCTCCGCGTCGGATTTCTGCTCCTTGGGGGCGCGGGGCTTGCGCTCCTTCTTTTCCGCCTTGGGGGCGCTGGGGGCGCCGGAGCCGTATTTCTCCGCCAGTTCCTTGGCGGTGATGGCAACGTTCTGCTCCTTTTCCTTCTCCGCGCGCAGCTCCATGAGGCGCTTCTCCTGATCGCCCGCGACGGTCAGCTCCACCGGGATCTCCAGGGAGAAGATGTCCTTCACCGCCTGGGAGAGGCGCGCCGCCACGTTCTGCTTGGCCATGTAGGTCATGGAGAAGGGGTCGGGGAAGGTGAGGGTGATGCGGTCATCCAGGCAGCGCCAGTCGATTGAATCCATCCAGGAGACGGACGCGGGATAATTGCGCTTCAAAAAGTCGGTCAGCACGGGCTTGTAGGCGCTGATATTGTCCTGGAAATCCTCCTTGAGGCCCGGGGACACCACGCGCAGCGCCAGCGGCTTTTGCGGGAAGATGCGCCGCAGCAGGCGCTCCATCTTCAGGAAGGAGGCCTCTTCCACCAGCACGCCCGATTCAAAGGTGATATACACCTTGCCCTGCGCCTTGACATACACGACCCTGGGCGCGCTCAGCTGGCCCTTGAGGTGCGGCAGCTCGGCATAGATCTGGGCAAGCAGGTCTTCGTAGCTCATAAATGGCCTCCTTTCATGGCATTGCGTATTCTTTATTATACCCTATGATGAAGAGAGGGTCAATGGGAACAAATCAAAAGGCTCCCTCCGGGAGGGAGCTGTCAGCCGCCTTGGCGGATGACTGAGGGAGAATGCGGTAGCAGCGGGTAAGGGCTGTGCCTTTGTCAGTTGACGCAACAGGGGGGAGCTGTTCCTTTGCAGCTGTGCGGGCTGTTTCTCGAATCCATGCGGATTCTCGAAAGGCGC
>X409_Impala__coassemble_616_pt1 | contig 12630 bp, 9 predicted proteins | sample X409_Impala__metabat2_high_PE_002 | metagenome-assembled genome bin X409_Impala
GACCAGACCGAGGCGCTCACCCTGGCGGACCGCATCGTGTGCATGTCCATGGGCCGCGTGCAGCAGGTGGGCACCCCGCTGGAGCTCTATGATACCCCCGCCAACCTCTTCGTGGCGAGCTTCATCGGCCTGCCGCCCATGAATTTCTTTGACGTCACCATCCGGGGCGACAAGGCGGAGCATGCCTGCTTCACCATGGCCCTGACGGCGGAGGAGCAGCAGCTGCTGGCCCCCTACCAGGGCAAGACCGTGGTGCTGGGCGTCCGCCCGGAGAACATCGCCACCGGTGGCGATATCGACGTGGCGGTCTACTCCAACGAGAACCTGGGCATGAACACCCTGGTGCACGGCCGCCTGGGCGGCAATGCCACCGCGCAGGCCGCCATCACCTGCAAGCTGCGCGGCTGGTGCGATTACAAGGCCAACGACTGTGTGCAGGTGAAGTTCGAGAAGCGTCACTTCTTCGACAAAGAGACCACCAACGCCATCCGCTGAAAGGAGGAACCACCATGGCCCAGATGAAAAAGAAGCAAGGCGGCGTGAAGGAGTTCTTCCGCAAGAAGCTGGTATCCCTCAAGCGCAAGCCCCAGATGATCCCCATGATCGTGCTGGCCATTGCCTTCCTGTATTATTCGCTGAACCTGACCTTCGTGTCCAACACCACCGCCAAGATCCAGCTGCCCGGCATGGGCCTGAGCGGCTTCTGCACGATGCTGTTCTCCATGCTCAGCCTGGTGTGCTTCCTCAATGCCTACCCCCACCGCAAAAAGACCAACATCCCCATGCTGGTGCTGATGTTCCTGATGCTGGCGCTGCTGCTGGTCTGCGATACCTTCTATATGGGCCAGATCACCCAGGCCATCAGCCGTGCGGATCACCCCATCGTGGTGGACGCCGGCACGGCTTACATCACCAAGGCCTATGACATGCTGGGCGTGCACCGCATCATCGTCGTCATCGGCGCGGTGCTGACGCTCCTGGTGCCCGTGATGCGCAAGCTGCTCAGGAAGATCAACACCTCCCTGGCGGTTGAAGGAAACGAGGGCATGGGCGAGATCCTCCTCACCGGCGACGAGTGAAGATGAAGAAAGAAGCAAACCAGCCGGAAACCAGGGAAGCCTCCTATTACCAGCTCCATACAGGCGCGGTGGAGGACCTGGTGACCGCCAATAAGGACAATACCCCCCGCTATTCCGAGGAGGAGCTGAACCGCTACCGCTCCGGAAAGGGCAAGAAGAAGTGGACCTTCCCCCAGTGGCTGAAGGTCGGGCTGATCAAGTTCTGGTTCTACGGGGCGGTGTGCTACTTCGTGTTCTGGGGGCTGGGGCTGTACCTGGCCGACCAGCTGGACCTCTACTTTGTGGCGGCCATCGTGCTGGGCATGGTGACGGATCTGCTGATCAACCACTTCCTGCGCTTCACCGAGAAGCTGCCCGGCGGCAGCAAACGGTGGATGATGGTCACCCGCCGGGGTGCGGCCGGGTTCTTCCTCAACCTGCTTTACGGCGCGGTGGTGCTTTTCCTGGTCATCACCGCCTACAATGTGATCAACACCGTGATCGTCACCCTGTACGCGGGGAGCGAGAACGCGCCGCTGCTCCATGTGGAGCCCATCGTCTTCGGCCTGGCGGCAACCGGCGCGGATACCCTGTGCGTGACCATCCGCAACACGCTGCGCAGGATCGTGGAGGACGCCAAACGCAAGGCATAACAAAAGCCGCCAGCATGGCTGACGGCGGGAAGGTCACTGCTTTTCGGCGGCTCTGCCGTATGCCCGGGGCGATACGCCGTATTTCTTCTTGAACATGCGGGAGAAGTACAGCGGGTCCTGGAAGCCGCACATGCGGGACACCTCGCTGATGCTGCTGCCTGTGCCGCTGCACAGCATGTCCGCGGCGGACTGCATCCGCAGCTCGGCCAGATACTTGCTGGGCGTGGTGTGCATCGCCTGGCGGAAGATGCGGCAGAGGTAATCGTAGCAATAGGGTGCGGAGCGCAGCGTCTCCTCCAGCTCATAGTGGGGGTTGGTGTAGTTCTGCACGATGCTCTTGACGATCTCATCCACCACCTGGCTGTGGGGGGAGCTCGTCTGCCTGCTGCTGATGTGCTGGGCGATCAGCTGGCCGTAGCCGGGCAGCAGCGCCTCGCGGTACGCCGCCGTGCTGTGGAAGAGATAGTGCACATCCTGGAACAGGTGCTGCAGCGAATGGTTCCCGTCATCCTGGATGATGGCCAGGGAGCGGAAGGTCAGCGCTGCGTTTTCCAGGTGCAGCAGGATGCAGTCGGCCCCTGCAGGGCTGATGAGGCAGTGGGGCGTTTCCGGCGGAAGAGCCACCACATCGCCCTCGCGGAAGGCGTGGGGCCCATCATCCAGGAGGAGGCTGCCGCTGCCGCGGGTGCAGCTGAATACCTCCCAGTATTCGTGCTGATGCCGGCTCATGGTGGGGACAAGCTGCTGCTGTTCTGCGTAAGTGACGTCGTTCATGCTTTCACCTCATGGAGAATTCAGGACGATTGTACCACAAGTAAGTCGATTTTGTCTATATCCGGCGGAAAATTCCGCCAAGCCAAGTAAAGGAGCGATACCGTTATGGCATACCTCACGCTCAGGAACATCAACAAGATCTACCCCAACGGCTTCCATGCCGTGCACGACTTCAACCTGGAGGCCGAGCGGGGTGAGTTCATCGTGTTCGTCGGCCCCTCCGGCTGCGGCAAGTCCACCACGCTGCGTATGATCGCCGGCCTGGAGGACATCAGCAAGGGCGAATTCCTGATCGACGGCCAGCTGGCCAACAACCTTGGCCCCCGCGAGCGCGAGATCGCCATGGTGTTCCAGAGCTACGCCCTCTACCCCAACATGACCGTGTACGATAACCTGGCCTTTGGCCTGAATCTGCAGGGCGTGGACGAGGACGTGATCGAGGAGCGCGTGCAGAAGACCGCCAAGATCCTCGGCCTGACGGATTACCTGGACCGTATGCCCCGCGCGCTCTCCGGCGGCCAGCGCCAGCGCGTGGCTGTGGGCCGCTCCATCATCCGCAAGGTGGGCATCTTCCTGATGGACGAGCCCCTGTCCAACCTGGACGCCAAGCAGCGCGTCACCATGCGCTCGGAGATCACCCAAATCCACCGCGAGACCGGCGCCACCACCATCTACGTCACCCACGACCAGACCGAGGCCATGACCATGGCGGACCGCATCGTGGTGATGAAGAACGGCTACGTCCAGCAGATCGGCACGCCCCGGGACGTCTACTTCAACCCGCGCAATATGTTCGTTGCCGGCTTCATCGGCGAGCCCCCGATGAACTTCATCCGCCGCAAGGTGGAGAATGGCGCGATCGTCATCGGCGGCGCGGCGTTTGACCTCGGGAAGGTCATCGGCGAGAAGATCGCGGCCTACGAGGGCCAGGAGATCGTCTTCGGCTTCCGCCCCGAGGCCATTGCCCTGGGCGCGCAGGAGGACGCCTTCACCACCGCCGGCATGGTGGAGCTGACCGAGATGCTGGGCGACAACGCCAATGTCTATGTGGACATTGATGCGGATAAGTCCATCCTGAAGGTCACCCCCCATGAGATCCCCGCGATGGACACGGAGGTCACCTTCTCCATCCCCTACGAGAGCGTCTACCTCTTCGACGCCAAGACCGAGATGGTCATCAAGTAAGCAAACAAAGAGCGCATCCTGCAAGGGATGCGCGTTTTTTTGTCCTTGCAGCCTGCGGCGACTTGCGGGAAGGGGCTTTGCAAATCGGGGAAATGCTGGTATAATAACGGCAGACCTCAATCGAAATAATATGGAAAGCGGTGACAGTATGCCCAATCCCATCCTGCCCCTGTGGGAGCACATCCCCGACGGCGAACCCCGTGTCTTCGGCGACCGCGTGTATCTCTACGGTTCCCATGACCGTCCCATGGCGGGCGATTTCTGCGATATCCGCCTCAAGGCCTGGTCCGCGCCCATCAACGACCTGGACCACTGGACCTGCCACGGCGATATCTTCCATGCCCAGGCGGACGAGGATCACCCCGCCGACGTCACCTGGAGCCACATGATGCCCGCCGACCGGCACATGATGTACGCCCCCGACGTGGTCCAAAAGGGCGACAAGTACTATCTGTTCACCTACATTTTCTTTGACAAGGGCTGCGTGTCCGTGGCGGATAAGCCCGAGGGCCCCTTCAAGGTCATCAGCACTTACAAGTACGCCCCGGAGGACGCCGGCGACGACGGCGTGTACAATGATCCCGGCGTGCTGGTGGATGACGACGGCCGCGTGTACATTTACTACGGCTTTGAGAAGTCCCACATGAACGAGCTGGACCCTGCGGATATGTGCACCGTGCTGCCCGGCAGCTACAAGCACCCTGTCATCGACGACAGCGAGGCTGTCCCGGAGGAGCAGCGCTTCTTCGAGGCCAGCTCGCCCCGCAAGATCGGCGATACCTACTACCTCATCTACTCCCCCCGCAGGGGCAGCCGCCTTGCCTATGCCACCGCTGACAAGCCCACCGGCCCCTTCACCTACCGCGGCTATATCATCGACAACGGCGATGATTACCCCGGCGGCAACGATCACGGCTCCATCATGAAGGTGGGCGATCAGTGGTACATCTTCTACCACCGCATGACCAACGGCACCTGCTTCAGCCGCCAAGCCTGCGCCGAGCGCATCACCATATTGCCCGACGGCACCATCCCCCCGGTGGAGATGACCTCCCTGGGCTTTTCGACGGCCCTCAACCCCTATGAGGCGACCCCCGCCCACCGCACCTGCGTGCTGCGGGGCGGCGGCATGATCAAGTACCTCAACGAGCTCCACACCGTCATTGATGAGCTGACCCCCGGCACGGTGGTGGGCTACAAGTATTTCGATTTCGGCGAGGATTTCTCCGCCACCCACGTGGAACTGGCGATGGAGCTGCGCGGCATTGGCGAAACGGGCCGCGTCACCGTGCATCTGGACGATGCGCAGAGCGCCCCCATCGGCGAGGGCGTCTTCACCGGCGATGACCAGCTGCTGCGCATCAAGCTGCCCTGCATCACCGGGCGGCACGCGGTGTACTTCACCTTCCACGATGACCGCACCCAGATGTCCTGGGGCATCCATGACCGCCGCCTGACCCGGCTGGAAAGGTTCGTGTTCAAGAAGTAAGGAGGAACCCCCATGCAGATCGGCGCACAATTCTACACCGTCCGAGAGCAGTGCCAGACCCTTGACGATTTCGCCCTGACCCTCAGAAAGGTCGCGGACATCGGCTACAAGACCGTGCAGATCTCCGGCACCTGCCCCTACGAGGCCGAGTGGCTCAAAGAGCAGCTGGCGATCAATGGCCTCAGCTGCGTGCTGACCCATATCCCCGTGCCGCGCCTGGTGGGGGAGACCGGGCAGGTCATCGCGGATCATCACGTCTTCGGCTGCGAGAACATTGGCCTGGGCTGGTGGGCCTTCAACGAGACGGACACCTATGAGAAGTTCATGGCCACCTTCCCCCGCGTCGCGGAGGAGATCCGCGCGGGCGGCAGGTACTTCATGTACCACAACCACGATCAGGAGTTCCAGCGCATCGGCGGCAAGCTCATCCTGGAGAAGCTGGCCGAGGAGATCCCCGCGGACATGATGGGCTTCACCCTGGATACCTTCTGGGTGCAGGCGGGCGGCGGCGATCCCGCCCAGTGGGTGAAGAACCTCGCCGGGCGCGTGCCGGTCATCCACCTCAAGGACTTCGCCTATGGCCGCAAGATGGCCGTGGTGGGCGAGGGCAATATCAACTTTGACCGGGTGTTCAGCGAGGCGGAGGAGGCCGGCACGAAGTTCCTGCTCGTTGAGCAGGACGACTGCAACGGCGAGGACCCCATTGAGTGCCTGCGCCGCAGCTATGAATACCTGAAGGCTTGTGGCTTCAACTAAGATGACAGGAGGCGGCCTATGGCTACGCTTCATCAGGTGCGGGCGGCGGTGATCGGCTACGGCGGCATCGGCTCGGCGCACACGGCAACCATCGCCAGGGGCGGCGTGGAGGGCATGACCCTCGCCGCTGTGTGCGACATTGACCCGCGCAAGTGCGCCCTCGCGGCGCAGCGCTTCCCCGGCATACGCACGGCGGAGGACTATCACGAATTGCTGGACGGCAGCATCGACGCGGTGATCATCGCCGTGCCCCATCCCATGCACTGCCGGATCGCGGCGGATTGCCTGCGGGGCGGCGTGCACGTCCTGTCGGAAAAGCCCCTGGACGTTTCCGTCACCGCAGCGAAAAAGGCTCTGCAGGCGGCGGAGGAAACGGGCCGCATCTTTGCCGTGATGCTCAACCAGCGCACAGCCCCCATCTTCCGGCGGGCGAGGGAGATCGTCCAAAGCGGCCAGCTGGGCCAGCTCAAGCGCACGGTGTGGCTCATCACCAACTGGTACCGCACCCAGCACTATTATGATTCCGGCGCGTGGCGTGCCACCTGGGCGGGGGAGGGCGGCGGCGTGCTGCTCAACCAGGCGCCCCACAACCTTGATCTGTGGCAGTGGATCTGCGGCATGCCGGATTCCCTCAGCGCATACTGCGATGTGGCCCGCTATCACCGCATCGAGGTGGAGGACGACGCCACCCTCATGACCCGCTATGCAAACGGCGCGACGGGGCTCTTCGTCACCTCCACGGGGGAATTCCCCGGCACCAACCGCCTGGAGATCGCCGGCGACCAGGGCAAGCTCGTCCTGGAGGAGGGCGTGCTCAAGTGGTGGAAGCTGCGCGAAAGCGAGCGGGACGTCCGCTGGCACTCGCAGAGCAGCATGCCGCAGATCGCCTGCGACTATGCGGAGGAGCGCTTTGAGGATGGCGGCGCCCAGCATCAGGGCATCCTGCAGAACTACGCCAACGCCATCCGCCACGGCGAGGCGCTGCTCTCCCCGGCCCAAGACGGCTTGAATGAGCTGATGCTCTCCAACGCGGCCTACCTCTCCCAGTGGACGGGGAATGCCCGCATCGATCTGCCCCTGGACGGCGCGGCCTTCGATGCGCTGCTGAAGGAGCACGCGGCCCACTCCATGACCCATGAGGAGATGGCAAGCATCCCGGCAGGGGAGTACCAGGACCGCTGGCAGACCCGGTGGTAAAACAAGCAAAATGGCAGCAAGGTATGCGGGAGGCGTGGCTTGCTGCTTTTTGTGTGGCGGAGAATACGCGAGCTGCTGTACATATCCAGCAGCACGGTGTTCGTATCCAATAACGCTCACTCCCATCCCCTCGATCTCCGTGCCAGATCATTTCCACCCCTTTCAGCACAAACCAATCAGATTCCGCATTTTGTGCCCATATTTGTTATTGCTGCGTTCACAATTTTTTGATACAATAAATATCCAGCCTCCAAATGCTGGCGAAGATAGAAAACCCAACCTGTCACAAGAAGGAGTGACTTACCCCATGTTGGAGCTTAAAGGCATCAAGAAGGATTATCCCGCGGGCGATGGCACCGTCCATGCGCTCAAGGGCGTGGATCTCCAGTTCCGCAAGAGCGAGTTTGTGTCCATCCTCGGCCCCTCCGGCTGCGGCAAGACCACCATGCTCAACATCATCGGCGGCCTGGATCAGTATACCGAGGGCGATCTGGTCATCAACGGCACCTCCACCCGGCACTACAAGGACCGCGACTGGGACGCCTACCGCAACCATTCCATCGGCTTCGTGTTCCAGAGCTACAACCTGATCCCCCATCAGTCCGTGCTGCAGAACGTCGAGATCGCCCTGACGCTTTCCGGCGTTTCCAAGGCGGAGAGGCGCAAGCGCGCCATCAAGGTGCTGCAGGATGTGGGCCTGGGCAATCAGCTGCGCAAGAAGCCTGCCCAGATGTCCGGCGGCCAGATGCAGCGCGTGGCCATCGCCCGTGCGCTGGTCAACAACCCCGACATCATCCTGGCGGATGAGCCCACCGGCGCCCTGGACACCGAGACCAGCGTGCAGGTCATGGACATCCTCAAGGAGGTGGCCAAGGATCGCCTGGTCATCATGGTCACCCATAACCCGGAGCTGGCGGAGAAGTACTCCACCCGCATCATCCGCATGCTGGACGGCGAGATCCTCAGCGATTCCATGCCCCTGACGGCACAGGAGCAGGAGGATTTCCGCAAGCAGGAGCGGGACGCCCGCGTGGCCCGCGAAAACGGCAGGGTGAAGAAGGAACGCAAGCCCTCCATGTCCTGGGCGACGTCCTTTGCCCTGAGCCTGAAGAACCTGATCAGCAAGAAGTCCCGCACGCTGCTGACCGCCTTTGCAGGCTCCATCGGCATCATCGGCATTGCGCTGATCTTCGCCGTGTCAAACGGCATGACCACCTACATCAACACCGTGCAGGAGGATACCCTGTCCTCCTATCCGCTGACGCTGCAGGCCAGCGAGATGAACATGGGCTCCCTGATGGCGACGTTCATCGGCAATGCGCTTTCCGGCGAGCCCCATGAGAACGACGCGGTGTACGAAAAGACCATGATCTACGACCTGGTCAACGCCCTGGGCGCGATGGAGGAGACCACCAACGACCTGGCTTCCTTCAAGGCGCACCTGGACGCCCAGCTCGCAGACCCGCAAAGCGAGCTCTACGGCGCCATCAACGGCGCCCAGTACACCTACAGCCTGCCCCTGACCGTCTACACCCAGAATGTGGACGGCGATGTGATCCAGGCGGATTCCCAGGTGCTGATGCAGGAGCTGATGATGGAGTTCATGGGCATGGATCTCTCCTCCATGATGGACATCTCCGCCACCTATGGCATGGACGCCTCCAGCATGTCCACCATGATGGGCGGCAGCAGCATGGGCGCATCGGTGGTGCTGTGGCAGGAGATGCTCACCGGCAAGGACGGCGAGACCATCAACCCCCTGCTGCTCAAGCAGTATGACCTGGTCTATGGCTCCTGGCCCAATGAATACAACGAGGTCGTGGTGGTGGTGGACGGCAAGAACGAGATCGCCGACATGACGCTGTACGCCATGGGCCTCAAGTCCAAGAGCGAGATCGAGGCGCTGGCCAATGCCGCCTTCAACCAGTCCGGCGTGGAGGTCTCCGACGAGCGCTGGACCTATCAGGACATCTGCGGGCTGACCTTCCGCGTGGTGCTGCCCTCCAGCTGCTATGTGCAGGATGAGGCCACCGGCGCCTGGACCGATCTGCGGGAGACCCAGGCGGGCCTGCGCTACCTGTACGACAATGGCCTTGACCTCAAGGTGGTGGGTATCATCCGCCCCAACGAGGAGGCCGTGTCCGGCATGCTCAGCGGCACCATCTGCTACACCGCTGATTTGACCCGGCATATCATCGCCGAGGCCGCCAAGGCCCCTGCGGTGAAGGCCCAGCAGGCGGACCCCGCCACGGACATCTTCACTGCGCTGCCCTTCCGGGAGTCCACCGGCGCGATGACCGACGAGGAAAAGGCCGCTGAGTTTGCAGCCTATGTCGCCACCCTCACCGAGGCGGAAAAGGCCGCCGTGTATGTGGAGGTCATGTCCATCCCCACGAGCGAGCAGATCGACCAGATCGTGCAGGAGCAGCTGGCCGCCATGACCCGCGCGGACATTGAAAACGCGATGCTCCAGGCGGTGGACGGGCAGATCAACGTCAGCGCGGAGGAGATGATGAAGTACGTCTCCGCCATGACGGATGAGGAGCTCTTCGCCCTGGTGGCCCAGATGATGGGCGAGCAGGTGGCGGTGCAGTATGCCGAGCAGGTAAAGGCGCAGATGGCCCAGATGGATACGGCCACCCTGGCCATGGGCCTGGATATTTCCATGCCTGCCGTCACGCCGGAGCAGGTCTCCGCGAAGGCCGCCGTGTACGCCGCCTCCGCTGCGAATATCCCCCAGGAGCAGCTGGATCTGCTCACCCAGCAGACCCTCGCCGCCATGACCCGCGAGCAGCTGGAGGGCATGCTGCTGCCTGCCATGACCGCGCAGATGGGCATCCCCGCCGAAATGGCCGCGCCCATGCTGGCCGGCATGAGCGATGACGAGCTTCGCGCGCAGATCGCTCCCGCCATCCAGGAGCAGATCAAGGCGGAGGCCGCCGCCCAGGTGGCCGCGATGTCCGAGGGCGACATGTGCGCCGCCCTGGAGGCTGCCCAGCCCCCCTTCACCACCGCCCAGCTGGCCATGTACCACGATGAGGTGCTGCACTTCTCCGAATCCACCTATGAGGACAACCTCATCACCCTGGGCTGCATCGACCTGAACAACCCCGCCAGCATCAACATCTATGCCTCCTCCTTTGAGGACAAGGACAGCATCGAGGCGGCCATCACTGCCTACAATGATTCCGTGGACGAGATGCACCAGATCCGCTACACCGACTATGTGGGCCTGATGATGTCCTCCGTGACCAGCATCATCAACGCCATCACCTATGTGCTGATCGCCTTCGTGGCCATCTCGCTGGTGGTGTCCTCCATCATGATCGGCGTCATCACCCTGATCTCCGTGCAGGAGCGCACCAAGGAGATCGGCATCCTGCGTGCCATCGGCGCCTCCAAGCGGAATGTTTCCAGCATGTTCAACGCCGAGACGATCATGATCGGCTTTGCCTCCGGCGTGATCGGCGTGGGCATGACCTGGCTGCTGTGCATCCCGATCAACGCCATCATTTATGCGCTGACGGGCATCGCCGGCCTGGAGGCCTTCCTGCCCTGGGAGGTGGCCGCCATCCTGGTGGCGATCTCCGTGGTGCTGACCTCCTTTGCGGGCGTCATCCCCGCCAAATCCGCCGCGAAGAAGGATCCCGTGGTGGCGCTGCGCACCGAATAAGCAGCGTGACGCTGCACCCGCCATATTACGGCAAACATCGTAGGGGAGGGGCTTGCCCCTCCCGTTTTTGCGGGATGCAATGAGTGCAACAGAAAGCGGCTCTCCCATTGGGAGAGCCGCATATTTGTTGGCATTTATGAACTTGCATTGCCCACGCCATGAGGCGCGGAAGTCAGCCGCGATGAAAGCCCCGGTCAACCCGCGTTCGCACCCCGCAGGAGCAAGGCGGCATCCCGCGCGAGCCGGCCGGCGGGCCACCCGCCTTAGACGCAACCCTGGGCCAGCATAGCGTCGGCAACCTTGAGGAAGCCCGCGATGTTCGCGCCGGCGATCAGATCGCCCTCGAAGCCGTATTCCTTGGCAGCGTCCCAGCTGGCCTGGTAGATACCCTTCATGATCTGCTGCAGCTTGGCGTCCACCTCTTCGGCGGTCCAGGAGTAGTGCATGGCGTTCTGGCTCATTTCCAGGCCGGAGACAGCCACGCCGCCCGCGTTGACGGCCTTGGAGGGAGCCACGATCACGCCGTTCTCCTTGAAGTACTCCACGGCGTCCAGGGTGGTGGGCATGTTGGAGACCTCAACGTAGTACTTGGTGCCGTTGGCGACGATGTTCTTGGCGTCCTCCAGCCGGACCTCGTTCTGGGTGGCGCAGGGCATGGCGATATCCACCTTGACCTCCCAGGGCTTCTTGCCGGGGAAGAAGGGCACGCCGAACTTGTCGGCATAATCCTGCACCTTGTCGCGGCAGGAGGCGCGCATCTCCAGCAGGTAGTTGATCTTCTCGGGGGTGTTGATGCCGTCCTCGTCGTAGATGTAGCCGTCGGGGCCGGAGATGGTGACGACCTTGCCGCCCAGCTCGGTCACCTTCAGGCAGGTGCCCCAGGCCACGTTGCCGAAGCCGGACACAGCGAAGGTCTTGCCCTTGATGTCATCGCCGAAGGACTTGAGCATCTCAACCGTGTAGTACACCGCGCCAAAGCCGGTGGCCTCGGGGCGGATGAGGGAGCCGCCGAAGGAGCGGCCCTTGCCGGTCAGCACGCCGGTGAACTCATCGCGCAGGCGCTTGTACTGGCCGAAGAAGTAGCCCACCTCGCGGGCGCCCACGCCGATATCGCCGGCGGGCACGTCGGTGTCGGGGCCGATGTACTTGAACAGCTCGGTCATGAAGCTCTGGCAGAAGCGCATCACTTCCATGTCGGACTTGCCGCGGGGGTCGAAGTCCGCGCCGCCCTTGCCGCCGCCCATGGGCAGGCCGGTCAGGGAGTTCTTGAGGGTCTGCTCAAAGCCCAGGAACTTCAGGATGGACTGGTTGACGCTGGGGTGCAGGCGCAGGCCGCCCTTGTAGGGGCCGATGGCGCTGTTGTACTGCACGCGGTAGCCGCGGTTGACGCGCACCACGCCCTGATCGTCGATCCACGGCACGCGGAAGGAAATGATGCGTTCCGGCTCGACAAAGCGCTCCAGCAGGCCCGCCTTCTCGTACTTCTCCTCGTTGCGTTCCACAACGGGCTTGAGGTTGGTCAGAATTTCCGTGGCAGCCTGGAGGAACTCCGGCTCATGGGCGTAACGCACCTTCAGATCATTCAAAACCCGCTCAGTATAACCAGCCATATTGAAAACTCCTTTCAAACGCGGATGGGATACCATCCGTTTCCATCCTTCTTACGCAGTTTATTGTACAGGGATTCTTGCAGGATTGCAATAGTCATCCTGCACTAACTATGTTTTTTCGACGGATTTCCCCACGGTTCCCCCTGTAAATGCAGGATAGACGACCCGGAGACGGGCAAATTCCGGCCGTTGCCATTCCCCCTTGCGAAATTCCCCCGACTGTGGTATAATACGC
>X409_Impala__coassemble_625_pt1 | contig 12455 bp, 8 predicted proteins | sample X409_Impala__metabat2_high_PE_002 | metagenome-assembled genome bin X409_Impala
GTACTTGCGCTCCACGCCGTCCAGCCACAGCACCTGGCTGAAGCCCGCGTCGTGGGCCTTCACCTGGGCCTTGAGGGAGGCCGCGTAGTTGCCGCCGGTCTTGGCAAAGCCGATGCCGCCGCGCACCGAACGGACGAATTCATCCTCGATCCAGATGCCCACGGGGTTCAGGCCGCTGGCGTAGTAAGCGCCGGAGGGAGAGAGGATGATGATGAACAGGTAGTTCTTGGAGGGGGCCACGCCCAGGAATTCATCGGTGGCGATGACGAAGGGGCGGACGTAGAGGCTGGTGCCGGGCTCGGAGGGGATCCAGTCCTTATCCACATTGACCACGGCCTTGACAGCCTGCACGAAGTCCTCCTCGGGGATGCGGGGGATGCACAGGCGGTCGTTGGACTCATTGGCGCGCTTGGCGTTCATGTCCGGGCGGAAGAGGTATGCCTTGCCGTCCTCGCCCTTGTAGGCCTTCAGGCCCTCGAACATCTCCTGGCCGTAATGGAACACCATCGCGGAGGGATACAGGGCGATCTTGTCATAGGGCACGATGCGGGCGTCGTACCAGCCCTTGCCCTCGGTGTAGTTCATCACAAACATGTGATCCGTGAAGATCTTGCCAAAGCCCAGAGGCTGGCCGGCCTCAGGCTTCTTCTGCGGATGATCGGTCAAAGTGATCTTGATATCCAGCATTTCACTCACCCCTTGTAATTCTTGCCCAGGTTGAGGGCTTCAATGTTCTTTTCCAGCAGCCAGGCGTGGCGGGCGGAGACGACCTTCTCCAGCGCGGGGCGGATCATCTCCTCGGGGATGACCTTGGTCTTCTCGATCACATGGCCCAGCAGGATCATGTTGGCCAGGGTGTCCAGACCGTTGTCGGTGGACATCTGGGTGGCGGGGATGTAGTAGACATTCACGTCCTCGCGCTCCACCTTGCGGGAGATGAGGGAGGTATCCACAAAGATGGACGCGCCGGGCTTGGCTTCCTTCTCATACTTGTCCAGGGAGGGCAGGTTCATGGCGATGAGGATGTCCGGCCGGGACACGATGGGGGAACCCACCTGCACGTCGGACAGGATGATGGAGCAGTTGGCGGTGCCGCCGCGCATCTCCGGGCCGTAAGAAGGCAGCCAGGAGACGTTGCGCTCCTGCAGCAGCGCGGCGTATGCCAGGAACTTGCCCGCAAAGAGGATGCCCTGACCACCGAAACCGGCGATCAATACTTCAGTCGTGCTCATTTGGCTTCCTCCTCTGCAAATTTATCCTTGTACACGCCCAGGGGGTAGTAGGGCAGCATGTTCTCCTCCAGCCACTGCAGGGCGCCCTCGGGGGTCTTGCCCCAGTTGGTGGGGCAGGTGGAAACGACCTCGATCAGGCTGAAGCCCTTGCCTTCCACCTGGTTGCGGAAGGCCTTCTCGATGGCCTTCTTGGCGGCCTTGACGTTCTTGACGTTGTTGACGGCCACGCGCTCGATATAGCCGGCGCCATCCAGGGTGGAGAGCAGCTCGCACACCTTCACCGGGAAGCCCACGGTGTTGGTATCGCGGCCATAGGGGCTGGTCTGGGTCACCTGGCCCGGCAGGGAGGTGGGGGCCATCTGGCCGCCGGTCATGCCGTAGATGGCATTGTTGACGAAGATGACCGTGATGTTTTCGCCGCGGGCGGCAGAGTGAACAGTCTCCGCCATGCCGATGGAGGCCAGGTCGCCGTCGCCCTGGTAGGTGAAGACGATCTTGGAGGGATCGGCGCGCTTGACGCCGGTGGCAACAGCGGGGGCGCGGCCATGGGCGGCCTGCACCATATCCACATTGAAATAATTGTAGGTGAACACGGAGCAGCCAACGGAGGCCACGCCGATGGTCTCGCCGGCGATGCCGAGGCTGTCGATGGCCTCGGCCACCAGGCGGTGGATGATGCCGTGGGTGCAGCCGGGGCAGTAATGCAGCGGCGCATCCGTCAGGGCCTTGGGCTTGTCAAATACGATCATGGCTTACTTACCCTCCTTCTGCATCTTTTCGATGGCGGCCAGCACCTCTTCGGGGCTGGGGATCATGCCGCCGGTGCGGTAGCACAGGTCAACGGGCTTCTTGCAGTCGATGGCCAGCTTCACGTCCTTGATCATCTGGCCCATGTTCAGCTCCACCGTCAGGAAGGCCTTGCACTTTTCCGCCGCAGCCTTGAGCGCCTTCTCGGGGAAGGGCCACAGGGTGATGGGGCGGATCATGCCGACCTTGATGCCCTTGGCGCGGGCCGCGTCCACCGCATTCTGGCTGACGCGGGCAGCGATGCCGAAGGCCACCACGCAGTACTCGGCGTCCTCCATCATGTAGGATTCAGCCATCTGCTCGTTCTCCTCGATCACGGCATAGCGGGCGAAGCGGTCCTCGTTCCACTGTTCCAGCTCCTGGGGCTGCAGCGCCAGGGAGTTGATGATGTTGGGCTTGCGCTCGCCCTTGGTGCCGGTCAGCGCCCAGGACTTGTCGTGGGCCTCGGTCTTGGTTTCGGTCAGGGACACGGGCTCCATCATCTGGCCCATGGTGCCGTCCGCCAGCAGCATGCAGGGGATGCGGTACTTCTCCGCCAGGTCGAAGCCCTTGGCGACCAGGTCAGCCATCTCCTGCACGGAGGAGGGGGCCAGCACCAGCAGGTGGAAGTCGCCGTGACCGCCGCCGCAGGTGGCCTGGAAGTAGTCGCTCTGGCTGGGCTGGATGCCGCCCAGGCCGGGGCCGCCGCGCTGGACGTTGACGATCAGCGCCGGCAGATCGCAGCCCGCCAGGTAGGAAATGCCCTCGCTCTTGAGGGAGATTCCGGGGCTGGAGGAGGAGGTCATGGCACGCTTGCCGGCAGCGGCAGCGCCGATGACCATGTTGATCGCAGCGATCTCGCTCTCCGCCTGCAGGAACACGCCGCCGATCTTGGGCATGCGCTTGGCCATGTAGGCCGCGACCTCCGTCTGGGGGGTGATGGGGTAGCCGAAATAGTGACGGCAGCCCGCCATGATCGCGGCCTCCGCCAGGGCTTCGTTGCCCTTCATCAGAATCTTGTCAGCCATGGTATTCCCTCCTCACTTCTCAACCTTGATCACGCAGTCAGGGCACATCGTCGCGCAGAAGGCGCAGCCGATGCACTTTTCCTGGTCGGTGATCTCCGCAGGGTGATGACCCTTCTGATTGATCTCATCCTTGCTCAGCGCGATGATCTTCTTGGGACAGGCCGTGATGCACAGGCCGCAGCCCTTGCACAGGTCCTTTTTGAAAGTTACCTTTGCCATAGTTGCATCTCCTTTCACCAGATGGTTTTCTGAAGCGTCAGGGGGAAATAGGCTTCATCCTCCCTGAGTTGAGGCGGCAGCACGCTTTTCTCCACCGAGGTGAAGAGCAGCGGCAGACCGCTGATCTGCGATAGCTTTTCCGCCTCGGCGCGGGATGCGGCCACGGTCTCCCAGGTCGTCTCCTTGCCGAGGTTGGTGTTGTTGATGATGGCCGTGAAGGGGATCCCGCCGGCCGTTTCGATCTCCCCCATGATCTCCAGGGCCGCCTCCGCCGTGCGGCTCAGAGGCCGGGAGGCGTTGAAGACGTAGATCATGTGGTAATCGTTCTCCTCAAGGATGGCCGGGGCGTAGCGGCCCAGGGCCAGGGCGCCGCGGTCATCGCCGCCCACGTCCAGCACGGCGCAGCGGGTTTTGTCCTCCGTCACGCTGTACATTTCCTGGGGCAGGGCGGGCACGTCCACATTGGTGTTGGCGTAGGCGGAGGCGATCACCTTCACGCCTGCGTTTTCCAGCTCATCGGCGGAATCCTTGGAGCGGTAATAGGGGTTGACGATGTCCATATCCGCCAGGGTGACGGCCTTCCCCTGCCCCGCCAGATGCAGGGCGAAATTGACCGCCACATTGGTTTTGCCGCTGCCGTAATGCCCGGCAAAGAGGGTGATTCGTTTTGCCTGCATGTGCGCCTCCATCACAGCTTGTTGCGCTGGATCTTGCCGGAGGTCGTCTTGGGCAGGCTGTCACGGAAGACCACGATGCGGGGGTACTTGTAGGGCGCGGTGTGGGTCTTGACGTAATTCTGGATCTCCTTTTTGAGCTCCTCGGTGCCCTCGGTGCCCTTGGTCAGCACGATGGACGCCTTGACCACCTGGCCGCGCAGGGGATCGGGCTCGGCGGAGACGCCGCATTCCAGCACATAGGGCAGCTCCATGATGACGTTCTCGATCTCGAACGGGCCGATGCGGTAGCCGGAGGACTTGATCACGTCGTCAATGCGGCTGACGTACCAGAAGTAGCCTTCCTCGTCCTTGTAGGCCACGTCGCCGGTGTGGTAGAGGCCGTTCCGGAAGACCTCGTCGGTCTTTTCCTTGTTGCCGTAATACTCCTGCACCAGGCCGCAGGGATGGCCCTTGTCCATCCGGATGCAGATCTCGCCGCTGTCGCCCACGGCGCAGGGCTTGCCGTCCGCATCGAAGATGTCGATGTCATAGGACGCAACGGGCTTGCCCATGGAGCCCAGGCGGGGCGTCATGCCCACGGTATTGGCCACCAGCACGGTGCCCTCGGTCTGGCCGAAGCCCTCCATGATGGAAAGGCCGGTGGCCTCCAGGAAGCGACGGAACACCTCGGGATTGAGGGCCTCGCCGGCGGTGGTCATGTGCTTGACGCTGGACAGGTCATACTTGGACAGATCCTCGCGGATCATCATGCGCAGCATGGTGGGCGGCGCACAGAAGGTCGTGATGCGGTGCTTGGCGAACAGGGGCAGGATCTTGTCCTCATGGAAGCGGTCAAAGTCATACACGAAGATGCCCGCCTCGCACAGCCACTGGCCGTAAAGCTTGCCCCACATGCTCTTGGCCCAGCCGGTATCGGAGATGGAGAAGTGCAGCCCGTCCGGATCGACCTGGTGCCAGTAGCGGGCCGTGACGAAGTGGCCCAGGGGGTACTTGTAATTATGCGCCGCGATCTTGGGATATCCGGAGGTGCCGGAGGTGAAGAACATGAGCATCAGGTCATCGCCGCCGGGGGCGTCCTCAGGCCTGGTGTAGTGGGTGGAGTAAGCCAGGTGCTCCTCGTCGAAATCACGCCAGCCCTCGCGCTTGCCGTTCACCATGATCTTGTATTCCACCGTGGGGCAGTGCAGGGCAGCCGCCTCGGCTTCGGCGGCCACATCGCCCTCTGCCGTGCAGAGGATGGCGCGCACCCCCGCCGCCTCAAAGCGGTAGGCGATGTCCTTCTCCAGCAGCTGGTTGGGCGCCAGGATGACCACCGCGCCCAGCTTGTGCAGGGCATTGATGATATACCAGAACTGGTAATGCCGCTTGAGGATGAGCATCACCTTGTCGCCCCGCTTGATGCCGATGGAGCGGAAGTAGTTGCAGGCCTGGTTGGACTTGCGCTTGACGTCCTTGAAGGTGATGCGGCGCTCGGTGCCGTCCTCGGAGACATGCATGAGGGCGGTCTTGTCCGGGTCCTTGTCGGCGATGGCGTCCACCACGTCAAAGGCGAAGTTGAACTTCTCGGTGTTCTTGTAGGTGAGGCTCTGGAGGGCGCCGGTCTCGTCCTCCACAGGGACGATGTAGTCCTCCCACACGCGCTTCTCGCTGTCCTTTTCGCGCTTGGGGGCGACGGGCGCCGCCAGCTGGGTGCCGGTATGAGCGATGTAATCCGCGGGGTTCAGCACGATGGCGTAGAACTCGCAGTCCTCGCCGCCCACGGCCAGCAGGCCATGGGGGGTGCTGGAGTCATAATAGATGGTATCGCCGGGGCCGAGGATCTCGTAATGGGTGCCGATCTGCACCTTCAGGTGGCCCTTGAGCACCAGGTCGAACTCCTGGCCCTCATGGGTCGTCAGCGGGATCTCCTCGCGCTGGGCGGCCTCATCGTACTCCGCCTTGACATACAGCGGCTCGGCAATGCGGTTGCGGTAGGCTGCGGCCATGTTGTAGTAGGTCATGCCGTTGGCCTTCTCAATGCGCTGACCGTCGCCTGCGCGGGTCAGGTCATAGGTGGTCAGCGTGGGGCTGGAGCCCTGGATGAGGTCCGTCACATCCACGCCCAGCACCTGGGCGCAGCGGTAGAGGAACGCGAAGTTCAGGTCGCGCTCGCCGCTTTCGCAGGCCAGGTAATCCGCCACGGACACGCCGGTGCGCAGCGCCATCTGCGCGGGCGTATAGCCCTCGATCTGGCGCAGTTCCTTTATTCGGTTGGCCATTTCCATGATCGTCAGATCAAGGCCGGTAATCTGCTTTTCCATTTTTCCTCCCCCGGGGACGCAAAAACCCGTCCCAAAGAAAACTGTTCTTTGAGACGGGCATTACACACCCGCGGTACCACTCAAATTACGCAATTTCTTGCGTCCCTCACGCCTCTGGGGCGTTCAGCTTTCACGCAGCCCTACGGGAAGGTTCTACTTGCGATGCGCCGCTTTCTTCCTTCCGGCTCGGAAGCTACATCCTGCGGGCCCTTCCCGGCAGCTTTCACCAGCCGCTGCCTCTCTGTGGGGTAAGGAACCTGCCGACCTCTTCGTCACAGCCTTTACTCGGTCGATTATACCACAACTCTCAAAGTTTGTGTGTTTTTTATTTGTACTTTTATCAAGCCTGTCACAGCGGCTTTGCGCACGGGGCGATGGCCTTCGCCGCGCGAAAGCGGCTCCCGCCAGCCTGACAGCCGTCCTGCTTCAAAGCATCAGAGCTTGTTTCTCTGGATCTTGCCGGAGATCGTCTTGGGCATGCTGTCGCGGAAGACCACGATGCGGGGATACTTGTAGGGCGCGGTGTGGCTCTTGACATAGGCCTGGATCTCGCGCTTGAGCTCCTCCGTGCCTTCGGTGCCCTTGGTGAGGACGATGGACGCCTTGACCACCTGGCCGCGGATGGGATCGGGCGCAGCGGAAACGCCGCACTCCAGCACATAGGGCAGCTCCATGATGACGTTCTCGATCTCGAACGGGCCGATGCGGTAGCCGGAGGACTTGATCACGTCATCCACGCGGCCGACGTACCACAGGTAGCCGTCCTCGTCCATCCAGGCGGTGTCGCCGGTGTGGTAGAGGCCGTCATGCAGCACTTCCTTCGTCTTTTCCTCGTCGCGGTAGTAGCCCTTGAAGAGGCCGCAGGGGACGCCGCTTTCCAGGCTGATGGCGATCTCGCCGGTCTCGCCCACGGGCACGGGGTTGCCGTCGGGGTCCACCACGCGCACGTCGTACATGGGGGAAGGCTTGCCCATGGAGCCGGGCCGCACCTGCGCGCCGTAGAGGTTGCAGATGGTCAGGGTCGTCTCGGTCTGGCCGAAGCCCTCCATGATCTCATGGCCGGTGGCCTCCTTGAAGATGCGGAAGACCTCGGGGTTGAGGGCCTCGCCGGCGGTGGTGATGTTGCGCACGGAGGAGAAATCGTACTTGGAGAGATCCTCGCGGACCATCATGCGCAGCATGGTGGGCGGCGCACAGAAGGTGGTGATGCCGTACTTCTGGAACATGGGCAGGATCTGATGGGCATCGAAGCGGTCAAAGTCGTAGGTGAAGACCGCGCCCTCGCAGAGCCACTGGCCGTAGAACTTGCCCCACAGCGCCTTGCCCCAGCCGGTATCGGAGATGGTGAAGTGGAGGCCGTCGCGCTCGCACTGATGCCAGTAGCGGGCGGTGATGAAGTGGCCCAGGGCGTACTTGTGGCTGTGCTCGGCGATCTTGGGATAGCCGGTGGTGCCGGAGGTGAAGAACATCAGCGCGGTATCGTCGCCGCAGGGGGATTCCTCGGTGCGGTAGTAGTGGGCGGAGAAGAGGGCGCACTCGCTGTCATAATCGTGCCAGCCCTCGCGCTCGCCGCCCACGAGGATCTTCGTCTTCAGCGTCGGGCAGGTGGCCTCGGCCTTCTCGACCTCAGCAGCGGCCTTGCCCGCGGAGGTGCACACGATGGCCTTCACGCCCGCGGCATTGAAGCGGTACTCATAATCATGGGCCAGCAGCTGGTCGGTGGCGGGGATGGCCACGGCGCCCAGCTTGTGCAGCGCCAGCATGCACAGCCAGAACTGGTAGCGGCGGCGCAGCACCAGCATGACCTTGTCGCCCTTTTTGACGCCCAGGGAGCGGAAGTAGTTCACCGTCTGGTTGGAGAGGCGCTTCATATCCGTGAAGGTGAAGCGGCGCTCAGTGCCGTCCTCGGCGATATGGAGCATGGCCAGCTTATCCGGGTAGGCCTTGGCGATCTCATCCACCGTGTCGAAGGCGAAATTGTACTTATCCGCATTTTCAAAGGCGATGGACTTGAGCACGCCATGCTCGTCCTCCACGCACTTGACGAACTTCTCCGCCAGGAGGGTCTCGCGCTTCATCGCCCGGACGATGGTCTGGGCCTGATCCTTCTTTTCCAGGCCCTCGCCGGAGAGCACCAGCGCCAGGAAGGTACATTCGCTGCCGCCGACTGCGATCATGCCATGGGGCGTGCCGGAATCGTAGAGGATGGAATCGCCGGGGCCCAGCACCTCGGTGTGGGCGCCCACCTGCACCTTCAATTTGCCGGAGAGGACATAGTCAAACTCCTGGCCGGAGTGCACGTCGGTGTGGATGGGGCGGTTCTGCTGCTTTTCATCATACTGGTAGCGGACGAAATAGGGCTCGCAGAGCTTATCGCGGAACTGGGCGGCCAGGTTGCTGATGAGGATGCCGTCGTCATCCACGGTGGTCTGGCCCTCGCCCTTGCGGGTGACCTGATAGTGCCGCAGCATGGCGGACTTGCCCTCCAGCAGGTCGATCATATCGACATTGAAGGCCAGGGAGCAATTATGGATGAAAGAGAAGGGCAGGTCATCCTGACCATTCTCATACGCCTGATACCTTTCCACGGAGAAGCCGGTCTTTTCCGCCGCTTCCTCCACCGAGACGCCCAGAATGACGCGCAGTTCCTGAATTCGCTGCGCCACCTCGCCCAGTTTCATTTCCATCGTGCTTGCCATCTGAATCATCCTTTCTTTTTCAAAAAATAAACCCGCCCCAATGATGATCATTGAGACGGGTGAAAATCACTCGCGGTACCACTCAATTTGCATGCCCGGGCATGCCCCTCACGCTCCAACAAGCGCTATGCATTCACGCAGCAATCACGGAGAAAACTACTTGCCCGGCGGGCGTTTGCCTTCTCAGCTCGGAAGGGATAAGCGTCCGGCTGCATCCGCCTGCTTTCACCATCCGCAGGCTCTCTGTGGGATACACATCCTTGGCCGTCTTCGTCACAGCTTTTTTATTCGGTTGTGGGTTTATTCTATGCCTTTCCGGCCGCCTTGTCAACCCCGTTTTTCAGCGCGGGATTGTTTTTTCCTTGTACTCCCGGCGCTTTGTATTTCCCTTGTTTTTCACCCCGTCTCGCTTGACAAACGCCATGCTGCGTGTTATCTTTTCTTCCATACCAAATGCGATGACGATGCTACGCATTCCTCACCGTTTCCAGAGAGCCGGCGGTTGGTGTGAGCCGGCAGCAGGAAGGAAAAGCGGTCTCCCATCCGAGCAGAAGGGCCGAATTTGCAGTAGTCCCTTCCGGCACGCCCCGTTACGGCGGCTTGAGCGGCTGCGGATCCCTCCGCAGCAATCAGGGTGGTACCGCGGTTTATGTTGTGTAAATCGCCCCTGCAGTCACAATGGCTGCGGGGGCTTATTTATTTCCTATATGAAAGGACGGACGACCATGAAGAAGATCTGCATCACCGACATGACGCTGCGCCGGGCGGCTGAAAACCGTCTGCTGGGTTTCAAGGAGCGCGTGGAGCTGGCCAAGCTGCTGGATAAGCTCAACATCAGCGCCCTGGAGCTACCCATGCTGTCGGGCAGCAAGGCGGACAGCATCTTCGTCAAGACGCTGTGCAGCGTGATCACCAGCACCACGCTGGCCCAGCCCGCCGGTCTGACGGCGGAGGAGGCCGACGCTGCCTGGAAGGCCCTTGAAAAGGCCCGCCGTCCCCGCCTGGTGATCGACGCGCCCATCTCCAGCGTGCAGATGGAATACATCGCCCGCAAGAAGCCCCCGCAGATGCTCGCCGCCATCGAAGCCCAGGTGAAGCACTGCGCTTCCCTTTGCAAGGACGTGGAGGTCAGCTTCCAGGACGCCACCCGCGCCGAGACCGACTTCCTCTGCGAGGCCATCCGCATCGCCATTGCGGGCGGCGCCTCCGCCATCACCCTGTGCGATACCGCCGGCGTGCTGCTGCCGGATGAATTCGCCGCCTTCCTGGCCACGCTGTATGAGAACGTGCCGGAAATGAAGGACGCGTTCGTCAAGGTCGCCTGCAACGACGCCATGGAGCTGGCCGGCGCCAGCGCCGTCAAGGCATTCACCATGGGCGCCCAGGGCGTGAAGTGCTGCTTCATCGGCGATCAGGCCCCCAAGCTCTCCACCATCTGCCACATCCTCAAAATGCGCGGCGAATCCCTGGGCCTGTGTACCAGCGCCCGCATCACCGAGCTGGAGCGCACCGTGGGCCGCATCCTGAATCTGCTGGGCGCGGAGGCCCCCGAGGCCCCCGAGGCTGCCGCCTCCGACGAGGGCCTCACCTACGACGCGGGCGATTCCCTTGCCGCCATCGCCGACGCCGTGCGCAAGCTGGGCTACGAGCTGACCGACGATGACATGGTGCGCGTGTACGAGGAGTTCATGACCCTGGCGGCCAAGCGCAGCGTCACCGTCCGCGAGCTGGACGCCATCGTCGCCGCCAGCGCCATGCAGGTGCCCGCCGCCTATCAGCTGCAGAGCTTCGTGATCAACTCCGGCAACATCATCACCTCCACCGCTTCCGTGCGGCTGGAGAAGGACGGCGCGGCCATGGAGGGCATCTCCTTCGGCGACGGCCCCATCGACGCCGCCTTCAAGGCCATCGAGCAGGTCACCGGCCGCCATTATGAATTGGAAGACTTCCGCATCGACGCCGTCACCGAGGGCAAGGAGGCCATCGGCCGCGCCATCGTCAAGCTCCGCTACGACGGCCGCCTCTTCTCCGGCAGCGGCGTATCCACCGATATCATCGGCGCTGCCATCCGCGCATATCTGGGCGCAATGAACAAGATCGTGTATGAGGAGAATGAAGCATGAGATTCTCATTTTCGACCAAGGGCTGGCACGGAGTATCCTGGCAGGAATTCGTAGATACCGCCGCCGACCTTTCCTTTGCGGGCATCGAGATCCACAACCTCTCCTCCCCCGCCATGGCGGAGAAGGGCTGCCCGGCTGACAAGCAGGCAGGCGCGGCCACCTATCGCGCGCTGTTTGACCGCAAACTGTCCATCCCCTGCATCAACACCACCGCCGATATCGCCGACCCCGCCGCCTTCGAGAAGGTCACGGCGGAGATCGACGACTGCATCGAGGCCGCTGTGCGCCTCAAGGCCCCCTATGTGCGCCTGCACACCACCCTTGGCAAGGACGCTTACTGCGAGGAGACCGTGCGCCGGGTGCTGGCCCATGCCATGCCCCGGGCCGAGGCGCACAATGTGGTGCTGCTGATCGAGACCATGGGCGCCTACGCCGATACCGCCCTGCTGCGCGATCTGCTGGACAGCTATGCCTCCGACTTCCTCGCCGCCCTGTGGGACATGCATGAGACCCACCTGCTGCAGGGGGAATCCAGCCAGGCTTCCATCACCAGCCTGGGCGCGTACATCCGCCATGTGCATATCAAGGACGCCTCCCACAATGCGGACGGCACGATGGCCTACCAGCTCATCGGCGAGGGCGACATGCCCCTGGAGCAGATGGTGGGCGCCCTGCACTCGGTCAACTATGACGGCTTTATCTCCCTGGAGTGGGATCCCCGTTGGCTGGACGAGCTCAACGACCTGACCATCATCATGTCCCACTTCATCAACACCATCTCCTCCATCGGCAAGAAGGAGGAAACGAAGTCCCTGTACTACAACTACGCCCATACCGGCAACTTCGTCTGGGAAAAGGAGAGCCTCATCTCCCTGACCTTCTCTCAGGTGCTGGACCGCATGGTGGAGGAATTCCCCGACCAGTACGCCTTCAAGTACACCACCCTGGATTACACCCGCACCTACGCCCAGTTCCGCGATGACGTGGACGCCTGCGCCCGCGCCTTTGTGTCCATGGGCGTGAAGGCCGGCACCAAGGTGGCCGTGTGGGCCACGAACATCCCCGCCTGGTTCATTTCCTTCTGGGCGGCCACCAAGATCGGCGCCATTCTGGTCACGGTGAACACCGCCTACAAGATCCACGAGGCGGAATATCTGCTGCGCCAGAGCGACACCCACACCCTGGTGATGATCGAATCCTGCCAGGATTCCCCCTATGCGCAGATCATCCAGGAGCTGTGCCCTGAGCTGGCCAATACCACCCCCGGCGCACCCCTGCACGCCCGCAAGCTGCCCTTCCTGCGCAACGTGGTGACGGTGGGCTTCAAAATGCCCGGCTGCCTCACCTGGGAGCAGATGATGGACCGCGCCTCCTCCGTGCCCATGGAGACC
>X409_Impala__coassemble_640_pt1 | contig 12235 bp, 10 predicted proteins | sample X409_Impala__metabat2_high_PE_002 | metagenome-assembled genome bin X409_Impala
AGCGGGAGGGCTTGTTCTGGAAGCCCTTCTCGGCGAAGAAGGCCTGCTCGGAAGCGGAGAACACGAATTCGTTGCCACAGTCACGGCAAACAAGGGTTTCATCCTGGTACATGGGGATACCTCCTAAAATTATGTCACCCGACCTATGCATTTAGTTTCACTGCTTCCATAGGGTCAAGTGACGCCGAAGGAGGAATGAACCGTGGATACCTTGGTTGGGCTGCATCCATGATTATAGCATGCTTTCGCGCAAAAGTACAGTCCTTTTTGCAAATTTTTTCAGCCCTTGCCAACCGGCCGCCTGGGGAGATTAAATTTTGCAAAATGCTTCTCATTGTCATTATTATTGCTTATCGTCCATGTATTTTTAGCACAGTATTCCCTATAATACTTCTTATAGATCATTTTACTGCCCATTGAAGGGAGGCTACATCATGGTTGACTACAAGGACTTTGGCCAGCGCGTACGCACCATGCGCCGCAGCAGCAACCTCACCCAGGAGGAACTTGCCGAGAAAGCCGGCATCTCCACCTCCTTCCTGGGGCACATTGAGCGCGGCAGCCGCGTTGCCAGCCTGGAAACCCTCGTCGCCCTGTGCAACATCCTCAAGACGACCCCGCAGCATCTGCTGGGCGCCAGCCTGGATGATGACCTGACGCCCCATCTCCCCGCCAGCTTCTCCCCTGAGCAGCGCAGCAAGCTCAGCGCGTTCCTGCGCATTGCCCAGGATACCATCGAAAACTGGAAAGAGTGACCGGCCGTTCCCCTTGCGATTGTATCCAAAAAGGTGTATGATAGTAAAAACGGCCGATCCGGCCTATGAAAGAGAGGTTTTACCATGGATATTCAGAAGATCATCAACGATGTGATCGCCAAGCTCAAGGCGGATGACAACCTGCTGGAGAAGTTCAAGACCAACCCCGTGAAGGTGCTGGAGGACCTGACCGGCATCGACCTGCCCGACGACAAGATCAACGCGATCATCGACGGCATCAAGGCCAAGCTGAACCTGGACGACATCGCCGAGAAGAGGGCATCCTGGGCGCGCTGGGCGGCCTGTTCGGCAAGAAGGGCTGAGCCCTTCACCGCAGCACGCGAGCTATGCGAAAACAGGAGCTGTTGCATCATGCAGCAGCTCCTTTTGTGTCGCCCGGTTATCGATTATCCTTCACGTCGTTCCAGTCGTGGGCCTTCATGCGGTCAAATTCCTCCCCGGTGATCGGGAGGATCGTGCCGTGCTTGAAGCCGTAGGGGAAGGAGAATTTCGCATCGCTGCGGACGAAATCGCCGCTCTTCATGCTGGGAGCCACAAAGGGCACATAGCCCTGCCCGGCGCCCTTCACGCCATAGTAGTCGATGAACAGGCACCATCTTCCGTCGTCCAGACGGACAGCCGTGGGGGCCTCGTACAATCCGGCCTGCACCGCCTCCATGGACTTGTCGAAGGCCTCCACCCGCGTCCAGGGGCCGGTGACGTGGTCGCTCACCAACTCGATCATCCGGTGCGGGTTGCCCTCGGATTTCACAAACAGGTAGTACTTGCCGTCCTCCTCATACATGGCGGAGTCAATGCAGCCGCTGTCCTCCTTGCGGTAGAGCAGCGCGGGCTTGGTGTAGGTGACGAAATCCTTCGTGCGGGAATAGTAGATCGCCATGGGGCCGTAGTTGTTGTCCGCGTGGCAGTAGCTCCAGTGGAGGACGTAATCCTCATGCTCGGGGTCGTAGATGATGTCCGGCGCCCAGATGCAGCCGCAGCCCTCATCACCCAGGGTGATCATCTCCTGCTCGGACCAGTGGATGAGGTCATCCGACCACCAGTGGGCCAGATCCCTGGAGCCATGGAGGTTGATGTTGCGCCAGGAGTGATCATACTTGCCGCGCATGCCGTAGCTGAGGCTCAGGTCGGTGGCGAAGATGTGGAAGCGGCCCGTCGCCCGATCGCGGCAGATGGTCATATCGCGCACGCCGTGATCGCCGTAGTACGCCCACAGGACGGGCTGGCCATCGTTGAGGGCCTCCCAATGGAAGCCGTCACGGCTGATGGCGAAGTACACCTGCTCGCCGTCAGGGGTGGTTTTCTCGCGGAAGTGGACAAAAAGGTAGTTCTGCATGGGGGCCTCCTTGTGTGATGGAAATACGGTCAATGTAGGGGAGGAGCTTGCCCCTCCCTCAGCCAAATGCATACAGGAAGCGGCGGTTCATGCGCGCACGGGAGAGGCAAGCCCCTCCCCTTCGGTGTATATGGATCGCACACTGCTACCGAAAAGGGCTTCCGCCATCAAACGGAAGCCCTGTTATTATTCCATCTGTCTATTCAGTTTTCCTTCATTTATGCTGAAATTCTGTTGAATTTCTAGGCAGGCTGACAGCTGTCAACATTCAGGCCGGGCGATTCGATCCGCCCCGATCATGCCGGTTATGCTTCCGGCTCCAGCAGACCCAGTCCGCCGTCCTTGCGCTGGTAGAGGATGTTGGTTCTCTCGGTTTCCACGTTGACGAATGCGAAGAAGCTATGACCCAGGAGCTCCATCTGGACCGCTGCGTCCTCCACGGACATGGGGCGCACAGGGAAGGTCTTGCGACGGACGATCTCGGGCGCGCCTGCCTCAGGCAAGGCTTCGTCCTCGATGTACTCGGGTTCGGGGGCTGCAAAGGCGTCCTCCTTCAGACGCTTGCCCAGCTTGGTACGGTGACGGTGGATCTGGCGCTCGATCTTTGCCAGGGCCTGGTCAATGGCCAGGAAGAGGTTCTCGGGTTCCGAGGCTTCAGCGCGCAGGAATACGTTATTGCCCATCGGCACGGTGATTTCAACGACGCGGAGGTCGCGCTTTGCTTCCTTGCTCAGCCGGATCTGCATCTCGGTATCAGGCAGGAGGTAGCGGCCCATCTTCTCGGTCTTTCTCTCGATGCGGCGGGTAACGTTGGGGGATACCGTCATATTCTTCGCATAGATCGTCAACTTCATAGGGGTGCTCCTTTCGCGGATAAATGCTGATTGCGGAAGCACTCATAGTTGAGCATATACGGAGCTGCTATCAGCGCTTCCGCTGATGATGATGCGCCACTGGCATCACGCCCTTTCTTGTCTGGTTGCGCATTGTTTGGGCCTTTATCGCCCTGACGGTATGCGCCGGGGGGACTTCGTCCCGTTCCTTTTTCCTGATAATCCGGGACTCATCTCCACCCTTTGTGATGATACATTTCGCCGTCCGACCTTCAATTCCTGCTGCAAAAATTGAAATTTTGGAAGAAAATTTGCCATTTTAGACAAAGGCGAACGTTGCTGAAGCGAAATGGGTTTCGGCAATGCAGATCATACGGCGCAGCTCGTTTTCGCAACAGGAGCGACAACCAGATCGTTCGGATGACGCCGCGTGCCTTCCGTAGGGGCGAGCATGGCTCGCCCGCCCCGCACCACATGCCTGTACCAGCGGGCGACCACTGGTCGCCCCTACGGCAGCCATAGAAAAGCGGAGAAGCATTTCGCTCCTCCGCCGATGATTCAATTAACCAAGCGTCACGACGACCTCGTGGGTCTTGCCGTCCGCGAACACGGGCAGCACATTGCCTTCGATGGCCTGGCCATCCACCACCACGGCCTTGACGCCCTTGCAGACGTGGTCGGGGTTGTTGATGGCGATGTCGTAGGTCGCGCCGCGGAAACGGCGGGAGACCTTGTAGCCGTCCCAATCGTGGGGCACGCAGGGATCAATTTTGAGGCCGTGCCAGTCAGGCTTGATGCCCAGGATGTAGTTGCTGATGACGTAGAAGTTCCAGGCAGCGGTGCCGGTCAGCCAGGAGTTCTTGGCCTGGCCGAAGTTCTTGGCGTCCTTGCCGGCGATCATCTGGGAGTAGACATAGGGCTCCATCTTGTGCTTGTCGGAGATCTCCTCGCGGTAGGCGGGAGCGATCTTCGAATACAGCTTGAAGGCGCGGTCGCCGTGGCCGACGACGGTCTCCGCCGCGATGATCCAGGGGTTGTTGTGGCAGAAGATGCCGGCGTTCTCCTTGTATCCCGGAGGATAGGAGGACACTTCGCCCAGCTCCAGGTGATACTCCTTGTAGGCGGGCTGCAGCAGCACGATGCCATGCTCGGTTTCCAGCCATTCCTCCACGGACTTCAGCGCCTTTTCGGCCTTGCCGTCCTCCACGCCGACGCCGCCCATGATGCAGTAGCCCTGGGACTCGATGAAGATCTTGCCGTCATCGCACTCCTTGGAGCCGATCTTGTTGCCGAAGGCGTCATAGGCACGGACGAACCAGTCGCCGTCCCAGCCGGCGGTCAGGATCACCTGACGCATCGCGTCGATCTCCGCCTGGGCCTTGGCAGCGGCCTCGGTCATGCCCTTGTGGTTGTAGATGGCCACCAGCTCGGGGCCGATCGCCACAAACATACCCGCGATCAGCACGGATTCAGCCACGCGGTCATCGGGGGCGTTGGGGTTGGAGAAGGTCTGGAAGCTTTCGCCGGGGGCGTCGGAGAAGCAGTTGAGGTTCAGGCAGTCGTTCCAGTCGGCGCGGCCGATCAGGGGCAGGCCGTGGGGGCCGCGGTTGTTGACGACGTGGTAGAAGCTGTTCTCCAGGTGCTCCAGCAGGGTGCCGCAGTCATCGGGGTTGCAGTCGTAGGGGGTGGCCTCATCCAGGATGGCGAAGTCGCCGGTCTCCTTGATGTAGGCCGCGGTGCCTGCGATCAGCCACAGCGGATCGTCATTGAAGCCGCCGCCGATGTCGTTGTTGCCCTTCTTGGTCAGGGGCTGATACTGATGGTAGCAGCCGCCGTCGCGGAACTGGGTGGCCGCGATATCCAGGATGCGCTCGCGGGCGCGCTCGGGGATCTGATGGACGAAGCCCAGCAGGTCCTGGGAGGAATCGCGGAAGCCCATGCCGCGGCCAACGCCGGACTCGAACATGGAGGTGGAGCGGCTCATGTTGAAGGTGACCATGCACTGGTAGGGGTTCCAGATGTTGACCATGCGGCCCAGCTTCTCATCCCCGGTGGTGAGGGTGTAAGCGGAGAGCAGGTAATCCCAGTGGGCCTTGAGGTCGTTGAAGGCCTTTTCGATCTGCTCATCGGTGGTCAGGCTGTTGATCAGGGCCTTGGCGGGGGCCTTGTTGATCACGCCGGGCGCGACGAACTTCTCCTCCTGGGGCACTTCCACATAGCCCAGGACGAAGTTGTACTTCTTGCTCTCGCCGGGCTGCAACGTGACCTTCACCTGATGGGCGGCCATGGGCTGCCAGCCGGAGGCCACGGAGTTGCCCATCTCGCCGGTCATGACGGCCTGGGGCGCGTCAAAGCCGTTGTACAGGCCCAGGAAGGTCTCCATATCGGTGTCGAAGCCGGAGATGGGCGCGTTGACGGTGTAGAAGGCATAGTGATTGCGGCGCTCGCGGTACTCGGTCTTGTGGTAGATCACGCCGTCCTCGACCTCCACCTCGCCGGTGGAGAAATTGCGCTGGAAGTTGAGCATATCGTCGGAGGCGTCCCACAGGCAGAACTCCACGAAGGAGGTCAGGATGACGTCCTTGGCGGCGTCGCTCTCATTCGCCAGGGTGACCTGATGGACCTCCGCATTCACGCCCAGGGGCACGAAGGAGAGCTGGCTCGCCTTCAGGCCGTTCTTCTTGCCGGTGATGACGGTGTAGCCCATGCCGTGGCGGCAGGAGTACTCATCCAGCTCGGTCTTGACAGGCTTCCAGCCGGGATTCCACACCGCGTCGCCATCCTTGACATAGAAGTAGCGGCCGCCGTTGTCCACGGGCATATTGTTGTAGCGATAGCGGGTCACACGGCGGAGGCGCGCATCACGGTAGAAGCAGTAGCCGCCGGCGGTATTGGAAATGATGCCGAAGAATTTTTCACAGCCCAGGTAGTTGATCCAGGGATAGGGCGTGCGGGGCGTGTCGATGACGTACTCGCGCGCCTTGTCGTCAAAGTGGCCGTACTTCATGCAATTATACCTCCTGCCGCATCTTGTGCGGGTATATTCTGCCTTCATTATAGCACAGCTTCCCGCCGTACGCAAACGTTTTCGGCGAACTTTCGTAAGTTTTTTGGCTTTTCCCTGGCTTTTTGCGGTAAAAAATGAGCGTTCCCCGCAAGAAACGCCCATAAATCCTATCAAATTCCTGTTTTCAGCGCAAAAATCTCCAGCATGGCGCTCTCCAGGGCGCCCTCCTGGTTCCACCCGCCGGACTTCACCCTGTACTCCGCGTTCAGGCAGATCTGCACCGCCTTTTTCACCTGGCCGCCGGTGTAGCCGGATGCCTGGCGCATGCAGCGCTCCGCCGCGAAGGGCGCGATCCCCAGCCGCTGCTTGATGTCCCCCGGGGAGAGCTTCTCAAACTGCATGATCTTGATGTGCTGCATCAGCCGGAACTGGCGCAGCAGCATCGCCAGGATGCCCAGGCGGTCAGAGCCGGTGGTCAGCATGTCCCGCAGGAGCCCGAAGGCCTTCCCCTGCTGGCCCGCCACCACGGCGTCCACCATCTCGAACACGGTACATTCCACGCTGCGGGTGGCCACGGCGCGCACGTCCTCCTCGGTGACGGTATCCCGGTCGCCGGCGAGGGCCGCCAGCTTCTCGATCTCCCGGCGGAGGAGCGCCGTATCGCTGCCCACGGTGAAGCTGAGCACGCTGGCCGTCTGGGGCGAGACGGCCTTGCCCAGCCCCGCGAAGGTCCTGACGATCCACGCGTTCAGCTCCGCGTCCGTCAGCGGCGCGAAGGTGACAATGCCGTTCGCCTTCTTGATGGCCCCGTAAAGCTTCTTGCGGGCGTCGGCCTTGCCCCGGCAGAGGAACACCAGCACGGCGCTCTCCGGCACCTGGGGGATGTAGGAGATCAGCCGCTCGTCCGCGTCGGCGCGGCCCATGAGGGCGGGGTGCTCCCGGACGATGACCAGCCGCTTGTCCGCCAGGAAGGGCAGCGTCTCGCAGGCCGCGATGATCGCGTCCGTCGCGGGGGCGTCCATCAGGGATTCGTTCAGCTCCTCCATGCCCTCGGGCAATATGGCCTTGCGCAATGCTTGCAGCGTGGCGGCCTTGATGTTCTCCTCCACGCCCTCAAAGAGGTACGCGCCCTGCGCCTTGCCAGCCTTGAGGAGCTGGGAAAATTCTTTTCTGTCCATGTCAAACCTCGTAGGAGTCCCCCGCCCTGGCCAGCAGCGCGTCCGTGCGGACGGCGCGGGCCTCGCGCAGCAGGGTCTCCGGGTCGATGGTCGGGTTCAGGTGGGTGATGACGAACCGCGGCACGTCCGCGTCCTTGGCCAGCTGCGCCACATGGCGCGCCGACAGATGGGGCTTGCCTTCCGCTGGCACGGGACCTTCCCGCCAGGTCGCGTCCGTGAACAGGCCGTCCGCCAGGAGGAGATCCGCCCCCCGGGCGAAGTCCGTCAGCCCCTCCACGGTGTTGGTATCCCCCGTGCAGCAGAAGGTACGCCCCTCCGCCTGGATGCGGTACATCACCGCCGGCACCGGATGCCGCGCCAGCCACGCCGTCACCTGCGCATCGCCAACCCGGAAGGTCTCGCCGGGGGCCACGTCGTGCAGCACGATCTTCTGGCAGGATTGCACCGCCTTGCGCACCAGGGAGCTTTCGTCCGCCGGGGCGTAAATGTGCAGCGGCTGCGCGGCGCAGGCCTCCAGGCGGTAGATGAGGGGCAGCACGTCGGCGCAGTGGTCGTAGTGCCAGTGGGTCAGCAGCAGGGCGGTGAGGTCCTCCGGCGGGGTCAGGGCGGTCAGCCGGGAAAGGCAGCCGCTGCCCAGGTCGAGGGCGATGCGGTTCTCCCCCGCCTGGAGGAAATACCCGCTGGTCGCGCCGCCGGGCGCCGGGAACGGGCCGTTCATGCCCAGGATGGTCAGCCGCATGAGATCACTCCCCCTGTTATTGGTTGCTGGCGGTCAGGTCGTTGGCCCAGAAGTCCGAGCGGAGCATGAACAGGCCGATGACCAGCTTGGCCACGTCGATGAACTGGATGGCGAAGTACATCATCACCACGCTGACGTCGGTGTAGCGGCTGAGCACAAAGGCCAGCACCGCCGGCACGCACCAGGTGTACACCGAGTCAAAGAGGAAGGTGATGAGGGTCTTGCCGCCGGAGCGGATGGTGAAATACGTCGCATGCAGGAAGGCATGGATGGGCAGCGACAATCCGGCGATCACCAGCGTCCGGGACGCCAGGCGCTTGGCCTCCTCCGTCACGGCGAACCAGTTGGGGATGATCCCCGCCATGGCCGCCAGCAGCGCACCCAGCACGATATGGCTCACCACCGTGATGAAGAGCAGCTTGGTATCCGTGTCGCGGGCGGCCTTGGGATCACCCTGGCCCAGGCACTGGCCCACCATGATGGACACGGCATTGCCCATGGCAAACATGATGATGCAGAACAGGTTCCACGCGGTGGAGGTGATGTTCAGCGCGGCCAGGGCGGTCATGCCGCGGGTGGAATAGCACTGGTTGATGAAGGTCATGCCCAGGGACCAGCACACCTCATTGAGCATCAGGGGCGTGCCGGTGATGGCAATGCGCTTGAGCAGCTTCAGCGGCACATAGCCGTTGCGGAAGGCGCCCTTGAGGAAGATATAGCGGTCCTGATGCGCATGCGCATAGATCAGCACCACGAACATCTCCACAAAGCGGGCGATGACGGTCGCCAGGGCCGCGCCGCGCACGCCCATGCCCGCGCCCCACATGGTGAAGCTCACGCCCAGGACGGTCATGTCCCGCACGGGGTAGATCAGCAGGAAGTTCAGCACCAGGTTGGTCAGGATGGCAATGACGCTGGCCACCATGGTCGCCACCGTTTTGCCCTGCTCGCGCATGGAGCCCGCATAGGCCTGCACCAGCATGAAGGGGAACAGGCCAAAGAGCATGATGTGCAGATAGTCCAGGCCCTCGGCGAGTGCAAAGGCCCGGCGGGCCGCGTCTGCCTCGCCCTCCAGGAAGATGCCGATGAAGCTTTCGTCAAAGCCCCACAGCAGGGCGATGCCGATCACCACCGCCGCCACGCCGAAGTACAGCTTGGTGCGGAAGGACTGGCGCATGCCGTCCACATCGCCCTTGCCGGCGAACTGCGCGCCGAAGATCGACACGCCGGACAATCCGCCAAAGATGGTCAGGTTGAACACCATCAGGATCTGGTTCACCACGCTGACCGCGCTGAGGGATTCCTCGCCCAGGCTGCCGACCATCAGGTTGTCCAGCAGGTTGACGGCGGAGGTGATGCCCTGCTGCACCACCAGCGGCAGCAGGATGATCATCACGGTGCGGTAAAAGGCTTTGTCGCCGATGAATTTACGGAAAAAGTTCTTCATAGGTTTGCTCCTTGCATAGGATCAGGATCGGTTTTCCAGCCAGGCGATCTGCGCCCGCAATCCGTCCTCCAGGGCGGTACAGGGCACGCGGATACCCGCCTCGCGCAGCTTGGTCATGTCGTAGCAGCGGTGGCACAGGTGCCCGCTGTACTGGGGATGCGCCTCGAGATAGCCGTCCAGCGGGATGGTCTCGATGGCCGTCTCCACCCCGAGGATGCGGCCCAGCGTGCGGAAGTACGCCGCGTTGGTCACCGCCTCCGCGCCGCCGATGCAGAAGATCTGCCGGTAAGCGCCGGGCTTGGCGATGCAGTCCAGCAGGGCCATGGCCAGGTCATCCACATAAATGGGGTGGATGAGGAATTCGCCGCCGCCCACCAGGCGCAGGGGCTTGCCGGCGCGAATGTGGGCCAGCAGGTCGGGCTGGCGGCTGTGCTCCGGGTAGCAGCCCAGCTGGAAGCCCGCGCCGAAGATATGCCCGGGCCGGAAAATGGTGTAATTGCAGCCGGAGCCGATGAAAACCTCCTCCATCAGGCGCTTGGTGGCGCCATAGCCGCCATCGGTGAGGTAGTGCTCGTTGGCCTCGGTTTGGGGGACGTCCTTGTGGGCGGGGTGATACACCGAGTCGGTGGACACGACCACGAAGCGCTCCGTGTACCGGCGGATGATCTCCACGCACTGCCGGGCCGTTTTGGGGGTGCGGCCATTGCAGTCGATGCAGGCGTCCCAGCGGGTGTTTGCGCCGTCAACGGCGCGGCGGACGGAAGCATCGTCCTCCCTGTCCGCGGTGAGGGCATGGACGCCCGCCGGCAGGGGGCGCAGTCCGCGGGAGAGCGTCCACACGTCATGCCCCTGCAGCATCGCAAGCTCCGCCACGCGGCCGCTCAGTTGGCCGCTTCCGCCAAGGATCAGCAGCTTCATCATATCTCCTCATCAAATATTCAGCAGCACCAGCGCGCCCAGGATCATCGCCAGGGCGATGAGCTTGCGCTTCTCCAGCTTCTCGCGGAAGCAGAGCACGCCCACCAGCGTCACCGCGACGATCGTCCCCACGGAGAAGCTGGGGTACACCACCACGGCGTCCAGGTCGTTCAGCGACCAGAGCAGGAAGCGGGCGGACATGTAATTCGGCACGCCCAGCGCCAGGCCGCAGAGCACGTCCGGCAGCGTGACGGACTGCTTCTTCACCACGCAAAGCGCCAGGCACAGCACCAGCGCAACGAGGAAGGTGAACACCAGGAAGTAGTTGCCATGATCGGCGTTGCCCCAGGTCTGGAACACCTTGGACATCACATCGGACAATCCGCCGCACAGCAGCAGCGCGATCAGCCCGGGCAGGAAGCCCTTTTCGCCCTCGGAGGCGCCCTTGGGCTGCATCAGCAGGATGGCGCCGACAGCCACCGCAAAGCCGATCATCTGCAAAGGCCGCACGGGCTCGCCAAATACGGTGATGGCCGCGATGGTGGGCACCAGCACGCCCAGCTTCTGGAAGGTGGCCGGCAGCACCACGCCGCCCCGGCGGATGTTCCACTGCAAAAGCACAAAGCCCAGCAGGTACAGCACGCCGCACACGCTGCCCAGCCCCATGGTGAGGGCCGCGCCCTCCCCGGAGGGCACCACGCCGCCCGCCAGGAGGGCCGCCGCCGCCGTGCACATCACATAATTGGCCGCCAGCATGGTGATGCTGTTGCGGGAGAAGCGCTGGCTCACGCGCATCACCACGGACACCAGGGCGGAGGAAATAATAGCAAGGATGAGGTAGATCATATAGGCTCCTTTGAAAAAGCGCCGACCCCATGAGAGATCGGCGCGGGGTCTTCGACCCTATTTCTTGGGTTATTGCAACACTTGCATCGTAGGGGCGGGGCTTGCCCCGCCCGATACAGCTGCGTTCGCGTTCATCAGCTGCCGCAGGAAGCAGCGGGAGGGGCAAGCCCCTCCCCTACAAAGCTTAACCGTTCAGCTTCGCTTCCAGCTCGGCCTTGATCGCCTCGTAGCCGGGCTTGCCCAGCAGGGCGAACATGTTCTTCTTGTAGGCCTCAACGCCGGGCTGGTCGAAGGGATTCACGCCCAGCAGGTAGCCGGAGAGACCGCAGGCCTTCTCGAAGAAGTAGCACAGGTAGCCGAAGTGCCAGGCGTCGGCCTGGTCGATCTCGATGATGATGTTGGGGGTGCCGCCGTCCATGTGGGCCATCAGGGTGCCCTGGTAGGCCTTGGAGTTGACGAACTGCACGGACTTGCCGGCCAGGTAGTTCAGGCCGTCGATGTCCTCCGCCGCCTCCTCAATGAAGGCCTCGGAGCGGGGCTCCTTCACCCAGATGACGGTCTCGAACAGGTTGCGGGTGCCGTCCTGGATGAACTGGCCGATGGAGTGCAGATCGGTGGAGAAGTTGGCGGCGGTGGGGAAAATGCCCTTCTGATCCTTGCCCTCGGACTCGGCGAAGAGCTGCTTGAACCACTCGCCCATCATGGTCAGGGCGGGCTCGTAGTTCACCAGGATCTCGGTGCCCTTGCCCTTGCGGTACAGGATGTTGCGCAGGGCGGCGTACATCATGGAGGGGTTGCAGTCGATGCAGCCTTCCTTGCAGACCTCGCGGGCGTCAGCGGCGCCCTTCATCATGGCCTCGATGTCGATGCCGGCGGCGGCGATGGGCAGCAGGCCCACGGCGGTCAGCACGGAGAAGCGGCCGCCCACGTCATCCGGCACGACGAAGGTCTCGTAGCCCTCGACATTGGCCAGGTTCTTCAGCGCGCCGCGGGCCTTGTCGGTGGTGGCGTAGATGCGGTCCTTCGCGCCTTCCTTGCCGTACTTCTCCTCCAGCATCTTCTTGAACACGCGGAAGGCGATGGCGGGCTCGGTGGTGGTACCGGACTTGGAGATGATGTTGACGGAGAAGTCACGGTCGCCGATGATCTTGATGA
>X409_Impala__coassemble_647_pt1 | contig 12120 bp, 15 predicted proteins | sample X409_Impala__metabat2_high_PE_002 | metagenome-assembled genome bin X409_Impala
CATGTTCCTGATGCTCATCGCCCAGCTGATCGGCGTGAGCAGCATGACCTTCATGATGAGGTGAGGCCCATGATGCACACCCTTGCGACCTTTGCAGCCCTGTCCATGGCAGGCACGGTGATCCTCTCCCTGCTGCCGGAGGGAGGCCTGAAGCGTACAGCCGGCATGGCCATCGGATTGCTGACGCTGATGTGCTGGGCGGAGGGCGTGGGCGCGCTGCTGGGGATCGATCTGGCGCCGGACAAGCCCGATACCGCCCTTGCCCCCACCGCCTACGCCATGGAAACAGCAGCAGCCCAGGCGCTTTCCGCCCTTGAGGAGGCATCGCCATGAACCGATTCTCGGCCTATTTGAAGAAGGACGGCTGGATCCTCGCCGCGATCCTCTTCTGCGTGGCGCTTTGCCTGATGCTGGGCGCCCAGGACGGCGCCTCCACCGGTGAAGGCCGCATCAGCCGGGTGCTGAGCGCCATTGAGGGCGCCGGCACCGTGGAGGTCTCCGTGTACTATGAGGACGCCATCCCCTGCGGCGCATTGGTGGTGGCGGACGGCGCGGGCGACGTGGCTGTGCAGCTGCGTCTGCGCTCCGCCGTGACCGCGCTCCTGGGGATCGACCAGGGCCGCGTGGCCATTTATGAACGGGAGGGACGACGATGAAAAAGCCCGGCGAAATGCTCGCAAAGCACCGCAACACATTCCTTTTGGCGCTGCTGGTCGCCACGCTGGTGGTCAGCGGCTACGTCAACCAGCAGGAGGCGCGCACCGCTTCGGTGACCGTCAGCATCCCGGTGACCGAGGCCGCCGCATCGGCCCTCTCGCCGCTGGAAAGCTACCGGCAGCAGCGGGACCGGCAATCGCAGGATGACATCGCGGCGCTGGAGCGGCTCATCGCCCAGCCCAGCCTGGACAAAGCCACCCGCGAGGCTGCCGCCGACCGTCTGCAGGAGCTCATCGGCGCAAGGCAGGCACAGGCCGCCATGGAGGGGGCGCTCCTGTCCAGCAGCCTGTCTCCCTGCGCGGCGGTGGTGGCGGGCGGCAGCGTCACCATCGTGACGGAGAAAAACGACGTGACGGACAGGGATTCCGCCCTGGTGATGACCCTGGCTGCCGCCCATGCAGGCGTCAAGCCGGAAAATGTTCGCATCATCACCGCAAATTGACGCATTTTCTGGTTTCATCCTGCAGAAAAACGGGTATCATACAGCCAAGGGGGACTTTCCTTCGCCCCGGAAGTGTGGTATAATAGCCTTAACACGCATAAAGGAGCGAAACAGCATGGAAAGACTCGGCGAAGTCACCCGGGTGGACGGCAAGTGGCTGGAGATCACCTTCTGCCGTCCGTCGGACTGCGATAAGTGCCACGCCTGCATAGGCGGCAGCAAGACCATGACGCTGCGCCTTGAGGGCACGGCCGATGTGGGCGACAAGGCCCTGGTGGAAATGCCCGCCAGCACCGTGACCCAGGCTTCCCTGATGGCCTATGGTATTCCCCTGGCGGGGATGCTGCTGGGCATGTTCCTGGGAGATGCATGCCTCCCGCTGGAGGGCTCCCTGGGCGCGCTCATCGGCGCGGCGGCCGGCCTGGCCATCCCGCTGGCCATCCTCTTCTTCACCGAGAAGAAACGGCGGCAGGACCCCAAATGGCACCCGCAGCTCAAGCGGATCATCAAAATGGACAAAAACGACTGAAACATGGAGGAAACCGATATGGCAAAGGAAATCATGACCGCTGACTTTGACAGCTTCATCCATCAGGACAAGCCCGTGCTGGTGGATTTCTGGGCGCCCTGGTGCGGCCCCTGCCGCATGGTGGCGCCGGTGGTGAATGAGATCTCCGCCGAGTATGCCGACGTCCTGGAGGTGGGCAAGGTGGATGTGGACAAGTGCCCTGAGCTGGCCAAGCAGTTCCGGGTGATGTCCATCCCCACGCTGATCCTGTTCAAAGGCGGGCAGATCGTCGATCAGAAGCTGGGCTTCCAGACCAAGGAACAGCTGGAGAGCATGATCAAAAAGGCGCTGTAAGTGCTTTGCGGCGGGCAGTCATTGCGGCTGTCCGCTATTTTCCTGCAATTTGCCCTTCCCTTTGTCCGCAAATGGTGGTATAATGGATGCGTTGCTGATCGTAACGCATTTTTTGCTGTGCAGATTTTCCTTTCCGGGATGAAATCCCCCGGCTGGATCGTTTATTCCATGACAGCCTGTACACCGATAAGGAGTGACCGATGATGAAGCGTATCCTCGCCCTGGTGATGACGATGCTGCTGGCCCTGTCCTGCCTGCCCGCGCTGGCCGCACAGGAGACCCAGCCCACCCCCATTGAGACCATCCCCTACGACCAGATCCCCCCGAACCGCGACGGTATCCACCACTACCTGCTTTTGTGCATGGATCACTGGAACGGCGGCACCAACGGCAACAGCGACGGTATCGTCCTGCTGACCTTTGATACCCGCGCCAACCGCATCATGCTGACCTCCTTTACCCGCGATTCGCTGGTTGTGAAGCCCAACGGCAAGATCGGCCGCATCAACTACATCGTCAAGGACTGGGGCCCGGAGGCGCTGTGCAAGATCATCTCCACCCACCTGGGCATCCGGGTGGACAAGTATGTGGTCTTCAACTTCCAGCAGGTGGCCAATATCGTGGACTACATGGGCGGCGTGGAGATCACCATCGACGCCAACGAGGCCAACTACCTGCGCAAGTATCCCCTCTCCCCCTCCCAGACCACGCCCTCCATGGGCCGCGCCGGCACCTATCTGTTCACCGGGCGCGCCGCGGTCATCTACATGCGCATCCGCAAGGCGGATAACGGCGGCGATTTCATGCGCACCCAGCGCGTGCGCAACGTGCTGTCCATCCTGGCGGACAAGTGCCGCGTGATGACCAAGGACCAGGCCAAGGCCCTGCTGGACAGCGTGATAGAGAACTCCACCACCACCAACATGTCCGCCAGCGACCTCGTGGCTGCGCTGGATCAGGCCTTCGCCCTGCGCTCCTGCGTCATTGAGGAGCTGCGCCTGCCCGTGGACGGCGCCTACAAGCAGATCCGCTACGCCGGCATGTCCGTGCAGGATATCGACTGGAACGTCAGCCGCGCCGCCATGAAGGAATACCTGACCAAGTATGACGATGTGATCGTCGTGCCCGACGAGGACGAGGACCACTACGACTGATCCCCCATTCAGAGCCGATAAGGAGCTTATTCTTCCATGAGATGCCCGAATTGCAACCAATGGAACCGCGCTTCCCTGCCCCGCTGCATCCACTGCGGCGCCGCCCTTGGCAGCGAGCCCGTCGCCCCCTCCTGGCGCAGCCAGCTCAAGGACGGCAAGGCCAAGGAATATATCCGCGTGGATGAGGATGGCGACGTCAGCGTCTCCCCGGATGACCGCGAGGTGCTGGCCAGCGAAATGGCGGAGCTCAAGGCCCGCAAGGAGGCCGGCGAGCAGCTCCAGCAGCGCCTGCGCGAGGAAGCCGCCGTCCGCCCTGCCGCGCCGGTGCAGGTCAACCAGCCCGACGCCCCCGCCCCTGCCGAGGAGCCGCTCTTCGGCCTGACAGAGGAGGGCGTCACCCGCCGGGAGGAGCCTGATCCTGCCGCCCCCGCCGAGGCGCCGCAAACCACCCAGCTCCCCTACCGCAGGGGCCGCAATCCCCGCGGCACCCGCGTGGTGCTTGCCCCCACCCAGTGGGAGGACAGCCGCTCCTACGATCCCATGGTGGACGATATGCAAAGCATCCAGGGCGTGTTCCAGCAGCCCCCGAATCTCAAGGAACTGGGGCCGCTGCCCTCCCGCCGCGTTTCCCAGCGCAAGGTCATCCGGATGATCACCCTGGCGCTGGTGCTGGGCGTGGTTGCGCTGGTGGGCTACTTCGGCTTCACCGTGTGGCAGACCCAGCGCGCGGCGGAAATGGAGAAGAACCGTGCGCTGGTCACCGCCTCCATCGTGGATGACCAGGCCGCCCATACCATCCTCATCCCCGGCGAGGACGGCCAGCAGATCTTCATCAGCAACGAGGAGATCCGCGCCAGCTACACGGTGGTGAACGGCTTTGCCACCATCGAGATCCCCGACCATGTGTGGTATGACAATATCGAAAACATCACCGAGGAAGCCATGAGCGTGACGCTGCTGCCCTACGTCAAGACGGCGTCCCGGCAGAAGCCCATGGATCCCATCACCTATGATATTTCCATCCCCCTGAGCCCCATCACCCTCGTCACCCCTGAGCAGAAGTACACCGAGGTCACCACGGCCATGTATTCCATGCTCTTCAACGTCCGCCCGGAATCCCGCGTCACCATCAACGGCGTGGATGTTTCCGACACGGTGAACGAGAACGGCGAGCTGACCTACAACGCCACCGTGCAGCCCATTGGCGACAATGTGTACCATGTGTCCGTCCGCAGCCCCTACTGCCGCGACAACTCCATGACCGTCACCCTCTTCCGCGAGGTGCAGGAGATCCCGCTGGACCTTTCCGCCACCACCTATACCTCCACCAGCAAGAAGGTCATCCCCATCAGCTGCACCACCATTCCCGGCGCGGAGATCGAGATCCTCTCCCCCTACACGGACCTGAAGATCACCGACCTGGATACCACGGGCGAGTTCTCCTTCAACGCCGTGTTTGACCATGTGGGCTACAACACCATTTCCATCACCGCCTCCTATCCGGGCAAGAAGACGTCCAAGGTGGATTACACCATCTATTACGTCCCCAGCCCCGATGACTACACCACCGTTGCCTGGCCCCTCAATGCCGACCGGGACTATAACGAGCTGCTCAACAACATCGAGGTCCGCTCCGCCAAAACGCAGGTGTACCTGGGCGTGGGCACCATCGCCTATTTCGTCTCGGAGGAAAAGCCCCAGCTGGCCGTGATGTATTGCTCCGATGACGGCAAGTCCCGCCCGGTGCTGCTGGAAAACCAGACCAAGACCACCTGGAAGGTCGGCGAATACTACAACATCTACTGCGACGCCTACGGCGTGTACAACGGCATGCCCTGGCTGATCGCCCGCTATACCTACTGATCGAGGTGAACCCATGCTCCGACTGCTGATTTTGCTCCTCACGCTGACGCTGCTGCCCCTGGGCGGCCTGGCGGAAGCGCCCATCGCCCCCGCTGATGACCTGACCGGCGTGTATCTTTGGCCGGAGGGCGCCTCCGAGGATGAGGCGAGCTACGTATACCGCTACGCCTACCCCCAGTTTGCAGGGGATGAGGGCATCGCCCAGACCATCAACAACATCTACCAGGCCGAGGTCCGCTACGCCTTGGCCTTCGACTGCCCGATGAACGGCTCCAGCCACGACCCGGCGCAGGGGCAGATGACGGTGGACGTCTCCTATGAGGTGACCCACCTGAGCAGCGATTACCTCTCCCTGAAGCTCCACAAGCGGCTGACGGTGGGCGAAAGCTGCACCAGCGTGGTGACGGCACATACCTTCCCCCTGACCGGCGAGCGGACCGGCACGGTCATTTCCCTGCCCTTCCTGCTGGGCGTGCTGGACCGCCAGGAGAACGACGAGTGGCTCATCGACCGCCAGACCGCCAAGGTGGACGCCTGCGTGCGCGAGCTGGTGTGGACGCAGATCGAAAACGCCATGCGCCGGGAGGACAGCGCCATCTACCCCGATATGACCTTTGAAGAATTTGAGCAGTACTTCTTCCCGGAGGAGGAGTTCCACCTGAACGAGGAAGGCGATCTGGTATTCTTCCTCACCGAGGGGATCATCGCCCCCCAGGAAGCCGGACACTTCTTCTTCACCATCACCCTGGAGGAGCTCCTGGACGAGCTTTGATTTCCCCGGAGGATGCATGTGCGTCCTCCGTTTTTTACATTTATGACTGCATTTTCCCGGCCAGGAAAACCCCTGCGACCCTTGACATAAGCGAATCGTGCCGTATAATATTGTATATGTCGAAGCGTGTCGTACACCAACTCGCCGTCGGCAGACTCTCATCGTATCGCGTGGCTTTGCCGCGCGGGCGGGGCGTTTTCAGCTTCGCTGAAAACATTCCTTACGCGAGCGAACGGCCGGGAGGTTCACTTGTGAACCGACCAGTGAGCGAGTGCAAATCCTCGCAAAAATCCCCTGATTTTTGCGAAATATAGAAAGGAGGGCCTTCCATGCTGCGTGAAACCAATGTCCAGCGGCTGCACTGGGCAGACAAAACCATGTCCGTCATCCGCCAGGAGCAGCTGGAGGCCTGCGAAAAGCGGCTCCTCTCCCTGCCGGAGAAGACCGTGTTCGATATCTCGGACGATCTGCTCACCGAGGAGATCTGGCAATGCTCCTATGACGCGCAGGAGCATCCCCGGATGGATGCGCTGCACACCTGCAAGGCGCTGCGTGCCCAGGTGCTGGGCCGCCTCGCTGCGGAGGCTGCGCTGCTGAGCATCGAGGAGCACCTGCTGGTGGAGCGCCTGATCAGCCTGAACGGCACGGCGGAGCTGATCGACTGGGAGGAAACCACCGCCGCGGAATCCCTGGTGCGCAGGATGTGGTGCACCATCACACGCGATGGGAACCGCACCATCGTCCACATGCCCGCAGCGCTGGTCACTCCGCTGACGCTGACGCTGTCCAGCCGCCAGCATCAGGAGATCCGCCATCGGCTGCTGCAGCATGATTCGGTCATGCGGGGCATGCTGCATATCGGCGGCTTGCTGCACTTCGAGACGCCCCTGTACCACCTGATGACGGATGTGCTGCAGGATTCCTATGCGTCCGACCCGGACCTGGCGATGCGCTACCTGCGCGCCGCTTATGATTATACCTACGACCGCAGCGGCGACATGCTGCTGCTCCACCCCGGCCTGGCCGACCCGGAGCACCTGATGCGCCAGTACGTCCCCGCGCCGGAATACACCATGGAGCTGAGCGAGGATACCATGCGCGGCGCCATCGACGGGCTTTTGCCCGAGGAGGCGCCCCTGTTCGATCTGCTCTACGGGCTGTTTGTGGGCGCCACCAGGCCCGAGCTCACCCCCGAGGGCGCTGCGGAGGACATGCTGATGCTGGCCAAGCAGGGCGTGCCCCTCAAGGAAATGCAGGAGGTGCTCGGCACGCTGCTGAGCATCCAGCCCACCCAGGAAATGCGGCAGGCCGTGGCCCTCGTCCATGCGCAGACCCCCCAGTGGTGCCTGATGCATACCGCCCTGGCCCAGTAACGGAGAATACGCATGAAATACGAATTTATCACCGATATGGCGGCGGAAGGCCAGCGCATTGACGCATGCATCCGCCGTTTTTTGCCGGAGGTGCCCCAGCGCACGGTGCAGCAGAGCTTCTCCCGCAGGGATGTGAAGCTGGACGGCAAGCGCGTCAAGCCGGATATCCGCGTCAGCGCCGGGCAGAAGGTGGAGCTGTTCTGCATGGAACAGACCACGCCCCTGGTGGACGTGGTCTATGAGGACGATGACGTGCTGCTGATCAACAAGCGCGCCGGCGTCAGCGTGGAGCCGGACGAAAAGGGCGGCGTGACGCTCACGGAGCTGGCCCTCAAGCACGTCCGGCAGAAGGACCCCGACGCATACCCGCCCAAGGCCTGCCACCGCCTGGACAACCAGACCTGCGGCCTCACCCTCTTTGCCAAGAACGAGCGGGCCGAGGCCATCCTCACCCGCGCCTTCAGGGAGCGCACGATGGACAAGCGCTATATCTGCCTCGTCCGTGGCATGATGAAGCCGCCCGCCGCCACCTGCAAGGCCTGGCTGGTCAAGGACGCCAAGGCCGCCCGGGTCACCATCCACGATGACGCGGTCAAGGGCGCGCGCCCCATCATCACCGAATACGAGACCCTCGAGGCCGGGCCTGTCAGCCGCCTTCTGGTGCATCTGGTGACGGGCCGCACCCATCAAATTCGCGCCCACATGGCCGCCCTGGGGCATCCCCTGCTGGGCGACGACGTCTACGGCGACCGGGCCTTCAACCGCCAGCAGAAGGTGCAGGGCCGCCTGTGCCTGTGCGCCGCACGCCTCACCCTGGATACCGGCGGCGAGCTGCCCCAGCTGGACGGCAGGACCTTCACCGTCAATTGCCCCTTCTGATATGCCGCTGAGCCATGGGAGGTACGAAAATGGGCAAGAAGCTCTCGGAGATGACGCTGGAGGAACTGTGGCAGCTGTTCCCGATCTTCCTGACAGAACACAAGCCCTGCTGGCAGGAATGGTACAATGCGGAAGCTGCGCTTTTGCAGCACATCCTTCCCGCCGTGCACAGGATCAGCCATATCGGCAGCACGGCGATCCCCACGATCTGGGCCAAGCCCATCGTGGATATTCTTGTGGAGATCCCGCAGGCGCACAGCCTGCCGGACTACAAGGCCGCTATCCTCAGCTGCGGGTACATTTGCATGGCCCAGCGGGAGAACGCCATCTCCTTCAACAAGGGCTATACGGAGAGCGGTTTCGCCGAGCGCGTCTTTCATCTCCACCTGAAGTATGCCGGAGACCATGACGAGCTGTATTTCCGGGATTACCTGATCGATCACCCTGACATTGCAAGCGACTACGAAAAGCTCAAGCTGCAGCTGTGGAAGCAATACGAGCATGACCGGGATGGCTACACCGACGCAAAAGCTGCATTTGTGAAGGAATACACCCGGCAGGCAAAAGCCCTCTACGGCAGCAGATACTGAAGCCAACATCCGCCGGCCTCTTCGGAGCCCGGCTTTTATTGTGCCGCCAGCTTCGTCCGCCAGGTGCAGATCTCATCAAACATGCCCATGGCCTGAGCCTTGAGCGCCGCGGAAAGCGCCGTCGCGTCCTGCGCCGCCTGCAGGGCGGCATAGCGGGCGTCCCAGTTCGCAGTGATGGCCATCATGTCCTGCAGGAGCGAGGGCAGCTTCCCACCGAAGCGGCTCCGCGCCGTCTCCTCCCATAATGTGACGGCGCTGTCAAGGGCATCCACCGCCGCTGCTGCCTCCTGGGTGGTCAGCTGGGCGGCGTCCAGCTCCATGGCGGTGTCCCGCAGCGCCGCCGCAGTGCTGGTCAGCAGGGTCAAGCCGGCTTCTGCGGCATCCAGCTGGCCCGCCATGCCGGACAGGCGCATGCGCAGCTCCGGGCACACCCAGGCATACAGGTAGGTATCCACCTTCTGATTCGTCTCCAGGCGCGTGCGTACAGCCGAGGCCTCCCCCTCCGTGCCGTAGCAGGCAATGAACACCCGCCACTTCTCCCCCTGCCGGATGACGGTGCCCGGAGCGCCCCGCTGGGTGTAGGCGTCCGCCTTCTGGGCAGCGGCTTCCTGGGTGGAGAACACCCCCGTCTGGATGGCATACCAGGTTTCCGCAGGCAAAGTGACCTCGCGGGTCTGTGCGGTGCGGTCAAAATCCGCCGGGCGCGGAGCCGGCGTGGCGCCGCCGATGCGCTCCATCACGAAGGAAGCCTGTCCTCCGCGGATCAGCAGCGCCGCCGCCACCGCCAGGATCCCCAGCAGCGCAAGCCATCGCAGCCTTGCCGCCCGCCTCCGTCTGCGCCTGTACATCCGCTTTTCTACCCGTCCCATCGTCCTTCCCCCCTTGCTTTAGTCAAGGGTATGTGAAAAAAGTTTTGCGTATGCCCTTGTTTGATGTTTCACAATGCCATAAAGCAGGTATCATAAGAACATCCAAAGAAAGCGAGGGATTCCTTATGAAGTATGTCTGTGACGTTTGCGGTTGGGTTTACGACGAAGAAGCCGGCTACCCCGAGGGCGGCATTGCTCCCGGCACGAAATTCGAAGATCTGCCTGAGGATTTCGAGTGCCCCCTGTGCGGCGTGGGCAAGGATCAGTTCAGCGAGGAGTAATTCTGATGCGCATCACCGATGATATCCGCTATGCAGGCGTGAATGACCACGATATCGACCTGTTTGAGGGCCTGTACCCGGTGCCCGAAGGCGTGAGCTACAACTCCTATGTCATCATGGATGAGAAAATCGCCGTGATGGACGCAGTAGACGCGCATTTTGGCGGCACCTGGCTGACCAATGTCCGCAAGGCGCTGGATGGCCGCACGCCGGACTTTCTCATCGTGCACCACATGGAGCCTGACCACAGCGCCTCCATCGCGCTGTTCATGGCCGCCTTCCCCGAGGCGGTGATCGTCTCCTCCCAGAAGGCATTCCCCATGATGAAGGCCTTTTTCGGCGAGGATTATCCCGCCCGCCGCATGGTCGTCAAGGAGGGGGATGTGCTATGCCTGGGCAAGCACACCCTGACCTTCATCGCCGCGCCCATGGTGCATTGGCCCGAGGTCATCATGACCTACGACCGGACCGACAAGGCGCTGTTCTCCGCAGACGCCTTCGGGAAATTCGGCGCGCTGGATGTGGACGCCAACTGGGCCTGCGAAGCGCGGCGGTATTACTTCGGCATCGTGGGCAAATATGGCGCGCAGGTGCAGTCCGTGCTGAAAAAAGCTGCGGCGCTGGACGTGGAGATCATCTGCCCCCTGCATGGCCCCGTCCTGCATGGCGGACAGTTGGCCCAGGCCCTTGAGCTATACGGCCTGTGGGCTTCCTACGCGCCGGAGGATCGGGGCGTGGTGATCGCCCATGCATCGGTGTACGGAAACACCCGCGCCGCCGCAGAGGCGCTTGCCGCCATGCTGCGCGAAAGGGGCGTCAAGGTCGTCCTGCATGACCTCGATCGCTGCGACGTCTCCGAGGCCGTAGAGGACGCCTTCCGATATGATCGCCTGGTATTGGCCGCCGCCACCTATAACGCGGAGGTGCTCCCGCCCATGCGCGCCTTTATCACCTGGCTGACAGAGCGCGGCTATCGCGGCCGCACCGTGGGCCTGATCGAGAACGGCTCCTGGGCCCCTATGGCCGCCAGGGTCATGCGCGGCCTGCTGGAGGGCAGCAAGGATCTGACCATCCTTGAGCCGGTGGTAACGATCCGTTCTGCCCTGAATGAAGATTCCACCGCGCAGCTTTTGACACTGGCTGACGCGCTGGTATAACCCCACTTCGCCCCGCTTCGGCGGGGTCTTTTGCTGCACGCAAAAGGATCGCCTCCACCCGGAAGCGATCCTCTTTTTTGCTATGTGATTACTGGGCAGCAGCCACAGCGGTGATGTGGGTGTTGACGCCGTTGTACCAGTACACGAAACCGGTCACGTCCACCACGTCGCCAGCCTGCAGGGCGCTCACAGTCGCGTAGACCTCGGTATCGGGGCCGGTCAGGTAGCGCTCCACGCAGAAGTCGTACTCAGCATCGCCCAGGGTCAGGGTGACGTAGATGTCATCGCCGGGCTCGCCGTTCTTGAACTCGATGGCCTTCACAGTCAGGCCCTTGAAGATGGCCAGCTGGTTCTGGTAGGAGATCAGCTCCTCGGTGCCCAGCACAGCGGTCATGTCCTTGGGCTCGGCAATGTAGTTGATGCCGCCCTCAACAAACTCGAAGGTGCCGTCCATGACTTCCACTTCGTCAGCCCAGGCGCCCTTGTAGCCAGTCACCTTGATCTTGGCGCCGGGAACCATCTTGGCAGCGTCCTCTTCGGAGCAGGCCAGCTCGTACAGGAAGTAAGCGCCCTCCTGGTCAGCGGCGTACACGGTGATCTTGTTGTCCCACCAGGACTGGGTAGCCTGCACATAGCACTCGATCACCACTTCGGCGTCGATGGCGGCAGCGGCGTACTCAGCGTAGGTCATCACGCCCTCGGACTTGGCCTCCACAGCGGGAGCCTCCTCTGCGACGGCGAAGCAGCCCAGCATCATCAGGGCCAGCAGCATGGCAACGATCTTCTTCATTGTGTTTCCCTCCAAATTTTCATTCTGATTCGGGGTACTCGCCTATTATACATGCAATCAGTCAATAAATCAATAGAAACGCCGAGTTTGTTAAAATTTCTACAATTCAGCCTTTCTTTGCCGGGCGATGCTTCCGCAGCCATTCCGCTGCAACATAGGCGATGATGCCCAGCCAGACGAGCGCCAGACCAGCCAGCAGCGCCACCGCCGTATCGGGCAGCGGGCCCAGGTCCTCGCGCTGGGTCTGATCACCTTCCGCTTCACCCGCCACATTGATCTGATCCAGACGATAGAGGTTGACCATCTTCTTGTACAGGTCGTCGATGAAGGCGTCGTCGATGGTCTTCTTGCGGCGGACGCCCTTGGCGGTC
>X409_Impala__coassemble_649_pt1 | contig 12055 bp, 10 predicted proteins | sample X409_Impala__metabat2_high_PE_002 | metagenome-assembled genome bin X409_Impala
GCGGGGACAGGCCGTTCTTCACGAAGCGGGCGTCCGCCGCGTCGATGCCCAGCGCGCACAGGGCGATGATGACCTGCGCGGCGCGCTCGGCGTTCTCCACGCCGTAGGAGGCAAAGCCGCCGTTGTCCTTCTGCATGCGGGAGAGCAGCGCCACCGCGCCGTCGATGGCTGCGCTGACCGCCGCATCCCCCCGGTGGGGCGCGAGGGCCTGCAGCACCATGGCCGTGGCGTCCACGTCGGCGGCATTGCCGGTGATGGCCCAGCCACCGTCCGCCTTGCGGAGGCTCAGCAGCATCTTGACGGCCTCGTCAGCTGTGGCGTCCGGGCTTTCGCAGCCGTTGTTGAGCAGGTGCAGCCCCCAGGCCCAGCTCATCACGCCCTGCTGGCCGATGGAATCCGCCAGGGTGGTCCGGATGAATTCATGCTCGCTGCCCAGGGCCACGAGGGTCAGGGCGAGCTTCTGCCTGGTGGTGGCGGAGCGCACCGTGGTGGTGGCGACGTAGTCCTCCAGGGCCGCGCGGCAGGCGGAGAGATCGTATCCGCCGATCTGCGCCAGGGCGATGGCGTACCACTCGCCGCCCTTGCCCATCATGCCGGGGAGGGTGCTTGCGGCCCATTCTTCCCGGGCCGCAGAGGGCTCCGCGCCCGCCGCCAGCGTGAAGGCCAGCAGCAGAGCGCAGAGCAGGGCAAAAATGCGTTTCAGCATGGTTTACTCCGTTACGGTCACGATGCACACAGGGGGCACCAGGGTCAGATCGTTGCTCACGGCGGAGACGGTATACACGCCCGCCTCCGGGAAGGACAGCACGAATTTGCCTTCCGCATCGGTCATCACACTGTCGTCCACCTCGCCGTCCACCATGAGGAAAGCCCCCTGCACCGGGCAGGTCACGGGATTCCAGGCTTCATCATAGCCGGCGGCATACAGGGTCAAAGTTACCTCCGCGTTCACTGCAGCCGCCGCAACGGGCGCGGTGAAGTACGCATAGGTATCGCTGAAATTCGTCAGATCGGTGAAGGCATAAGCCTTGACGTGGTCGCCGGCCTTCACCGGTTCCAGCAGGCTCAGCGGGGATGCGTCGTTGAGCATGTAGCCGCAGCTGCCGCCATTATCGACGCCCCACAGCACATACAGGGACAGGCCCCACTCGCTGTCCTCCGCGAGGAAGGCCGCTGCGCCGTCGGGATGATAGGCCGCGTGGGCCAGCATCAGCGCGTCGCAGAGGGTCAGCGCGCCGTCGCCGTCCGCATCGGCGAGGGCAACGGGGGCATAGGCCAGCACCAGCGCGCCGGTGTCCGTAGAGATGGAGACGAACACGGTGGGGGCGGCCTCCGCAAAGGCCGCGCAGGGCAGCAGCAGCGCCAGGAGCAGCGCCAGACATTTCTTCATCATGCAGACCTCCTTGCAACAAAAAAACTCCCTTGCGGGAGTGCACAGCAAAACCGCGCCGCGCCCTGATGGACGCTGCGTAGGATCGGCTGCACACCTCTCGCCAAGCTGTGTTTCCGCGGATGGCACGGCAGGTCTCCTGGCTCGTGATGATGTGGTCGCCCACAGCGGCATGGCCTTCTCAGGGAAAACCCCCAATGGCGCGTTCATGCCTTCTGATCACTCACAGTAGTGGCGGCTGCTCCGGTTTTGCACCGGATTCCCTTTTAACCCGCGCCGCCCACCGAGGTCGGGCAATGCCCGACGAGCGGCTGCCATTGCTTGCAATGGCGACGCGAAGCCCAGCACGGAGTTTTCTCCGGGATGGGCCGAATGACCGTCCTCCGCATATTCATTTGACGCCCCCATTGTACCACGCAGGACGGGGCGCGTCAAGCGTTGACACAGGCCGCCGCAGCGGGTATAATGATTGCATCAAGCACAATCGTTATCAAGGAGGCCCCCATGCGCGCACCCTTCCACGATCCCCTCATCATCCCCCTGGAGGGGGAATACCTCGGCCTGAGCACGGATCTGCGCATCGCCGGGGTGACGGCCCGCACCTCCCCCGACCTGGAGAGCTGGTCCGAGCCCTTCCCGCTCCTGCCGGAAACGCCGCCCTCCGTCCTCAACCTGGTGGGCACGAAGTTCTTCTGGGCCCCGGAAATGGTCCGGCGCGGCGGCGTGTGGCGGCTCTACTGCTGCGCCAGCCGCCCCGGCAAGACCCAGAGCGTCATCGGCCTGGCGGAATCCCCCGACCCCAGGGGGCCCTTCACCTACCTGGGAGACGTGATCGCCAGCCAGCACAGCCCCGATCACAACCACGCCAACGCCATCGACCCCTGCGTCATCGCGGACCGCGAGGGCAAGGACTGGCTGATCTACGGCAGCTTCTTCGGGGGCATCCGCATATTGCCGCTGAAGGAAAACGGCTTCCGCGACGCCTATGACGAGGGCAGGCTCATCGCCGCCGGCAGCCACAGGGCCTGCGAGGGCGCGTATTGCTTCTACGATGAAGCCCGTGACCGCTATGTGCTGTTCACCTCCTGGGGCGACCTGGGCGTGGATTACCACATCCGCGTGGCATATTCGCAGGAGGTCACCGGGCCCTATGTGGACTCCCAGGGCTACGACATGACCGACCCCGACCCCATCCACGTCCCCGGCGACAAGCTCTGCGGCGGCTACAATTTTGACCTGCCCGGCCTCCCCGGCGTGATGGCCACCGGTCACAACAGCCTGATGCAGGACAGCCGCGGCTTGTGGCTCGTCCACCACGCCCGCCCCGAGGGCGACCGCCGGCGGCCCTTCCTGCAGGTGCGGCGGCTGCTGCTGGCGGAGGACGGCCGCGCCCTGGCCTGGCCCCTCACCCGGGATGAACACGACCTCGCCCCGGTGGATGCATTGCCGGAGAAGTGGCGCTTTGTGTACCTGTGCCGCTACAACACCGGCGTGGTGTATGGCCGGCACATGGACATTTCCGACGTCCCGCACACGCACGAGGCCGAAAAACTCCATATCACCATGTTCTGCAAGGAATGGGACGGCTTCGTCTGCCGCCAGGGCGACAAGGTCGCCTGCACCCTCCTCTCCCCGGACGGCGAGGCCCTCTGGGGCGTGGCGGAGTGATCCCACGCAAAAACGCCTGACTCACCGCGAGTCAGGCGTTTTCATTATTCGCTTTCCTGCCACACAGGGGTCAATCTGCCAATGACGACGCACCGCGCGTTGTCAAAATTGTACGCGCAGGTGGAGAGCGTCACCAGGCGGTCCGCGGCGCAGTCGATCTCCACATGGGAGGCGAAGTAGGACTTGCGCCGGGCCTCCTCCACAAAGGCGCGCATGTCCGCCTCGTCGGAGAGGGCAATGTCATAGCAGTGGTCGCGGCTGTTGGTGACATAACCCGCAAACACCTCGATCAGGCGGATCTCCCCCTCGCTGACGGCCAGCATGTAGGGGTGCGCATCGTAGAAGCCGGGGGCGTCGTAGTCCGTGAGGCTGTGGAACATGGAGCCGTCCCGCATGTGATGGCCGTAGATGAGGGTGTTGGGATCGCGGAAGCCCGGGAGGTTCCGCATGTCGATGAACAGCGTGCCTGCGGGGTTCTGCTTGCGGTTGAACATGCGCTCCAGGTAGTAGCTGTTGCTGCGGCACTGCACCACGGGGTAGTCGATGGGCGTATCCGGCGCATACAGCCACAGCTGATAATCGCCGTTGATGTCCCGCAGCTTCCCGTGGTCGATCTCCGCCAGCCACAGCTGCACCATCCTCCGGGTGACAGCCATGCAGCCCTGCGCGTCGGAGGCGCCGTACTGTGCCAGCAGCGCCAGGTACGCCTGGCCATGGGGATTCCCCTGGAAGGCCGCCATGCAGTCCTCGTCCAGCCAGGCGGGGACGGCAGCATCCGGCGCGGCAGCTTCCTCAGCGTCCGCCGGGGCGAAGGCAGCCTTCAGCCAGGGCAGCGTCCGGGCGCGGTAGGCCGCGTTTTCCTCGCTGCGGGCAGACTTCCCCTGCGCGTCGAGGGTCTTCCACAGGGCGATCTCATCGCGCTCCGCCGTGCCCGTGGCCGCCAGGAACAGCGCCTCCACCACCGCATGCGCCTCCGCGGAGGAGGGCGCATCCGCAGTTTCCGCCGCAGCGCCCAGCGTCAGCAGCGCCAGCAGCAGACAGATCAGCCGTTTCATGCCATCCACGCCCCCTTCCCGAGGGTGCGCAGGCTGTCATAGTAGTCCTCGCTCACCGCATACTGGTACTCCCGCCACAGGATGTACCCCACCACGGCGGCCAGCGCCAGGATGAGCGCCGCCAGCAGCAGCTTCAGCAAGCGTATTCTGCTTTGCTTGTTCATAAATCTCCTTTACGCACAAGAGGCCGGAGGCAATCCCGCCCCGGCCTCCGTTGCATTTCAGTTTTCCGCCGCCTTTTCCTTCTTCATGCGGATGAGCACATAGGCGATGGCCGCAGCGATCATGCCGCCCGCCAGCAGCCAGGTGCCCAGATCGAAGAAATCGCCGGTGTGGGGCGTTTCCTCCTCGATGTACTCCTCCGCCGTGAACACCCAGGGGACGACGCCGGTGGCCAGCATGTACTCGTTGCCCAGGTCGTAGGGCACGGTGAGGGTGAGCACCAGCTCGGTGGAGCCGGCGGACTTGAACACGCCCAGGGGGACGTTTTCGGTCAGCTGGGCGGTCTGGGAGGCCGCCGCGTCAAAGACGTGCTCGTTCTTGCTGGTCACCTGCAGATTGAGGTGGCTGAGGAACTCGCGGTGCTTTTCCTCCACCGGCTCGGCGCGCAGATAGAGGCGCACCTGCATGCCGGAGTTGTTCTTGACCTGGATGCGCTGGGTGATGACGTCGCCGGGCATGACGTTCTTGAAGTTGGTGAACATGTCCGTATCGGTGAAGACGCTGCCGGGCATGAACACGAAGTTCTCCGCGCCGCCCTTGAACAGCACGTTGGACGTGCTGGACGCGCCCGCCGGGATCGCCCCCGCCAGCAGCAGGAGGATCAGCAGGATGGGAAGGATCTTCTTCATCGTGTGCCCTCCTTACTTGACGGAACCCGCCGCTGCTGCGAAGGCTTCCTGGGCGGTATCCACATCGGCAGGCCAGCCCGCCGCCTGGATGGACTGATGCACCACGGTGACCATCAGGCGCTCAGCGCCGTCAGGCTTGCCATCTTCGGTGATCGCCGCATCGAACAGCGGCGTGGTCTCCTTGCCGACCTCCAGGATGCTGACGTAGTAGTAGAACGTGTCGGTCCCCCGCGTCCAGCCGTCAGCGGGCGTTTCAGGCGCCGTCCAGGGCGCGACGATCTTGCCGTTCGCATCCACCCAGTTGCCCACCACCGCCACGCGCACGTAAACGGGGATGTTCCGGTTCCTTTCATCCTGCTTGTTTTCGACCTTGATCGCGCTCTTGGAGTTCACCGCGATGGTCTCGTTGATCTTCGTATCCACCTGCACCGGGGTGAAGGTGTTGACCAGCTCGCCCGTGCCAACAGCCAGGTACGCCATGGCGCTGCCAAGGGGCAGCACCAGCATCACCGCGAGGGCGGCGAGCAGCACGATGGTTTTTCCGGGGAATCTCTTCATCACTGCTCACCTCCTCACTGGTTGTTGATGTTGGTATCTATCTTGCCCTGGCCCAGGTCATTGATGACGCTGCTTTCGTCGTGCAGCCGGTTGGTGGTCTTGGCGGTATTGCTAATTTCCACCGTGCTGCCGCCCGCCACCGTTTTGCCGGTAACAGCCTGTTGGTCCGCGTATTCCCACGTCCAGCCATTGAGCTCCGTGACGGTATACGCCGCATCCACCGGCAGATTCACGATGGTATCGGAAGCATGCTGCCCGCTCAGGGACAGGTAGTAGGTCTTGCCATCCACCTCCACCCGGATGATCGCGCTGTCACCGGCGTTCATGCCGGATTTGGTGATGGTGAGGGTGGTCAGGGACAGTTTGTAGTACAGCTTCAGCACCAGCGAGCCATCGCCGGCAACCGTGCCGTTCATCACTGTGCCTGGATGATTTACAGCAGGCCGATAACCCGGAAGATCACCATCCGTAAGATATGCCGCTGTTACTTGATTACCAGTAGTATCGTATTTGCGGTCAACGCGACGCAGCACTGGTTCCTCGCCCTCAGCATAGGTGTAATGCTCCACCCTATAGGGCGTGTTTTCATCAGGTTTCCAAACAGCGTACAATGTAACATTATGAGCCGGCATCGTGAAGTCAGCAGGAGTTCTGCCATCATATTTGTACGTTGGTGTAGCAGCGTTCGGGTTGGTATCCCAGCCAAGAAAGTCATATCCTGCGCGGCTGGGTACTTTGTTATAATTGACAGTGACCTTTGCTCCCGCCGCATACTGATTGCTGCCCGGATAATTCTTGTCGCCGCCATTCGGGTTGTAGCTTACTTCGAACTTATTCTTGTCACGAATAACGCCATCAACGTGCCAAGTACTATTTCCCGAACCCTGCTTCTTTATTACGTACCAAACCACTTCCTGGGTGTCCGGGTCATAGTTAGGCACCCATTTTTGGATCGTCTCCGCGTCCGGGGCTTGAGCAATGTTTTCTGCAACCGCTGCAAGGTCGTTATTGATCTCAACCGCAGTGTACAAATAGCCCACATTATATGTATTGCTTGCAGCGTCGGAGTTTTCTCCGCTTGGATAGTAGGAAGCCGAGCCATAATTAGCGGGTTCATGCTGGATCTCGCCGTCTTTGCGCACATAGAAAAAAGCTTTCTGCCAGGATGCTTCACCCGCATCGGGATAATACCACTGCGCATAATACACAGTTCCATCGGTATCCGTCTTACCCTGGATATTCGCTGCATAGGTGTCACCGTCATTGTTTGTCCGGGTGCCCCAGCCGCCAAACTGTGCGCCAGCCGGCGGTGTAATGCCTGTATCCTGCAATTGGGGGAATGAAAAGTACCTGTTATATACCGCAATCTTGTAAGGCTCGCCTGTTCCCCCGTTTGCATTGAAGGTTACATATATCTGCTCCACGGCTTTCACCGTAATCGTTTCACCATCTGTGTATTCACCGGTTTCCGCATCCAAGTATTGGAACGACAGTTTGATTGTACCCGCGTTATATGCCGTCACCGTCACATAGCTGGGCTTGTTCTCATCCCACGCGATCCCGAAGTTGTTATTCGCTTCACTACTGGCGATCCACCGGTACGCAGAAGCACCATTTTCAAAGCCCGAATACAGAATACGCGTTTCGCCCACATTCATGGTCATACTGTTCTTAACTTCGTTTTCGCTTTTATATTTCTCGCCAACGGATGACACCACAAAAATCGAAAACTCCGTTGCATTCACAGTAATGACCTGGTATTCCTCGTCAGGGTCCACCGTCACGGAGTACCCTACACGCTCCGCTGTGTATCCATCGGCATCGGGCTGCATGTGCAGCACCACAAGATCTTCCGGATAGGTTACCGTGCCATCAGGCTGAAGCATCGCCAGCGCTTTGGTCGGGATGGTAAACACCAGCGTGACCGGAACATCCGCCGCGGGCTGCATTTTTTCTCCCGCGTCGTTGTAAAAACCAATATCGAAAGCATCAACAATTTCTGCATCGGGCAGCACCTTCTGCACCGCCGTGTCCACGGCAGTCAGCGTCTCTGCATCGCTTACCTGTCGCACAGAAACCTCATACGCCTGCGGGAACGCCGCCTTCGGCGCATCGATCAGCAGCGTGGCATTATCGCCCTCTGCTACGGTTACCTCGTCATTCCAGGCGCACTCCCGCGCATGTTTCGCATCAGCTGGCAGGATACAAAACTCCGCCTCCACCGCGCCGCTGATGACGCAGGAGCACAGCAGCTCATCCGGGTATTCGTACCAGTAGGTCAGCACGTTCTGCGCCAGGTTGCTGCCGTCGGCCAGGGTGACGTTCCATTTGTCCATCCACTGGCAGGCAACGGTGGCGTAGTCCGTGATGGGGCGCTCGTTGACAATGACGATCTCGTCAAAATCGGTGAGCAGCGTCGCGATATATTCGTCCAGGTCTGTCGTCTGCGCGGACAGCACAAACACCTGGGACATCCGCTCGGCGTCATCGGCAGCCTTGTAGATGCAGTAGTAGCGCGCCTCCCGGAAGGGATAGGCGGTGTTGAGCTTCCAGTTGGTCTCACCGCTCAGGGGGATATACTCCTCCCCTGCATCGGTGATGATCAGCTGATACCACTGGAACGTATGGCCCGCCGCAGCCAGTTGCGCGCCATCCTCGACCTTCAGCTCCGCGTCAAAGCCCAGCACATCAGGATCCAATCGCACCTCGCCGGGGATGGTATAGGCGTAGTAGCCGCTCGTGCCGGCAGGGACGTCCGTGGCGTCCAGCGCGACACAGGAATAAAGCGCACCGGAATTACCCGCCGTCGCGAAGAAGGTCAGCGTGGCGCTGGCAGCGCCGGTATAGGCTGCGTCCTCCGTGGAGATGGCCACGGGGGCAGCGTTTTCATCCGCCTGGACATACCACTGGTAGCTGACGCCATAGGGATGCTTGTAGGTGAAGTTGATCTCCTCGCCCAGGACGGCCTGCGCCACGATGGGGGCAGCGTCCACGCTCAGGACGGTCATCTTGCCGGCAAGCTCGATCTCCTTCTCGCCCGCCAGGATGGTGGCCACGCAGTAGTAGCCGTAGGTGGTGTTCTCTGCGGCTTTGGCGGTGACCACGAGGCTTTCCGACGTGGCGCCTTCGATGATATTGTCCGTCTCGGTGGCGGTGCCGTCGGCATTGGTGACGGTCACGACCTCATGCCACTGGTAGGCCGTCGCACCGGCGATCTCAAAGAGGATGGTGATCTGCTGGCCTGCATCAGCCTCGCACACCTCCACGTTGACGACGCGCTCCTGCTGGGACAGGCCGCCAAGGATGGCTGCATCCCCCGCTGCGACGTGGGCCGCATGGGCGTCCGTATACAGCTGGAAGGTCGCGCTGTCGCCCGCCTGCAGGGAGCTCATGAAGCGCGTCTGCTCCGCAGCATCCATGGCCGCCAGGTGGGCATAGCAGCACTCCACCGGCAGCGCCACGCCTGCGGCGGCACCGACGCACACCGGGCAGCCGGGGATGACCTCCGGCGCGGGGGTGTTCTCAGGCTGGACGGGCACGGGCGTTGCAGGGGTGCCGGTGGGGATGGCGGACATATCCAGCTTCAGCAGATCGCCGCGGATATAGCCGTCATGCCCGTTGTAGCTCACGCTGTACCAGATGTAGCCGTCCTCCTGCATGGCAGCGCCGGTGACCAGCACCGCCGTACCGGACTTCTTCACCGTGGTGAGGCTCTTGCAGGCCGTCGTGGGCTCGGAGCGCAGGTACACAGCCTTGGTGTTGGTCCAGGCCGCCACGCCGCCCTCGGGGATGGCGGGCACGTCGCCGCCCTTGCCGATCTCGATGCCGGCACGCTCCATCAGCACGTTCAGGTCCGCGAAATACTTGAATTCACGGGTATCCACCAGATAGGTGCAGCGGGTGACGCGGCCGTTGTCATCGCCATGGATGATGGTGGCATAGCCGTTGGCCACATAGGTGATGATACCCACCAGCTGCTGGCCGTCCTTCTCAATGAAAGCAATATCGCCGGACACGGGATAATTGGCGCGGCTGATCTTCACGACCGCATCCACCTTGTCCAGGGCCTTGCGCAGGGCCTTGTAATCCTCCCCGCGGGGGAATTCCTTCTTGCTCAGGCCAGCCTTTTCGGCCACCCAGTTGATGAACAGCGCCGTCCAGGCCACGGGCTCCTGCTGCTCCTCCGCAGGGCGCGCATCATAGATGGTCAGGCCCTGGGCATTCTCCTGATAACCGATCTGGCTTTCGGCCACAGCCACCAGATCCTCGCGCCAGTCGCCGGTGCGCAGGGCCTTGTCCGCCGCCGCATACCAGTCCGTCTTGCCCAGGGATTCCAGCAGGCCACTGTTTTCCTTGTTGATCTTGTCCAGCTCGTCGCCCTCGCCGCGGGTCTCCTCATTGGGCGTCATTTCCAGCTCAATTTCCGGGAAATCGAGCATTTCCGCACCGGCGGACACAGGCAAAGCCGCCGCCAGCAGGCACACTGCCAGCAGGCACGATAACCATCTGCGCTTCATGCTTCGATCTCCTCCTTTACTCAGCATCGGTGAGCAGCTCGCCCGTCAGCTCGGACCAGCCCAGGGCAAACAGCGGATCATAGCCGTTGTTGGCGCTCTGGACAGCCTGGGCCTGCACAGCAAACTCCACCGTGGCGTCCATATACTCATTGCCCAGCTCGGGGCCGAAGGTCACCTGGGTGCACAGGGGCTCGGACTGCTCGCCGGCCTTCAGGGCACGATAGTAATAGTAGAAATCCCCCTGCCGGATCCAGCAATCGGTGTTGATATCCAGGGTGATATGCTCCATGCTCAGCTCAGCGCGCACGCCCTGGGCGGGGTTGATGCGCTGATCCATCCGGATGCGCGCGAACAGGGGCGCGTTGCCCCGGTTGACCACATAAACCGTCCTGTCCGCAGAGGTGGCAGGCACAACGCCGATCGTGCTGCTCTCGCCCTCCACCACCAGCTCCATCTTCAGCAGGCCGGTGGTGATCACGTTATAGGAGGTCTCCTCAGCGATAAAATAAGCCATGGTTCCGGTAGCGAGGATTGCCAGGCACATGACGATCACCGCGATGGCCAGCACGCGCTTTTTCCACCGGGTCGTGATGTTATTCATACAGTCCCGCTCCTTTCTTGCGTCATCAGCATCCTTGCGGATGGGAAAATATCATCGGGCACAGGGGGATATCCGGCGCGCGGATACCCTCGTGTGCCCCCGCCCCTCCGGGGAAGGGCGGGAGGCTGAGTATGATCAGTGAATCACTTCGGTGGGGATGCAGGTGGTGAACCAGGCCGCGATCTCCTCAACGGTCATGGTCTGCACATCAGCCCAGGCTGCCTTGGCGCCCTGCGCCTGCACGGCCTGCGCCTGCACGTCGATGTTGAACTCGGTCTCGCCATCGCCATTGGTCAGGGCGGTGGGGATGACGATGGAGTCAAACACAGGGGTGGTCGCCGCACCGACAGCCAGCACCTTGGTGTAGTAGTAGAGGCCGTCGGTGTGGAGCACCCAGCCCTCGCCCAGCGCATCAACGGTATAGTTGGTGCGGACGTGGATGAGCATATCCTCATCTTCGCCCAGGCAATCCAGGCCCGTGACGCTCACGCGCACGAAGCAGGGATTGGCGCCGGTGTTGGTAACGGTGGGGTCCTTGGCGAGGGCCTCGCCGGGGTAGACCTCGGGGGCGTCCTTCTTGCCCTGCTCGTCCCACTTGGGCTCCTCCAGCTTGATCTTGACATTGCCGACGGTGAAGACATTGTTCTTCACATCGGTGGTATCGGTGAAATACGCCAGCGTGCCGCCCACCGCCAGGATGGCGATGATGCACAGGGCCGCGGCCACCAGCAAAATCTTGCGCTTAGACATGTCGTTGTCCTCATTTCGTCAGGATGAGGTTAGGGGTTAGTTGCCGGCGGCGGGCTTGACCTGCGCCCAGGCCTGGTCAGCGGTACCAATGCTCTTCTGTACTGCATAGGCATCAAACACGATGGTAACATTGGCTTCGGGCATATCATTCTCACCAAGCGTAGTAGGAATGGTAACCTTATTACCCTTCAAGATGTCCCAAGACGTATTGACATCAGTGGTGGCAGCCTCGCGGTACCACACACCGTCCTGCAGCTTGATCCACTTGCCAGAATTCGCATCACCTGCATCGACCTCGTAGGAAACAGCACCATCGGTGTTGTCAGCCACAGTAATGAAGATGTACACATCGCAATCAGCCTTGGTCAGGGTAACCTTAGGATTCTTCGGATAGGTCGCACCGGGAATCATCTTGGCAGTCCAATCGGTCACACCAGCAGCAACCTCGGTACCGTCGGACTTCTTGGTCTCATCCAGCGTGATTTCAATACCAGCGGGCATGAAGGTGTTCTCGACCTCATCCGTCACAGCCGTCAGGTAAGCCACAGTGCCGCCCACGGACACCGCCACCAGCAGCACAGCCGCCAGCGCCAGCACAAGGATCCTCTTCCTGTTCTTCATGGTTTGTATCTCCTTTCAAATTGGGTATCGATCAGTTGCCCCAG
>X409_Impala__coassemble_651_pt1 | contig 11994 bp, 14 predicted proteins | sample X409_Impala__metabat2_high_PE_002 | metagenome-assembled genome bin X409_Impala
CCCACCATCGTGGACCTGATGGGCATCGAGCCCTTCGCCAGCTGGGAAGAGTCCATGCTGAAGAAGTAATCACATATTTCCGGGTCGGAGTGTGCCTTGCGGATGCTCCGGCCCTTGCTTGTAGATGACACCTCATCCGACCTCACAGGTTCAGCCACCTTCCCCACAAGGGGAAGGCTTTCACGAGGCGCAGCACAGGCTTCCCCTTGAGGGGAAGCTGTCAGCGCAAGCTGACTGATGAGGTGTCCATACCTGATGAAAGTACCTGTAAGTGGAGAAAAACATCATGTCCACCCGCAAAAACACCCTCTACAACATGGCCTACCGCCTGTTTTCGATGCTGCTGCCGCTGGTGACGGCCCCCTGGCTGTCCCGGACGGTGGGGACCGGGGGCGTGGGCCTGTACGGCTATGCCTGGGCCATCAGCTACACCTTCTGCCTGGTGGGCCTGCTGGGCCTGGAGAATTACGGCCCCCGCGCCATCGCCCAGGCCAAGGATGACGCAGCCCGGCTCAACCGCACCTTCTCCGCCGTATGGAAGATGCAATTGCTCGTGGCCGGGCTGACGCTGCTTGTCTGGTGCGGATATGTCGCCTTCATAGCAGGCGAGGAAAAGCAGATCGCCTTCCACCTGACGCTGATGAGCGTCTCCTGCCTCATCAACGTGGACTGGTGCCTGATGGGCCTGGATCAGTTCAAGCCCATCGCCCTGCGCAACACGGCGGTGAAGCTCCTGGCGGCTGCGGCGGTGTTCATCTTCGTCAAAGCGCCGGAGGATCTGTGGATCTACGCCTTTGTGTGGTCCCTTTCCACCTTCATCGGGTGCGCGAGCTGCTTCCTTTCCCTGCGGGGGAAGGTGAAATTCGTTCCCGTGCCGTGGAAGGAAGCCCTCGTCCACCTCAGGCCCTGCGCGGTGCTGTCCATCTCGGTCATCGCCGTCAGCGTCTACCGGCAGATGGACAAGGTGATGATCGGCGCCCTCAGCGATATGCACCAAACCGGCCTGTACGAAAATGCGGAGAAGATCATCCTGTGCCTGGCGGGCTTTATTTCCGCCATCGGCACGGTGATGCTGCCCAAGGTCAGCCACATGACCGCAAAGGGCCGCATGGAGGACGTGAAGAGGCATATTGACGCCTCCATGGACCTGGTGATGTGCATGGTCTGCGCGCTGGGCTTCGGCCTTGCCAGCGTTGCGCGGGAGTTTGCGCCCCTCTTCTTCGGCGAGGACTTTGCGCAAAGCGGCCTGCTGATGATCCCCCTCTCCATGACGCTCTTGACCATCGGCTTTGCCAATGTCATCCGCACCCAGTGGGTGCTGCCCCAGAAGCGGGACGGCGTCTTCGTCAAGTCCGTGCTGACGGGCGCGGCGGTGAATGTGGCGCTCAACGCCATCCTCATCCCGGCGCATGGCGCGATGGGCGCGGTGATCGCCACCGTCGCGGCGGAGCTCTCCGTGCCGGTGGTGCAGTTCATCATCCTGCGCAGGGAGCTGCCCTACCTGACCTATCTGAAGTACACCCTGACGTATTCCGTCATCGGCCTTGTCATGCTTGCAGCTGTCCGCCTGGCGGCGATGCTGCCCCTGTCCGGCTGGCTGGGCCTGGCGGTGCAGGTGGCCGTGGGCGGCGCGGTGTACGTCGCGCTGTGCCTTGGCTGGTGGAAAGTCAGCGGCAACCGGCACATCCTTGGCGTGCTGAAAAAGACGGCAAAGTCCGGCAAATAATCCGGCGGAAAAATGTGCAAGATACCCTCAGCATCAAATGCTGGAGGTGTCGATATGAAGAAACTGTCCCTTGTCGCGATGCTGCTGTGTGCGGCGCTGGCGCTGACCGGCTGCTATGCCTCGGACATCGGCGACTATTACCAGACCGCGCAGCTCTACCTGGGCAGCGGTGATCACGCCGCTGCGGCGGAGCTTTTCGCGCAGCTGGGCGAGTACCGGGATGCGGCGGATTACGCCCTGTACTGCCGTGCCCTTGCCGCCGTGCAGGCGGAGGACTACGCCCTGGCCCGCGCCAACCTGGAGGAGGTAAGCCCCTTCAAGTCCAGCGGGCGATATCTGATGCTGCTGGACGCCCTGGAAGCGGAGCAGGCCGGCGACCTCGAGGCGGCTCTTGCGCTGTATGAGGAGCTGGGCACCTTTGCGGACAGCCACCTGGCTGCCCAGCGCCTGCGGGAGGCCATCCCGGAGGCGGCCTTCAAGGAGGGCCGTGCCCTGATGGCCCGCGGAGATTACGAGGCGGCCCGGGAGATCTTCCTCGCCCTGGAGGGTTACAGCACCAGCGCGTCCCTGGCGGAGAATTGCACCGCCGCGCTGAACCGGGCGGCCCGCAATGCCGCCGAAGCCCTGGCAGAAGCCGGCGACAGGCTGGGCGCGCTGGCGGCCTACCGCGCCATGGGCGATACCCTGGATGCGGTGAAGCGTGCCGGCGAGCTCCGCGAGGATATCCTTACGGAGCTGGACGGGCAGTATGCACAGGTCACCCTGGCCACCGCCCCGGCGCTGATCGACGCTTACGCCGCCCTCGGCGACGATGAGGCTGCGCTGGCCCGCATTGCGGAGCTGAATGGCCGCTTCGGCAGGAATCTGCGGCTGCTGACCATGGAGGCGCCGCTGGTGCAGCTGGGCAGCTATCCCTGCGAGGAAAGCGGCGAGGAGCAGCCCGTCGTCTGGCGGGTCATCCGGGCGGAGGGCAGCCTGCTGACGCTGCTGAGCGAAGCGGTGCTGGACGCCTCCGCCGAGGCGGCTGCGGTCCCCGTCATGTTCACCGAGGCGGAGAAGGCCGCTGCGGGCGAGGTCACGCTGCCCTCCATGGCGGAGCTGGCCGCGCTGGCGGACCTGACCTGCACGGTCACCCCTTACGCCCTGGCCCAGGGCGCGCAGGAACCTGCTTCCTACTGGCTGCGTGACAGCCTGGAGAACGGCCTGCACCCCATCATCGGCGCGTCCGGCACCATGGCGCTGCCCCAGGAGGGCGCGATCATCGGCGTCCGTCCGCTGCTCGTCATCGACCTGGAAAAGATCGCCTTCACCAGGGGCGAAGGCACCCCTGACGACCCCTTCGCCCCCTGAAACGCAACGACACAAAGGAGGAATCCCCATGCAGTACAAGTGCATCGAGCTGCCCCATTGCACCATGACGGCCTATATGCCCGATATGGCGCTGGACTTCATCCCCCCGCGCCGCGCCATCGTCATCTGCCCCGGCGGCGGCTATGCATACCGCTCCGTCCGCGAGGCTGAGCCCATCGCGCTGGTGTTCGCCGGCATGGGCTTCTGCTGCTTCGTGGCGGATTACCGGGTGGCGCCGGCGGTCCATCCCGCGCCGGTGCAGGATGTGGCCCACGCGGTGGCCTGGGTGCGCGCCCATGCGGAGGAATACCACGTCCACCCGGAGAAGATCGCCGTGATGGGCTTCTCCGCCGGCGGACACGCAGCCGGCAGCCTGGGCGTGTATTGGCACGATGCGGCCCTCATGGCGGATTGCGGCCTCACCCCGGACGAAGCCCGGCCCAACGCCATGGTGCTGTGCTACCCGGTCATCACCGGCGGCGAATTTGCTCACCGGGGCAGCTTCGTCAACCTGACGGGCACGGAGGATCTGGCCGTCCACGGGGAATACTCCCTGGAAGCGAAGGTCACCGCCCAGACCCCGCCGACCTTCCTTTGGCACACCTTTGAGGACGGCGCCGTCCCGGTGGAGAACACGCTGATGATGGCCTCCGCCCTGCGCCGCGCGGGCGTTGTGACCGAGGTGCACATCTTCCCCAGGGGCGGGCACGGCCTGGCGCTGTGCAACCCCCTGACCAGCACCGACCCCGGCCAGAACCTGCCTGAGTGCGCCCAGTGGCCGCAGATGGCGGCGCGGTTTATGGAGACGGTGATGTAACAAAAATGGCTCCTCCCGTTCGGGAGGAGCTTTGCTGTGATGCGATTATTTCATGCATAGATCGATGATGTGCTGCTTCTGTTTTTCAGTCAGCTCGTGCCAATGATTAGCATCAGCCTTGGTAGAAACAGGTGCAAAGGTCGCGCAGACAGGGATCGTGGCAAGCGCCAGTGCCTGCAGGCTCATATCGACGGTCTGGTCGGTATAGTTCATCAGCGCCTGACGTTCACTGTCAGTGATTTTGCCGCCTCGTGCTGCCTTGTTGTTCAAGCTTTTGATCTGACTTTGCGCGTATGCGTTACGGGAGGCGACGGTGGCGTTCAATGACGAAACATCACATTCGTCCAAAACCACACCTGCATCGCTGACAAGAAAGATATGGTCGCCTTCATAAATGAAGATGTGTCCCTTGTCTGGGATGGAAACGTGGGGGAATGCAGTGCTCAGGGAACGCCCGTCCATCTGCGCCTCAATGGCTTCTCGGCCTTCGTAGCGATAATGAACGATCTTGAACGAGGAAGGACTCGAAACGGAAGAAAAATCGCCACCAATATAGGAAAGCATATCGTCCATGATGGGGTACAGTGGATCGTTGGAAGAACAGCCAGCCAAAAGCAGCATCATCAGAACCATGACCAGGGAAATCAAACGTTTCATCACAAGTACACTCCTTTCGTTACACATTATACCGTATTTAGACGATGCTGACAAGGGGAAATCAAGCTCCTCCCGTTCGGGAGGAGCTTTTGCGTGTCATGATTCCATCAGGTGGCCATAGCGTTCCATCAGCTGGGCGTATTCAGGCTGCTCGGTGCACCAGAAGATGACGTGATACCGTTCCACCCCCAGCCGTTTGAAGGCCTCCAGGCGATGATTGCCGTCGTTCAGCTCGAATATGCCGTCTTCTGCTCCTTCGGGGATCATGTAATGAACGATCAGCGGCGTCAGGTCGGCGCCGGCTTTGATGGCGTCCATCAGCCGGACAACATGGGGCTCGAACCATTCCGGCGGGATGTGCCAGCGCATGCCGGGCTCGGGGCCGGTGTTGCGCGTCAGCAGCTGCAGCGGGAAGCTCACCGGCGCGTGGTAGATGCGGTCATGCAGCCGCAGCCCGTCAGAGAAGGGCTTGTTGTGCCCGTCGGAGCGCAGATAAGCATGCACCCAGTCCTCGATCAGGCCGTGCTGGCCGCACTCGATGGCGTTGGTGAGCGTGCAGGCGTAATCCATGATGAAATCCTCCTTCTTTGAGTAGACGATGCGGCGGATGGACTCCACCGACAGGCAGAATTCGTCTGCCAGGGCGTCGATGGTGCGGCCCTTTGCGAAGGCGCGGCGGATGTCCCGGTTGCGGTCACGCAGATACCGCCGGTAGCCGCTGGTCTCGCCCCATCTTTTTGTCTCCGGGGAGGGGATGTAAATGGCTTTGCCGGACACATAGCGCTGGATCTGCTTGAGCAGCTCCGGCGGGAAGATGTCGCGGGCGTTTTCGTATTTCATCGGCGCCCCCTCCTTTCGTCTATGAGGATAGCATGGATCTCATCGGTTGGATAGCTCGCAAACGGGTGTGCATGTTTTTGACATACTATGCGTCAAGGCCGAACCGGGCAGTGACCTGCCGCAGTCGTTCCTCAGGGGAAATGGTTCCGTCCGTCAGCAGATGGGGAAGGTCAAGCTGTACGCACTGGCGGCGGACTTCTTCGGCAAAGAGGGCGTCCCGCTCCATCCAGTTGGCGAAGGCGAGAGCCTTGTCGGTGCAGTCCTGCAGTACATGGGGCACCCAGGGGCGTTCCCGATAGCGGCTGATCTGAAACTCCCGGCTGGGGGTGATGGCGATGTAGTGGGCAGCCTCCGCCATCAGGCAGGGCAGGAAAGCTGCGCCCTCCGTGATGACGCGGGGCGCATTTGCTTCCGCCAGTTTCTTCATGACGAGGGGAAAGATCTCTCGGTAGTAATCCATCTCTTCCTGGCACTGCACCTGCGGCGGACGCAGCCAGGTTTCGTCTGCGGACATCTGCAGGATGCGCTGGCACACGGGCAGACCCGCCGCAGCGCCCCGGGCGGTGAAGTCATCCAGGTGGTCGTCTACCTTGAAGTAGGGAAGGTTGTAATGTGCGGCCAGCGATTCGGCAACGGTGCTCTTGCCGCTGCAGGGCGAGCCGCCGATGTAGTAGATCTCCATGGTATATACCCCCTCCCGGACAGGTCACTCGACCCGGTACATCATCTTCATCCGCTGGGCCTCGTTGGTGTCGAAGCCGAGCTTCTCATAGAAGGGCATCTTGTCCGGCTCGGCGCAGAGCTCCACAAAGATGTCGGTGCCCTTGACGCCGTTGCGCTGGATGAACTGCATGATCTCGCTGATGAGCAGCCGCCCGATGCCCTGTCCTTGGTATTCCGGGCGGACGACCACATCCTTGATGTAATAGTCCAGCCCCATGTCGCCGATCACGCGGGCCATGGCGACGATGGTCTCCCCGTCAAAGACGGAGACGCGGAACAGGGTATGCGCCATCGCCAGCCGGGTCTGTGCCAGCGACGGGCCCGGGCCCCATACAGACTCCCAAAGGGCGATGAATTCGTCTGCGGTCAGTTCGTTGTGCTTGATCGTCCATGCATTCATGTTGATTCGCTCCTTTCGTCATGCCTTGCCCAGCCCGATCTCCCCGGTGCACACCCGTTCCAGGAAGACCGCATCGTGCTCCACCAGCAGCATGGTGGGGGCATACTCCGTCAGCAGCCCCTCCAGCTGCACGCGGGACAGCACGTCGATGTAGTTCAGCGGCTCGTCCCATACATACACATGGGCCGGGATGCACAGGCTGCGGGCGAGGAGCAGCTTCTTCTTCTGCCCCTGGGACATGCGTTCCAGCGGGCGCTCGAAGAGGTCGCGGGTGAAGTCCATGTTGCGGAGGATGGCCTTGAACAGGGTTTCATCAATGTCGCTGCGGCTGATGAAGTCCTCCATTGTGCCGGCGAGGTCGTCGGTCTGCTGAGGGACGTAGGACATGACGAGGTTCGGCGCGATGCTGATCTCGCCGGTGAGAGAACCGCCGCAGCCCACAAGCGCCTTCAATATGGAGGACTTGCCGCAGCCGTTGGGGCCGGTGAGGGCCACCCGTTCGCCCCGGCGGAGGACGAAATTCACATCTTTGCAGACCACACGGCCCTCGTATTCCACCTTGCCATTGGTCACGCTGATCAGCACGTCCTTGGAGTGGCGCAGCACGGTGATCTTCAGCTCGCCCACCTTTTCCACATTGTGCAGGAGGGAGCGCTTTTCTTCGATGGCGCGCTCCTTGCGATGCAGGGCGTTCTGGGATTTCTTCATCATGGAAGCGGCTTTGGCCCCCACAAAGCCGCGATCCACCACGGCGGATACGCTGGGGGCCACATGGAATTTGCCCTTCTCGGCCTTGGCGGACCACTCCGCCGTGCGGCGGGCGGATTCCTCCAGGTGGCGGATGTCCCGCTTGAGGACTTCGTTGCGGCCCTGCTCGTACTCGTTCTGCTGGTGGAGGCGGGCTTCCCAGGCGTCGTAGTTGCCCTGCATCACCCACACGTCCGAGCGGTTGAGGGACAGCACATGGTCGATGCAGCGGTTGAGGAAGGCGCGGTCATGGCTGACAAGGAGATAGCCATCCTTCCGGCGGAGGTAGTCTGCCACCAGCGCGCGGCCATGGGCGTCCAGGTGGTTGGTGGGCTCGTCGATCAGCGGGTACACATCCTCCCGGGCGAAGAGCGCCGCCAGCAGCGCCTTGGTCTGCTCGCCCTTGGAGAGGGTGCAGAAGGGCCGATCCAGCACGGAATCATCCACGTCCAGCTGGTTGAGCTCGCACACCAGCATCCATTCTTCGGCATCCGGGGCTGCTTGCAGCATCACGTCCCGGGTGTTCAGCGTGTCATCCGCCACGGGGTAGGGGAAATACATCGGGGTCAGCGGCATGTCTATGTGGCCCTGATGGGCGTACTGCCGCTGCAGAAGCCGCAGCAGGGTGGTTTTGCCCTTGCCGTTGCGGCCGATCAGCCCCAGCCGCCAGGCCGTATCAAAGTTGAAGGAAACGTTCTCAAACACGGGGGTGTAGGAACCATCGTACATAAAGGAAAGGTTACGGACAGAAACTTGCATAAAGGTGTTCATTGCCTCCTGTTGATAGAGATCCGGGAGGCGGGATATGCATTTTCTGCACACGAAAAGGAGCGCTTACGCCCGATATACGCATGCTTCGGCTGTTGAGCCGCATCCCGCACAGCAAACAAACCGTCATCGCGGACGGTGTTCACTTCCCAGTGATGGGGTCAAAGCGGGATCAGTTGCGCATATCCGGGTCAGCCCTCCTTCAAAATCACATCGGGGACATCATAACACATGCGGCGGGTGATGTCAACCATGCAAAGCATGATTGGGCTGCAACTGGGCTGCAAAACAAAGCAAAAAGCCCTGAAACATCGCTGTTTCAAGGCTTTTCGTTGGCGCAGATGGAGAGATTCGAATTTCGATACAGCCGTAAAACCTGAGAAAACCTGGTACAACCTAATCCCTCCGAGCCCCTGATTTCAGGGGCTTTTTTCGTTTTCCACACAACCTCGTATAACGTGATACAACCGGCGTTGTGGTCAAATTTGTGGTCAGTTGTGGTCAGTCCCTCCACCGCAGAGAGCAGCCAGGGGCGCCCACAGGAGAGGGGAGAAAACGCCGCCAATGAAGCGAGCCCAATACCCTTCTATCTATATTTTGTAATATTGTAATTTTTGTAACTCTATCTACAAAAGGCAGGATTTGCAAGGCTTTCCGGGTTTTCTGTCCAGTTACAAATCGGGGACTTGAGCTGTAATGCTTGTAATCACGGTGGAGGCCGTCACCCATAAAAAATGGGCGGGTTCGCTGTGGAGCGCGGTGGAGGTATCTGCTGTGGATGCCAGGAGGGCAACAGAAAAGCCGGAGCGTGTGCCCCGGCTCATATTGTTCATGATCACTTGGAGTTCTTGCTGGTAGAGAAGTAACGTAACATCTGAACAAGATAAGGTTTCTCTCCTGTTTGAAGTTCATCTCCATCCAGATTACGATTTGCAAATCGCTCAAATCCATTTGAAGAATAAAACTCGATCAGTCGAGGTGTATCCTCGCATTCCAAGTAAGCCATCTTGCCACCGATGAGTAGTTGAAGCCCTCGGATCTTTTCGCATGCCATAGCAAGCAGTTCATCGCCGGTTATGAGCTTATTATAGTCATTTGCAAAGTTCTTTCCTAACTGGCCGATAAGGGGAAGTGCGATGAGATACTGTTTAGTCTCAGGGTTAAACTGAGCGAATCGCCCTAATCGTTGACGCCAGCGATAGGTCAACGATCTGCTTTTGATGGCGACAGTTTTGTTCGCTAAGGAGTAATATCCGACAAGAACAACCTGCTCCTTATAGCTTGCAAAAACGAGATGCGTTGCAGCAATACCCATTCTTGCAAATGAAATGGCCTTGGAGTGGAGGAATTGCTCTACGTCCTTGTTCAATGGGCATGAAAAAGAGGAGAGGATAGTGGCAGTTTTATCCTCTCCCAGTTCTTCAAGCATATCCATCAGGTTGACTTGTGCGAAGCCGGTTAATGAACTCATTATGCTCCCCCGAAGATCTTTCGGATCTGCTCTTTGGTTAAATCTCTTGCGCGAGTACTAACCTCGACCTTTTTGGGTTCCTTGGACTCTGACTTCTCGAGTGCTTTGATGAACGACTGACATTGCTTTGCATCGCGCAAGTTGACGTTCTTCAGAAAGCTCTTGGTTGCCATAGCGCCACACCTCCCTTTCAATACTACGTTTCAACATCTCTATTATCCTCAAAGTAGCGGATTAAATGCTGAATGCTTGTGGCGTGAGCAAAATGAGCCTGTAATTCATTGTAGTTTATTGTTTTTGTTTTGTCAAGAATCTACGAGAATTATTTGCAATTAGTTTACACATTCTTTGATTCTGAAACACAGATATCCGGCCATTCATCCAGCCCCATGCGCTGCAGGACAGCCTTCTTGACATACTCGGTGGGCTTTTCCCCGCATGCAGCTGCGGCGGCGTCGATCAGGGGTTTTGCGTGCTTGGGAATGGTGAATTCGATTCGGGCATAGTGATTGCGGGCGTATTCAGCCTTGTACTCGGTAGATTGCTTTGCCATGTCGATCCTCCTTTGCTCAGGGGCGGCCGGCGGCGATGGACACACCTCCTCCACCCTGCATATAGTATAGCACAAAGTCAAGTGCATGTCTACCGGTAGAATGAACGAATATCTACCGGTAACTTTGTTGGTTTTGTCAATAGACATCTACCGGTAGACGTGATATACTATCATTGTAAGGAAGGGCAAGAGGTTGCCGAGGGAGAGATCCCCCGACGTAAAACGCCTCTCTCCGGAAGGATAGACGGGTACCACCCAGATGCCCCGTGAACACGAGCTAAATAACCTGCCCGATTCCTTACAGACAAAACAAAGGAGGTACACGGGATGTACAATCTGCAGAGGATCATGCGCCGCGCATGGGAGCTGCGCCGGGAGAAGGGGTTCACGATGATGACTGCGCTCCGGCTGGCCTGGGCAGAGGCCAAGGGGGAGAAGGTCTACACCTTCCGCCTGGAGAACGCCCGCGCCCAGATCTCCACCTACCTGGTGAAGCTGGTGCGCGAAATCCGCGACATCCACGATCAGCACAAGCTGGAGATCCTAAGGGCCGCGCTGCTGCTGCCTGTGGATGCCCTGGGCATGGCCGTCACCGATGGCAAGACCGTTGGGCTGTGCAAATACGCCTGCCGCAACGCCTGACGGGGACACAAAAGCCCCTGTGGAGCAGGTCGAGTCTGCATCCACAGGGGCAAGGCTCACGGGATGTGTGCCTCAATCAGTATAGCATAACGACAGCGGGAAAGCAACCCCGCTCACGATAGGAGAGAATACCAATGAACGATAGAATCCATACCGCCGGCCTGATTACACCGGTGGAGGTTGTCCGCCGCAGGAGCTTCCACACCTGGGCACCCGGCGACTTCTGCATGGGGATGATGAAAATCTACGGCTGCAAGCCGGTGTCCGGTGACTCCTTCAATCTGATCTCCTTCCTGATCGACATCTTCTGGGCGGGCTGGGTGGCCGGGATCCGCCACGAACGCGCCCGCCGCAGGAAGGACGGTGCTGCAGCATGAAGGAAACAGCTGCCCTCGCTGCCCGCCTGCAGGCACTGATCCGCGAGAACATGACCTTCGACACTCTGAGCGCTGCCGGACATGAAGGCCCGTTCTCCGAAACCTCCTGGGGCGTTGTGGTTCGCGTTGACGGTACGCCCGTATCCATCCAGCATGGAGTCTACTTCAATACCAAGATCCCCGCAGAGGTTGTCGTCTTCACTGATCCCGACCGCCTCGATCCCTGGCTACGCATTACCGCTTACAAGATCGCAGCCGATGCCGACGCCCACATCCGGCGAGAGATCCGCGATTGCACGGCAGCCTCCACCACTCTGGACGACGTAACAGCCGCAATCGCCGCAGCTGATGCCCCAGCGGATGACTTCCGGGCGATCGTTCCCATTCTTGAAGCGGATGAAGATGATCCGCGCCTGAAGCCCTTCCACGTCCTCCCCAGTTTCGACCAGGACGAAGAAATTATCATCCTGGCCCCGGGTAACATCGCCTTCGCCGGTGAGATCGTCCGTATGGAAGCCTATCAGGCCAACAGCAAAGAAGTCGGGATCAAAGGCCTGTACATGTGCGGTGTGAAGGTGCCGCGGCCAGACCTGATCTGGCGTGTGCCTCTCACCATGGATCGCCGGATACCCTGACACTCGCGCCCATGGAGCGCAGCCCCTCCACCGATTAGAGCGCCCGCTCCCGGTGGAGGGGCTTTTATGGCCTGAGAAATCTGCGGATAGCTGTCAACCGCCCCCTTTTTTAAGGCCTGAAAAATCTGAACATGATCCTTTTAGGGCCTCCCAAATCTCCCGATGCGCCCCTTTTTTAGGTGTTAGAAATGTTAGGATGACGGCCCCTTTTTAGGGTGTCAGAAATGTCAGGATACCTGATACACACCAAGCGAGAAAATTCGTAAAAGCATACAGACAAGCAGTTCT
>X409_Impala__coassemble_657_pt1 | contig 11716 bp, 10 predicted proteins | sample X409_Impala__metabat2_high_PE_002 | metagenome-assembled genome bin X409_Impala
CCTTACCCGCTGCTACCGCATTCTCCCTCAGTCATCCGCCAAGGCGGCTGACAGCCCCCTCCGCGTTATTATGTAGAGGAAGGTTTACCCCTCCTCGTCATGAGCCGCGGGAAATACAAGTAATTCAAGCAGTTATGGCTTGAAGGGAAACCTTCAAGTACATAGCTGCTTTTTTCATTGCAGCAGAAAGCGAGGCTACCCATGAAACTGACCTATCGCCGCTGCGGAGACTACTACCTGCCCAACATTGGCGTCCCTGTCGAGGATATGCAGCCGCTGGGCAAGTACGGACGAATACGCTTCCGCTACCTCCAGGAGCATCGACCCATCCTGTTCAATCAACTGCTACTGTCCGGCAAGCTCATGAAGCACCTGTACAGTATTGACGATGCCTGCCAGGAACGGCTGGATCTGCTGATTCCGCAGATGAAAGCTGCCGAGGGTGTCACCGAGGAACTGAAAGCTACCGACCAGATGGAATGGGTGCGCCGCATGAACAGTATCCATGCCCGGATCGAAGAAATGCTGTTCAGCGAGCTGATTTACGACTGATGCCCCATGTCACAGAACAAACAGGCACGAACCACATGCCCGTGCCTGCTACCCTCAGATTCAGATGGAGGTACATATGAAGAAAATACTCAAGCTGCCCCTTCGGATAGCTGCTCTTCCCCTGATTGTCGCCTTGCTGCTATTCCAGCTTGGTTTATCCATCATTGTTGGATTGACCTCCATCGTGACCAATCTGCTGGCAACCGTATTCCTCATCGGTTCCGTTGCAGGATGGATTGCCAACGCTCCCAGCAGCCTGATCTTCCAGACAGTCGGCCTTGGCATCTTCTTCGCCGTTGCGCCCTATATGGCCAGCTGGCTGCTGGATAAGGTCACAAGCCTTGTGCTTGTCCTGTGGGACTTCCTGCTGGCCTGATTATCAAGGCTTCTTGCCCGCCTTGTTCCTGCAATCCGCAGAGCAATACCGGGAATCTGCCCGGTGTGCATAGAACGCCATGCGGCAATGCTCACACAGCTTCATGGGATTCTTTGTATCGGTCAGCTTGACAGAGAACATGAACTTCACCGTCAGCATCAGCGAATGAAAATCCCACACGATGACCGGATGCTCCCGCAGCGCCAGGTGATAAGTGGGTGCGTTACCTTCAAAACAAGCCAGACCCTTGCGGTACAGGTTCAGCGCGTTGTCGTCCAGGATGTCCCGGTCGTGGTAGTACAGGAAGCACGACATGAACGTAAACGCCCAGTCGAGGAACACTTCCTTCAGCCACTCGTAGGGTTCGCCGTAGCTGCGCATGAAGGAAAGGGCCTTGGCGCGAGGATCGTCGCCGAAGGTCAGGGACAGTGCCGCTTCATCCCGGTCGCTGCCGGACACATTCCAGATGGATTCTACGCCGCGCTTGCGGAAATCCGGCATCTTGAACGGGAAAAAGAATCGCATGTATGCGAGCGTGTCCATGGTTTCCTGCCGGATAAACTGGTTTTTCAGCAGATAGACCTTCTCGTACTCCACAAAGTTTGGCGTGGTGGGCAGGGCGGCCATCATGCCAAGAAGGCCGTAGCTGCAGACGAAGCTGTGAATGGCATCCTTGATCTTCTGCTCCGGCGATTTGTGCATCACCAGCAGACCAATGTTGACCGCGTCCAGCACCAGCTGATCAGCTACCGGCATGGTGTTGTAGACGGAGGCCTTCGCAGTTGCCGTGGGCAGGATGTATTCCTTGCCGTCGGGTGCCTTGCGCCATTCATAGGCGGCATACTTCGCCCAGTATGTGCTGGTGTGTTCAAACAGGTTGGTCATCGGAAGAACGCCTCCTTTTCGGCGGAGTATAGTCACGCAGGAAGTCCTGCTCCAGATGGATCAGTTCGCTGCTCTTCATGTTAGTCAATGCGGCATACAGCTTTTTGTGGATGCGCCGTTGGACGGTATCCCGCACCTTGCGGATGTTGCGCTCGGTCTGACCGCGCAGTTCCGCCAGCTTTTGCGTCGGGTACAAGCGGATGCCCAGAAAGAACAGAATCTCCTTGTGGTCGAGCTTCAGGTTCATCACGATCTCGCGCAGATGCATCCGGTCGGTCAGGTCGTGCATGGCGAAAAGGCAGGTGTTGAGATAATCGTCGAACTCGCCCCGGCAGATCTGCCGGAAGGTCGGCTGACTCATGCTGTGAGGCAGGATGTGACCACCGGGCAGCGCACCGCTCTCCAGCGGCACATCGCCACGCAGCGTTTCATAACGGCGTTCACGGCGCATACGGCTTTCTTCTTCCCGGTCATAACAGTCCACCAGGACTTGAAATTCCGAAACGGTTCGGGCGGACAATTCCAGTCGGCGCAATGCTTCCTCCCGGACGCTCTGTGCAATGCGCTTTCTGCGCTCAATCGCAGATCGGTCATTGACTTTATTGCGCCTGCGCTTGTCCGACTTGGACGGCGGCAAGGGTTCTTCCACTTCTTCATCGGTTGACCAGTCCTCGGAATCATCAACGCTCCTTGGTTCATCAGGCATGTTGTTCCATGGCAGTTCTTCTTCTGGAATTTCGTTGCCGTCCTCATCGTACAGGGGCATGGTGAGCATGGCGGGTTCGATGGCAGAATCATCGTCCGTCACATCGTACCAATCTTCTTCCGGAACCATATGCTCACCCCCTTCAAAGCCATTATACAAGAAAATTCACCCTAACTCAAATTTTCTTTCGAGAAATTTCAAAAACAGTTCCGAAACGACGCCGGTTTTGTCCTGCTTGTAGAGGGAGTCACCAGAAAATCATGACTTCCCCGAAAGGAGCATGCCATTGACCCAGAAAAACGAACCCCTCATTACGGCGCTCTATGAGCGGCTGAGCCGCGATGACGACCAGCAGAGCGATTCCAACTCCATTGTGAATCAAAAATCTTACCTGACCACATACGCGGCAGACCACGGCTTCGCCCAGTGCCGTCATTACACGGATGACGGCTACAGCGGCGGCAACTTTGAACGCCCCGGATGGAAGCAGCTCATCGCCGACATCGACGCCGGGCTGGTCGGCGTGGTGATCGCCAAAGACCTGAGCCGCATCGGGCGCGACTACATCCAGACCGGATTCTACACCGAGGTGTATTTCCGGCGAAAGGGCGTGCGGTTTATCGCCATCGGCAACGGCGTGGACACGGTTAACCCCATCAGCAGTGAGTTCGCGCCCTTCATGAACGTGCTGAATGAGATGTACCTGCGCGACCAGTCCAAGAAGATGCGTACGTTCTTCCGGCAGCGGGGCAACAGCGGGAAACCGACAAACACGCTGTGCGTGTACGGCTACCGCAAAGACCCGGCAGACAAAAACCACTGGCTGGTGGATGATGAAGCGGCTGTGGTCGTCCGGCGTATTTTCCAGCTGGCGATGGATTGTCACGGCCCATATGAAATTGCACGGATTTTGGAGGCAGACCAGGTGGAGTGTCCGGCGTACTACAACACCACTCACGATACCTGCATGAAGCGATCCAACACCGACATGAGCAAGCCCTTCGCCTGGAACGGCGTGACGGTCAGCAACATTCTGAAACGCCCGGAGTACATGGGACACACGGTCAACTTCCGTTCAGCAAAGAATGGCCTGAAGGCGAAACGGCAGACCAAGCCTCAGGAGGAGTGGCTGATCTTTGAGAACACCCACGAGGCTATCATTCGGGAGGATGAATGGCAGCTGGTGCAGTGTGTGCTGGCTGTCCGACGCAGAACAGACAGCACCGGCGAGGCTAACCCACTGACCGGCAAGCTCTATTGCGCGGAGTGCAGTGCGAGGCTCAACAACCACCGCAGCCGGGTGATGCAGTCTGGCCGTGAGTCGGACGATTATTACGATTGCCCCACGTACAGCCAAGGGAAAGGCGACTGCTGCTGCCACTATGTCACCACAGCGTTCATCCGGGCGATGCTGCTGCAAACGATCCAAAGCGTCTGCCAGTATGCCATTTCTGACGAGAACGCCTTTGCAGAGCAGGTGCGGGCATTGTCCGAGGTGCGGCATGCAGATGCAGTGAAGGACATGACAGCCGAATCCACCAAGACCCGGAAGCGCATTGCAGAGCTGGACACCATCATTCAGAAGCTGTACGAGTCCTATGCGCTGGGCAAAACGCCGGAGAGCCGCTTCAATTTGCTGTCTACCACGTATGAGAAGGAACAGGCGCAGCTGAAGGACAGGCTGGCAAAAACCGAGGAAGCGCTTTCTGGCTACCACGCTGATACCACCAATATCGAGGCGTTTATGGCGTTAGCACGGCAGTACAGGGACGCAGACGAGCTGACGGCTGCGGTCATCAACAGCTTCATCGACCGGGTGATCGTCCATGCACCACAGAAGGTGAACGGTCAGCGGTGCGTACAAATCGACGTCATTTTTCGGTTTATTGGCAGCTTTGCTGTTCCGTGTGCGCAAACGCAGCCAACTGCTGAAGAATTGGAAGAAGAAGCCCAGCGAGCCAGGGCGCGTGAACGGAATCACCAAAAGTACCTGCGCCGCAAAGAACGAAACAAGAAGCTGCCCCACGATCAGGCGGCAGCTTAACGAAGGAGGATTACTATGTTTGATCTGATCGAAAAACAGAATGCCACAAGGAAGCGCGGCACAGCAGCCAACTCCGCTGCACCTGTTACTGCGCTCTACGAGCGCCTATCCTGTGAGGACGAGACCGAACACGAGTCGAACTCGATCACCAATCAGAAAAATTTGCTGGAGACATATGCCCGCGACAATGGCTTCACTAACTGCCGTCACTACACCGATGACGGTTACAGCGGCGGCACCTTTGATCGCCCCGGTTGGCAGCAGCTGCTTGAGGATATTGAGGCTGGCGTCGTGAAAACGGTGCTGGTGAAAGACATGAGCCGCGTTGGTCGAAATTATGTGGAGACTGGCTTTTACACGGAAGTGTACTTCGCACGGATGGGCGTGCGGTTCATCGCCATCAACAACAACATCGACAACGCGAACCCCGACAGTACCGAATTTGCCGGTATTCTCAACATCATGAACGACTGGTATCTGCGGGATATATCGAGGAAGACGCGCTCAGCCGCACAGCAGATCGGACGTTCCGGCAAAACTCTGACCAACAATCCATGCTTCGGTTATGTAAAGGATCCAAACAACCGGCATCATTGGCTGGTTGACCCGGAAGCGGCAGATACTGTCCGCAGGATCTTCGAGTTGGCGGCGGGCGGAATGTCCCAGCTCAACATCTGCCGGACGATGGTGAAGGAGCGCCGCGTTACACCGGGGTACTACCGGGCGCAGCGAGAACCGAATGGCTTTGGTGCGCAGTTTTCTGAACAGCAGCCCTATCACTGGGCGAACAGAATCATTCAGCAAATTGTCAAGCGGCGGGAGTATTTGGGAGAGACAGTCAACTTCAAAACCTGTTACCCAGACCTGCACGCCAAGCAGATTGAAAATCCGCCGGATAAGTGGCTGTGCTTCCCCGGCACGCATGAAGCCATTGTTACGCCGGATGTGTGGCAAGCGGCGCAGCAGATTTATCATCCCAATATGTCCAGCAAGCCGGGTAAACCCTGCAAGCTGACCGGCTTAGTCATTTGCGGTGAGTGTGGTGTACCAATGATGTTTCATCGGCACAACCAGAACGAGGAGTACAGCGACTATGCGTGCAGAACGAATCAACGTTCCGCGGGGTATGAGGAACGGCTCTGTTCCCGCAACGGTATCCGGGTATCAATCATCCGGCAGATCGTGGCGGACACCCTCCGCACCGTCAACCGCTACGCCATTGCAGACGAGGAAGGTTTCCGCCGCAAGCTCGCACAGCAAGCCGCAACCTACCCGCCGGATAACCGGAAGCAGCTGGCAAAGTCGATCCGTGACAAAGAGAAGCACATCGCCCGCCTGGAGCATCTGCTGAAAAAGTTGTACGAGGACTATGCCCTGGGGCGTATCCCGGAGGAGCGCTTTGACAAGCTGTCTGCACAGTACGAGCAGGAAGAAGGCACGCTGAAAGCCGAGCTTGCCGTTGAGCAAGACCGTTTGGATGAAGCACAGACCACATCCGCCCAGGCGGACAAATATCTTACTCTTGCCCGCCAATACCGCGACTGCACCGAGGTGACGGATGATATGATCCTCGCCTTTGTGGAAAAGATCGTCGTGCACAAAACCATCCGTCCCGCCAAGGGACAGCGCACCCGGCAGATCGAAGTGCACCTGAACTACATCGGACAATTTCCTATCCCAACGGAAGGAATGGAGAATGAAAATGAATAACGGCCCAACAACCCGCAGGCAGCGCATGAGGCGACTCGGCGCTGCCCTTTTCTTTGCTTATTTTGACAGGAGGAACAATGACCAAGACCACCCCTATGATGGAAGTGACCCGCCGATACGGCCACACCGTTTATACGATCTGCGCTTTTGGCAATCCCGAAAGCGCCTGTACCTACGAAGACCGGCTGCTGCAGCTGATCCGGCATGAAGCGGAAAAGATGGACAGCAGCGCGCATGACAACAATTCCACAATCAACAACGACAAAATTTGAGCGAGGCATACCATGAGAAAGTATAACAATTTTTACATTATCGGCGTGGACGCGGGTTACGGCAACATGAAAACCGCCCGCACCATTTACCCCACGGGCCTGGTGACGATGGACACCAAGCCCTTTTTTGATGGCGACATCCTTGAATACAACGGCATGTGGTATCGCATCGGCGAAGGACACAAGGCGTTCAACCCGGACAAGACAGCCGACGAGGACTTCTACATCCTGACGCTGGCCTCCATTGCCAGTGAGCTGCACACGGAGAGGCTCACCGAGGCCAATGTGCATCTGGCACTTGGTCTGCCCACGACCTGGACAGGCCGTCAACGGGAGGACTACCGCCGCTACATGATGCGCAACCCGGATGTGCAATTCATTTTCAACGATGAGAAGTACACCATCCACCTGACCGATTGCGTCGTGTTCCCCCAGGGCTATGCCGCCCTCGTCCCGCTGATGGACAAGGACAAGAAGTATAACGACTTCCGCCAGTTCAGCGGCACGGTGATGATGGCGGACATCGGCAACGGCACCATGAACATCATGCGGCTGGTGGATGGCAGGCCCGACGAGCAGCGCTGCTGGACGGAAGTGCTGGGCGTGAATCAGTGCGTACTGACTGTCCGCAAGCAGATGATGGACAAGTACGGCATCGACATGCCGGAGGACGTGATCGAACGTTTCCTGCGCACCGGCACGGCGAACATTTCCCGGGAGCTGCTCGACCAGCTGACCGTGATCGTGCGCGGCTATGTGACCGGCCTGTTTGATGCACTGCGTGTCCACGGCTATGACGCACGCCTGATGAAGCTCTTTGTGCTGGGCGGCGGCGGATGCCTGGTGAAGCACTTCGGCAAGTACGACCCCGGCGCGGTTGTTTTTGTGGACGACCTGCATGCCTCCGCCAAGGGCTACGAGTACATGGCGCAGGCGGTGATCTGGCGCAACGAGAACATGGCCCGGAAGGCTGGTGGCGAATGATGTGCGTGAAGGCTATCACCGTGCGGTTTCATCTGTCTCACTCGGCTGATAAGCAGGCTTGGGATAAGCTCAGTGCCCTGCGAGTTGAACGACATCAGTCGTTCAGCCAGACCGTCGTGGATGCTATCAATGCCTATGAAAGTGCTGGTGTCCACCTGTCCTGCACGGATAAAAACGAACTGGTTCAGGAGATCACAGAGTCGGTTGCAGGTAGGCTTCAACAGATGCTTCCAGCATTCCTTGCCGGGTACTCGGCAGGGGCGAGCGCGCCTGCTGCTGTGAGTATAACTCCAACGAGCGCACCACAACTGTTGACTGCTGTGTCATCGGCCATTCCGGCTCCCGATGACGACACACCTGATTTCGGTGACAGCTGCATGGATTTTGACTTCATCGGTGGCTGAGCCGATGCATCAAACTGATGCACGAACCACGAAAATTGCATCAAAATGATGCAGCCCCATGACCAACGACAACACCATCTGCATCAGAGTGGTGCAAATTTGCATCACTCTGATGCACCACAGGAGGACATATATGAAGATCAACATCGACGAACTGCTGGCGAATATGCCCAAGGATGAGGACGAGCTGAAGGCTGCGCAGGAGGAACACCGCAAAATCCTCGCAACCAACCGTGAAAAAGAGAAGCAGCGGAAGGCTCGCACCCACCGGCTCTGCGAACACGGAGCCATCCTGGAGGCCATCTTTCCGCAGACCATCCAGATGGACAGCGCTCAGTTCTCTGCCTTCATGCAGGAGCTGGCGGCTGGCCGGTGACTGTGCAAGGGGGCGTCTCGGGGGCAACCCTGGGGCGTCCCCAACAAGAATAACCACGAAGTGCGCACTGATACATACGTCGGCCTATGTAAGCCTTTGGCTTCCATAGGCTTCGCTCGGCGATTGCAAGCAATCGCTGTCGCTCGTCATGCTAAAGCATGACCTCCATGCGCGTATGTCGTGCGCCCTGCGGGGCAGCATTGCGGACTTCGCCGCGATGGGGCAAGCCCCATACCCCAAGAACGATGCTCCCACGGGGAGCCAATACAAGGAGGAAAGAATGGACTTCTTTCATTGGACAACTAAAATCGTTTCCCGTAACAAAGGGAAAACCGCCGTCGCCGCGTCAGCTTATATCAGCGGCACCAAGCTGGAAAACACGTGGGATGGCGTCACCCACGACTACACCCGCAAGCGGCACGTTATCTACACGGAGGTGATGCTGCCGCCCAACGCACCGCCGGAGTACAGCGACCGCTATGTTCTCTGGAACAGCGTTGAGTGGAACGAAACCAAGGGCAACGCCCAGCTTGCCCGGTCGATCGAGTTTGCTCTGCCCGCCGAGCTGAGCCATGAGCAGAACATTGCGCTCCTGCGGCGATTTGTGCAGGAGAATTTTGTGGACAAGGGCATGTGTGCCGACGTTGCCTTCCATGACAAGGGTGATGGCAACCCACATGCTCACATTCTGCTGACCATGCGCCCCCTGACATCAGACGGCAAATGGGGCGACAAGAGTCGGTTGGAGTACATCCTCGATGCGGACGGCAACCGCATCCCAGCCAAGCAGAAAGGACGTTGGAAGACCCGAAAGGTTTACACAACCGACTGGGATGATCGCGGCAATGCTGTCTGCTGGCGTGCAGCAGCTGCCGTCGCCATCAATGAAGCCCTGCGTGAAGCTGGATTCACGCAGGGCTTTGTCGATCCTCGTAGCTATGCCGATCAGGGTGTGCAGCGCATTCCCATGGTACACGAAGGGCCGGACGCCCGTGCCATGGAGAAGCGCGGCATTCCCACGGAGGTCGGCGAGCGGAACCGAGAGATCCGCCAGCAGAACAAGCTGCTCAGTCAGCTGGAAGCGCGGCTGGCCCGACTCAACGCATGGGCGCAGTATGAGAAAAAGAAGGAAGAACTGCAGACAGCCCAAGGCGGGGATATGTCTGGGCAGAGCCTACGGTACAAGCTTGCATCCAACATCCTTGCTTCCAGCGTGATGCCCAATCGCAAGGATCACCGTCTGCGCGACAGCACAGGGCTGCTTGCTGTTATGCATGAGTACAACATCACGGATGCCGCGTCCTGTCTGGCGGCGATTCAGACGGTCAACGCTAAATTCTACGGTCTGAAAAGCAAGCGGAAGGAGAACCACGATCTCACGCTTGAGCTGACTGTCCGGGTCGAATCCTATGAGAAATGGAAGAAATATCAGAAGCATTACCGGGCATGGGAGAAGCTACCCGAAGCCAAGCGTACCGACTTTGAACGAAAGTATGAGTATGAACTTCGCCAATACAGACAGTCGGCATCTGTCCTGCGCCGCTGCCAGGATGACGGCGAGAAGATCGATTACAAGGGCTGGAAGAAAGCACTGGATTATCTGAGCAAAGAGGGGTTCATGCTGGACTACCAGATGCAGGAGCTGAAGGAAGAAGTGCGGCGGTTGGAGGTTGTAAAGCGGGAGTTCATTCGGGAGAATAAGCAGAAGAATTTTGATAGATATGAGCGATGACTGAATGACTCTAACTTTTGTAAGCCGATAAATTGCAATACCGCCAAAAGAAATGGCAACCAAGAATAGTGCACTCTTGGTTGCCTGTTAGGATTTCATGGTGGAATCATGAATTGAAACTTGGGATCATTCAGCTTTGCGTTTCTTTCCGCTCAGCGTCAGGGTGAGCAGTCCTGCGAAGCTGATGAAGCACATTGCCAGCCAGAGGCTGATGGCAGAACTGTCGCCGGTTTCTGGCAGTTCAATCTTTTCCAACACTACCAGTGTAAAGATGTGGCTTTCAACCGTTTTGCCGTTTTCGCCGGTGACCACGCACTTGTAGCGGTAGCCGTCGTTGCTCAGCTTGGTGGGGCTGGAAATGTAAGCGGGACTGTTGTCACCACGCTTGTGCCAGCCGGTACCATCGTTGTAATTGACGTACCACTGGTAAGCTGCAGCATTCTTCGCCTCAATGGACATCTCTGCCTGATCACCCTCGTAAACCGTGATCGTCTGTTCCGTGGTCGGGAAGACGATTTCCGGATCGGCGGTAACAGCGTTCTGCTCGTACTGCGCTGTCACGGTCAGGTCGGAGGTCACGTTGTCGAACGCCACATCCCATCCGGTGAAGGTGTAGCCCTCACGGGTCGGGTCGGCAGGAGCGATGGCAGAGGCACCGTGCTTGATCGTTTGACTGCTCAGCACAACCCCATCATGGTCCACAAACTGAACCAGATAGCTGTCCAGGTCGTAGTACAGCTCCAGCTTGGTGCACACGGGCTGACCGTCCGCGCCGGGAGCCGCCTGCATCAACGTTGCGCTGGCGGTGGACTTCGCCGCGTTGTAGGTGTAGCCGGTGTAGGTGTTGGCCGTCGCAGTAACCGTGTCGCCCACCTTGCCCTGCAGCGGGAACTGAGTGTCAGCCGTTACTTCGGCGTAGCTGCCGTCAAGCTGCTCCTGGTAGTGTGTCACGCTGTACACGCTGTACATTTCCAGGTCGCTGCTGTTGGGCGTCCACTGCGCGGTGATGGTCAGATCACCAGCAGGCATGGTCGCGGGAACTTCCACGTCCCAGCCCAGGAAGGTGAAACCTTCCTTGGTGGGAGCGGTGGGCGCGGTCACGGCAGAGCCGTACTTCTGCGTCAGCTTGGCGTATTCAGCGCCGTCGCTGACGAAGGTAATAGTGTACTCGTTCAGGTCGTAGTACAGCTCCAGCTTGGTGTACACAGGCTGACCGTCTTCGCCGGGAGCCGCCTGTACCAGCGTTGCGCTGGCGGTGGACTTCGCTGCATTGTAGGTGTAGCCGGTGTAGGTGTTGGCCGTCGCGGAAACCACTTCGCCCACCTTGCCCTGCAGCGGGAACTGCGTGTCTGCCGTCACTTCGGCGTAGCTGCCGTCCGGCTGCTCCTGGTAGTGCGTCACGCTGTACACGCTGTGCATTTCCAGGTCGCTGCTGTTGGGCGTCCACTGCGCGGTGATGGTCACATCACCCGCAGGCATGGTGGCGGGAACTTCCACGTCCCAGCCCAGGAACGTCCAGCCGTCCTTGGTGGGAGCGGCAGGGGTGGTCACGGCAGAGCCGTACTTCTGCGTCAGCTTGGCGTATTCAGCGCCGTCGCTGACGAAGGTAATGGTGTAGCTGTTCAGGTCGTAGTACAGCTCCAGCTTGGTGTACACGGGCTGACCGTCCGCGCCG
>X409_Impala__coassemble_660_pt1 | contig 11608 bp, 8 predicted proteins | sample X409_Impala__metabat2_high_PE_002 | metagenome-assembled genome bin X409_Impala
GCGGACGCCCTACATCGGGCTGGGCGCGTCTGCCGCCTCCTTCCTGCCAACGAAAAGCGGCGGGCTGCGGCTGACCAACCCGGCCAGCATCCGCGACTATCTCGCCATGGCAGACGAACAGGCCTGGCGCCGCCGGGAGCGGGTTTCCCTCCTGCCGGAGGACGCCCGCTTTGAGTCCCTGATGCTGGGGCTGCGGATGACCCGAGGCGTATCCGAGCAGGCCTTTGCCAACATGCACGGCCTCTCCCTGGACGAATACTGCGGCGGCATCCTCCGCCAACAGGAAGTGCGTGGGCTGCTGCTGCACCGGGACGGGCGCTGGGCCCTCACCCGCCGCGGGATGGACGTACAGAATGCCATCCTGGTGGAGATCATGGAGGCGGTGGAATAAGGAAACGGACTGACAAACGCGTCAGTCCGTATTTTCAAATGATAGTATTACCAAGTGACGCGGCTATCCTTGCCCTTATAATTCTTCCAACACGCCGCAATGGAAACGATAGATGTTTTCTTTTTTGAAGCCGTATACGGAACCTGGCTGGCTGATATGCGGCTCAAAGGTGAATGCTTCGACAGCAGACAGCTTTTCCGTATTTCCTTTTTCAATGTAGATTCGCTGATTCTTATCTTTCACGATGGAATGGCCCAGGTTCCCGAGGAAATCAAGATTAACATAGCCACAAGCTTTGATCTGATCGTTTATAAAGTAGAACAGTTCCTCAAAGGTAGTATTCTCATCTACGAAGCTGCGCATCGTTTCGTGCAGATACTCTTCCATTTTGAGACCATTTCGCCACTCGTCGTTATGGATTCCTTCTATATGCTTTGCGACCTTGCCATTCTCCAAAACCAGCGTTCTGGCATAGTCGCCCCAAATATGGCTGATTTGCGGACTTAAGTCGATCGTGATAATATCAGTAGGCTCAATGATGTGGTCGTCAGTTTTATAGTCACGACCGGATACCGATACTGTGGTTTTATCACCGGCAAAAACGAAAGCGCCAACATCCCAGTACCAAAAGGAATCCGCACCATGGGAGAGCAGATACTCCTCACACAGTTTGCGCAGCCGGACGAGTGACATGCCGGGCACAATGACGGTTGAAGCATACTCAATTGTCGCGCGGTTCAGATTTTGCATTTCGTGAATTGTCATACTTACCTCCATGCAGAGTACGAATCATGGATAACGTCATTATTATGATACCAAATGCAAATTGAATTTTCAAGGGCACACATACTCCCCGTCGGTTTTCCAGTGCTACTTCGCTATATGGACAATTAGAAAAGGCTCCCTTTTGTAAAGGGAGCTGACAAAAATCTTTATTTGGGGCTGAGGGATTGCCCCCTCCGAACAAGCTTACACCTACTCACCTCCCCTTACACAGGGGAGGCTTTTTGCTGTACAACCTGGGGAGGCATTCTTGACAAAACCCGTGTCAGTCCGTTTTTGTTTGTTATTTCACTTCTGCCGCCATGCGGTAGGCCTCGTCATAGAGCCAATTCTGGCTGCTGAGCGGCGTTTCCACCCCGGGGTAGCGACGGCGGTAGTTGCCATCGGGCTGCTGCTCGCGGGCCTGGACGTTGTCCCGCCAAATGACGTCGAAAATATTCTCCAGCCGAGCCTTGCAGCCCTCGTCCAGAATGGGCGTGGCGACCTCCACGCGGCGCAGGGTGTTGCGGGTCATCCAGTCCGCCGAGGAGATGTAGGTCTTGGCCTCCGCGCCCTCGCCGAAGATGTAGATGCGGCTGTGCTCCAGGAAGCGGCCCACCACGCTGATGATGCGGATGTTGTCCGTCTCCCCCACCACGCCGCCCCGCAGGCAGCAGATTCCCCGGACGATCATGTCGATCTGCACCCCCGCCTGGGAAGCTTCGATCAGCTTGTCGATGAGGGTCTTGTCGGTCAGGCTGTTCATCTTCAGCCGGATGAGGCCCTTCTGCCCCGCATGCACCTTGGCGATCTCGCCGTCGATCATGTCGATCAGCTTATTCTGCAGGCAATGGGGCGCGACCAGCAGGGTCTGCATGTGATCGACGGTCTCGCCCTCCAGCAGCGCCTCGAAGACGGCCATCGCGTCACGGCCGATCTCCTCCCGGGCCGTCATGTAGCTGATGTCGGTGTAGAGGCGGGCGGTCTTTTCGTTGTAGTTGCCGGTGCCGATCTGGGTGATGTACTGCCGGCCCTGCGCCGTCTCGCGGGTGATGAGGCACAGCTTGGAGTGCACCTTCAGCCGCTCCACGCCATAGATGACATGGCAGCCGGCCCGCTCCAGGCGGCGGCTCCACTCGATGTTGTTCTCCTCGTCAAAGCGGGCCTTGAGCTCCACCAGCACGTCCACCTGCTTGCCGTTTTCGGCAGCCTCCACCAGCGCCTCCACCACCTTGGAGTCCCGCGCCAGGCGATACAGCGTCATGCGGATGGAGGTCACCGTCGGGTCATGGGCAGCTTGGGTCAGCATGTTCAGGAAGGGGCGGATGGACTGGTAGGGATAGTGCAGCAGCACATCCTTTTCGGCCACCTGATCCATGATGGGGCGGTTCGGATCGAGATCCGGCGTCTTCTGCGGATGGCGGGGCGCGTAGAACAGCTCCGCGTGGCTGCGGAGGTTATCCTGGATGCCAAAGAGGAAGCTGACGTCCAGAGGCGTGTCGTACTCATAGACGCGATCCACGCTGAGCTTCAGCTCGTTGCAAAGCCGCTGGATGATGCCCTCGTCGATCTGCCGGGACAGCTCCAGGCGCACCGGGCAGAGCTTCTGCCGGAGCTTGACCACCTCCGCCATGTGATCGCGGTAGTTAAGGTCCTCGTCGTAGACCGCATCGGCGTCGATGTCCGCGCTGCGGGTGATGCGGGCCAGCGTCTTTGAGACCACCTTGTAGCCGGGGAAAAGCTCCGGCAGGAAGTGGAGGATCAGCTCCTCCGCCAGCATGAAGCAGCCCGTGCGCTCCGGAATGGCGATCAGCCGGGGGAACACGCCGGTGCCGCAGGGCACGATGCCGATCTTCTGCTTCTCCGCCTTTTTGTCGCCCTTTGTCCCCAGCACCGCCACAGCGTAAATGTCCTTGTTTTTCAGGAAGGGGAAGGTCATCTTCTTGCCCACGAAGTAAGTGGACAGAAGGGGCAGGAACTCCCGGCGGAACATTTCCCGCAGGTAATCGCTGCTCTCCTGGCTGATCTCCCGGAAGTTGACGATGCTCACGCCCTGCTCGTGCAGCCGCTCCAGGAGCGCGGCATAGGTGCGGTCCCGGCGGTGGCACAGCTCCCGGATGCGGCTCAGGCAGGCGTCGATCTGCTCGCCGGGGGTCATGCGGGTCTTGTTCTCCCGGGACTCCTTGTCCAGCAGCATCTGGTCGTGCAGCGAGCCGATGCGCACCATGAAGAATTCGTCCAGGTTGCTTTGGAAGATGGACAGGAAGCTCAGCCGCTCGCACAGCGGGACGCGCTCGTCCTCGGCCTCCTCCAGCACGCGCTCGTTGAAGCGCAGCCAGCTGAGTTCGCGGTTTTCAAGGCAATTCATGTTGGAAAACCTTCTTTCGGTCAATGTCAGTTGAGGGCCACCTGCCGCAGCCTTTCGCCGTAGAAGCGCAGGGCCACGCTTTCCACCGCGTCCCTTTCGGCGGACAAAGCCGTGTCCGCGCGGAGCTGCTTCATGCAGTTGGCGGCCTCCTCCAGCAGCTTCACGTCGCCATCCAGCAGGAAGCCCTGCAGCATCTCGCCGGACTGCCGGGTTCCCATCAGGTCGCCGGGGCCGCGCAGCTCAAGATCCTTCTGCGCCACCAGGAAGCCGTCGTTCGTCTGGGTCAGGATGCGCAGGCGCTCGTTTTCCTCCGCCAGCAGGAAGCACCAGGATTCCGCGCTGCCCCGGCCCACGCGGCCCCGCAGCTGATGCAGCTGGCTCAGGCCGTAGCGCTCGGCGTTCTCGATGATCATCACGGATGCATTGGGCACGTTCACGCCCACCTCGATCACCGTGGTGGACACCAGCACATCCAGCTGACCAGCGGCAAAATCCGCCAGGACAGCAGCTTTGTCATCGGCCTTTTGGGTGCCCCAGGTGAGCCCCACGCGGAGCCCGTGCAGCACGCCGTGGACAAGGTCGTCGTAGGTTTCCCTGGCGCTGCGGACGTCCTCCAGCATTTCGCTCTCCTCCACCAGCGGACAGACCACATAGCCCTGGCGGCCCCTGGCCACCTCCTCCCGGAGGAAGCCGTACATGGCCTCGCGCTTGCCCTCCGGCACCACGCGGGTCTTCACCGGCGTGCGGCCCGGGGGCAGCTCATCCACCACGGAGACGTCCAGGTCGCCGTAGAGGATCAGCGCCAGCGTGCGCGGGATGGGCGTGGCGGACATGACCAGCACATGGGGGGCCTTGCCCTCCTGCGCGCCCTTCTCCTGCAGGGTGGAGCGCTGTCGGACGCCAAAGCGGTGCTGCTCGTCCGTCACCACCAGGCCGAGGTTCCTGTATGCTACGCCTTCGCTGATGAGCGCATGGGTGCCGAATACCGCGTCCCACTCGCCGGATACGCAGGCGGCGTGGGCGGCCTTCTTCTCCTTCGCCTTCATGCTGCCGATGAGCAGCCCGCAGCGGATGCCCAGGGGTTCCAGCATGGCCTTGGCGGATTCATAATGCTGCCGGGCCAGGATCTCCGTCGGGGCCATCATGGCCGCCTGGAAGCCCGCCTTGCACACCATGCTGATGGCGCCAAAGGCCAGCGCGGTCTTGCCGCAGCCCACATCGCCCTGGATGAGGCGGCTCATGGCGCGGTTCCTGCGCAGGTCGGAGGCGACCTCCTCCAGCACGCGCTTTTGCGCCCCCGTGGGCGGGAAGGGCATCGTTTGCCAGAAATCCGCCGGGGCCGTATCGCTCAGCGGGATGGGCATGCCGTCCTCCTTGTGGTGGCGCATGAGGCCCAGGGCGGCCTGGTACATCAGCATCTGCTCAAAGGCCAGGCGGCGGCGCGCCATTTTGAGGTTCTCAAAGCTGGCCGGGAAATGCGCCTCCCTGAGCGCAAAATTCAATTCGCACAGACCGTGGCGCAGCCGCAGCGCGTTGGGCAGCGTCTCCGGGCAGGTGTCGTCCACCTGGGAGAGCGCCTGCTCCATCATCGTCCGAAAGGACTTGGCCGGGATGCCCTTGATGGCCCGGTACACCGGCTGGATGGACTTTTCCGCCACGATGGCGGCATTTTGCAGCACGCGGCGGCCGTTCTTCTCCGCCACCCGGCCAAAGAGCATGATCGGCTCCCCCACCGGCAGCTGCTGCATCATCCACGGCTGATTGTACCATGCCAGGCTCAGCCTGCCGCTGTCATCCTGCAGCGAGGCCGTGACCCGCACCAGCCCATTGAACCGGCTGTATTTGGGGCTGTCCGGCACCACGCCCATGACCAGCACCTCGCCGCGGGCCTCCCTGCAGGGCACGATGACGGTGCGGTCCTCGTAGCGCACAGGCAGGGTATAAAGCAAATCGCGCAGTGAGGTGATGCCCACTGCGCGAAGGGATTCCATTCGTGCAGGGCCAACGCCCCGCATTTGAGAAAGTTCCATTTTTACTCCACAGAGATCAGGTAGTAGTACAGCGGCTGGCCGCCATAGAGGCAATCACAATCGCAATCGGGATACTTCTCGCCGATCTCAGCGGTGATGGCCTCCGCGTCTTCCTTGGTGACGTCAGCGCCGTAGTAAACGGTGATCAGCTCGGCATCGTCATCGATGACGGCAGTCATCATCTCCATCACCACATCGTGCACGGAATTGCCGGAATAAGCGATCTGGCCGTTGTGCATGCCGATGATATCGTCCTTGTGGATCTGCACGCCGTTGTATTCGCTGTCGCGCACGGCATAGGTAACGGTGCCGGTCTTGACATGCTCGGCAGCCTCCGCCATGCGCTGGGCATTCTCCTCGCCGGAGGCGTCGGGCTGGAAGGCAACTGCGGCGGCAATGCCCATCGCCACATTCTTGGTGGGGATGACATGCACTTCCTTCTCGGCCAGCTCCGCAGCCTGGTTGGCGGCGAAGATCACGTTGCCGTTGTTGGGGAAGACGAACACGCACTTGGCGTTCACCGCGTTGATGGCGCTGAGGATGTCATCCACGGAGGGATTCATGGTCTGGCCGCCCTCGACGATGTGATCGACAGTCAGGTCGCGGAAGATGTTGGAGAAGCCCTCGCCCAGGGACACGGCGACCATGCCGAAGTCCTTCTCGGGCTCAGCGGGTGCAGCAGGGATCGCCGCAGGCGCCTTCTCGCCCTCCAGCTTGCGCTTCATGTCCAGCATGTTGTCGATCTTGATGTTCACCAGCTCGCCCAGCTCAATGCCGTACTCGATGGCGTTGCCGGGGTTGTTGGTATGCACATGCACCTTGGTCTCCGCCATGTCGCCGGTGACCTGCACGCGGTCGCCGATGCGGTTGAGGCGGCGGCGGAAGGAATCCACGTCGCCCTCGGTGCAGTCCTCGCGGAAGTTCACGATGGTGAACTCGGTGCAGTAGGCGTTCCTGATCTCGCCCGAGAGGTCATGGATGTCCTCTTCCACCACGGAGCAGTCGCCCGCCAGCAGGGCCGCGGGGTCGGCGATCTCCTCGCCGCGCATGCAGGCCGCATAGCCGGTGTAGATCAGCAGCAGACCGCGTCCGCCGGAGTCCACCACGCCGGCTGCCTTCAGCGGGGGCAGCATGTCCGGCGTCTTGCGCAGGATCGCTTCGCCGCTGGTGAGGATGACATTCATCAGGCCATCGTAATCATCGGGGTTCTGCTCGGTGAACTTGATGGCGTCCTCGGCGATGACGCGGGCAACGGTCAGGATGGTGCCCTCCTTGGGCTTCATGACCGCCTTGTATGCCTTGTCAGAGCCGGCCTTGAGGGCCTGGGCAAACTGAACAGGCGTGATCTTCTCCACGCCCTTGAGGGCCGTGGCGAAGCCGCGCAGCAGCTGGGAGGTGATAACGCCGGAGTTGCCGCGGGCGCCCTTGAGCGCGCCCTTGGAGATGGCGGCGGCAGCCTCGTCAGCGCGCAGATACTCCTTGGCGTTGATCTCGCGCACGGCGCTCTGCATCGTCAGGGACATATTGGTGCCCGTATCACCGTCGGGCACGGGGAAGACATTCAGGGCGTCCACTGCTTCGCGGTTCTGCTCCAGCAGATTCGCGCCGGCGATGAGCATATCGCGCAGCAGCAGGCCATCAATCACTTTATGCTGTATCAAAGGTCGTTCCTCCATTCGGCCTGTGTCCGGGCTCCGGCGCACAGGGTTCGCTTGTTCGGTATCAGACGCGGATGCCCTCCACCGAGATGTTCACCTTGCGCACCTTCACGCCGGTCATGCTTTCCAGCTTGTAGCGCACCTGATCGACAATGGTCTTGCACACCTCCGCGATGGAGATGCCGTATTCCACGACGATGAACAGGTCCACATCCAGCATATCGCCGACATTGCGGATCTGCACGCCCTTGGAAAGATTCTCCCTGCCGAGCCACTCGACGATCCCGTCCTTGGCCCGCTTGGAGGACATCGCCACAATGCCGTAGCATTCAAGCGCCGCATAACCCACGACCTTCATCATCACATCTTCGGCGATGTAGATCGTGCCGACGTCATTTTTGATCTTGCATTCCATAGGTTGCGTCTACCTCCTTGCTCCTTGCTCCTTGTGCCAGGGGCAGTCCCCCTCACAGGCGCTCTCCGCCGTTTTCACACGTCAAAGATACCCATAGTTGGGGTCATTATGTAGTATACAGGATTTTGCGCTTTTTAGCAAGGCTTTTTTCATTTCTTTGAGGTTTGTTTATCAGCATTTCATACAAATGTAACAAAAATCGCCCTTCCCTCGCGGGAAAGGCGAAAATTTCATTCCTGGATGAGCGTCAGGTACTGGCTTTGCACGCAGCCATACCAGCCGTCCAGCTCCACCATGTACCATTTTCCATCGCCGCTGTGGACGATGACTTCGGTGCCGGTTTTCCATGTGGCGATCCTGGCCTTGGAGGTCGCAGTATCCGCATAGACGGAAACGTTCCGGCTGCCGTCCTTTGCGCCGTCGATGTGCAGGATGCCGACGCCCAGCGGCGCATCCTTGCCGTTGTGGAAGAGCAGACAATCGGTGCGGATGTAGCCCTCCACGCCATCCTCGTAGCGGATCCTGGTGAAGTTGCCGCCGTCATACTCCAGGATGGCGACCACCCTGCCGGACTTGCCCTTTTCGATGACCTTGGCGCTGCCGCCCTCTGTCTCGCGGATGGAGGCCTCGCCCGTGCGGGGCGCATACACCGTGCCGAGCAGATGCGCCGCATCCACATTATCTGCGAACTTCAGATAGTGGGTGGGCACGGTGACCTCCTCCCCCTGGGCGGTGATGACGGTGGATTCGGTCAGGCCGAGCTTCACCAGGCGCACCAGCAGCGCGCGGCTGTTCTGGCCGTAGTGTTCCTTCGTCCACTCCTCGGAGAGGGTCGCGTCAAACTTCAGGGCGTCCGCATCGCCGTCGGTGGTATAGAGACGGCCGGGAAAATACTGCGCGCAGTAATCCGCCAGGGCCTGGGGATCGCCGGCGATCTCCGCAGGCAAAAGCACCATGGCGCCATCCTGGAAATAGACGGTCACATGGGCGGGGGCTTCCTCCGCAACGGCAAAGCCCGTCAGCATCGCAAAGGCCAGGGCGATCATCAGCCACTTCTTCATCATACAGGTCCTCCCTTTGATGGGTGTACCCGGTTATCATACCACAAAAATTCAGCCTTGACAAGGGCGGCAAAAGGGCATATAATACCATCCATCAGGGCAATGAGGAGACGAGTAGCCTGCCTGATGCGCATCTCCAGAGAGCTTCCGGGTGCTGTGAGGGAGCGGTGCGCGCGAAGAGGCGAAGTACAGCTCCGAGCCATGGGCTGAACACATTCGTGTCAGTAGGTTCCATCCGGTGCGCCGGTTACAGCGCGGGAGGAATGATCGTTCCTCGCTGAGGGCTGACGGATCCGTCGGCCGAACGGAAGTGGTACCGTGATGTATGCATCACCTTCCCCGGTTTTGCCGGAGAAGGTGTTTTTTCTTTGTTGAGGAGGAATGGAAATGAATCTGGAAGAACTGAAGTACGCCAGCCGGTTCGACAATGTGTCCGGCAGCGCCATCCGCGAGATCTTCAAGCTCATCGCCAAGCCGGGGATGATCTCCTTCGCCGGCGGCAACCCGGCCAGATCCGCCCTGCCGGACGACGTGTGCGCCAGGATCGCCCAGGAGGTGCTGCAGGAGAACGGCAAGGCCATTTTGCAGTACGGCGCCACCGAGGGCTACGCGCCCCTGCTGGAAAGCCTCAAGCCCTATGTGGAGGAAATGCTGGGCTGCCCTGTGGAGGGTCTGCTGCCCACCACCGGCTCCACCCAGGGCATGGATCTGCTGTGCAAGGCGCTGATCGATCCCGGCGACGTCATCCTGGTGGAGAACCCCACCTTCCTGGGCAACATGCAGTGCATGCGCCTGTATCAGGCCGATCTGGTCCCCGTGGAGAGCGACGAGGGCGGCATCATCCTCGACAAGCTGGAAGAGGCCATCATCAAGCATCACCCGAAGATCCTCTATACCATCCCCACCTTCCAGAACCCCACCGGCAAGACCCTGGCTGCGGACCGCCGTCAGCCCATCGCCGAAATGGCCGCCAAGTACGGCGTGGTGGTCGCCGAGGACGATCCCTACCGCGACCTGCGCTATGCCGGCACGGCCCTGCCCTCCATCAAGTCCTATGACAAGGAAGGCTGGGTGGTGTTCCTGGGCTCCTTCTCCAAGATCATCTCCCCCGGCCTGCGCGTTGGCTACATGGCGGGCGATCCCCGCATCCTGCGCAAGTGCACCGTGGGCAAGCAGAGTGCGGACGTCCACACCTCCAACCTGACCCAGGCCATCGTGGATCAGTTCCTGCGCCGCGATCTGCTGCAGGGCCACATCAGGAGCATCTGCGCCTCCTACAAGGAGCAGATGGACGCGATGATGGAGGAGCTTGCCACCTTCCCGGAGGGCACCACCTACACCAAGCCCGAGGGCGGCCTCTTCATCTGGGTGGAGCTGCCCGAGCACCTCAACGCGCTGGAGCTGATGAACAAGTGCGTCGAGCGCGGCGTGGCCTACGTCCCCGGCACCCACTTCTTCGCAGAGGGCGGGCATCACAACACCCTGCGCCTCAACTTCTCCAACTCCACGGTGGAGCAGATCCACAAGGGCATGGCCGTCATCCGCGAGGTCATCGCGGAGGCGTCGAAATAAGCAATACGTCACACACATAAAGGAGGAACACCCATGCACATTCTTGATATCCTGAAGGAGCGCGGCTTCATTGCGCAGATCACCTTTGAAGACGAGCTGTACAAGCAGCTCGAAGAGCCCACCACCTTCTACGTGGGCTTTGATCCCACCGCCGATTCCCTGCACATCGGCCATTACATCCCGATCATGGCCATGGCCCACATGCAGAAGGCCGGCCACAAGCCCATCGCCCTGATGGGCGGCGGCACCGCCATGATCGGCGACCCCTCCGGCAAGACCGACATGCGCAAGATGATGACCGTCGAGACCATCGACCAGAACGTGGAGTGCATCAAGAAGCAGATGAGCCGCTTCCTGGATTTCTCCGAGGACAAGGCCATCATCGTCAACAACGGCGACTGGCTGCGTCACCTGAACTTCATTGAGTTCATGCGCGACATCGGCTCCATGTTCTCCGTCAACAACATGCTGCGCGCCGACTGCTACCGCGCCCGCATGGAGAGCGAGAACGGCCTGTCCTTCCTGGAGTTCACCTACATGCTCATGCAGTCCTACGACTTCCTGGAGCTGTTCCACCGCTACGGCTGCCGGCTGGAAATGGGCGGCAACGACCAGTGGAGCAACATGCTGGGCGGCGCCGATCTCGTCCGCCGCAAGGACAATGAGAAGGCCTTCGCCTGCACCTTCCAGCTGCTGCTGACCCACGACGGCAAGAAGATGGGCAAGACCGAAAAGGGCGCCCTGTGGCTCGATCCCAACAAGACCAGCCCCTTCGATTTCTACCAGTACTGGCGTAACATCGACGACAAGGACGTGGAAAAGTGCCTGGGCCTGCTGACCTTCCTGCCCATGGACGAAGTGCGCCGCCTGGGCGCGCTGGAGGGAAGCGCCATCAACGAGGCCAAGAAGGTGCTGGCCTTCGAGGTCACCAAGCTGGTGCACGGCGAGGAAGAGGCCCAGAAGGCCGCCGACGCTGCGGCTTCCCTGTTCGGCGGCGGCATGAACAGCATGAATGTCCCCTCCTTCGAGCTGACCGCGGCTGACCTGGCGGAGGACGCCCGCGTGACCACCATGCTGGTGAAGTCCGGATTGTGCAAGAGCCAGTCCGAGGCCCGTCAGCAGATCAAGGCCAATGCGGTCTCCGTGGCGGACGTGAAGGTGACGGATGAGAAGGCCGTCATCACCGCTGAACAGTTCGGCGAGGACGGCCTGATGCTCCAGAAGGGCAAGAAGGGCTTCCGCCGCCTGATCCTCAAATGAGTACCGCGCCTTACAAGACGCTGAGGCAGGAAGCAGCCGATGAGGTGATCATCAACAAGAGCCGCTTCATCGGCTACGCCTGCCCCTGCGA
>X409_Impala__coassemble_663_pt1 | contig 11568 bp, 11 predicted proteins | sample X409_Impala__metabat2_high_PE_002 | metagenome-assembled genome bin X409_Impala
GAGGTTGACGCGCATGGACACCTCGCCCTTTTTGAGGGTAACGCCCACGCCCGCAGCCTCCAGGACGCTGCGGCCGGTGTAGCTCCAGCGGGGGTCATAGCCGAAAATGTTGAGGATGGCGGTGTCGCTGCCCGCAGGCACGCCCTCGGGGACGGTCTGGCAGGTGCCGGTCTCGCTGCCCGCCAGCACGCCGAAATGGGGCAGGTCCAGGTGCTCCAGCGGGGTCTTGCCGCCCAGCTCCGCAATGGGATCATCGCTCATGCCGTCGCCGATAACAAGGATGTACTTCATATTCCTTCCTCCTATATAACGAATGAACGCGGAAAAAAGTTCCCGTCTTTCGCAATTTTTCACAAAATATTTTACGGCAGGAAAAGGGATTTGTCGAGGTGCGCGGAGCGAAAATACATCAAAAAGACGGGCCGCTCCACCGAGCAGCCCGTATCTTACAGTGCAAAAGGATGTTCCACGGTATAGATATCCGAGAAGAATCCCCAATACGGAATCTCCTCTGCAATACATTTGAGACGATAGAGGATCTCCTCATCCTCCTCGTCATCATCGTCAGCGTTTTCAAACTCGTCCAGCATGTTTTCCAGCAGCGCCAGACGAATCATCTCCTGCAAATGACTGAGTTCCGCATCGCTGATCGTCGTTTCACTGCGGTAACCCTTCATCACTTCGGAAAAGTACCAATCCATGAAGGTGCGGCGCTTGTCTGCGTCCGGCTCAAACTGAATCCAGCCGACGCCATGAATCCACAGGTTTGCCAGGTCGTAGAGATACCAGCAGCGGCAGCAGTTCTCAAAGTCAAACACTTGGATATCGCCGTTGGAATAATCGATCATATAGTTTCCATCGCTGAAATCGAAGTGCACCATACCGTAGTTATCAGCAGCCTTTTCCAACCGGGCAATGTCATCCAGTGCCCGTCCGATGGCAGGGAGCCATTCCCTGTATTGCGGCGGCGTCACCTCTGCAAAATGAGCCATATTGAAGCGGCTCGTATAGTCGTATCGGGGATGAATCGGCTCATACTTCTTGGATAAGGCATGTATCTTACCAAGACAATTGCCGCAGTTGAAGAAATACTCTGACAGCGGCACACCCTCGCGGTAGCGGTAGCCTCTCGCTGCCAGCTGTTCGCCGACAGCCTCCTCAAACAGAGACGCATAGACCGCCCCCTGAGTCGTGTCGATGGCCTCCACCAGGCAGCCGTTGGTCGAGGACAGCGCATCCGCTACCGGCGCGCCGTTCTGTGCCAGGTAGTGCACAAATTCCGTCTCGCTCAGGTAATCCTCTGCGTCACGGTCATTCATGCAGGATAACCGCAGGAACCTCGTCCCTGCTGCGCCCTCACATCTGAACACGAGATTGCGCCCGCCCTCATGAGTTTCCACAGCTTCAAGCCTGTCCTGCTGCAATGCAAAGCGTTCCACCGCCTGGCGCAGGATTTCATCATTCATCCCAATACAATTGCTGATACGATTCACTCCTTTTCGCGGCATTGACCGCTGATTTTCTCTCAGTATAACATAGCTGACAACCGGTGTCAATCCAGCCAGAACCGCCGCATATCCTCCTCGGTGCTCCCGCGGCGGATGATCCAGTGTTCCGGGCAGAGCCGCCGGTACGCGCTTTGGCGGTAGCGGTCATCCAGCAGCAACGCCACGCCGCGGTCCGTCTCCGTGCGGATGACGCGGCCCACCGCCTGGGCCACCTTCTGCATGCCCGGCAGCATGTACGCGTAGAGGAAGCCGTCCCCCAGGGTGCGCTCGTAATAGGCGCGCAGCGTCTCCTGGAAGAGATTCACCTGGGGCAGACCCACGCCCACGATGACCACGCCGTCCAGCGCATCGCCGGGCAGGTCGATGCCCTCGGCGAAGACGCCGCCCAGCACGCACAGGCTGAGGACGGGTTCGCCCTCCGGGGTGTAGGGCGCCAGGAAGGCCCGGCGCTCCTCGTCGGTCATGCCGCTGCGCTGGGCCTGATGGGGGAAGTCCAGCAGTTCCGACACCTGGCGCAGATAGGCAAAGCTTGGGAAGAACGCGATGTACTTGCCGGGCTTTGCTTCCACCATCGCGCGGATGGCGGCGGCGATCTCCGGGCAGGCCGCATCGCGGAAGCGGTAGCGGGTGTTGACGTCCCGCTGCAGCACCAGCAGGTTTTCCTTTGGGAAGGGCGAGGGCATGGCGAAGCACGCGTCCTCCTCCGTGCCGCCAAGAAGCAGCTTCATGTCCTCCAAAGGATGCATCGTCGCCGAGAAGCACACCACGCCCCGCAGCATGGTGGTGACCTCCTCAAAGTAGCCGGCCACATCCAGCGCAAAGGCGGTGATGGTCTTGCTCTTGCGGCCCTGCCAGAGCCAGGCGTATGCAGAGGTCGGGCCTCGCCCGACGAGCGACTGCGATTGCTGGCAATCGCCGAGCGAAGCCCTCGACGGACCTTGTGTCCGGGGAGGGCCGACTATTGTATCGCGTTTTCTCGCGCGGATGAAGGACAGCAGCGGCGTCACCACATCCCGCAGGCGCTCGCCCTCCTCGCCCCAGGGGAAGCGGTCGTTGTGGGCCTCCATGAAGGCGTCGGCCAGCTCCAGGCAGGCGCTGTCGAAGGAGGTCGGGAGCTTCGCCAGCTCGCCCTCGGCGGATTCATCCTCCGGGATGGGCAGGTCGTCGATGGCCCTGAGCATGGCGGTCATGGCCTTGTACAGCGGATGCTTGCGGCCCGCCGTCTTGCCCACGAAGGTGCGCAGTCTGCGGATGCGCCCGCCGTCCACCGCGCCGGAGAGCATGTCCCGCACGCGGGAGAGCAGATTGTGCGCCTCGTCGATCAGCAGCGTCACGTCCGCTGTCCTATCAAAGATGCGCTGGATGTGCACCGCCGGGTCGAGGGCATAGTTGTAGTCGCAGATGGTCAGATCGGCGATCTCCGCCAGGGACAGGGAGAACTCAAAGGGGCAAAGGTCGTGCTTGTCGGCCATTTTGCGGATGTTCTCCGGCGACCAGTCGTCGGTGGCGAGCATCTCCTCAATGGCGGCGTGATCCCGCAGGAAATGCCCCTTCGCCCGGGGACAGAAGTCCGGGTGGCACAGCGTCGGCGCGGGGCATTGCTTGTCCTTGGCGTCCAGGGTGAGCGTCCACAGGTGGAGCGGCTGAGCCCGCATGCGGCGCAGGGCCTCCAGCGCCCCCTGACGCTGGGTGGTGCGGGCGGTGAGGTAATATACCTGATTCGTCAGCCCCTCGCCCAGGGCCTTGAGCGCCGGAAACAGCGCCGCCACGGACTTGCCCGTGCCGGTGGGCATGGACGCAAAGAGCCTGCGCCCCAGCTTCACCGCGGTGTAGACCTGCACGGCCATCTCCCGCTGGCCGGGGCGGTAGCTTTCAAAGGGAAAAATCAAATGCCGCAGGGAGGCGTCCCGCTCCCGGCGATGCCGGCGGACGAGGCGCATCCGCCGCATCCACGGCTCAAACACCGTCAGGAACCGGGCCCGACATTCCTCCGCCGTCAGGGGCGTGTCGAACTCCCCGCGCACCTTGCCGCGCCTGTCCACATACACCACGCGGATGACGACGCTGCCGATCCCCCGCTCCTGGCAGAGCATGTGGCCGTAGCAGACCGCCTGCATCTCGTGGGCCTCGAGGGCCAGCATCGGCGGCTCGCGGCGCTGCCAGAGCTTGATCTCCTCGATGACGGGCACCTCCCCGTCGCAGAAGGCGTCCATGCGCCCGGTGAGGAGCATTTGAGCCTCTTCATCCAGCGGGATGGTCAGGCTCAGGGGCACTTCTGCCTCCCAGCCCTCCCCCAGAAGGCCCTGGCGCGCCTTGTGGCCCAGGGTACCCTCCTGCATGTCGCGCATGCTGCCCGCAGGCCGGATGTCCGCGCCGTGGAGGGTGAATTCCACCAGCCCACGCACGGATATACGGATCGTCTCCACGGCACGCACCTGCCTTTCTTCCATGTTGAAATTGCAAAAAAGCGGAACAGCCCACGACTGTCCCGCCAGAGATATTACAGTTCTTCCGCCGCGTCCAGGGCTTCCTGCGCCACGCTGAGCAGCTCGGCAAACCGGGCCTTGTAGGCCATCGCCGCTTCCTTGAGGCGTGCAACCTCGGCCTCCATCTCGTCCTTCTCCACGGCGAGGTTGCCCAGGCGGGCCTTGACCTCGATCTCCGCGTTGCTGAGGATCTCAGCGGCCTTGGCCTCGGCGTCGGCAATGGTCTGCTCCTTGACGCGCTGCGCCATTTCCAGGATCTCCCGGAAGGTTCCGTCCGTCCCAGCGGGTGCGGGAGCAGCATACTGCTGGGTCTGCACAGGCTGAGGCACGGCCTGGTTCTGCAGGCGGTTGTTCTCCGCCTTCAGCGCAGCCATTTCGCCCTCGATGCGCTCCAGCTCATCGCAGATGCTGTCCAGGAATTCATCCACCTCGCGCTGGTTGTAGCCACGGGCAGCCACATGGAATTCCTTGGTCTCGATCACTTCGATGGTGATTTTCTGGTTCTGCATAGCGGTGTACTCCTTCCGTTATTGCATGGTTTGGTTGAGTGTATGCTCATTTATGATGGAATATTTCCAGTTGTACCGGCGCGGGCAGTGTCCGCACCCGGCTCGCGATCGGGTCGACTTCCTCCGGTCATGCTCTCCCCGCGTGGTCATCGGCCCGCAGCCTGTTGTTGTCCTGCCGCCCGCTCATCGGGCGGAGCGGGCAGTGCCCGCACCCGGCTCGCGATCGGGTCGACTTCCTCCGGTCATGCTCTTCCCGCGTGGTCATCGGCCCGCAGCCTGTTGTTGTCCTGCCGCCCGCTCATCGGGCGGGATGCATGCATTGCAGCCTATGTTCATTTATGGTGGAATATTTCCAGCTGCACCGGCAGCCGATCCTTGCGGGTGGGATTGCCCACCTCGCTCAGGCGGATGCGCCCAAAGCCGCGTACGCTCAGCAGCTGTCCGGCGGCGAGCACGCGGTCGGTGCGCTCCTCCACCATGTGATCCACAGCCACCGCGCCCATGCGGATGATCTCCGCCGCGCGGCTGCGGGAGGTCTTCATCCCGGCGGAAAGCACGCAGTCCAGCCGCAGCGAGGCCACGGTGTCCCGCAGAAACTCCCCCTTCGGCGGCTCGATGGCAGGGGCCTCCTCCAGCTGCTGCACCCGGATGGGCACATTGCCGGCCTTGTCCCACTCCATAGGCAGACGGGCGGCGATCTCCGGCAGGCAGAGCAGGTACGCCCTGTCCTCCAGGGCGATCAGGTCGCCAAAGAAGGAGCGATCCATCCCCAGGGCCATGAGGCTGCCCAGCAGGTCGCGGTGCTCCACATGGGCGAACTTCGCCGCCCAGCGGATCTCCACCCACACGGCGGTGAATTCCGCCTCCGCCCAGGCGGGGTGGAAGCACACCTGCACCCGCTCCGCATCCGGCCAGCCGCCTTCAAAGGAGGCGGCCACCCGGGCTTCCCGGGCCGCATGGACGGCCAGAGCCCTCTCCTCCCCGGTGACGAAGCGCCCCGGCACGGGGATGTCCAGCCGATCCGCCCGCTGGGCATTCTGCTGCAAGCGCAGCGCCAGCTGGGAAGCGTCCTTCATCATCAGAAGATGATGCCCAGGATGGTTCCCAGCACCCACTGTGCAATGGAAATGACGATCAGCAGGGCCACGGGAGACCAATCGATGACCTGCCAGTTCTTGGGCAGGTACTTGTTCACCAGCACGCGCACAGGGGCCAGCACGGGCTCAACGATGCTGCTGAGCAGGGTGGTCCACTTGTTCTCGGGCACCTTCACCAGGGTGAGGATGAAGTGCACCAGCACCAGGAGCTTGAAGATGTCGATAATGGCATTGATCGCGTTGGGGATGAAGCTGAACATATTATTCTCTCCTTTTTATCTGTGCGGATCAGCGGCGGGCGCCGAATCCGCCGTAGTCGGTGTAACCGTTGGTATGCATGGCATTGCGGGCAGCGCGGCGGCCCATTCCGCCGGCAAAATCATCCTGGCGGGGCTGCTGCGCGGCAGCGGGCTGCATGGGCTGCACATTGCTGACCGGCGGCTGCACGTTCATCTGCTGGGGCTGCATGTTGGCCTGCATCGCGCCGGGCCAGCGGCGCTCGATATCCGCCATGCCTGCACGGCGCAGGCTGTCGAAGGGCGCCACATACACCTGGGGCGGAGTGATCAGGTAGATCTGCTTGCCGGAAACGCGCATGAGCCGCTGCTTCATCGCGCAGGCCGCGCCGAAGATCAGGTCCATGCAGCGGTCCGCCTCCACCAGATCGGTGATCTGCTCCGCATTGACGATGACCGCCTCATTGTTGTACATGAACTCGATCACCCTAAAGCAGCTGGGCACGCCGGTGATCTGCGCCACGCGGAAGATCAGCTTGTACGCATTGCCGTCCACCATATAGCTGTCTCCGCCGGGGAAGGCGAAGGTGTGGGCGTCATTGCCCGCGGGGACGGGCTGCTGTGCGGGCTGCACAGGCTGCTGGGGCTGCACCGGCTGCTGAGGCATCTGCTGGCGGCTGGTAAAGCCCGGGGCAGGCTGCTGGGGCACATTCTGCTGGAAGGCAGGCTGGCCAAAGCCGGGGCGGGCCTGCTGGGGCTGCGCCTGCTGCCGGAAGGTATGGCCGGGCTGAGCAGGGCCCTGCTGGGGCGCACCCTGGAACTGCGCCTGGGGGCGCGGGGGCATCTGCTGCATCGACTGGCCCACGGGCTGCTGATAGGCAGTGCGGCCAAAGGGAGGCTGCTGGGGCTGCTGGGGCTGGCCCTGGGGCGCCACCTGGCCGGTCTGCCCGCCAACGGGCTGGAAGCCTTGCATCACGCTGGGGTCCACGCCGGAGGGCATCATGTTCTCAAACCCCGCAGGACGGGGCTGCTGATAGCCGGTGGGGTTGGGCTCCACCTGGGTGCGGTTCATCTTGGGCACATAGCCGCTGAAGCCGCCGTCCGCCCGGTTGGGGGAATACCCCTGGCTTTCCTGCTGGCGGGGCTTCATGGCCTGCAGCATCTTCTTTTTCGCGTCATCCCAGAACGCCATGTATCTTCATTCCTCTCAATCAGGTCACTTGTCGCTATTGCCGTAATCTCGTTTTCCCATCAGCGCGCTGCCCAGGCGGACCATGGTCGCGCCGTGGCGGGCCGCCAGCAGATAATCGCCGGACATGCCCATGCTCAGCTCGCGCATCTCCACGCCGGGGATGGCTTCCTCCCGCAGATGCTCAAAGAGCGTGCGCATATCACGGAAGAGGCCCTCCAGGTATTCCTGCTCCTGGGTGTTGGGCATCACAGCCATCAGGCCCTCCACATGGAGGCCGGGCATGCGGCGCACCTCGTTCAGGAAGGGGCGCACCTCTTCAGGGGGCATGCCGCCCTTCTGCTCCTCCCCTGCGGGAGATACCTGCACCAGCACCGGCATCACGACGCCGGCCTTCCCGGCCTGCCTGTCGATCTCCAGCGCCAGATTCATCCGGTCCAGGGACTGGATGAGGCATACCTTATCCATTATATACTTAACTTTGTTGGTTTGCAACCGCCCGATGCAGTGGAAACGGAATTTTTCCTGCAAAAGCGGCCATTTTTCGAGGATCTCCTGCACGCGGTTCTCGCCGATCTCCGTCTGTCCCAGGTCATGCAGGGGCAATATCGCCTCTGCCGGGTGGGTCTTGGTCACCGCAATGATGCGGGGCGGGGCATATCGGCCCTCCGAGGCCTGCCGCAGGGCGTCCAGGGCGGATTCATACCTTGCACGCAGCAAACAAATTCACATCCTTGCCGTGAGAATCAGAAGAGCAGCACCGTCTGCCCCTCAAAGAGCAGGCCCTGCTGGATCGCCTGGAAATAGGCGTTGCCGTTCTCATAATGGATGACGCTGACGGGAATGAAGGACTCCGTGGAGCCGTCCACCACCACCACGCCGGTCATGCCGTCCTGCACATGGATGGCCCGCTCCGGCACGCAAAGGGTGGAAACATTCTCGCCCAGCAGCGCGCCGCAGGAGCGCATGTACAATACCGGCTTCACATCGCTGTTGACCTTCAGGCGCACCAGCAGCTCGCCGCCGGAGCGGGTGAAGTTCACCACCTCCGCGTAGACTGCGGTGCCCTCAAAGCGCTCCAGCTGCAGCTGGTACATCTGCCCCTTGACGGGGTTCCAGTCCGTGCTGTCGGAGAGGAAGAGCACATACCATTCGCCATCCTCCACCATGCGGTAGATGGTGGTCTTGCCCTTCTGCGCGCTGGTCTTTTCCGGCGCCTGGCCGTTGATCATCGCGCGCACCTGCTTGGGATCAAAGCTGGCGTAATTCTCCACCGTCAGGCCGTACTCATAGCCGTCGGAGTAGAAGCTGACCAGGCCGCTGCGGCCGGCGGTGTACTCCTTGGTCCAGGAGTCGATGCGCTGGGTCTGGGAGAGCTCGTCGTCCAGCAATCGGGAAAGGCGCTGGTCGGCGGCATACTTGTTCTTGATGTAGGTCTGCCGCTCTTCCACCGCATTGGCCAGCAGCGCCTCCTGATTCTCCAGGGAGCCCCGTGCGCCGCCGATGAGATCGCGCACGGCCCGCACGCAGGTCAGCACATCGGAGGTGACGCGGTTGAGCTTGGCGTCATAGGTGGTCTCGGACTCGATGAGGTTCTTCTGATAATCGCGGATGGACGAACGGTAGCTCAGCAGCGTATTCATCTCGCGGGTGGAATAGCCGGAGGAATACACCCAGCAGATGGGCGTAGCGCGCTCCTTGCCGCTCTCATCCACATAGGTCTTGCTGACGAAGCTGCCCTCCTCCGCCACATAGACCACGCTGGTCACGCCCTCGGCGGAATAGGGCACCTCCTTGCGGACGATCAGGCAGTCGCCGGAATGGGTGGCGCTGAGGTTGCCGGAGGTGATCTTCGCCTCGCGGGCCGCCTCCGGCACAAGGGTCGCATACAGATACCAGCCCAGGAAGCCCAGCGCAGCGATGATGATCGCCACATGGAAGGCCGTCAGCCGGAGTTTGGGCTTTTGCGGCCTGATCTCCTGCGGGGGGAAGCCCGAGGGCTGCTGCATCACGGACTGGTTATGATCAAAATGATACTGATAGCCTTCCTCCGCATAGGGCTGCTGATAGCCGCCGTAGGGCTGCTGGTAGCCCGTCTGCTGCGCGGGATCAGCCTGTCCCGCCGTCTGCTGGGGCTGCGTATATGCCGCATAACCCGCCCGCTGCAGATCATAGGGGTCATAGGCATTGCTCTGGGGCGCATACGCCTCATAGGGATTCTGCTGGGGCTGCTGGGCCGTATAGCCCTGCATGGCCTGCGGGTCATAGCCCTGCTGAGGCTGCTGACCGTAGGGCGGCTGGCCTCCCTGGGGATATCCCCCGCTGGGCGGATAGAACTGATTATCCATCTATGTGTACTCCCCTCTTGTGTCGTGGGAAAGAAAAGGTCAATGCAAGGTGTTCCAGCGTTCGGTCATTTCCCGCAGCCGGGCGAGGATCCTGCGCTCCATGCGGCTGACCTGCATCTGGCTCACGCCCAGGGCTTTTGCGGTCTCCCGCTGGCCCAGGCGCTCGATGAAGCGCTTCTCCAGCAGCAGACGCTCCATGGGCGTCACCTGCTGCAGCACCCACTTCATCCATTCCTGCTGCTCCACGCGCTCAAAGCCGTCGTCGTTGACGCCCAGGCGCTCCTCCAGCTTCTGCGCGTCCTCATCCGAGGACATGCCCGCATCCATGGACATCACGTCGGAGGCGTCGCGCGCGTCCAGCAGCGCCAGCAGCTCATCCGGGGTGACGGCCATCGCTGCGGCGATCTCCTTCAGGGAGGGCTCGCGCTGCAGCTCCTGGGTCAGCCGCTCGGTGACCTTGTGCAGCTGGTACAGACGGGAGCGGGTATCGCGGTTGACGCGGATGGCCCCGCCCTTGTCACGGATATGATTGCGGACCTCGCCCGCAATGGTGGGCATGGCGAAGGTGGTGAACTTGAAGCCCCGTTCCGGCTCAAAGCGCTCGATGGCCTTCATCAGCGCGATGGCCGCGACCTGCTCCAGGTCCTCCGTCTCCACGCCCTGCCCGCGGAATTTCCGGGCGATGGTGCGGCACAGGGGAAGATAGCCCTCCACCAGCTGCGCCATCACATCCCGGTCGCGGGTCCTGGCATAGTCGGCCAGGAGCGGCGTCAGGCGCGTATCGTCCATATCGTTACGCCCCCATTGCGACCGCTTTTTTCAGCGTCAGAGAGATGGCTTCGATGCAGCCGCAGTCCTGCTGGCACATCTCCACCTCGGGGATCAGCGTTTCCAGCACCGCACGGGAGATCTCCGCCTCGTCCGCATCGGTGGTGAGCTCGCCCTCTCCGGAGAACTCCGCGCAGATGCGGATGGTCAGCTTGTCGCCGCCATCCCGGACGTACAGCGTCAGCCAGGCGACCTCCCGCCCCTGATGCAGCAGGCAGTCCACCGCCTCATCGGATGCGCTGCGCAGATCGTCCAGCGCACCGGCGTCCAGGTCCTTGAGCATCGCCACGCCGCCAAGGGCCAGGCGCAGCACCAGCGCGTATTCCTGTCTGCCAGGCACGCGCAGGGTGATCTCCTGCTGATTCATGTGAAAATCCCTCCAGAGAAGCCAAAAAGTCAGTCAGGGCAATCGCATGGATCGCCACATTGTATTATAGCACATCCATGACCATTTTGGCAAGCAGAAGCGCAAGGACGATCAGCAGCATCCAGCGGATGAACCCCACGCCCTTTTTGACCGTGAGGCTGGCGCCCAGCCAGTTGCCCGCAATGCCGCACACCGCCGCCGGCAGTGCCAGGGCCAGGAGCACGTTCTCCGGCTGATTGGTCAGGTAGCAGCACAGCGCGGCCACATTGCTGGTGAGGTTGACGATCTTGGCCGTACCGGAGGCCATGACCGCCTCCATGCCCAGGAGCATGGTGAACATGAGGATGAGGAACGTGCCGGTGCCGGGGCCGATCAGCCCGTCGTAGAAGCCGATCACCAGGCCGATAACGAAGGCCATGGGCCGGTAGAAGCTCTCCCCCACCAGGCAGCGGCCCTCCATGCTGCGCCTGCGCAGGACGACCACCGCCACCAGCGGGATGGCGCAGATCATCAGGATGCGGATGGCGTCCTCCGGGATGTGCTGCTGCAGCAGCGCCCCCAGCCAGGAGCCGGGGAAGGCGCCGAGGGCCGCGAATACGCCCGCCTTCCAGTCCACCTTGCGATCCCGGACGAAGCGGGTGGTGGACGCCACCGTGCCCAGGCAGGCGGAAAGCTTGTTGGTGCCCGCAGCCTGCAGGGGCGTGAGGCCCGCAGCCATATACGCCGGCAGGGAGATCAGTCCGCCGCCGCCGGCCACGGAATCGATCAGCCCCGCCAGAAACACCAGCGGGCACACGATCAGGTAGGTCATCCAGGTCAGCTGCATGGTTTTCCGTCCTTTCGTATAAACGGGGAAAACGGAGCGCGATCAACTCACGCTCCGCTGCATATTACTGATTGACAAATGCGCCGTAGATGGCCTTGATGGTCTCGGCATAATCCTTGTCGTCCACGCCGACGATGATGGACAGCTCGCTGGAGCCCTGGTCGATCATGCGCA
>X409_Impala__coassemble_668_pt1 | contig 11516 bp, 7 predicted proteins | sample X409_Impala__metabat2_high_PE_002 | metagenome-assembled genome bin X409_Impala
AACCCCAACAACATCGGCAACTACGAGGGCGAGCCGATGTACATGACCCGCCACGGCTACCTGTCCCCCATCTGGAGCCATGAGCTGACCTGCCGGCTGATGAAGCAGTGCGCCGAGGAGCAGTGGCCCATCGTCATCCACGACTGCTGCAACATGACCAAATTCGCCCGCGACCTGAACGTAAAGGTGCACGAGGGCGGCTGGTTCGGGGCCAGCGCGTACCACTCGGAGTTTGACGGCATCCCATACGCGGCCTTCCTGCCCACGCTGGAGGACCCGGACTTCACCTTTGTGGAGGAAGAGGAGCTGCCCGTGGGCTACCGGCCCGGGGACATCGTATTGTAACGGCATAAGAAACGGCATCCGACGCGATCATGGTCGGATGCCGTTTGTGTTTACCTGATCTTCCCCGCCTTGCGCAGCATGTCCTCCGCAATGGCGACGCACTCATACACCAGGCCGTCGCAGAAGGGCTTCTTCTCGTTGCCAAGTTCGGCGTTGCGGGCCAGCAGCGGCTTGCAGTCGATGGCCTCGGGGTGATTTTCGCGCACGCGGGCGTAGTATTCCGCGGTGTACTCCGGGGTATCCAGCCCATGGAGGGCCAGCACGGTCACGCCGCCGGCGACGGCGCCGCACAGCGCGCCGGTCTTCATCCCGCCGCCGAAATTCGCCGCAAAGCGCATCACCAGGTCAGCGGGGAGGCCCATGTCCTCCGCGAAGGGCAATATCACGGACTGGCCGCAGTTGTAGTGGGGGGTGACGATGGCGCGAAGCTCCTTCGCGCGGGCGATGTATTTGCTCATAACGTCCTCTTTCTTCGTATTCTGCGACCTGCACGCGGAACCAACCCAAAGGAAACCGCGCAGCTCGATCGCGAAAGGGGTGTCCTGAGGGACGATATCCCTCTGGCGGGGGTGTAGGGGGCAGCGCCCCTTACGCGCCAAACTGTGCGTTGTACAGCGTGGAATAGAATCCGCCCTGCTGCATGAGCGTGTCGTGGTCGCCCTGCTCGACGATATGGCCGTCGCGCATGACGAGGATCACGTCCGCCTCGCGGATGGTGGACAGGCGGTGCGCCACGATGAAGGAGGTGCGGCCCTCGCCCGGCTTGCCGCCCTGCATCATCTTCGCAAAGGCGGACTGGATGCGCAGCTCGGTGCGGGTATCGATGGAGGAGGTAGCCTCGTCCAGGATGAGCATGGCGGGCTCCAGCAGCATCACGCGGGCGATGCACAGCAGCTGCTTCTGCCCGGCAGAAAGGTTGCCGCCGTTCTCGGTGATGACGGTATCGTAGCCATCGGGCAAGCGGCGGATGAAGGAGTGGGCATGGGCAGCCTTGGCGGCGGCGATGATCTCCTCCAGGGTGGCGTCGGGGCGGCCGTAGGCGATGTTCTCCCGGATGGTGCCGGCCTTGAGCCAGGTATCCTGCAGCACCATGCCGATGTTGCTGCGCAGCGCATGCCGCCTGATCCGGCGGATATCCGTGCCGTCCACCCGGATGGAACCGCTGTCCACATCGTAGAAGCGCATCAGCAGGTTGATGAGGGTGGTCTTGCCGCAGCCGGTGGGGCCGACGATGGCGATGCGCTGGCCGGGCTTGACGGTGAGGGAGAAGCCCTCGATCAGGGGGCGGTCAGGGACGTAGCGGAAGCTCACGTCTTCGAGGGTGACATGGCCCTGCGCCTCCAGATCAGCGGCGTCCTCCGCATCGGGCAGGCGATCAGGTTCATCCAGCAGGGCGAAGATGCGGCTCACGCAGGCCAGGGCGTTTTGCAGCTCGGTCACCACGCCGGAGATCTCGTTGAAGGGCTTGGCGTACTGGCTGGCGTAGGAGAGGAACACGCTCATGCCGCCGATGGTCATGGCGGGGTCCTCAATGGCGAAAAGCGCGCACACCAGGCCCACCGCCGCGTAGATGATGTTGTTGACCAGGCGGGTGGAGGGATTCACCAGGGAGGAGAAGAAGGTCGCCTTCAGGCTGACCTTGCCCAGCCGCTCGTTCACCTCGTCAAAGGCGGCGAGGCTCTCGTCCTCATGGCCGAAGGACTGCACGACCTTCTGGCCCTCGATCAGCTCGTTGATCATCGCGGTCTGCTCGCCGCGCACCCTGGCCTGCTCGGTGAAGTAGCGGTGGGTGCGCCGGGCGATGAAGGCCGCCACAAAGAGGCTGAGGGGCGTGAGCACCACCACCAGCAGGGCGATGGACACATTCAGCGCCAGCATGACGCCCAGGGTGCCGCAGATGGTCACCACGCCGGTAAAGAGCTGGGTGAAGCCCATGAGCAGGCCGTCGGAGAAGGCGTCCACATCGGCGATGACGCGGCTGACCACGTCGCCGGCGGGGTGGGCGTCCAGGTAGGAAAGGGGCAGGCGCTGGAGCTTGCGGCTGGTCTCGTTGCGGATATCCCGGCTGACGCAGTAGGCGATGCGGTTGTTGCTGGTGGCCAGCAGCTGCTGGGCGATGGCCGCCAGGATCGCGCACAGGGCGATCAGCAGCGCCCAGGTCGTCACGCCGGCCATATCCACCGCGCCCACGCCGATCATGCAATCGATGGCGTTGCCGGAGAAGATGGGGATCAGCAGCGCTGCCGCCGCGCTGACGGAGGCGCACAGCAGGCTCATCAGCACATGGGCGCGGTAGGGCTTCACATAGGGCAGCACCCGCCGCAGGGTACGGAGGTCGAGGCCCTTTTTCTGCTTGCTCATGCCTGCACCTCCTGCTTCTTCTCGCTGCGGAACTGGGATTCGTGGATCTCGCGGTAGACCTCGCAGCTCTCCAGCAGCTCGTCATGGGTGCCGCAGCCCACCAGCTCGCCGTCATCCAGCACGAGGATCTGATCCGCATGGCGGATGGAGGAGGTGCGCTGGCTGACGATGAAGGTGGTGGTGGTATCGGGCAGCTGGCGCAGGGCACGGCGGAGGGCCGCGTCGGTGGCGTAGTCCAGGGCGGAGGCGCTGTCATCCAGGATGAGGATATCCGGCCTGGAAACCAGCGCGCGGGCGATGGTCAACCGCTGCTTCTGTCCGCCGGAGAGGTTGCGGCCGCCCTGCTCCACGGGTTCATCCAGCTGACCGGGCTTTTCGCGGACGAAATCCGCCGCCTGGGCCGTTTCCAGGGCCGCCCACAGCTCGTCGTCGGTAGCCTGCGTGTCACCCCACAATAAGTTGCTGCGGATGGTGCCCTTGAACAGCTGGGCGCGCTGCATGACGGTGGCCACCCGGTCCCGGAGCGCGTCGTGGGGCCAGTCGGCGATGGGGCGGCCCATCAGGCGCACCTCGCCGCGGGTGGCGTCGTAGAAGCGGGGGATCAGGCTCACCAGCGTGGACTTGCCCGAGCCGGTACCGCCGATCACGCCAATGGTTTGCCCCTTCATGGCGCGGAAGGAAATGTCGGTGATGCTCTCGTCGCCCGCGCCCTTGTAGGTCAGGGAAACGTGGTCGAAGCACACGGCCTCATCGGCCAGCCCCGCAGACGAACTGCGTCGCTGGCTTCGCTCGGCGATTGACAAGCAATCGCTGTCGCTCGTCGGGCGCTGCCCGACCTCCAGGGGATACGTCATGGAGGTTTCCGTGTCCAGCACGGCGCCCACGCGGCCAAGGCTGGCCACGGCGCGGGTCAGCAGCACGATCAGGTTGGCCAGCTTGACCAGCTCCACCAGGATCTGGCTCATGTAGTTGACCAGGGCCACCACGTCGCCGGAGAGCAACGTGGCATTGTTCACCTTGTCCGCGCCGACGTAGAGGATGGCGATCAGCGCCAGGTTGACGATGACATAGGTCATGGGGTTCATCAGCGCCGCGATGCGCCCCACCCTGAGCTGGGCTTCGTTCAGCTCGCCGTTGGCCTTTGCAAAGCGCTCCGCCTCATCCTCCTCGCGGCCAAAGGCGCGCACCACGCGCACGCCGGTCAGGTTCTCGCGGGTGGCGGTGGTCACCGCGTCCAGCTTCTGCTGCACCCGCTTGTACATGGGGGAGGTCAGCTTCATCACGCCAAAGACGATCACCGCCAGCACGGGGATGGCGATGACGAAGATGCTCGCCGCGCCCCAGTCGATGGTGAAGGCCATGACCATCGCGCCGATGACGATGAAGGGGCTGCGCAGGAAGAGGCGCAGGAACATGTTCACGCCATTCTGCACCTGGTTGACGTCGGCGGTCATGCGGGTGATGAGGGTCGATACGCCGATGGTGTCCAGCTCGGTGAAGGAGAGCTGCTGGATATGGGCCATCAGCTGATGGCGCAATCCGGTGGACGTGCCGATGGCCGCCCGGGCGGCGAAGTACTGCGCCGTGAAGGAGCAGCCCAGGCCCACCAGCGCCATCAAAATCAGCAGACCGCACTGGCCCAGGATGTATCCGCCGTCCCGCGCGGGGATGCCGGTGTTGATGATATTGGCCACCACCAGCGGCACCAGCAGGTCAAACATGGCCTCCAGCATTTTGAACAGGGGCGCGATGATGCTCTCGCGGCAATATTTCTTCATGTATGGGAAAAGGTGCTTCATGCCGTTTCCTCCTGAATGTGATCCCCCTGATTATACCGCAAGCAGCCGTTTTCCTCAACAGATATTTTGCCTTTCCGGGAAGATTTTCCGGCGCTGATGCGTTATTATGGCAGATCCTTTTCAAACAAGGAGGAAAAGCATGAAAAAACGCCTGCTCCTGCTGATGATGACCCTGGCGCTGCTCTTTGCCGCAGCCTGGGTGATAGAGCTGGCGGCCCCGGCGCCCTTCCAGCCGGAGATGCTCGAGGGCTGCACCTTTGCCGAAATGCACCACAAGGCCACCGGGCAGACGGTGCATCTGAACAGCGAATACGACCTGCGCTGCATGACAGACCTGCTGGTGAGCGCCGAGGAAATGTCCGGCAGGGCGGACTGCCCCTTTGATGCGGAGCTTTCCCTCCACCTGGCGGACGGCAAGACCATTCATCTGCAGATCGCCACCGACGACTGCAGCGTGTACCGCATCGGCAGGCGGGATTACCGCTATGGCCGCAACCTGGTGTCCGACCCGGCCTCCAGCCCGGACAGCTCGGTGCTGTTCAACATTTTCAACATGGACGCCCGGGGCAATTTCGCCGAGGATTATCACGCGGCCAACGCCTGGACCTTCGGGGATGCGCCCATGTACCGCAACCCCGGCGACGCGGAGCCCATGGCGATCCTGCCGGCAACGACAAAGGTGCTGTGGCTCTCCACCACGCAGGATTACGCCTATGGCTGCGTGGAAGCGATGCTCAACGGGCAGCTGACGCTGGGCTTTGTGCCCTGGCTGAACCTGCAGGCCAGCACCACCGGCACGGAGCGGGACTGGGCGCTGACCTACCTGCAGCGGGACATGGGCTGGACGCAGGCCGACCTGGATGCATGCCGGATGTCCGCGCCCATGCTGGCCCTGCGCAACCAGTTCTGCTGCGTGTCGGTCATTTCGCAATCGCACCCCTCCTGGCGGTACGAGGTGTGGCTGGATTACCTCAACGGCGGCGGATTGCACGACATCCAGACGCCCTTCACCGGCAGCCTCTCCCCCAATGAATATGACGTCCGCTGGGCCCTGCGCCGCGCCGGACTTCAAACGGCGGAGGAGGTGCGGCAGTTCTTCGCGGCGCAATACGGCCCTGAGGAGAGCTGGTCCGCCGCCCTGGCGGAGTGGGCGGCATACGAGTGCCAGCGGCTTGCACAGCCCGGCACGGTTTGATATCATGAAAGCACAAAGGAGCGATCAACATGATGAAGCGAATCTTCTCCCTCCTGCTGGCGATGCTGCTGTGCGGCACGGCCTCGGCGACGATCCTCCCGCCCGCCGGCGTGGAGGAGGGCTACAAGGCCTGGACGGGCATCGATGCCACCCCGGCGGTGGTGCTGTGCGAGAGCCTCACCGTCTACGATCAGCGCGGCGACCAGGGCGGCAGGAAGGTCAGCACCATCCTTTATACCGGCACGGACAGGCCCGTCCTGGATAGCTGGGACGGCTGGGCGCAGATCCAGTATTCCGACGGCGCCGAGCCCGGCTGGGTCCGCAGCGATTACCTGCTCATGGATCCCGCCTGGTACCTGTGCGACGATGACGTGCAGGTCTACGCCTACCCGGACGCCATGGCGCCCCGCGTGGCCCTGCTGGACGAGGGCGCCCAGCTGCCCATCATCACCCAGTATGACACGGAGCGCGAGGGCTGGGTGTGCGTGAGCCTGCGCGGCGCGGCGGGGTGGATCCGCAAGACCCCCAGGGACACGGTGGATGAGACCTCCTTCCGCCCGGAAATGCTGGCGGATATCACCGGCGCGGTGCTGCAGATGGGCGATGACGCCGTGGGCACGACGGACAAAGCTGCGCTGACGGAGCTCTCCCGGCTGCTGACCAACGTGGAGGATCGCGGCGGCCCGGTCTCCGGCTGCCCATTCATGGCCACGCTGACGCTGCTCCTGGCGGACGGGCAGAAGGTCGAGCTGCTCCTGGCGACGGATTCCTGCTGCGTCTACCGGGTGGATGACCGGGATTACACCTACGCCCGCCACCTGTTCGACCCCTACGAGGGCAGCCCGGAGAACTCGGTGCTGTTCTCCCTCTTCGGCATGAGCGCGGAGGACACCTGGGCGAGGTGAGGTGGCAAAACGCTGCTGCACCTTCGGCTGCCTTCCAAAGAAAAGAGACGCTGACATAATGCCAGCGTCTCTTTGTGTGCAGTTATTCGTTCTGGCCGATCTTCGTTTCCAGCCGCCCCAGCTTTTTCCTGGCGATGAAGAAGTAGCACAGCATGTGCACCGAGAAGGTCAGCGCCCAGGAGATGGGGTAGGACGCATAGAGCACGTCCAGCGTGGGGTTCATGGCAAAGACCGTCAGGATCCACACCACGCGGAAGAGGCACGCGCCCGTCAGGCTCACGATCATCGGCATCACCGAGTAGCCCACGCCGCGCAGGCTGCCCACCGCCACATCCATCAATCCGCACAGGAAATACAGCGGCAGCATCCAGGTGAGGCGCTTCATGCCGTATTCCAGCACGGTGACGCCGGTGGCCGGGTCGATGGCGGCCGGGTCATCCAGGTACAGGGAGAGCAGCGGCTGCCCGAAGAGCAGCATCAGGTTGCCCAGCGTCAATCCGATCACCAGCACCGTCAGCAGGCATACGCCCACGCTCCGGCGCACGCGGCGGATCTTCCCCGCGCCCAGGTTCTGGCTGGCGAAGGTCAGCGCCGCCTGGTGGATGGCGTTCATCGCCGTGTAAACGAAGCCCTCCAGGTTGCCGCCGGCGGAGTTCGCCGCCACGACCACCTCGCCAAAGCTGTTCACGGAGGACTGGATCAGCACATTGGAGATGGAGAACAAGCTGCCCTGCAATCCTGCGGGCAGGCCCACCCGGGCGATGTCGATCAGCTGGCGCTTGTGGATGCGCAGCTCCTTCACGTCCAGGTGCACCACGCCGTGGGAGCGCATCAGGCAGATGACCACCAGCACCGCGCTCACCGCCTGGGAGGCGACGGTGGCAATGGCCACGCCCGCCACGTTCATGTGGAAGAGGATGACCAGGATCAGGTTCAACACCACATTCACCACGCCGGCGATGGTCAGGTAGATCAGCGGGCGGCGGGTGTCGCCCACGGCGCGCAAGATGGATGCGCCGAAGTTGTACACCATGTTGAAGGGCATGCCCAGGAAGTAGATCTTCATGTAGGTGGTGGCCAGGTCGAGGACGGGGTTGTCCATCATTTTCAGCAGCGGCCGGCAGAAGATGAAGCCGATCAGGCCCACGGCCACGCCCGCGATGAGGGCCAGGGTCATCGCCGTGTGGACGGCCTTGTGCACCTGTGCCGGATCGCCCGCGCCGAAGGACTTCGCCACCGCCACGCTGCCGCCCACGCTCAATCCGATGAACACATTCACCATCAGGTTGATCAGGCTGCCCGTGGAGCCCACCGCAGCCAGACATTCCTTGCCGGCCCACTGGCCCACGACCACCATATCCGCCGCATTGAAGAGCAGCTGCAGCACGCCGGATGCGATCAGCGGCAGGGAGAACAGCAGGACTTTCGGCAGCAGCGGGCCCTGGGTCATGTCCATTTCGTATTTGTTGGAACGTGCCATAACGATCTCCTTTGGATTACAGGCAGGCAGATTCCTGCGGGCCGAGATAGCTCTGGGGCATGACGTGGCCCGCGGGGTAAACGAGGATGCGCTCCAGGCTGAGGTTGGGGTCCACCGCGCCGATGACGACCTCATTGAGGCCCTTTTCGCAGCGGATGGCCGCCTTCACCTTGCGGATGTGATCGACCATGGCGCGGCACCAGCGCATGTCGCTGTTCTCGCCCGCGCGGTAGTCGTCGGGGACGCAGGTGATCACCTCGCCGTTGACGGTGCAGCGCATGGCGGTCCGGGGCTGCACGGGGCTGGTGGGGGTGAGCCACAATTCGCAGGTGTAGTCGCCCTCGCTTTCGGCGAAGAAGCGATAGGTGAGGGAGGGGGCGTCGCCGTCGGGGGCGAAGGCGGCGGTGGTGGGGCATACCTTCACCGCGCAGCCGCTGCGGCCCAGGCCGGGCAGCACCCGGAAGGCCGCGCCATCCACGTCATGCTGCATGCAGAAGTGGTGCGCCTCCATGGTGACGACCTGCTTCACGGGCATGTAGGCGGGCTTTTCGTTGGCGGGGTGCGCCTTGGCGGAGACGTCCACCGCCACCTGGCCGTCGTTGCCCCTGATGAGCAGGCGGCACTTCTGCACATCGCCGGTCAGCTTCTCCCGGTCACAGGTGAGGGTAACGACGTCCAGACCGCCGGTTTTTCCCTCGCGGGGGGAGACGCTCAGCCAGTCTGCCTCGCCCTGGATGCACCAGGTCAGCTCGCCCTCGCCGGCATTGGCGATCTCGAGCTTCACTTCCGTCACGCCCGCGTCGCAGAAGTCATCCGCCGGGATGACCATCGGCCCGAAGTAGGCCCTGCCGCAGATGCGCTCGTCATCCGCCCGGGAGACGCTCAGCCGGGGCTCCTTCCAGGGGTACACATAGGTGCGCAGGGGCATCCTGCAGCCATCCTCGTTCCAGGAAGTGAAGCCGATGTGGGCCTCGCGCTCCATGCCCGACCACTTGCCGTCCCGGAAGGCGGCATACTCGGCGCAAAGGTCGGCGTCGGTGGTCATGCCCTCCGCCACGCGCTGTGCATACTCATTGGCGATGGGCCGCGCCTGCCGGGCGTAGTGGGCGTTACGGGCTGCATCCAGGTGCATGTGCAGCAGGTTGACGCTGGCCTTGAGCGGCAGATGCACCATGGAGTAATAGGCGTCCTTGGCGGGCTGGGAGAAATGCTCGCAGAGCGCGTCGCTGGCGTCCCGGAGGGTCTCGCCCAGCTCGTACATGCGCTCGGCTTCATGCTCGTGGCAGGGGTGATACACGGAGGCGTCCAGCGCCTCGGGACGGCGCTTGCCGTTCATGTCGTACAGGTCGGTGAGCAGCTGCTCCACGGCGGTCTTCTCCGCCGCATCCAGCCCGGGGAAGGTCTCCGCGACGAAATGCGTCACCCACCTGCGCCAGTTTTCGGCGTCGTGGCTGCCCCATTTGTCATAATCGTAGGCCAGGTCCAGGAACTGGTGCAGGCTGACCTCATTGCCCTTCAGGTCGCCGGTGTTGAGGATCCACACGTCCCGGATGCCGTAATCGTATGCCAGGCACATCTGCTCCCACAGCTTGGCAAAGGGCGTGGAGGGCATCCACTCGTAGCTGACGGGGCCGCCGTGGTAATCCACATGATAGTACATGCCCCAGCCGCAGCCGCGGGCCTTGAGGGCGGCGGTCATCTCCGGCGTGGGCAGGCTGCGCATGAAGCCGTGGTTATCCTCGCAGAGCATGCAGACGGTGTTGGTGAGGCCCTCCCAGTCCTTCAGGCCGGGGACGCTCTCGTTGCCGTAGAAGAAGGGCTCGACCTCCTTGTACAGCGCCAGCAGCCGGGGCTGATCCTTGCTCTTGGGGCCCGCATGCGCCTGGATGAGCGCCTCCTGGGTGGTGATGACGTCCTTGAGGTACTCGATGTTGGCGCGCAGGCCGCTGTCCTCGCCCAGCATGGCGGAGTCCGCCTCGCCGCGCATGCCGATGGTGATCAGATGCTCGTACCGGCCGGAGCGCTTCAGGCCATCCGCCCAGAAGCGGGTGATGCCCTCCCGGTTGCGGATGAAGTTCCAGTCCGTGCCGTATTCGCCGCCCGCCTTGATGGAACGCTGGAACTCCTCGCCCGCGCGCAGGCAGGGCTCGTGGTGGCTGTTGCCCACCACGATGCCGTATTCATCCGCCAGCTGCTCGTTGAGGGCGCCGGGGCCCTCCTCCGCAAAGACGCTGGCCCACATCGCCGGCCACATGTAGTTGGCCTTCAAACGCAGCAGCAGCTCAAAGACGTGGTCGTACATCTTCGCATTCACGCCGCCGAAATGCTCCATGCACCAGGAGCCGAAGCAGGGCCACTCATCGTTGATGAACAGACCGCGGTAGCGGACGCTGGGCTCGCGGGAAACCGTGCAGATATCGACGTCAATATGGATATTTTCGACTTTTTGAGATTCCGCGTCGCCCCAATAAACCAGCGGGGACACGCCGATATACCGACTCAGCTCAAACATGCCGAACTCGGTGCCGCGCTTGTCGCTGCCCAGGATGACAAGGCTGCCCTCCACCATGGCGATGGCGAAGCACTCCCACTTGCCGCGGATCTCCTCCGCCTGGGGGAGCTTGCCCTGGGCGATGAGCTTGTCCGCGATGGGAGAGCAGCCCAGCGTCGCACAGAGGACATGGGGCGTATCGGGCGCTTCACGCAGCAGCGCGGGCTTCACCCCGGAGACCTTCTCCACATCCGCAATGACCTTGCCCGCCACGCGCACCACGCCGGCATGGGCCGTTTCTTCCGCCACAAAGGGCATAGCAATACCGTTTTTCGTCAGGAACATCGTCTGTTTCCTCCATTTATCATCAGTGGACCGTTGCGGTCAGGACGAGCATGGTCGCGCCGGGGGAATTGAACAGCCGCATGGGCATGAAGGGGTAATCGGGGCTGGCGCCCAGGCCGGGGCTGATGTGCTGCCACACGCCCGCCAGATACCCCATGCCGGTGATCTTCTCATCCTCGGGGAAGAAGCCCAGCTCCGGGGCCCAGATGGCGCCCACGCCGGGGATGCGCCACTGGCCCGCGCAGTATCCCCCGGAGAGGATCAGCTTGACGTTGCTCATGGAGAACACCTTGCTGGTGGCCCATGCGCGGCTCTCGGCAACGGAAACGCGGGTGAGGGGGAGGTGGCTCACGGCCACCTGGATGTGGCTTTCCTTGACGGAGGCGATCTTCTCCCGGATGCGCTGCATGCGCGCCACCTGGTATTCCGCCGTGCGCCGGAGGGCGGCCTGATCATCGGTGAGGGGCTCCACCTGGGCATTGAGGGCGTCGATCTGGTTCTGCCAGGCCTTCTCGGTGGAGACGGTATCCATGGTGTAGAGGCTCTCCGGGGTGAACCAGATGGTCGCCTTGCCGGTGGTGATGGCATAGGGCTC
>X409_Impala__coassemble_672_pt1 | contig 11410 bp, 12 predicted proteins | sample X409_Impala__metabat2_high_PE_002 | metagenome-assembled genome bin X409_Impala
GCGTGAAGTTAGAAAGCGGCATCACGATCAGTCCGCTGCCGGCGGCCATGGTTTGGGTGGTCAGCCCTTTGATGACGCCCACCACCCGCAGCCGCCTGCAGCCGGCCAGCACTCGCTGACCGATGGGATCCTCCCCCAGCCGCTGCGCCAATGCCTCGTCCACGATGCAAACCGCGCTCCCCTGCCGGAATTCCCTTTCCGTAAACATGCGCCCCGCCAGCAGCTTCGGGCCATACACGGCCTCAAACTGCGCATCGAAACCGGCTGCCTGGGCAAGCAGCGCCTCGCCGTTCACCATCGTCTGAACAGCGCCGTAAGCACTGGCGCATGCCGGCGCGCCCGAAGCGTCATGCAGACGGTCCGCGTCGCCTGCCAGCAGACCATGACGGCCATCCGCGGGGCGGATCCACACCTTGTTCACGCCCAGCTTGGCGATCTCGCTTTCCACGCGGATCTCCCCTGCATCCCCCAGGTTCAGCACCGTCAGCACAGCGCCTACGCCAACTGCCAGTCCAAGGATGGTCAGCAGCGTTCTCAGCAAGCTGCCCCGCAAGGCGGAAACAGCCAGGCTGACAGCATCCGTCAGCTTCATTCCGCCGCCTCCCGCACCCTTTGTCCTTCATGGAATTCGCCGACGGCGACCACCATTCCTTCCGGCAGCTGCACCCATGCATGCAATTCGTCCATCATCACAATTCCCGCCGGGATTTCTGTGCATCTTCCCTCATCGCTGACCCACCATACATTCCCCTGCGGCGTGATCGCCTCCACCGGCAGTACCATGACGTCATCGCTGCCGGCCAGGCGTACATCCACATCCACCTGCGCCCCTTCCGGGCGATCAATATGCTTTTCGGGCGCAAGCGTGACCTCGGTGATGACCATGCCGGTCGTCGCATCCGCCGTTTCATCGCCAATGGCTACGATCTGCGCGCTGCAAAGCGGCTGCCCCGCTTGCAGGATCTCCGCCCACATGCCGCATGCCAGCTGCGCGGCGTCCGTCTGCGCCGCCACGCACAGGATCTCCTGCCGATGGGAAGTCGTCCTGGCCAGCGGCGTGCCTGCAGCAACCACGTTTCCCTCTGCCACCAGCAGCTGCCGGACGTTGCAATCCCGCCCGGCGCGTACTGCCCACGCTGCGTCCGGCTGCGGCATTTCCTCCCCGATGGCGGAGCCCGCCGCCCAGGCAGACAGCACCGCTTCGCCTGCGGAAGAAACGATCCTGACAATTGCGTCCCCGGCTGCAGCGCGCTCGCCCTGGCGGACGCACACCTGGGTCACGCTGCCGCTCACCGGCGCGAGGATGTATTCCTCCTGCGCATAACGAACGACGCCGCTGAGCGCAGCCACCTGATGCACATCGCCCCGCTGTACCCGGACGAAACGCACCTCCAGCGCCTTCTCCCGCCCTCCGGCAAAGGCGAACGCTGCATACCCCAGCGTGCAAAGCATCATCATCAGCGCACTGATCGCCCTGCGCATCTTCATCCCTCCCGCATGCTATTCTCCATCAAGGATAACCAACGGCGGGGTTTCCATGCATCACAAAGGCCGCAGCACCTTTTGGCGCCGCAGCCTTTGCTTGTATGGAGGATAGGGAGGTATCCGGCATGCACGCCGGATGAAAGACGATGCAGCCGGCTCGGTGGTGGCGATCCTCCCCGGCTGCATCATCAGCATACCGCCGCTGTATGAAATCTGCATGAAATGGATATGAAGTTTCAATGGAAAAAGCTGCCGGTATGTGCCGGCAGCCGTATGCATCATCGCTTGTTGATCAGGTCCTGGCGCTCGGCGCGGATGCTGGAAACCAGGCTGACCAGGTATTCATCCACCTCACCCAGCATATTGGACAGCGCGCCCACATAATGCTGACGCATCGCGGCGATCTCCTTCTCCGCGTCCTCCCGCAGCTCATTGGCCTGCATGACGGCCATGCGGTACACATTTTCATCGGAGACAGCAGCACGGGCAGCATTTTCCGCCTCCGCCTTGATCATCTGCGCCTCCTGCTGGGCGCGGGCAAGCAGCGCGTTGGTCTCCTGCTGTGCCTGCGCATAGAGCGCATTGGCTGCATTCTGCCCCTTCTGGCGGATCACTGCCGCATCACTTTCCGCCTGCGCCTTGAGGGAATTGGCGGTGTTCATGGCGTTGGCGTTGGCACGGGCAGCTTCCTCAGCAGCCTTCTTGCTGTCAGCACGGGTCTGGTCAGCCTCGCGGGCAGCCTCATCAATGGTCTTCTGAGCCTCCTCACGGGCCTTGGCGGTCTGTTCGGCTGCCTCGCGCTTGGCAGTCTCCCGGATGTTCTGCTCGTCCTTCACGATGGCGGCGGCCTGCTTGACGGAATCCGGCAGCAGGCGCGCGATCAGGTCGATGTGATCAGACAGCACCTTCTTGTCCACCATGCAGCGGCCGGTGCCCCAGATCATCTGCGCATTGGCAACGATCTCCTGCAGCTCCTTGAGCGTCGTCATCAGCTGGCGCATATCAGCATCCTTGCGCAGCACAAAGGGATCGCGGGGGGTATTGTTCATATTGCCTTCCATATCTGCCACTCCTTCAGGATTATTTGTCGAAATGATGCTTCACGTCGGCCAGGATGCACGATGGTACAAAGGCGGAGAAATCCGCGCCGAAGAACGCTGCCTCCCGCACGGCGGAGGAGGACACGCATGCCAGCTCCGGCCGGGTAGGAAGGAAAACCGTCTCCAGCTCCGGCATCAGGCAGCGGTTGAGCTGTGCCAGGTTGCTTTCGCTTTCCAGATCAGAGGCGCCGCGCACGCCGCGGACAACGAAATCCGCCCCCATCTTACGCACATAATCCACCAGCAGCCCATCCCAGGCGTCCACTTCAACGCCGGAGATATCCGCCGTGGCCCGGGCAAGAAAATCAAGGCGCTCCGCCACCGTGAAGCAGCCCTGCTTTGCGGGGTTGTACATGATCGTCACCAGCAGCCGGTCACACAGCTTTGCGGCGCGGCGGATAACGTCCAGATGTCCCATCGTCACCGGATCGAAGCTGCCGGCAAAAACACAGGTGCGGGCCATGCTTACGCCTCCTCTTCATCGCGCAGGCGGAAGAAGCTCACGCCTGCGATGCCGTATTTGCGGCTGTCGTACAGATCAAAGCCATCGGGCGTTGCAGGAAATGTCCTTGCCTCGTGCTCCAGCAGGATGACGGCATCCTCCGCCAGCAGCGGCCGGAGCGCGGACAGCACGCCCGTCATGTCATGCATCGCATAGGGGGGATCCAGAAACACCGCCTGGAAGGTCTCCCCCGCCGCAGTCAGCTGGCGGACAGCTGTCTGCCAGTCGCAGTTCAGGATGCGGCACCGGCTCTCCATGCGGAGCTTCTCCGCATTCCGGCGCTCCACCGCATGCGCGGCACGGTCAATATCCACCAGCACGGCAAACTCAGCGCCGCGGCTGATGGCCTCAAAGGCCATGGCGCCGGAGCCGGAAAACAGATCCAGCACCCGCGCGCCCCGCACCTTCATTTGAAGGATGTTGAACACATTTTCCCGCACCCGGTCCAGCGTGGGACGGGTGTCGCGTCCCGCAGGCGCGTCGAAGGTGCGTCCGCGGGCATTGCCAGCGATGATTCGCATATACGCTTCTCCTTACCGGATCAGTTGAGCTGCTGCGGACCGCGGCTCTGCATGCGGGCGCGGCGCTCCTTGGCCTGCTTGCGCTGGATGCGCTTTTTGCCCTGGGCAATGCTGGTATGCACGCTGGTGCGCACGCTCACGCCATTCATGTACGCCAGACCGTATGCCAGCGCCGGCAGCAGATTCAGCACCGGGCTGATGCGCTCCAGCACCAGCATGGCGTCCTTGTCCGCCGCGCCGACCATGTTGACGAAGGGCATCGTGGCCATGCGGATGATCAGCCGCAGCACAGCTTCCAGCGACATGCTGCCATTCTCATGATAGAAGGCCAGCGCATTGCCGATCTCCTGGCGGCTCTCAATGCCGCTCAGCCAGGAGGGCAGCGCACCCAGGTTGGTCATCTGCCGCTTGGCGATCAGCGCCAGCACAACGGAGCAGACCAGCAGCGGGATGGAACCGATCAGCGCGCTGACCAGCCCCTTGAGGGGATGATAGCACATGCTGCGCTCCCACGCTGCCACGGGCCGCCCCTTCTCCTCGCGGCCATACATGATCTCGCCCTGATTGACCGCATCAGCGCCTGCGTTGATGCCGTACTGGTAGAAGAACAGGCAAACGCCCAGCACGATGCTCACGTTGATCAGGATGTTCAGCCATGCTGCTTCAAAGTTCATCATCACACAGAGGATCAGGTAGGCGATGCACATCACCACCGTACCCAGGAAGAACTTCAATGCGCTGCCAAGCGTTGTGCGGTCAACGATATCGCCCGTCAGGTAGGGCTTGGTCACCTTTTCGATCTTCGGGTGCTTCTTTGCGTTCATAAGCAGGTCCTTTCATTGGTCGTTCTTGAATTCATGGATGCCGCAGCAATCCGCGCATGCGCTGAGCGGGACGTCCCACGCTTCCCGCGGGACATGCGCCGTCCATTGCCACTGGAGCGCACAGCCCATCGTCGGGATGCCGCAGCCCTGCAGCAGACAGTCATAATATCCGCCGCCTTTGCCCAGGCGGAACCCCTGCGCGTCGATCCCCTCCAGCGGGATCAGCAGCAGCTCAACCTCGTCCACAGGCACGACGGGCGCGTCATCACGCGGCTCCAGGATGCCGAATGTACCCGTTGTCAGCTCCTCCAGGGAGGATACGCGGCGCAGCGACATGTGCGGCGCATCCCCGCACAGGGGCAGCGCCAGGGTCTTCCCACGCTGCAGCGCATCCAGCAGTATGGGGGTGATATCCGCTTCCCGGGGCATGGGCATATAGCCGCCGATCACCCGGGCGGACCGGTAGATCCCGCTTTCCAGGATATGCCGGCACAGCATTGCGCTTTGGCGATCCCGCTCTGTTGCGCCCTGATGCAGCGCGCGCAGACGCCGGCGCAGTTCCTTCTTATTCATCCCCGTCATTGATCCACCTGCGGTGCACCCGCTCGGTTGCCGCAAGCAGCACCTCATAGCTGATGGTACCGCTCCAGGCGCCCAGGTCGTCCGCCGTGATGACAGCCTCGCCATCCCTGCCGATGAGGACGGCCTCGTCACCCGGCTCAACATCCGCCAGCGCGGACACATCCACCATCATCTGATCCATGCAGATGCGGCCCACCACCGGGCAGCGCACCCCGTGGATGATCACCTGCGCCTTCCCGGAGCCGCAGCGATGATATCCATCGCCATAACCGCAGGCAACCGTTGCGAGGGTCATGGGCTTGTCCGCGGTGAAGGTGCAGCCGTAGCTGACCTTCTCGCCCACATGGAGCGCCTTGACGTAGGTGACCGCCGTGCGCCAGTCCATGACCGGCTGCAGCGGCATATCCGTCCTGACCGGCGGATAGCCGTACATGCTGATGCCGGCGCGCACCATGTCCATCGCAGCCTCAGGATAACGGTGGATGGCGGCAGAGTTGGCGCAATGGCGGATGATCCCTTCCGGCAGCAGCGCCGACAGCGCCCTGAAGCGCTCCAGCTGGCGCCGGGTGTAAGCATCGTCAGCGCCGTCAGCATCCGCAAAATGGGTAAACACCCCTGTGAGTTCCACCTGCGGGCATGCCTCCACCGCTGCCAGCATCGCCTTCGCTTCTTCCTCCGTACGCACGCCGATGCGGCCCATACCTGTGTCCAGCTTGATATGCACATAACCGGTGCGGCCATGCTTCAGGGCCCAGCGCTGCACAGCATGCACCATCCTCGGGTCGGTGACAGCCAGGGTCAGGCCGTAGGCCACGCCATCGCCGATCTCCTGCCCCGAGGCAGCGCCCAGCACCAGCACCGGCGCATTGATCCCCGCGTTGCGCAGGACGACGCCTTCATCCGTGCGGGCAACTGCAAGCCAGTCCGCACCCGCATGCAGCGCATCCCTGGCCACATGCACGATGCCGTGGCCGTAAGCATCCGCCTTGACCACCGCCATCAGCAGCGTCCGCGCCGGGATGGCAGAACGGATCAGGCGCACATTCTCCCGCAGGGCTGCCAGGTCGATGGTTCGTACAGGATACTGCGTGATCACGCAGCTCACCTTCTTTTTGCAACATTAACAGCAGCTGACATTGCCAGCCGTACTGTTGATTATAGCATATCCCGCCCGGAATGAAAAGGCCCTGCGGCACAATTCGTGAATTTTGCCGCCAGCATCATCACACAGCAGCCACCGCCCAGGATCGGATACACGCGCGACACAACGCCGGCAAATCCCATTAGGGATACCGCAGCGATCCCGCACAGCGGGAACCAGCCTCCGCGCAGGGCACGGATGCATGCCGTCAGCGTGGACAGGATCGCCAGATACAGGCTCAGCGCACACAGCCAGTAGCCCGCCTTGCCAAAGCCGGACAGCATCTGCAGAAAGGGCAGCTGCTCACCAAGGAGCGCCGTGTGCCGCTGCAGCACCGCATTTCCCAGCGCAAGCAGCAGCAGGATGATCCCTCCTGCCTGCCGGATGCTGCGCTGCCGGTTCTTTTCTCCCGCCCTGGACTGCATCAGCAGGGGGATCTGCAGCGCTGCATTGAAGCCGCCGTAGGTCATCCCCCGCAGCATTGCGGCTGTCCCTGTGCCGTCGGATACATTCGCTGCCCTCGCCGGCGGCAGGAACAGCCCCACGCCGATCATCACGGCCAGCACCGCCAGCATGCCCCTGCTGAGCCACATGAGCCCGGCGCTCGTATGCCTTGCCAGCAACCAGGCGATCGCCGATGTGCCGATCATCCCGATGATCCGCGCGTGATGCACCGGAAGCGCCAGCGCCGCAACCTCCCCTGCGCCGGACAACATCGCGCCGCCGGTCGCCACCAGCATCGCCGACAGCAGTATTTGCCACGTTTTCCCCAGCCACGAGCCATGCCACCGCCGCGGCAAGCGCGTATCCGCCAGCCATATCAGGCTGATGATCGCCGTCAGGATGCCCAGCCAGCTCCACCTGCCGCAGGACGCAAAGAATGATGCGATCTCCCTGCCGGAGGCAAGCCCTGCCCCGACCACGACCCCCACCAGCTCCCAGGTCAGCATGCGCACTCCCCCCCTGGAAGGATATGCGCAGGCGCACAAAAAAGAACGCACCTCTTTGCGGTGCGTTCCTGATGATCACTTGTTCCTGGCCTGCTCGTGCTGATGGATCTGCTCGTTGAGCATGTTCACGTCGCCGCAGCCCATGGTGATGGCCAGATCGCCTGGCTTGAGGTGGGCGCGGAGGTAAGCCTCCGTATCATCGAAGGAGGGCGTCCACACAGCATTGACGCCATGGGCCTTCATGCCCTCCACCAGCATGCCGCTGTTCAGGTCGCCGGGATCCTTCTCGCGGGCAGCACAGATGTCCATCACCACAGTGACGTCCGCCTGCTCGGTGCAGGTGAGATAATCATTGAACAGCGTGCGCACGCGGCTGAAGGTGTGGGGCTGCATGACCGCGTACAGGGTGCCCTTGCAGCGCTTGCGTGCCACAGACACCGCATTGCGCATCTCGGCAGGATTATGCCCGTAATCGTGGAAGATCTCCGCGCCGTCGATGACGTCCGTCAATTCAAAACGGCGGTGCGCGCCGATGAAGCACCCAAGGCTCTCGGCAGCCTTTTCCATATCGGCCCCAAGGACGTAGGCGCACGTCAGCGCAGCCAGGCCGTTTTCCACGTTGAAATCGCCGGGAACGGCCATCTTCACATGGGCAAGCTTCTTCCCCTCGCCGATCAGGTCGTAGGAGGCATAGCCTCGATCATCCTCCGCGAGATTCTCCGGATGGAAATCACAATCCGCCGTCAAGCCGAAGGTCAGCGTGCGGCAGGAAAGCGTCTTCATCTGCCGCACCACGCGCTCGTCATTGCCCTTGCCGATGCATACGCCGTCCTCCGGCAGCAGGTGCATGAACTGCCCGAAGGTCGCCTCGATCTCGTCGATGTCCTTGTAGCAGTCCAGATGATCCGCGTCGATGTTGAGCACCACGGCAATGGTGGGCTTCATCTCCAGGAAGGAGCGGCGGAATTCGCAGGCCTCCGCCAGGAAGGCGTCGCCCGTGCCGATGCGGGTGGAGCCGCCGATGGCATCCAGCTTGCCGCCGATATGTACGGAGGGATCCAGGCCGCACTCCACCAGCATCTGGGAAAGCATGGAGGTGGTGCTGGTCTTGCCGTGGGCGCCGCAGATGCCGATGGCTTGGGGGTAGCCCTCCATCAGCTGGCCCAGCAGGACGCTGCGCTCAATGGCGGGAATGCCCAGGCGCTCCGCCTCGACGCGCTCAGGATTATCGCTGGCCGCAGCGCCGGTGTAGACCACCAGGTCCGCGCCGTGCACCTGCTCCGCCGCATGACCGATGTACACCTTCGCGCCCGCCGCGCGGACGTCGCCGATGAGGTAGCCCTCGGTGCGGTCCGAGCCTGACACCTGATACCCCTTGGAGATCAGCATCTGCGCCAGACCGGACATGCTGCTGCCGCCGATGCCGATCATGTGGATGCGCTTGCCAACATAATCGCGGATATGTGCAATCTTCATTATATACACTCCTGTCGGGGACTTCGTCCCATCTTTGCCAACCTTCCATATTATACGCCAAGTCTGCCCCGTCCATCAAGCGAACATTTTTTCGTGTTCGCATTGACATCTGCGGCACATCACGCTAAAATACCCCCAGGGGGTGAAACGTATGGAGACGATCAGGGCCCGGCATCTGCTGACAGCCATCCGGGGCAGCATGGAGGATTTCTTCTACGCCGACTGGAACATGAACATCTACCGCGGATGCTCCCATGGCTGTATTTACTGCGATTCACGCTCCGCCTGCTATCATATCGACCGTTTTGATACCATCCGCCCCAAGGAGAACGCCCTTGCTCTGCTGGCCGATGAGCTGCGCGGCAAGCGCAATTCCGGCGTCATCACCATGGGCAGCATGAGCGACCCCTACAACCCGCTGGAACGTGAATTGCGCCTCACCCAGGGTGCGCTGGAGCTGATCCGGCGTCACCGTTTCGGCGCTGCGTTCACCACGAAATCCGCGCTGTGTGCCCGTGACGCAGATCTGCTGGCGGAGATCAGCCGCAGCGCACCCGTCTGCGCCCGCCTGACCGTCACCTGCGCCGACGACGCCCTCTGCCGGAAGATCGAGCCGCGCGTTTCCGTAACCTCGGAGCGTTTTGCCGCCATGCGTACCCTGGCGGAGCACGGCGTATATACCGGCACATGGCTCAATCCCCTGCTGCCCTGCATCACAGACAGCGAGGACAACATCCGCCGCATCGTGCAAATGACAGCCGACGCCGGCGGACGTTTCGTGGTGTGTTTCTTCGGCATGACGCTGCGCACCGGCAACCGGGAGTACTATTTCTCCGCGCTGGAGCAGGATTTCCCCGGTGTGCGGGAAAAGTACCTGCAGCGCTACGGCAACGCCTATGAACTCAACGTGCCGGAGGCAGACAGGCTTTACGACGCCTTCTGCGAAGAATGTGCGAAATGCGGCTTGCACTGGCAATTTGCGGACGTCAACCGGGAGATGTTCTCCCGCATGCCTGTACAGACAAGCTTTCTGTGATGAAAAGCCTGCGATCCGCCCATGTTGTGAAGGAGGATATATCCCCATGAGCATTGCCGATAAAACCATCGTGAGGGACCAATACGCCACCAGCGCGCGGCTGGAAACGCGCATCTCGATCCACGAGAAGTACAGCCGCAACAAGCAGCCTTTTGGCGAGTGGATCGTCAGCCATTACGATCTGCAGCCCGGCCAGCGCGTGCTGGAGCTGGGCTGCGGCACCGGCAGCATGTGGCAGGGCGTCACGCTCCCAGGCGACTGTCACGTCACGCTGACCGACCTGTCCGCCGGCATGCTGGAGACTGCCCGCAGAAACACCGCCCACCTGCATGCCGATTACGCCGTCTGCGACGCCATGGCGCTGCCCTATGCCAATGCCTCCTTCGATGTGGTCATCGCCAACATGATGCTCTACCATGTGCCGGATATCAGCCTCGCCCTTGGGCAGATCCGGCGCGTGCTGAAACCCGACGGCCGCTTCTTCGCTGCGACCTTCGGCGAGCACGGCGCAGTGGAGGCGGTGCTTGACATGCTGCAGCTCCCCTGCGCCTTCAATCACCGCTTCACGCTGCAGAATGGCGCTGAGCAGCTGAAAAAGCACTTCTCCGATATACGCCTCATGCGCCGGGATGACGCCCTGGACGTCACGCACCTGCCGGACCTGATCGGCTACCTTCGCTCCATGCAGGGCATGACGGTACTGGCGGATATCCCCGATGAAACGCTGCTGAACGTCTTCCGCACCCGCATGAAGGATGGCGTGCTGTCCCTGCCCAAGGAATACGGCCTTTTCATCTGCCAGGGCACGCCGGACTGATTTCAATGCTCCTGCCCATACTTGACAGGGGCATTTCCTGTGCGCTATAATCGTTGCATACGCAACATTCCCCTGCTGAAAGGCCGTGATCCCATGCCCCGCAAGCTCCATCCATTCATGCGGCAGATCTCCGTCACCTACCGGTGCGCCATGCGCTTCCGCGAGGACGCCCTGGCAGACACAGGTCTCGCCGGCTGCCAGACGCCCTATCTGACTGCGCTGTACCGTCAGCCCGGCCTCTCCCAGGAGGAGATGGCGCGCCAGCTGAATGTGAACAAATCCTCCGTCGCAAGGCAGCTGGCGCTGCTGGAGGAAAAGGGCTACATCCGCCGCGAACCCTCCGCCACGGACAGAAGGCTCCTGCTGGTATATCCCACGGAAAAGGCGCTGGACGTCAAGGATCGCCTCTATCGCTGCTATCACGACTGGAACAGCTACCTCACCCAGGATCTCACCGATGAAGAGCAGGCGCTCCTGTCCCGGCTGATGGTACACATCGCTGCCCGCGCCGAGGATTATGTCAAAGCCGGAGAGGGCTGCTTCGAGGATAAAGGCGAGCCCTGATCGCCCCGGCACAATCCAGCGAAAGTACAGCCCCATTCGCGTCTTTGCTCTTGACAAACCGCGTTCTTTCAATTATATTATGATACTGGCGTGATTTATCCATGCCAGTGTTTTTTGTGCGCCCATTGCGCTGATGACTCAGCTATGATACAAGGAGGAATCCCCATGACCAAGGCCCTCATTTCCGTCACCGGTCAGGACACCACCGGCATCATCGCCCGCGTGGCTACCAAGCTGTCCGACCTGAATATCAACATCCTCGAGATCTCCCAGACCATCCTGTCCGGCTGCTTCACCATGATGATGGTGGTTGACCTGGACGGCGCCGGCATGGAATATGCCGCCATCGACGAGGCCCTGGAGCCCATCCGCAAGGAAAAGAACCTGCACATCCACATGCAGCGCATGGATA
>X409_Impala__coassemble_680_pt1 | contig 11165 bp, 11 predicted proteins | sample X409_Impala__metabat2_high_PE_002 | metagenome-assembled genome bin X409_Impala
ACCAGCATCAATGCAAACAGGTTCTTCATAATCATTTCCTCCATTTCTTTTCGGGAAGGTACGGGATGAATTATACGCCTGTTCGCGTGAATTGTCAACGGGTTTTTATGAATATTTATGCGGAATTTCAAATTTATTTTTCTGCACCACGCCCGATTTGACCGTATTTCAGCCATTCCCGGATGATTTTTCAGCCATCCGCATGCATATATTTATGCACCATGCATACATCGCGGCGGATTTCTGTCCCATCCGGGCGGCTTCCTGCCATTTTGGACAATTTTCATGCAGGCGGGTGTATATTCACCGCAGGCGCTTTTCCCATTCCTCCCGGGTGATGCAGTACACCCGGGTACGGACATTGACCGGGGGCGTCATATTCCTCCACGAAGCGCATACCGTTCTTCATCGCTGTGCGCCAGGAGGAGGCGGGAGGTGGTGATCTGCATAAGCGTTTTCCTTTCTTGTTGGTTGGTGTTGCGGGTAGGGCCTCATCCGTCTTCGGACTACGTCCGAATCCACCTTCCCCGTAAACGGGGAAGGTCAAAATAGCCGGCGCTTCAGACCTTCCCCACCTGCGGAGAAGGTGGCCGAGCGCATGCGAGGTCGGATGAGGCCGTCCCCTTACGTTCCGGTTGACCGGTAATGCTTCACGCCCACATACCACACCCGCACCATGAGGGCGAAGAAGGCCGCGCCGGCCAGGGGCGTCAGGAAATAGCCCCATACGGGCAGCTCCACCATGGGTGCGCCCAGGATGTAGCTCACCGGCCAGTGCATGCACATGGCAAAGGGCGCCAGGTAGGTGAACAGGAAGCGCAGCACCCCGGGGTAGACGTCCACCGGGTACTGGCAGGCGGTGCGTCCGCCGTAGGTGAGGATATTCACCATCTCGATGGACTTGACGGAGAAGAAACTCACCGTGGCCTCGATCATGAACAGCCCCAGCAGGAGCAGCATGCTGCCCAGCACCACCTCCAGGAGGAGGAGGGCCTTCGTCAGCGTCCAGGCGATGTGGAGCCTCGCCCCCGCCGCCAGCACGGCGATCACGCCCACCGTCACGCCGCCCAGGCGCCGCGGGTCCAGCTGGGACACCAGCACCTGCTGGAGCAGCGGCCGGGGCCGCAGGATCAGCGCATCGAAATCCCCCCGCTGCACGAACCAGGGGAAGGAGGTGATCCCCCGCCCCAGCAGCTCCGTCAGCGCAAAGGTGGCTTGCATCACCCCGAAGAAGAACATGATCTCCCCTGCCCCCCAGTGCCCCACGACCCTGAAGCGGCTGAGCAAGACCACCACTGCCAGCATTTCGCCGGCGGTCATCACAAATTGGGCGATCACCTGCATCAGCAGGCTGGCCCGGTACTGCATTGCGGATTTGAAGAGCATCTTCACCGCGTGGATCATGTATTTCATGCCTTTACCCTCCCTGCACGATCAGATGGTCGAGCTGACGGGCCCACATGGCGCGGCCCACCCACCGCAGGATGAAGATCCACCCCACCTGCACGGCCACGTTGAGGGCCCACTCCGGCAGGCTTGCGCAGCTCTGGTACATGCGGATGGGCGCGTCCAGCGCCTGGGCGAAGGGCTGGTACCGGATGAGGGTCTGCAGCTTGTCGGGGAAGAGCGTCAGCGGGATCACATTGCCGGAGAAGGTCATCATCGTCAGGTTCAATATGGCGGAGATCCCCCGCTTGTCCAGGGTCTTCATGGTCACCGCGTCGATGATGGACATGAGCTCGCACAGGCACACGCAGCCGATCATCAGCGACGCTGCAAACTGGATGAAGGACCATACGCCGTCCGGCGGGGCCAGGCGCAGCTCTTTGGGGAGGATGAGCTGGATGGCCAGCATGGGCAGGAGGCGCATCATCGCGCCCACCAGGCGGCCTGCCACATCGCGGCAGACCCAGAACCGGTGCTGATCCACCGGGCGCACCAGCATGTAGGCGATGCCGCCGGACATGATGAGATTGCCCAGCTCGCCGTCTGCGGAGAACATCATGCGGAAGAACATCTGCTGCAGCCAGACATAGGTGATGGTATCCCGGAGCATATCGGGGGTTTCCCCGGCGTAGAGGGCGGTATAGAGGAAGATGTACACCAGCCCGAAGAACACCTGCGTCACCAATCCGCCCAGGGCTGCCGCGCGGTATTGCGTCTCCATCAGGGCCCGCAGGCGGAAGACGGTGAAATAGGGGCGCAAGGAGCGCAGCTTCGTCATCATCATAGCGCAAGCTCCTTGTACATGCGGGCGATGAGCTCGTCCACGTTCTGCTCCTTGAGGGTCATCTCCCGCACGCGGCCCGCCGCGAGGACACGGGGCAGCAGCTCGCTGGTGGGAGTGACGGCAGGCTCGTAGGTGAGGATGTAGGCGTCGCCGTCCTTCTTTGCATCAGCGGGCAGATTCGCCATATTGGGTTCATCCTCGAACACCACCCGAAGCGTGTGCACGGTGTCGTACTTGTGCAGCAGGGCGTCCAGGGCGCCGTCGTAGAGGAGCCTGCCGTGGCCCAGCACCATCACCCGGCTGCACAGGGCCAGCATGTCCTCCATGTCGTGGGTGGTGAGGAGGATGGTGGTGCCGTTGCGCCTGTTCTCCTCCCGGAGGAAGGCCCGCAGCTTCAGTTTGCTGACCGCGTCCAGGCCGATGGTGGGCTCATCCAGGAAGAGGAGCTGCGGCGCATGCAGGAGGGAGCCGCACAGCTCCGCGCGCATCCGCTGGCCCAGGGAGAGCTGGCGCAGCGGCGCATTGAGGAATTCCCCCAGCTCCAGGGCCTCCACCAGGGCGTCCAGGCGGCTTTGCCAGGCTGCATGGTCAATGTCGTAGATGTCCCGCAGGAGCAGGAAGGAATCGCGGATGGGCACGTCCCACCACAGCTGCGTCCGCTGGCCGAACACCGCGCCCAGGCGGCGCACATGCTCCCTGCGGTTCTCCCAGGGGGTGCGGCCATCCACGGTGCAGGCGCCGGAGGTGGGCGTCAGGATGCCGGTGAGGAGCTTCACAGTCGTGGATTTACCGGCGCCGTTGGGGCCGATCAGGCCGACCAGCTCGCCCCGCTCAATGGTGAAGCTGGCGTCGGAGAGGGCCTCTATCTCCTGCTTTTCGCGCTTCCACAAGCGGGAGATCCCGCCGGTTTTGGGCGCAGCGAGGCGGGTGTAGGTCTTGGAGAGGGACTGGGCTTCGATGAATGACATGTTCATCCTCCTTCATGTATTGCGACCATGCCGAACCACGGAGGGGCACGAAAAAACAGCGCCATCTGAATCACGGATGGCTTTCCGCAGTTCAGACAGCGCTGCATGGTTCATGAAGAACAGTTTCTTTTGCAGATGTCACATATCGCTCATTTAATTGGGAACACAGTATACACCCGCGCACCCGGCTTGTCAATGGCCAAATTGGGAAATATGGCCTCGTCGGGCCTCATCCGTCTTCGGACTGCGTCCGAATCCACCTTCCCCATGCTGGGGAAGGAAACCCTCTCAGTCGCCTGTCGGCGACAGCTCTCCCCAAGGGAGAGCCTTTTGGTTGTGCAGCGGCCTTTCCCTTCCCCAGCATGGGGAAGGTGGCCGAGCGTAAGCGAGGCCGGATGAGGCCGTCCCCCTTGCATCCCGCTGAAAAATGTTGTACAATATCCCCATCAATATTAAAAGAAAGAGGTCATCACGCTTGAGCCGACTCGGAGATCTGATCCGCACCGAACGCGTGCGTGCAAAACTCACCCCCAAGCAGCTTGCCAAGAAGTGCGGCATTGCTGAAAGCTACCTCGTTGCGGTGGAGAAGGGCACCAGGATCATCGCGGATGATCAGGCCCGCCGCATTTTGAAGGCCATTGGCCTGCGCGAGCAGACCGAGGCTGACTTCTCCCTGGATGACATCGCTGCCACCGTGGACCTGGCCACCGTGGGCTCCCCCGTGGCGAAGACGGTTGCTCAGCCCCGGCCCAAGCAGGAGCCCGAGGCCGAGCTGGTGGCCTCCACCGGGGGCCGTGCGCCCTCCGGCCACAAGGATGTGGCGGACAATGACGAGAAGGGCGTGGGCGGCTCCATCTGGCTGGACGCCCTGACCAGCGTGCTCAAGCATGTGCCCGTCATGAACGCCATCATGAAGCCCATCGACCACCGGCTGCTGCCCATCGTCGGCGGCAAGATCGAGGGCGCCAACCCGGACAAGGTGTTCTACTACCTCGTGCCGGACGACAGCATGCGGGGCTTCCGCATCAACCAGGGCGATCTGGCCCTCATCGTGCCCGCCCACTCCCCCATCGACGGCGCCATCATGCTGGTGGAGTACAACAACCACCGGTACCTGCGCAAGGTGAAGAAGCTCAAGGACCTGACCGTCATCCTCCAGTCCTTCGACAAGGAGTACGACGCCGAGACCGCCCAGATCAACGAATGTACCTTCATCGGCCGGGCGGCCAAGCTGGAAGTGACCCTGTAAGGGGCGCACACCCGATTTCCGTAGGGGAGGGGCTCGCCCCTCCCGCAGCAACGGAAAAGACTGCAGCATATCAACCGGGAATCACGGGAGGGGCAAGCCCCTCCCCTACGCCGTATTGCGAATCGGGGCTCGTCCCCTTTTCATAATCATCCCGAAAGGACTGATCCATCATCTACGCCAGGGTAATGCCCTGGACCCGCGCCATCGCGCAGGAAAGGACGACCATCTGTATCTCGGCGTAAGGCCGGCAGCATGCGCTGCACAAAATCCCCATAGAAAGGAAAATGTGTTACATGTTGAAGAAAGAGGCAACCGTGTAAACCGGGAGGTTTGCACCCGGCAATCCTCCCATGTCATTCACCGTGGACCAAGAATGATATGAATGAGAGGAACATCACCCATGAATCGCGAAAACAAGCGCAAGCAATACGACAAGCACTATTACCGCCACAACCCCTGCAATGAAGCCTTCACCTGCAAAAGCTGCGGACGCCTGTGCGTGCCCGAGGGGGCCGGCAGCGATCACCGCAACCACTGCCCCAACTGCCTCACCTCCCTCCACCTGGACATTGAGCCCGGTGACCGGGAGGCGGACTGCGGCGGCCTGATGGAGCCCATTGCCGTGTGGGTCCGCAAGGGCGGCGAATGGGCCATCGTCCACCGGTGCCGCGTGTGCGGATGGATCTCCTCCAACCGCGTCGCCGCCGATGACAACCCCATGAAGCTCATGTCCATTGCCATGAAGCCCCTGACCAATCCGCCCTTCCCGCTGGAAAAGATCGAGGAGATGACGGAAACCATGGGCTACGCCGGCAGCCTGCGCTGAGGCACTATCCCCTTTCCCATACATAAAGGCCCCGGAGGATTCGCGTCCTCCGGGGCTGAATTTGTTTTTTCGTCGCAGGGTCTTCGGCCCGCTTTTTACCGCAGCGCCTTGGACTTTCTCTCCGCGTCGCAGGGTCTTCGACCCATTTTTTTCAGCGCAGCGCCTTGGACTTTCTTTCCGCATCACAGAAGCGGCAGCGGTACAGGCCCTTCTCCCGGTCCTTGAGGACGAAGTGCTGATCCAGCGCGCTTTCCACGGTGGTGATGCAGCGGGGGTTCTTGCAGGTGATGACGTTGATGAGGTTCTCGGGCAGGGAGAGCTTCTTCTTCTCCACCAGCTCGCCCTCGCGGATGATGTTGACGGTGATGCCGGGGTCGATGTAGCCCAGCACGTCCAGATCCACATGGATGTCCGCATCGATCTTGATGATGTCCTTGCGGCCCAGGGCATTGGAGCGCACATTGCGGATGTAAGCCACCGGGCAATCCAGCTCATCCAGCCCGAGGAAGCGGTACACGTCCATGCCGCGGCCCGCCTTGATATGATCCAGCACGATGCCGGAGTGGATGGAGTCAATATTCATACAATCGTCTCCTTCCTTGGCCAAAGCCAAGTTCATTAGGAATGATGAATTATGAATTAGGAATTAGGGATTTAGAGTGTTAACCCTGGCAGCGGCATGCGGTTCAGTAACCAAATTCATCATTCATCATTCATAATTCATCATTTCGCCTCACTGCCCCAGCAGTGTGGCGATCAGCGCCATGCGGACGAAGCGGCCGTTGCGCACCTGCTTGAAGTACACCGCGCGGGGATCGTCATCCACCTTGGGGGAGATCTCGTTCACGCGGGGCAGCGGGTGCAGGATGGACATATCTGCCTTGGCTGTGCGGAGCTTCTCCGGATCGAGGATGTAGGTATCCTTCAGGCGGATGTAGTCGGCCTCGTTGAAGAAGCGCTCCTTCTGCACGCGGGTCATGTAGAGGATGTCCAGCTCAGGCATGACCTCCTCCATCGTCTCCACCTCGCGGAAGGGGATGCCCTTCATCCGCAGCTCGTCGGTGATATAGGCGGGCACCTTCAGTTCCGGCGGGGAGATCAGGATGAATTCGACGCCCTCATAGCGGCTCATCGCGCCGATGAGGGAATGGACGGTGCGGCCGAACTTGAGGTCGCCGCACAGGCCCACCACCATGTTGGTCAGCCGGCCCTTCTCGCGGCGGATGGTCATCAGGTCGGTGAGTGTCTGGGTGGGATGGTTGTGGCCGCCGTCGCCCGCGTTGATGATGGGCGCCATGCTGCGCAGGCTGCCGGCCATGGGCGCGCCCTCCTTGGGGTGGCGCATGGCGATGATATCCGCATAGCAGGAGACGGTCTGGATGGTATCCATGAGGGATTCGCCCTTGGCGGTGGAGGAGGAATCGGCGCTGGAGAAGCCCAGGACGCTGCCGCCCAGGGAAAGCATGGCGCTCTCGAAGGACAGACGGGTGCGGGTGCTGGGCTCAAAGAACAGCGTCGCCAGGATCTTGCCGCGCAGGGCTTCCTTGTAGGCGTCCGGGTCGGCGATCATCTTGTCGCCCAGGTCCAGGATGCCCTCGATCTCTTCGACCGTGAAGTCGATAATGTCGATCAGGTGGCGCATGGGGGTGTCCTCCTTATTGTCATCTTACAGGGAAATCTTCTTTTCCAGCATCCACGCGCAGCCAAACAGGGACACGAGGATGGTCGCCGCGCTCACCAGCGTCTGGGGCACGATGTACACCAGCAGCACGGAGAGATCCGGCGTGGTATCCAGGTTATAGGCCGCGGCGATCCTGGCGATGCCCGCTTCCTCCATCACATTCAGCGCCGTGTACACCATGGGGAACAGGCTGCTGACGAAGCTGATGCCATAGTTGAGCACCAGGTAGAACACCAGCGCCATGAGCCAGCGCCACTTCTTATCCCGGAAGAAGGTGTGGCTGAGGGTGATGGCCAGGTAGGCCACCGCATAGAAGCTGAGCATGGACAGGGCCATGTACCCCGCCGTGAACAGCGCACCGAAGGCGATCTGATCGGTGTGGATGCCATATTCGGCAAGCACGGCATTGAGCTCCAGCAGGAACGCCTGATACTCGCCCAGCTTCTCCAGCAGCAGCCGGAAGTCCACCAGGCCCAGCACGATGTACAGCCCGCCGAAGAGGGCGCACAGGATCAGCGTGAAGAGGAACTTGGAGGCCATGATCTTCCTGGTGGAATGGGGCGTCATGAAGATCAGGTAGCTGCTGCGGCTCTTCAGCTCGCCCGAGTAGCTTGCCACGCCCCGCACCAGCACAAAGATGTATGCCGCAAAGGAGGCAAACAGCAGCAGCATCGCCGCGATGACGGTGTGCAGCTCCCAATCCTCCAGCAGATACAGGCCCGCCAGGAAGTACCCCTGGGCAGCCAGGGTGATCCCCAGCATGATGCAGATGGCGGTCAGGCCCTTGCGGAACTCATACTTGATCAGCTTAAGCATTGGCGGCCACCTCCCCTGCAGGCGAAGCCGTCACCGGCGGCGCATAGATCTCCAGGTAGAGCTCGGTGAGGCTCTTGTCCCTGGTGAGCTCCTCGCGGCTGCCCTCCCGGACGATGGTGCCGTACTTCATGAACACCACATGGTCGATGTATTCGTCCATCTCCTCCACCAGGTGGGTGGAGATGATCATGGATCGGCCCTCGCTGCGGCAGCGGATGATCTCGTTGATGACCTGGGTGCGAGTGAGGATGTCCACGCCGTTGAGGGGCTCGTCGAACATCATCAGCTGAGCGCTGCGGCTCAGCGTCAGGGCCAGGCGCACCTTGGCATTCATGCCTGAGGACAGCTTGTCGATCTTGTCCTTGGGGTTCAGGTCCATCCGGCGGAGGATCTCCTTGTAGCGCGCCATGTCAAAGTCCGGGAAGAAATCCCGGTAATACCTGCCCGCATCCATGATGGACATGTAATTGTAGAAGTAGCTCTCGGTGGGCATATAGGCGATGCCGCCCTTGGTCTTGTGGCCCACCCGGACGCCATTGTAGGTGATCTCGCCGCTGGTGGGCGCCATCAGGCCGGCGATCATCTTCATCAGCGTGGTCTTGCCGCTGCCATTGGGGCCCAGCAGCGCATAGGTCCTGCCGGGCTCAATGGTCAGCGTTGCATTGGCCACGCCATACTTGGACGCGAATTTCCGCGTCACGTCCCTGATCTCAAGCATGGCCTTACGCCTTGGCGCCGTTCACGGCCAGGTAATTCTTGATGCGCTCCACGTTCTCGGCGTTCTTCTCGTCCTGCTCCAGGTACTCGATGATGTCGTACACATCCACCACGGAGTACACCGGGAAGCCGAACTCGTCCTGCACCTCAGCCATGGCGGACTTCTCGGTCTTGCCCTTCTCCTTGCGGTCCACCATGATAAAGGTGGCGGCGACCTTCACGCCCTCCAGATTGCCCAGGATGGCCATGCTCTCGCGGATGGCGGTACCGGCGGTGATGACGTCCTCCACGATGACGACCTCTTCACCGGCCTTGGGCACATAGCCCACGAACACGCCGCCCTCGCCGTGATCCTTGGCTTCCTTGCGGTTGAAGAAGAAGGGAACGTCCAGGCCCTGCTTGCTCAGCGCCACGGCGGAGGACACGGCGATGGAGATGCCCTTGTAGGCGGGGCCGTACAGGACGGTGCGCTTGTTGCCGATCTTCTCCATGTAGGCGCGGGCATAGAACTCGCCCAGCTTGGCGATCTGGTCGCCGGTCTTGATGTCGCCCGCATTGATGAAATAGGGGATCTTGCGGCCGGACTTGGCGGTGAAATCACCGAACTTCAGCACGCCGGCGGACTCGAGGAACTGAATGAATTGCTTCTTGTATGCTTCCATGGTGGTAGCTCCTTTCAAATTATGAATTAGGAATTATGAATTATGAATTTATAGTCGGGACTCTTTTTGCGTCTTAGTGATTGCTGCAAGAATCGAGATGATTTCTTGGCAATCATTGTAGATGCTTTCAAAGGCTGCACGTTGTCAATATAGCCGCTCTCATGCAGCAACTCAAGCCAATATTCCGTTTCACTTGCTTCCTTCAAAGCAATAAACAATTTTGCAAAAAAGTCTGCCCTTGTTTGAGCACGTATTGCTTCTTTTACATTTGCTCCAATGGAAGTACCGCTACGTAGTAATTGTTTGGACAAAATGAACTCATGCCTTTGATTCAGCATTTGATAAAGCTTAATGATTCGCAATGCAAAAGCCTTGCTCTTCACCACAATCGCATTATCTGCTCTCACTTTGCCACCTCGCATCACGAATTAGGAACACAAACTAAATTCATAATTCCTAATTCATAATTCATAATTACCCGTTCATTCCCCCAGGAACTCGCGGACACAGCGGTTGTACGCCGCCACGGGATCCGCCGCTGCGGTGATGGGGCGGCCCACGACGATGTAGTCGCTGGCAGCCTTGGCCTTTTCGGGGGTCATGATGCGCACCTGGTCGCCCACGTCGCCGTCAGCGAAGCGGATGCCGGGGGTGACGGTCATGAAGTCGGGGCCGCAGGCTTCCTTGACCAGCGCGGCCTCCAGGGGGCTGCACACCACGCCGGAGAGGCCCGCAGCCTTGGCGTTCTGGGCGTACTTCTTCACCGTGTCGGGCATGGAGGCGTTGATCAGCAGCTCGTTCTGCATGCGCTCCTCGGAGGTGGAGGTCAGCTGGGTCACGGCCAGCAGCACGCCGCAGGAGCCGTCCTCGCGGGTCAGGCCTTCCTTGGCGGCCTCCATCATGGCGATGGTGCCCGCCGCATGCAGGTTGGTCATGTCCACGTCCAGGTGGCGCAGCACGGCCATGGCCTTCTTGACGGTGTTGGGGATGTCATGCAGCTTCAGGTCCAGGAAGATCTTGTGGCCGCGGGCCTTGATCTCCTTGACGACGGCGGGGCCTTCGGCGTAGAACAGCTCCATGCCGATCTTCACGAAGGGCTTGCGTCCCGTGAACTGATCCAGGAACGCGAGGGTCTTTTCCTTATTCTCAAAGTCGAGGGCAATGATGACGTCCTTAGCCATGATGATGTGTCCTCCTTCAATGTTGTTGATGTATATATCTACACGCGGATGCGTGCGGATGGCGTTCATTTAATTATGAATTAGGAATTATGAATGATGAATTTAATGTGTGGGCCCTGTGCCGGATCGCAGAAGTCCGTGTACAGTAGATACATTCATAATTCCTCATTCATAATTCATAATTTCTACCTCAGACCCGCTTGATGTCGCTCAGCCGCTCGATGTGGAGCTTCTCCATCTCAACGGGCAGCTGCTCGATGATCTCCTTGCACACATAGGGATTCACCAGGTTCGCCGCGCCGACCTGCACGGCCTTGGCGCCGGCCATCATCATCTCGATGACGTCGCGGGCCGTGGAGATGCCGCCCATGCCGATCACGGGGATATCCACCGCGCCGGTCACCTGATACACCATGCGCACCGCCACCGGGAAGATGCCCGGGCCGGAGTAGCCGCCCATCACGTTGGCCAGGATGGGCTTGCGGCGGTTCAGGTCGATGCGCATGCCCAGCAGGGTGTTGATGAGGGACAAGCCGTCCGCGCCGGCCTCTTCGCAGGCCTTGGCGATGGACACGATATCCGTCACATTGGGGCTGAGCTTGATGTACACCGGCTTGGTGGCGACTTCCTTCACCGCGCGGGTGACGGATGCTGCCGCTTCCGGGCTGGTGCCGAAGGCCATGCCGCCGCCGTGCACGTTCGGGCAGGAGATGTTCACCTCGAGGATCTCCACCTGCTCCTCCTTGGTCAGCTTGGAGACGCAGTTCACATACTCCTCAATGGAGAAGCCGCTGATGTTGGCCACGATGGGCTTGCGGAACACCTTGCGCAGCTC
>X409_Impala__coassemble_695_pt1 | contig 10844 bp, 9 predicted proteins | sample X409_Impala__metabat2_high_PE_002 | metagenome-assembled genome bin X409_Impala
GCGGCGGCGCAGCCCCCCGGTCAGGGAGGCAAAGTCGTTGGCGGCCGCCTCCGTTGTGATGCGGAAGCGGCGGAACTCCTTCTCCGCGGGCACGCCGTCGATGAACACCACCATGCTGGCCACGCTCAGCACGCCCTGGGTGTTGGAAATGTCGTAGCCCTCGATGCGCCGGGGGGCCTGCGAAAGGCCCAGCGCCTTGCCCAGCGCGGCAGCCGCGCCGGTGGTGCGCTCCTCCCGGATGGAAGCGCGGGCGTTGCGCTTTTCCAGGGCGTCGGCGGCGTTCTTGGCCGCCAGGAGGATCAGGTCGTGCTTCTCGCCGCGCTTGGGGGTGGCCAGGCTCACCGTCTGCCGGGAGGCCCCGGAGGCCCCCTTCTGCTGCCGGAGCCACTGCTCCAGCTGCTCGCGGCTGCCCTCGGGGAGGGATTGCACCAGCACATGCCGGGGGATGAGGTTGCCGTCCTCGTAATACCGGGTGATGAACTCCGCCAGCACCTCGCCGGGATCCTCGCTGCCCTCGCGGGGGAGGGCGAAGTGGTCGCCGCCGATCATGCGGCCGCCCCGGACGTAGAAGATATGCACCATGGCGTCCAGGCCGTCCTGGGCCAGGGCGATGACGTCCTGCTCGCTCCGGTCGGTCTGGATGGCGATCTGGCGCTCCATCAGGCCCTCCACGTCGCGGATCTTGTCCCGCAGCGCGGCGGCCCGCTCGTACTGCAGCTTGGCGGCGCAGTCCATCATCTCCTTGCGCAGCACCTTCAGCACCTGGTCGTAATCTCCGCCGAGGAAGGCCAGCACGCCGTCCATCATGTCCCAGTACTGCTCCTCGGTGCATTTGCCCGCGCAGGGGGCCATGCATTTGCCGATCTCATAATTGACGCAGGGGCGGCTGGGCTTCTTCAGCGGCAGCTCCTTGCGGCAGGTGCGCAGGGGAAACACGCCCCGCACCGCCTCGATCACCTGGCGGACAGCCGTTGCGCCGATGTACGGGCCGAAGTACTTGGCGCCGTCCTTGGCGCCCTCGGGCATGCGCCGGGCCAGCTCCAGGCGGGGGAATGCCTCCTTCAGGTTGACCTTGAGGTAGGGGTAGTGCTTGTCGTCCTTCAGGAGGATGTTGTAGTGGGGCTTGTGCAGCTTGATGAGGTTGCACTCCAGGCACAGGGCCTCCAGGTTGGAATCGCACAGGAGGACGTCAAAATCGTCGATATTGGCCACCATCGCGGCGACCTTGGGGGTATGCTCCGTATCGCGGAAGTAGGAGCGCACGCGGTTCTTGAGGTTCACCGCCTTGCCGACGTAGATGATCGTGCCCTCCGCGTCCTTCATCAGGTAGCAGCCGGGGGATTCGGGCAGCATGGCGATCTTGGTTTCCAGCTTTTCGCCCCAATGCAGTCTGGCCACGGAGATCACCGTCCTTTCGTTGCGGCCATATCAGCTGCGCAGGAAATCCACGACCTCCTGCACGGCCTTTGCATGCTCTTCGCCGCAGAGCCCGTGATCCAGCGTGGGCTCTTCCACCACGCGGCAATGGGGCATCGTCTCGCCGTAACGGCGGATGTTTTCTGCGTGCACCACGGGATCCTGCCCGCCGATGACCGCCAGCGCCTCGCCGGTGAACTGGGCCGTCACCTCATAGATGGGCAGCGTCTGGGCCATGCGGAAGTAGAGCCCGCCCACCAGGTTGCTGCCGATCTGCATCGCATCCGGGATGTGCTGGGGGTCGTAGGTCACGCCCATGCAGGTGCCCTGCTGCGCGTCGGTCTTGAGGGAGGCTGCGGGGGCCAGCATGACCAGCTTATCCACATGATCGTGGTAGTAGCCTGCCAGCATCCCGGCGATCACGCCGCCCTGGGAGTGTCCCAGCAGGGAGATGGAGGTGATGTCCGGCAATTCGCAGGCGTAGCGCAGGAACACGGAGGCGTCCGCGATCTCGCTGAAGGGCGTCATGTCCTGGAAGCGCCCGCTGCTCATGCCGTGGCCGCTGAAATCAAAGCGCAGCGTGGCAAAGCCGGCGGCGGTCAGCGCATCGGACCATTCCTGGAACCAGCCGCCGGGGAAGGCGTCCATCCGCCCGCCAAAGCCGTGGAGCATCATCACCAGCGGGCAGGGGCCCTCGTGGGGACGCTCCAGCACGCCCCGCAGCGTCAGCGCGGAGCGGGTCAGGGCGATGTGCTTCACCAGCGGCGTATCCTGGGAGAAAATGACGATCTCGATGTGGCCGTCCACATGCTCGATCGCGCCGGTGAGGTCGGCGGTCTCCAGCCAGCGCAGGCTTTCGCTGTCCGTGCGGATGACGGGGTGGGTGACGGTCTCCGTGCCCGGCTTCATCTCCGCCGTGTTCTCAATGAAGAGCCTGCAGGGCTTGCCTGCGTCATCGGTGCCCTCCAGGGCATAGCGGGCGGAAAGGCTGGTGCGGCCCTCGGGGGAGATGCGCTGGGTGTCCACGCCGCCGGGGAGGATCCTCCCGCGGAACAGCGGGCAGTCACATTCTCCGGTGAAGGGCAGCATCACGGCCTTGTCGGCACGGCCCTCCACGGTGATCTGATCCGTCAGATAAACCTTGATACGAAGGATCTCCATCATAAACTCCTCAGCCCATGTGGATGATGGAAGACAGGTTGTCCACGATCTTCCTTGCGATCCAGGGCTTATTCATGGTATAGAGGTGGATGTTGTTCACGCCGTTGGCCACCAGGTCGATGATCTGCTCGGTGGCATAGGCGATGCCGGCCTGGGCCATGGCCTCGGGGTCATGGGCGAAGCGGTCGGCGATGGCGGCGAAGCGCGGCGGCATAATGGAGCCGGAAAGCTGCATGGCGCGCCTGACCTGCTTTGCGTCGCAGATGGGCATGATGCCCGCGCACACCGGCACGTTGATGCCCGCCCGCAGGCAGCGGTACAGGAAGTTGTACAGGATGCCGTTGTCGAAGAACATCTGGGTGGTGAGGAAGTCCACGCCGGCGTCCACCTTGCGCTTGAGGTGATCCAGGTCGGCCATGCGGCTCTCACATTCGGGATGGCCCTCCGGATAGCAGGCGGCGCCCACGCAGAAATCCCCCTGGGTGTGGATGAATTCCACCAGCTCGGACGCATAGCGGAAATCCCGGCAGGGCTCGCCGTCAGTGGGCAGATCGCCCCGCAGCGCCAGCACGTTTTCCATCCCGGCGGCCTTCATGTCGTTGAGCACCCGGGTGACGTGCCCGCGGGTGGACTGCACGCAGGTCAGGTGGCACAGGGGCGTGACGCCGCTTTCCTGCACGGCGCTGGCCACGGCCAGGGTATGCCCCGGCGTGGAGCCGGCGGCCCCATAGGTGACGGACATGTAGGCAGGCTTCAAAGCGGCGATCTCCCTGGTGACCTCGCAGGCCTGGGCAACGCCGTCGAATTTCTTGGGCGGAAAGACCTCGCAGCTCAGGCGGACCTTGTCGTCCTGCAGGATGGTGGAAATGCGCATGGTATGCTCCTTTTGATGTTCTTGCCCTTCATTTTACCCCGGATGCGCAGTGCCTGTCAAACCCCATACACATAAAAAACAAGCCCGCGCCGGAATTTCCGGTACGGGCCTGCAAGATGCATGGATCACTCGGCAGCTTCGGTGGTCTCCTCGGCGGGGGTCTCCTCGGCGGGGGCCTCCTCGGTCACGACGGGGCCCTGGGCGATGATGGCCTCCAGCTCGGCGATGACCGCGTGCAGCGCGGAATCATCCATGGTCTCCGCGTCATACTGGGCAACGAAGACCAGCGCGCTGTCGTTGCCGGCCTGCAGGGTCATGACGGTGGCGCCCAGATCGACCTCGCCGGCGAAGAGCTGGCCCAGGTCAACATCGAAGATGCTGGCGCGGCTGTAATCACCGCGGGTCTCCACGGCGTCCAGCAGGGCGGCGGGCTTGATGTAGATCTGCGCCACATCCACCAGGTCGGTGGTGTAGGTCAGCACGGTGGCGCCGTTCTCATCCGCGCCCTCGGCGTAGTAGATGGCATACTCGTTGGTCACCTTATCGGTGTGGGAGGCCAGGGTCTGCCAGTTCTCGCCGATGTTGTTCAGGCTTGCCTCGGCGGGGGCGGTGACCTTCACGGAGCCGCTCAGGGTGCCGTTGTAGATCGCCACGCCGATGATGATGGCGGCGATGACGGCCACGACGCCGATGATCCAGCCCAGGGTCTTCTTCTTGTTGCGCTGGAAGCCATACTTCTTGCTGCTCTTATGAGCCTTGTGGACCTTTGCCATGGGGAACACTCCTTTTCTCTGTGCGCAAATATAATGATGAAACGCACGTATCAACTGCACAATATCATATCACCGTGAACGATCTGTGTCAAGAATCGGGGCTGCATTTATCTTGTACCCCGGCTTCAGCGGGTGATGATGCGGCTCACATCCAGCGCAATGCCGTTGGCCCTGGCGGATGCAGCGCCGTCCCTGACCTGCACGTCGATGAGGGTCAGGCCCTTGTCCAGGTCGATGTTCATGGTTTCGCCGTCGTCGTCGTAGAGGGTGAAGGCGGTGCCGTGCTCCAGCCAGCCCAGCAACGTCAGCTTGCCTGCATCCACCTGGGCGACGCACTCCGCGCCCTTTGCCAGCGGGATGACCTGCCCCTTCTTCACGAACAGCGGGAACTCGTTCATTTCCAGGTCGATCCAGTGGTCGCCCTTCTCCATGGGGATGCAGTCGTAATCTTCCGCCGAGCGGAAGCGGATCATCAGCATGTCCTCCGGCAGATAGACGTAGCGGCCGCGGGCGTTCTGCTCATACACCGGGGCGATCATGCAGCTGCCCGCCAGCATCAGCTGATCCTCCACGCGGCAGGCGCGCTTGTCCTGCGGGTAATCGAAGGCCAGGGGGCGGAAGAGCATGTCGTCCTTCACGGCGGCCTTGACCAGCTCCGAATACAGGAAGGGGATGAGGGCATAGCGCACGGTGAGGGTATCGCGCATCTGCGCCCAGTTGCGGAAACGGTAGATCTCCTGATCGCGGGTGCCAAGGGCCGCGTGGTTGCGCATCAGGGGCGTGAAGACGCCCAGCTGCAGCCAGCGCTGGAGCAGATCCTCCGTGGTGTTCTGGCCAAAGCCGCCCAGGTCCGCGCCGGTGTAGAGGAAGCCGCACATGTTCATGCCGGCCAGCTCCCGCAGATTGAGCAGGATGTGGCTCCACCAGGAGAAGTTGTCGCCCTGCCACACGCCGCCGTCCCGGTGCGCGCCGATGAAGGATGCGCGGGAGAACAGCAGATGGCGCTTGTCCGGGTTGAAGGAGTGCATGCCCTGGGCGCCGGCCTTGGTCATCATGGCGCCGTAGAGGTTGTGCACCCGGTCATGGCGGATGCGCTGGCCGTCCACGTCGTGGTAGAAGCGGCGGTAATCCGCCATGGAGTTGGACATGCCGGTGAAGGCGTCCTTCAGGTCGAAGTAGTCATACACGCCGATGTTCTTGTCCCGCAGCTCGTCGGCCTTGGCATAGGCGTCGCTGAGGCCCTCCTCGGAGTAGAAGATGGCGGGCTCGTTCATGTCGTTCCAGAAGGCCTCCACGCCGGCCTCCAGCATGGCGTGGTACTTGTCGCCGAACCACTGGCGCACCTCATCCCGCATGAAATCCGGGAACACGGCCTTGCCGGGCCACACCGCGCCCACGAAGGTGGAGCCGTCCTCCTTCTTGACGAAGTAGTCCTTCTCGACGCCCTCGTCATAGGTGGGATCGCCGGGGCAGAGCTTTACCGCTGCGTCAATGATGGGCACCACGCGCAGGTCATCCGCCTTGAAGTCGGCGACCATGGCCTTGAGGTCGGGGAATTTCTTCGCGTCCCAGGTGAAGTCCTTGAAGTCCTCCATGTAGTCGATGTCCATGGAGAGCATATCCAGGGGGATGTGGCGCTCGCGGTGGTTGCGGGCCACCTCGCGCAGGTCCTCCTCGGTGGTGTAGCCCCAGCGGCTCTGGATGTAGCCCAGGCCCCACTTGGGCGGCAGGTAGCTGCGGCCGATGATGTGCCGGAACTCCTTCACCGCGCCGATGAGGGAATCCGCTTCAATATAGTAAGCGGAGCAGCTGCCGTTCTCCACGGTGATGACGGCCTCGTCGCCCCGGGTGTAGCCCAGGTCGAAGGTCACCGCGCCGGGATCGTCCACATACAGGCCGAAGACGCCCGACTTGCCGCTGAACAGCACCAGGTTGTGGCTGGCGTAGAGGCTGGCCTTGTCCTCGGTGTGGGAGAAATCGTCGGAGCACCAGGCGCGGTAGCGGTGGCCGCGCTTGTTCATGCCGCGCACGCTCTCGCCCAGGCCGAAGATCTGGTCGTCCTCGTCCATGTGCACGCGGAAGGAAACGGCCTCGCCGCTTCTTTCCACGGTGAAGCGGGGCATTTCATCCGTGCAAACGGGCTGGGGCACGGCGATGGCATGGGTGAAGATGGGGCTGCCGTAATCATATCTGCGGATCATGGTGAATCCCTCTCTTGCTGTTGTGATGGCGCAATGCGCACTACACATACATTTCGGCGGAAAAGGGGAGAATCCTGCCGGAAACGTTTTCAGCCGGGAAGAATTTTTAGCCATGCGAACAAAAAAGCTCCCCGAAGGGAGCCTGTATCAGCCGTGCGCCTCCACGCCAAAGCCGCTGAAGTGCACCGGGTAGGGCGCGGGGCGGTATTCCGCGTGGCCGCCGGCGGCGTTGACGCCCGCCACCCGGCCCATTTCCTCCGCCTCGGGCCAGAGGGCGCAGGACACGCCGCACACCGCGCAGTCCCCGGCGGCATAGACGTCCGGGGCGGAGGTGCGCATGCCCTCGTCCACCACGACCTTGCGGTCCACCCGGATGCCCGCTGCCGCCGCGATCTCCGCATTGGCCCGCACGCCGGCGGAGACGATCACCAGGTCCGCCGGGAGGATGCGGCCATCCAGCAGGTGAAGGCCCTGATCGTCCAGCCGGGCGGCGCCGGCGCAGGTGTAGAGCCGCACGCCGTGGTCGCGCATGGCCCGGGCGATGCGCTCGGAGGTCTCCGCGTCCGCCTGGCGGGCCATGACCCGCGCGTCAAATTCCACCACGGAGACCGCCAAGCCGCCCTGACGCAGCCCCCAGGCGGCCTCCAGCCCCAGCACGCCGCCGCCGATGACCACCGCGTTCTTCGTGTTTTTCGCCAGCTCATGCACGCGGGCAGCATCCTGCGCGGTGCGCACGGCGACCACATTGGGCCTGTCGCTGCCCTCAAAGGGCGGGATGAAGCACCGCGCGCCCAGGGCGTAGACCAGCTTATCGTAGGCAAACACGTTGCCGTCCGCCAGGGCGACGGTCTTCTTTTCCACGTCGATGGCGGACACGGTGCGGCCCGTCAGGGTGACGATGTCCCGGCCCGGCGCGTCGTACCAGGCGGAGGAGCGCACGGCGATATCCTCCGCGGAGACATTCCCCGGCAGCTGCTTGGTCAGCGCGGGGCGGAAGTAGGGCAGGGAAGGCTCGCTGCCGATCAGGACGATCAGCCCGCTGGGGTCGTTCTCCCGGATGGCCTGTGCGGCGGACAGGGCTGCAATGCCTCCGCCGAGGATGAAATAGCGCGTCATGGCAGATGCTCCTTTGTCTGGTGTTGATGGAATGATACCGGGTTTTGCCCGGGTTGAAACATCCGTGCATGAAAAAATCCCCGGCGGGACAAACTGCATGCCGAGGTGATCGACATGAATTGGACGCAAAAAGAAACGTCCCTGCTCAAGGACCTGAAGGATCAGGAACAGCTCTGCGTGGACAAGTACGCCGAGTACGCCAAGCGCGCCCACGATCCGGAGCTCAAGCAGCTCTTTGAGGACATCCGCCAAACGGAACAGCAGCACCTGACCACGGTGTGCACCTGGCTGGGCGAGGGCACGCCCAATGCCTGGGAGCTGGTGGGCGCGCAGTACGGCGGGGTGAACAAGTTCGCCGACGACCCCGCTGCCCGCGAGGCCGACAAGTACCTCTGCCAGGACGCCCTGTGCACCGAGAAGGAAGTCTCCGGCGCGTACAACACCAGCATCTTCGAGTTCCGCGACCCCGCCGTCCGGGAGAAGCTGCATCAGATCCAGGGCGCCGAGCAGCAGCACGGCCAGATGATCTACGCCTACATGGCCCGCAACGGCATGTATCAGGCGCAATAAAGGGAATCCAGCCTCATCCGTCATCCGAACAAGCCCGGATGCCACCTTCCCCAAAGGGGAAGGTTTGTTTTGTGTGCGCCCAATCAAAAACCTTCCCCGTTTACGGGGAAGGTGGATTTTCGCGCAGCGAAAAGACGGATGAGGCTGTCATTCCGTCCACACCGCGAAGGCCGCCGCCATGCCGCCCTCGTGGGTGATGCTCAGGTGGATTTTGCCGCCCAGCTCGGCGGCCTTGCCCGTCAGGGTGACCTGCGGCTGGCCCAGCGCCGTGTGGCTGATGACGATATCCGTCATGGGGATGGTCATGCCCGTGCCCAGGGCCTTCAATACGGCCTCCTTGCCGGCGAACAGCCCCGCCATGGTCTGCGCGGCGGACGCGCCCTTGCCTGCGATGTAGGCCTGCTCCTCTTCGGTGAACAGCCGCCGCAGGGAGCGGCCCTCGTCCAGCAGGGACTGCATGCGGGCGATCCCGCACAGGTCAACGCCGATCCCGTTTACGGCCTGATCAAACATACCCCATCACTCCTCTCACGCTGACGTCGGCGGCCAGCACCCGGCGCAGACCATCCGCCGTGCGCACCAGCAGCGCGCCGGTGGCGTCGATATCCTCCGCCACGCCGGTGAAGTCTGCCTCCGCGCCCAGCACATGCACCTGGCTGCCCAGGGTGATACATTCCCGGCGGAAATCCTCCGCGATGCCCGCAAAGCCGTGTGCTTCCACGGCATGAAGTGCATCCTCCAGGTGGCGCAGGTACGCCGCGACGATGCGCCCGCGGTCCGGGACCTCCGCCCATTCCTCGATGGAGGTGGCGCGCCCGGCCAGCTCCGGCGGATAAGCGCCTTTGCGGACGTTCAGCCCCGTGCCGGCGACCACCGCGTACCCGTCCGCGCTGAACACCATCTCCAGCAGGATGCCGCAGAGCTTTTTGCCGTTCAGCACCAGGTCGTTGGGCCACTTGATCTTTGCGTCCAGCGCGGTCGCCTCGCGCACGGCCCTGGCCATCGCCAGCGCACAGCAGAAGGTGATCACCGGCGCGTTTTCGGCGGGCATATCGGGCCGCAGGAGCACGCTCAGCCACACGCCCTGCCCCTCGGGGGAGGACCAGGTGCGGTCCATGCGGCCGCGCCCGGCGGTCTGACATTCGCACAGGCAGAGGCTGCCGTGGGGCGCAGCTTGCTTCGCCATGTCCTTGAGGACGAGGTTGGTGGAGGTGAGGGTATGCTCGTAATGGCTGACGGCACGGCCCAGGGCGCGGGTGGTCAGCAGGGGCGTCCAGGCGGAAGGGGAGAGGGACATGGGATCAGCTCCAACAATTTGATGCCCCTATTTTAGCATGAGTGGGGGAGGAGCGCAAGGCCTCATCCGACCTCGCAAACTCCCTCAGTCTGCGAGCAAGCTCGCAGCCAGCTCCCTCGAGGAGGGAGCCTTTATGAGGGTGGCAGCTTGCGCTGCCTTGATATGATCTCGGCCACCTTCCCCATGCTGGTGAAGGAAACTCCCTTAGTCGCCTTGCGGGCTGTCTCCTTGGGAAAGGGAGCCTTCTGCACGACCTCTTTTCCCCTCCCCAGCATGGGAAAGGTGGATTCGGACGCAGTCCGAAGACGGATGAGGTCCTCCGCCGCATATTTTCCCCCTTCCCGCCGAAAAATAAGCGCGAAAACCCATTTACAAACCGCGCGAAATCTGTTAAAATAGCTGATGGGCTTGATGAACCTCCCGCGCAGGCGTCCGATCACTCCGACGGCGTGCTTCGTGGGCAGGCGATTGCCCTAATAAACGCAGCCATTGATTGCTGCAAGAAAATGGAGGAATCCCCATGAATCTGGCCGAAATGACCAAGTCCGAGATCATTGCCGCTTTTGCCCAGCACGAGGGCGACACCGGCTCCCCCGAGGTGCAGGTTGCTCTGCTGACTGCCCGTATCAATCACCTGAACGAGCATCTGAAGAAGAACCGCAACGACCACCACTCCAACCGCGGCCTGCTGCTGATGGTTGGCCAGCGCCGTGGCCTGCTGGAGTACCTCAAGAAGACCGACATCGAGCGCTACCGTGCTCTGATCGCCAAGCTCAATCTCCGTAAGTAAGCGGGGCAGGCCCCGCGGCCATTTCCGCCAATCCTGAGCGACGCTGCAGTCGTCTTCCGCGACTGCTGCTTGACTGACGCTTGATTGGTGGTCAGCGAAACGATCAACTGGCGGTTTGCATAGCCAGGGCCGCCGGGATTTTGCGTTCCGGCGGTCCTGCTGTGCAACGGACAAACCAATGGAATGTGATCAAGCCTGGGGATGTTATCCCATGAAAATCCTACGGGGTTTTCAAACGATAGCATCTCCTGGCTTACCGGGGGAGTTTCCCCTGAATGAGCTGCGGCGAGCGTTGGCTCGGCAGCTGTGTGAGAAAGGAGAGTAACCATGGAAGCCAAGAAGTATACAATGGACCTGGCTGGCCACAAGCTCAGCCTGGAATTCGGCAAGTACTGCGAGCAGGCTGCCGGCTCCGTGTGGGTGTCCCTGGATGACACCGTCGTGATGGTCAACGCCACCATGTCCCCCGTGGCCCGTCCCGGCGTGGACTTCTTCCCTCTGGCCGTTGACGTGGAGGAGAAGCAGTACGCTGCCGGCAAGATCCCCGGCGGCTTCATCAAGCGCGAGGGCCGTCCCACCGAGAAGGCGACCCTGACCTGCCGCCTGATCGACCGTCCCCTGCGCCCCCTGTTCCCCAAGGGCATGC
>X409_Impala__coassemble_696_pt1 | contig 10834 bp, 6 predicted proteins | sample X409_Impala__metabat2_high_PE_002 | metagenome-assembled genome bin X409_Impala
CCGTGATCGTCAAGACCATCACCGACAACCGCAACCGCACCGCCTCCGACGTGCGCCACTGCTTCGCCAAGAACGGCGGCAACCTGGGCACCACCGGCTCCGTGTCCTTCATGTTTGACGAGAAGGGCCTGCTGGTGGTGGAGAAGAACCCCGGCATCGACGAGGAGGAGCTGATGATGCAGGCCCTCGACGCCGGCGCCGAGGACATGCAGACCCAGGAGGACTGCTACGAGATCTACACCGCGCCCGCTGATTTCTCCGCCGTGCGCGAAGCTCTCGAGGGTCAGGGCCTGACCTTCCTCTCCGCTGAGGTGGATATGATCCCCCAGAACACCGTGGCCGTCTCCGACGAGGACACCATCAAGAACATCACCAAGATGCTGGAGATGCTCGAGGAGAACGACGACGTGCAGAACGTCTACCACAACGCCGAGCTGCCGGAAGAGGAAGAGTAAGGGCGCTGCCCTTACAACCCGCCAGAGGGACACAGCCCCTCTGGACTCCCATTTCGCGATGGAGTTGAGCGCCTTCGGTTGAGGTTGCGCGCGCGTGAATGTACAAAAAATGAACCGCCTGAACCTTGCTGTTCGGGCGGTTTTTGCTACTGAAAGGAGTGATCCCATGCCCGTCATCCCCGGCCTTGGCTGGACCTTCGATACCGTGGCAGATACCTATGCCAGGCTGCGCCCCGGCTATGCGGACGCGCTCTATCAGGATATTTTCGCCTACTGCCCGTTGGATGCGTCCTCCCGCGCGGTGGAGGTGGGCGTCGGCGGCGGCCAGGCCACGGAGCCCATCCTTCGTACCGGCTGCAGTGTGACAGCGGTGGAGCCGGGGGCGCATTTCTGCGCGCTGTGCAGGGAGAAATTCGCGGCTTATCCGGGCTTTGAGGTCATCACCGGCAAGTTTGAGGACGTGGCCTTCCCGGCGGCAAGCACCGACCTGGTGTATTCTGCCTCTGCGTTCCATTGGGTGCCGGAGGAGATCGGCTATCGCAAGGTTTTCGACATGCTGAAAAGCGGCGGCGCCTTTGCCCGCTTTGCCAATCATCCCTGGCGGGACAAGGGCAATCCGGCCCTCGCGGCAGCCCTGGACGGGGTCTACGCGCAGTACTACCACACCTACTATCGCTCGGTGCCGAAGCTGGAGGACGAGTACACCGAGGCGCAGGCTCGCAGCCGGGCGGAGATCGCGGCGAAGTACGGCTTCACGGATATCCGCCACCGCCTGTACCGCCGCACGCGGACCTTCACCGCCGCGGAGTACGTTCAGCTGCTGGGCACCTACTCCGACCACATCAACCTGCCGGATGAGGTGCGTCTGCCCTTCTTTCGGGCGGTGGCGGAGGCCATCAACACCCGCGGCGGCAGCATCACCATCTACGACACCATTGACCTGCAGCTGGCGAGGAAGCCATGAAAACAGCCCGTACCAATCGGTACGGGCTTTGCTGTATCCGCTTATTCCCCGGCAAGCTCGTCCAGCTTGCGCTTGCAGGTGCCGCGGGTTTCCACCGTCTCGCGGACGGCCTCGATGAAGGCGTCCACCGGCACATTCTTGCTCTGGATGCCCTGCAGCTGGTTGACGACCTCCAGGGGCTTGGCGAAGCCGGAGATCCACTCCTGCAGCGTCATGCTCCAGGTCTCCTGCAGGTAGTAGGTCAGGTACTCCAGGGTGAGGGCGGGGGCGACGGGCGCGGCCTTGGGGGTCAGGATGACGGAGCCGTCCGCCAGGAGGGTGAAGCCCAGCTTGAGCAGGTCGGCGTTCTTGCTGCTGTGGCCGATAAAGAGCTCGAAATCGCCGGGCTCCACGACGTACTTCTCCTCCCGGTTGACCAGCTGGAAGTCCTCCTTCTTCAGCTGGATGGCGACGGTCTTTGTTTCGCCGGGCTGAATCTCCACGCGGGTGAAGGCGATCAGCTGCTTCACCGGGCGGATGACGCTGGCGATCACATCATGCATGTACACCTGCACGACCTCCGTGCCGGCAACGTCGCCTTCGTTGGTCACGTCCACCGTGGCGATCAGGGTCGCCGGATCAAGGTCGAAATTCGCGTAGGTGAAGGGCGCATAGCCGATGCCCTCGCCAAAGGCGTACACCGGATCGGCGGGCAGATCCATGTATTTGCCGCCGTGCCAGCCCGGCAGGCTGTTGTAATACACGGGCAGCTGGCCGGAGTGCTGGGGGAAGGAGATGGGCAGACGGCCTGCGGGGTTGAGGAGGCCAAAGGCAGCCTCCGCCACGGCCTGGCCGCCGAACATGCCGCCGTTGAAGGCGACGATCACGGCGTCGGCGGTGGCGGCGATCTCCGGGATGCACAGGGGCTTGGAGGCCACCAGCACCACCGTCAGGGGGATGCGCAAAGCGCGCAGGGCACGGTAGAGCTCCATCTGGCGGCCGGAAAGCTCCAGGTTGGCGCGGTCCTTGTATTCGCCGTACTGGTCGATCATGTCGCCCACGACGAGGACGATGTGATCGGCGTCCCTGGCGGCGTCCACCGCGCCGGGGATGTCGTCCTTGGCGCGGGCGCGGGCCAGGCCCTGCTGGCGGATGGCCTCCGCCACGGGATCGCCCAGCACGCGGCCGTCATCCACGATATCAGGCTTCACCTCGCAGCCGCGATGGTACACGCACTCGATGCCGCGCTCGGCACACAGGGCCTCAAAGCCCTCCTTGATGGTGACGTAGGGGCGGCGCGGGGGCTTGGGCTCGTGGGCGTTGGGGTGGGTGAAGTAGGTCCAGTCGCCGTACTGGGAGTTGAGGTCGTCGGCGTTCTGGCCGATGACGGCTACCTTCTTTGCGGCCTTGATGGGCAGCGCACCCTCGTTCTTGAGCATGGTGAGGGAGGCACGGGCGGCGCGCAGGGCGGCGTCCAGGTGCTCCTGGCAGCCCACGCAGCCGGGCACGCCCAGCTTCTCCGGCTTCTCGAAGAGGTTCATCTTCAGCTTCATGGCCAGGATGTGGCGCACGGCGTCATCCACCACGGCCTCGGAGAGCTTGCCTGCCTTGAAGGCGCTGAGCGCGGCGTCGTAGAAGCCCAGGGTGGACATGATCATGTCGTTGCCGGCGTTGGCGGACTGAACGGCGCAGTCCTCCATGTTTTCCGCCACGAACTGCTGCTTCATCAGGGATTCGCAGTTGTTCCAGTCGGTGACGACGAAGCCGTCAAAGCCCATCTCATCGCGCAGGATGGTCTTGAGGGACTTGGGGTCGGAGGTGAAGGAATGGCCGTCGATGGAGCCGTAGGCGGTCATGAAGGTGGCGCAGCCCGCGTCGATGGCGCGCTTGAAGGGCGGCAGGAAGACCTCCTTCATCTTGCGGTAGGTCATCTGGGTGTCGATGGCGTCGCGGGCGCCCACGGCTTCGCCATAGCCGATGTAGTGCTTGGCGCAGGCAAGGATGGAATCGGGGGCGTCCAGGCTGTCGCCCTGGTAGCCGCGGACGATGCCGTAGCCCATCTCGCCGGCCAGGAAGGGATCCTCGCCGAAGGTCTCGCTGACGCGGCCCCAGCGGGTATCGCGGCCCAGGCACAGCACGGGGGAGAAGGTCCAGTGCAGACCGTCGCTGGCTACCTCGCGGGCGGTGACGCGGCCCATTTCCTCTGCGATAGCGGGATCCCAGGAGCAGGCGGCGGCCAGCTGGGTGGGGAAGATGGTGGCCTCATGCTTCAGGCCGTGGCCGTGGATGGCGTCGATGCCGAAGATCACCGGGATGCCCAGGCGGCTCTCCTTCAGTGCGGCCTGCTGGATCTCGCGGGCGTCATCGCCCAGCACATGCAGGAAGGAGCCGGCGCCCAGCTTCGCCCAGCGCAGAGCTTCTTCCTTGCCGGTCATGTTGTAGGGGATCTGCATCATCTGGGCGACCTTCTCCTCGATGGTCATCTGACCCAGCAGCTCCTCCACGCGCAGCTTGATGGCTTCGTTGTTCATGTGTACCTCCGTATCATACCGCAGAGGGCGGCTTTATTCTCTGCAAATATGATAACCGCTTTGCGCAAAAAAAGCAATCCCGCAAATAAATTTCGGACATTTTCGTGCATGCGGGCAGCAGGAAAAGGCCTTCCGGCGGGGAATACATGTATACAGATCATTATGCCCGCTGTGGCGGGCTTCAAGCAAAGGAGCGTGCTTTTTCATGAAATTCACCCAGGGCTACTGGATGATCAAGGACAAGTACATCATGTCCTACGCCACCCACGCCATCCGCGTGAACAAGACCGACAAGGAGATGCAGGTCATTTCCGCCTGCCGCCCCATCACCAACCGCGGCGCGATCCTCGATGGCGGTGCGCTGACCGTCACCTTCTCCGCCCCCCGGCGCAATATCATCCGCGTGAAGGTCACCCATTTTGCCGGCACGAAGGTGCGCGAGCCGAAGTTCGAGACCTACGAGGAGGACGTCACCCCCGTCATCACCGAGGATGAGCAGTATGCCTGCTTCACCTCCGGCGACCTGACCGCCCGCGTCCACAAGGCCTGTGGCCAGTGGAAGGTGGAATACATGGTGGGCGATCATGTGTTGACCAACTCCGGCTGGCGCGGCATGGGCCGTGCCCTGGCCAAGGATGGCACCGAGGTGAGCCTGCTGCCCCACGGCAAGTCCTACATGTCCGAATCTCTGGAATTGGACGTGGGTGAGTGCGTCTACGGCCTGGGCGAGCGCTTTGGCGCCTACGTCAAGAACGGCCAGGTCGTGGATATGTGGAATGCCGACGGCGGCACGGCCTCCGAGCTGTCCTACAAGAACATCCCCTTCTACATGACCAACCGCGGCTACGGCGTGCTGGTGGAGGACGCGGGCGACGTGAGCTTCGAGGTCGCCAGCGAGAAGGTGGAGCGCGTGCAGTTCTCCCATGAGGGCGAGACCATGGTGTACGACGTCATCTACGGCGGCGACCCCAAGGGCACCCTGGAGCGCTACACCGCCCTGACCGGCCGCCCCGCGCTGCTGCCCCCGTGGAGCTTCGGACTGTGGCTGTCCACCTCCTTCACCACCGATTATGACGAGAAGACCACCTCCTCCTTCATCAACGGCATGGCGGAGCGGGACATCCCTCTGTCCGTCTTCCACTTTGACTGCTACTGGATGAAGGGCTTCAACTGGTGCGACTTTGAGTGGGACAAGGACGTCTTCCCCGACCCCGTGGGCATGCTCAAGCGCTACCACGACAAGGGCCTCAAGCTCTGCTGCTGGATCAACCCCTACATCGGCCAGGCCAGCCCCCTCTTTGCCGAGGGCCTCGAACACGGCTATCTGGTGCAGAAGACCAACGGCGACGTGTGGCAGACCGACATGTGGCAGGCCGGCATGGGCATCGTGGATTTCACCAACCCCGAGGCCTGCAAGTGGTACGCCTCCTACCTGTACAAGCTCATGGACATGGGCATCGACTGCTTCAAGACCGACTTCGGCGAGCGCATCCCCGTGCGGGACATCAAGTGGTTTGACGGCTCCGATCCCGTGAAGATGCACAACTACTACACCCACCTGTACAATAAGGTGGTCTTCGACGTGGTCAAGGACGTCAAGGGCGAGGGCGAGGCCATCCTCTTTGCCCGCTCTGCCACCGTGGGCGGCCAGCAGTTCCCCGTGCACTGGGGCGGCGATAACTCCGCCACCTACATCTCCATGGCGGAGACCCTGCGCGCGGGCCTGAGCATGTCCCACTCCGGCTTCGGCTACTGGAGCCACGATATTTCCGGCTTTGAATCCACCGCCCCGGCGGATGTGTACAAGCGCTGGCTGCAGTTCGGCATCTTCTCCTCCCACAGCCGCCTGCACGGCTCCACCTCCTACCGCGTGCCGTGGCTCTTTGACGAGGAGAGCGTGGACGTGTGCCGCAAGTTCGTCAAGCTCAAGAACCGTCTGATGCCCTACCTCTACGGCAAGGCGGTGGAGGCCCACGAGCAGGGCATCCCCATGATGCGCCCGATGATCCTCGAATTCCCCGAAGACCCCGCCTGCGACACCCTCGACCGTCAGTACATGATGGGCGACGCGCTGCTGGTGGCCCCCATCTTCCGCAAGGAAGGCACCGTGCAGTACTACCTGCCCGAGGGCCCCTGGACGAGCCTGCTGGACGACGAGGTCGTTGACGGCGGCAGCTGGCAGACCGAGATCCATGACTTCATGTCCCTGCCGCTGATGGTGCGTCCCGGCACGGTGCTGCCCCTGGGCGCGGTGGACAGCAAGCCTGATTACGACTACCTGGACGGCCTGGAGCTCCACGTCTACCAGCTGGAGGACGGCGAGAGCCAGACCATCACCATCCCCGACCTGCACGGCAACGTGGCGGCGACCTTCACCGTCACCATGGAGAACGGCGAAGCGAAGGTGGAGACGGATTCCGGGAAGCCGTATACCGTGGTGGTGCACTGACCGAAGGGTCCGGGGGCGATCGGAAAGCCCCTGGAGGCACAGAGCCAATGGGTTGATCCAATAAAAAGCGGGCCTGCATCGTGTGGTGCAGGCCCTTATACGAAGGAGGAAAGCGGATGAAGCTCTACATCAAGCAGAAGGTGTTCTCCTGGAAGGACAAGTTCTTCGTCAAGGACGAGTGCGGCCAGGACAAGTACTACGTCGAGGGCGAGTTCTTCAGCTGGGGGCGCAAGCTCCATGTGTACGACATGGCGGGCCGCGAGATGGCTTTCATCGCCCAGAAGGTGATGACCTTCCTCCCGGAATACCATGTCTCCCAGGATGGCCGCGAGGTGGCGGTGGTGAAGCAGAAGTTCGCCTGGTTCCGCCCCAGGTACGAGATCCAGGGCCTGGGCTGGGAGGTGGAGGGCAGCTTCTGGCAGCATGATTACGACATCTACAAGGCCGGCAGCCGCATCGTGTCCATCAACAAGGAGTGGATGACCTGGGGCGACAGCTACGAGCTGGACATCGCCGACGATGAGGATGAGATCATCGCCCTGGCGGTGGTGCTGACCATCGACTGCGTGCTGGCGTCCAATAACAACTAAACAAGAAGCGGACCTGCATCGTAGTGGTGCAGGTCCGCGTTTGTGTGTGGGGGCGCGTCTGCGGACGCGCGGCCTCATCCGGCCTCGCTGACGCTCGGCCACCTTCCCCGTAAACGGGGAAGGTCATGAATGGCGGCAAAAAACCTTCCCCGCTTGCGGGGAAGGTGGATTCGGACGATAGTCCGAAGACGGATGAGGCGCTCACTCATACACCGCCCGGCTGCCGCCCACATAGGGCAACCGGCTGTAGGCCATGACCAGGTTGGCGTGGCCGATGTGATCCTGCCCGATGCGCAGGGGCACCGCCACGGGGCGGATGTGCATGCCCACCAGGGTGTCGCCGACGTCGATGGCGGCGTCCGCCTGGACGGCGAGGGCCAGGGCAGGCTTGTCCAGCAGCTTCCACGCAGCCGCGGGGACGCTGCCGCCCGCCTTGGGCTGGGGGTTGGCCTCCACCTGGGTCAGGAAGCGGCTGCGCAGCACGCTTTCCTCCATGACGATGGCGCGGTTGAGGTGCTCGCAGCACTGGAAGGCGGCGTTGAGGCCGCGCTTGCGGCAGGCCTCCAGCATGGCCTGGGCGATGATCTCGCCCAGCTCGGGCACGCTGGCCTTGCCGATGCGGCCGCCGGCCACCTCGCTGGTGGAGCAGCCCAGCACGATCAGTCCGCCGGGAGCAATGTCGCCCGCCTCGCGCAGGGCTTCCACGGCGGCATCCAGGGTGGCGAAGATTTCAGCGTTCAGTTCCATGGTTTGCATCTCCTTGCAGCTGTTTTTGCACTTCGGGCATCACGCTTTGCCGCACATGCCCGATGATATTGCTTGCGCCGATGGTCACGAATTGCCCCCAAAGGGTGACGACCATCTTGGCGGTTTCAAAATCGACCTTCTGCAGCGCCTTGAGGACGGCGGGCAGCCGGCCCGGCACATCCTTGAGGAGCTCCTTGACGGTGTTGGCGCCGGTGGCCTCCAGGATGTCGAAGATCGTGTCCACGAAGACCTTGCGCTGCTCCTTGCTCACCTGGGAGAGCCAGGCGTGCACCGTCTGATCCACCAGCTGGGAGGATACGTCCAGCTCCGTCACGGCGATGAAGCCCGTGCCCAGCACCTGCCAGGTGAAGCTGTCGTGCTGCAGCAGCCCCACGCCGTCGGACTTGACGACCGTGTACTCCGGGTGATAGGCCATCAGCAGGCCAACGACGCTCTGCTGGGGCACGAAGGAGCGGATGTGCCGCGCGATATTGGCGTAGCCTGCGCTGGCGACGGTGGCGTCATCCAGGCCGGGGCCGTCGAAGGAATACACGGTGCGGATGCGGGCCTGGATGGCCTCATCCGCATGGGCGGCGGCGTAAACGGCCAGGTTGCCGCCCTTGCTGTGCCCGCCGATGATGAGGGGGCCGTCCGTGAGGGCGGCGGCTTCTGCCAGGTACTTGACGGCGGCGCGCTGGGCGGGGATGGGGCTCTCGAAGGCCATGTTGAAGTCCTCGCGCCAGCCGACGATGGTGGAGTCCGTGCCGCGGAAGGCCACATAGCTCATACCGTCCGGCAGATCGAAGGTGACGGCGGCGAACTGCATGTCCCGCTCCTGGTCGGTGACGGCAACGGGGTGGTGCATGCGGATGTCGGCGAAGCGCTCCGTCATGGCGGCGGCGCTGAGCATCGCGCGGATCTCATGCACGAAGGCGAACTGATTCTTGTCCACCGGCGGCACGGCGAGGGCCAGATCCCGCAGGAGGCCCTCCTGAGCGGGGTAGGTGAGGTAGCTCAGCGACGCGAGGATCAGGCTGTCCACGTCGCCAAAGGGGGAATAGTCCAGCGCGACGTCGCCGCGCCAGGCCAGATAATCCATCATGTTGGGCATGGTTGTCACCTCCGGGGGAGCAAGGACTCAGTAACTCGCCGTCGGCAGACTGTAATCGTATCCGCCGGGTTTCCCGGCGGGGCGGGGTTTTCCATAGTGAACGCAGTGAACGGCGGAAAACATTCCTCAGCATCATTCGTGAAAATGCTATGGCATTTTCACGAGACCGTCAGGTCAGTCCAGCTCACCCGCAGCCTTCATGGCCTCGAATTCGTCGCGGGTGATGAGGCACATGCGGGGCTTGGCGCCGTCCTTGGGGCCGACGATGCCGCGCTTTTCCATCTCGTCCACCAGGCGGCCCGCACGGGCATAGCCCAGGCGCAGACGGCGCTGGATCAGCGAGGTCGATACCTGGCCGTCCTGCACGGCCATCTCGATGCACTGGGTCAGGAGGCTGCCGTCGCCGCCGACGTAATCGTCCGCCTGGGGCATGTCGGGGAGGCTGCCGCCGCCGTTTTCCTTGTCGGATTCCTGCTGCAATCGCTCCAGCTCCTCCAGCACGGCGGGATCGTAATCCGCCGGGCAGTTCTCGCGGATGAAATCGGTGATGCGGTTGACCTCCGGGTCGGAGAGGAAGCAGCCCTGCACGCGGATGGGCGTGAACTCGCCGGTGGGCATGTAGAGCATATCGCCGTAGCCCAGGAGCTGCTCGGCGCCGATGCGGTCCAGGATGGTGCGGCTGTCCACGTTGGAGGACACCTTGAAGGCGATGCGGCTGGGGATGTTGGCCTTGATCAGGCCGGTGATGACGTCCACCGAGGGGCGCTGGGTGGCGACGATCAGGTGGATGCCCGCCGCACGGGCCAGCTGGGCCAGGCGGCAGATGCGCTCCTCCACGTCCTTCTTGCAGGTCATCATCAGGTCGGCCAGCTCGTCGATGACGATGACCAGACGGGGCATCTTCTCATCCTCGGGCATCTGCTCGTTGTAGCCGTCGATGGCGCGGACGCCGGCCTCCTGGAAGCGCTTGTAGCGGTCCATCATCTCGCCCACGGCCCAGGCCAGGGCGCCGGAGGCCTTATGGGGATCCGACACCACGGGGATCAGCAGATGGGGGATGCCGTTGTAGCACTGCAGCTCCACCACCTTGGGGTCCACCAGGATGAGGCGGACCTCCTTGGGGCTGCAGCGGTAGAGGAGGCTGTTGATGATGGTGTTGATGCACACCGACTTACCGGAGCCGGTGGCGCCGGCGATGAGCAGATGGGGCATCTTGGCCAGGTCACAGACGATGGGCGTGCCGGCAATGTCCTTGCCCAGGGCGACGACCAGGGGCTTGGTGGCCTTGCGCATCGGCTCGGATTCCAGCACCTCTCGCAGGGTGACGGTGGCGCGCTGCTTGTTGGGCACCTCCACGCCGACAAGGGACTTGCCGGGGATGGGCGCCTCGATACGCACCGACTTGACCTCCATGTTCATGGCGATGTTGCGGTTCAGGTCGGTGACCTTGGACACCTTGATGCCCGCGGCCAGCTCCAGCTCGAAGCGGCTGATGGCGGGGCCATGGGTGATGTGGCGCACCTTGGCGGGCACGCGGAAGGACTGCAGCGTGTTCTCCAGCCGGCGGGAGCGCAGCTCATCCTCCTCGGGGCTGATGCCTGCCTGGGGCTCGGGGGCCTTGAGCAGATCCATGGAGGGGAAGACGTAGGGCACTTCCCTGGGCTCGTCGAACATGGCTGGGGGCAGATCGCTGCCGGAGCGGCGGGGCTTGAGATTCAAGTCGGGCTCGTATCCGCCCTCGGGCTTCTTCTGGGTGACGACGGGGCGCAGGGGCGCAGCGGGCTCCGCCGGGGCAGGGGATTCCTCCCACGGGGGCGTATCGGCCCAGTTGTCCTCGGCGGGTTCGGGCGCGGCGTGGCGGGCGGCGGGACGCTTGGGGGCGTCATCCTCCGGCACCTCCAGGCCGGCGGCCTTCTTCGCGGCCCTCAAGCGGGACAGGAAGCTGTTCTCGCTGGCGGGCTTCTCCTCAGCCTCTGCGGCGAAGGCGGTATCGACCTCCTCCGGGGGT
>X409_Impala__coassemble_698_pt1 | contig 10819 bp, 9 predicted proteins | sample X409_Impala__metabat2_high_PE_002 | metagenome-assembled genome bin X409_Impala
GGGAGCCTCCATCTGACCGGCAAGCTGGGCGAGGTGATGAAGGAATCCGCCGAGGCGGCCTTCACCTGGGTGCGGGCCCACAGCGCCATGCTGGGCCTGGCGGACGACTTCTACAAGGACCGCGACATCCACATCCACGTCCCCGAAGGCGCGGTGCCCAAGGATGGCCCCTCCGCCGGCGTGACGATGACCACCGCCCTGGTCTCCGTGATGACCGGCATCGCCGTCCGCCAGGACGTGGCCATGACGGGCGAGATCACCCTGCGGGGCCGCGTGCTGCCCATCGGCGGGCTGAAGGAGAAATCCCTGGCGGCCTACCGCGCGGGCATCAGGGTGCTGATCATCCCCAAGGAAAACGAGAAGGACCTCGAGGAAGTCCCGCCCCACGTGCTGAGCCAGTTCCGCGTGGTGACGGCGGAATCCATCGAGGATGTGCTGAAGGAGGCGCTCGTCTCAGCGCCTCTCTCCCGATAAAAAGGAGAAACACAAATGGAAATCAAGCAAGCTGAATTTGTGACCTCCATGGCCCAGTACGGCAATTTCGCCGGCAAGGGCCTGCCTCAGATCGCGGTGGCGGGCAAGTCCAATGTGGGCAAGAGCAGCCTGATCAACAAGCTGTGCAACCGCAACAAGCTGGCAAAGACCTCCGCCACCCCCGGCAAGACGAAGCTCATCAACGTGTTCCTGCTCAACCGGAGCTTTCACCTGATCGACCTGCCCGGCTACGGCTTTGCCCGCGTCGATAAGGCGGAAAAGGCCCGCTGGGGCAAGATGATGCAGGATTACTTCGAGCAGTCCGACGAGCTGCGCCATGTCTTCTGCCTGGTGGACATCCGCCACGAGCCCACCGAGGACGACAAGCAGATGAACACCTTCCTGCGCCAGATGGGCATCCCCTTCACGGTGATCGCCACCAAGGCGGACAAGATCAGCCGCGGCGCCCGCCAGAAGCAGCTGGCGCCCATCTGCCGGGCGCTGTTCGTGCAGCCCTGGGAGGTCATCTGCTGGTCCTCTGAGGACGGCACCGGCCGCGACCAGGTGCAGAAGCTCCTGGACGAGATCCTCGCCGAGCCGGCGGAGGTCGAGGAAGGCCCCTCCATGGAAGAGCTGGAGGAGGGCGCGCCCATCCGCTGGGAGGAGAAGTAAGCACCCTTTGCCGGCGGCTGCATATCCTCCCTGTGAGGAGGGGATGTTCATGGTCACGACACATGCAGTTCACGCGCCTGCGCTATCCTTGCCGGAGGCTGCCATGCTGAGCGCTCTCCCAAAGAAAAAAGGGGACGCATCCGTCGATGCATCCCCTGGGGGCTCACCTGGCAAAGATCTGCGTGGCGTAGATGTAGCCGTCGGCGTCAAGGACGATGCCCACGCCGACCTTCGTCCAGGCGGCGGACAGAATATTGTCCCGGTGGCCCTGTGAGGACATGAAGGCGGCCTGCGCCTTGTCTACATTGGCGTGGTGGGCGATGTTCTCGCCTGCGGCGGCGTAGCGGTAGCCGAAGTGGCTGAGCATCTGCCCGACCCTGCCGTAGGTGGGGGATTCATGGGCGAAGTAACCGTTGTCCCGCATGTCGGCGGATTTGATGCGCGCAATGCGGCACAGCTCCGGGTCAAGGGCCAGCGCAGTACGTCCGTTGTTTTTTCTGTCCTGATTGAGCAGATTTACCATCATTTGCTCTTGCGCAGATACGGACTGTGTAGTATAATCATCCCCCGGAGCGGGCGTCTGGGTGACGGCGGGCCGCTGCGTGGGCTGCACAGACGGCGTCGGCTGTGGAAGCGCCGTGGGATCAGCGGGCGGATAAATGCCGCAGATCGCACCGCAAGTGGTAGCACAGGCCCAACAGGTGGCGCAATGCTGGCTCTGTGTGGGATTTTCGCACCAGCTGGTGGCGCATACGTCCTTGCAGGTGGGATCGCAGGCCTGATCGGCGGCACATTCCGCCAGGGAAGTGGTCATGCCGGAAGCGAGAAGCATTGCCGCTGCCAGCGCAGTGTACTTTCTGAACATGATCGTTCACCTCCGAAGTGTTGCGGTTTTATTACAAACCGTGACGCAATCGTAATACAAACTCCGCTGCGGGGTCAAGTGAAATGCCAGGCCCCTGCCAAGGTAAACCATACCAACGTGACGAACCGGACGAACCGGATAACATAGGAGGAATCCCCATGATTTTCGAAAAATGCCCCCGCTGTGACCTGAATTACATCACCCCCAGCGAGAAGTACTGCAAGGTCTGCATGCGGGAGATGAAGGGCGACAACGCGCACGACGAGATCGAGATGTGCTCCGTCTGCAGCGAGAACCCCGTGCTGCCCGGCCGCGATATCTGCCTGTTCTGCCTCAAGGAGATGGGCAGCCAGAATGCCGGCGCCTCCAGCCGTGACGAGGCCAACGACGGCGAGGAGCAGGTCAACACCCGCGCCCTGACCGACCTGGATGATGTGTCCTCCATGGATGAGATCCCCGAGGTGGATACGGACATCCCCGCCGGCGAGTTCGAGAAGATGGCGGGCGAGATCTCCTCTTTGGAGAGCATGCGCGAGGAAGAAGCCGAGGACGGCGACGACGAGGACGAGGACGACCTGTGAGTCCCGAGCCGCAAGGGAGGGAAGACCATGCGTCTGTTCGCCATCGGCGATCTGCATCTGCCCGGCGGGCAGGAGAAGCCCATGGACGTCTTTGGCGGCCATTGGGAGGGCCACTTTGCGCGCATCGCGGCGGATTGGCGCTCCCGCGTCGGCGATGAGGACGTGGTGCTCATCCCGGGAGATACCTCCTGGGCCATGCAGCTGGAGGATGCGGTGCCCGATCTGAATACCATCGGCGCGCTGCCGGGGCGCAAGCTCCTCATCCGGGGCAACCACGACTATTGGTGGGAGGGCGTCGGAAAGGTGAGGCGCGCAATGCCCGGGGGCATGATGGCCATCCAGCATGATGCGGTGGATCTGGGCGAGGCGGTCGTTACCGGCACCCGCGGCTGGGTATGGCCCACGGCGGAAGCCCCGCTGACCCCGGAGGACGAGCGCGTATTCAACCGGGAGCTGATCCGGCTGGAGCTGGCTTTGGCCTCTGCGGCGAAGATCGCGGGGGAGCGGCCCATCCTGCTGATGCTCCACTACCCGCCGCTGTACCAGACGGACCGCGATACGCCCTTCACCCGGCTGATCGAAAAATACCCGGTGCACACGGTGGTGTACGGCCATTTGCACGGCGCGGGGATCCGCGCAGGCTTTTCCGGCCTGTGGAATGGCGTGCGGTACCGGCTGGTCTCCTGTGACAGCCTGGATTTTTCGCTGGCGGAGCTGGAAATGCAGGAATGACATGTTACGAAAATCTAACAAAATTCTTAAATTTTTGTAACATAAATTGAAAATTCGACAAAGAACGCATCCGACATTGGGTCGGGTGCGTTTTTTTGATACCACCGATGGCGGCGAACGTTTGTTCAACCACCAAATGAGGGGAGAAAATATGACGAAAATATGAAAAGTCCATGAAATAGCTGCATTCTGCAACATGTCATCCAGGCAAAAAAGCATCTTTTCTACCCCTTGACCGCAAGTCAAAAGTGGGATAAAATGAGAGCGAGTGGTTTTTCCAACCTATTTTGTGCAGAAAAGTGGGGGTGATGTGGTGTCTGATCTGGAACTGACCAAGGACGTGCAGGACGCAGCAGCGCCCGTCACGCCTGATCTGGCGGGCGTATCCGAGGCGGATCGCGCGCTGCTGGAGAAATACAGCCGCACATTTACCGGCACCTTTGCCCACACGCTGGACAGCAAGGGCCGTATGGTCATCCCGCTGGCCTTCCGCGATATGCTGGGCAAGACCTTCACCGTGGCGCCGGAGTTTGACTTCAAGTCCATTGCCGTATATCCGGAGATCGCCTACGTCCGCATGCGCGAGAGCCACGACAGGGCCCTGCAGGAGAACGGGAATCCCGAACGCAAGAAGTACCTGCAGTGGCTGGACGCCTACACCTTCCGCGCCCAGGAGTGCGACGGCCAGGGCCGCGTGCTGCTGCCCGCCCGCCTGCGCCAGATCATCCTGGGGGAGGACAAGGACGTGGATATCATGGGCGCCGGCGACCATCTGCGCATTGCCGTGCGCGTCAAGTGCGAGGACCAGCTGATGGACTTCATCGCCAATATCGATTCGGTGCTGGCCAATATGTAATGAATTTATGCTGTCATGCTGCGCGTTTATGGCATGGATCAGCCTGAGGAGGAATAGACTATGACGACCCCCATGCGCAATCGTATGCGCCGCCATACCCGCCCGGCGGATTTTATCTCCAAGTCCCGCCAGGCGGAGGCCCGCGCCTGCTGCCGCCCCGGGGGCCGCTCCTTCACCTTCACCGGTGAGTTCCCGGATATGCAGGATCTGCAGCCTGTGGAAGCCACCTCCCGCCGCCGCAACTACACCAGCGGCACGGGGACCGGCGCGTATCATGCCATCCGCCAGGATGACACCGCCCGGATGCCTGCCATCAACAAATATGGCGTGCATGTGGTGCCGGCCATGGCTGCGCTGCTGGTCGCGGCGATCTTCCTGTGCAGCGTCCTTGCGGTGCAGCTGGATGAGCGGGCCAGGATCCGCAACGCCATTGCCGCCAAGCAGGCGCGCATCGGCGTGCTGCAGGTGGAATGCGACAAGACCGACGCCGCCATCAAGGCCCAATCCAGCGACGTCAACATCTACCAGGAGGCCGTGCGCATGGGGCTGATCAGCTCCAAGGGCGTGAACGTGACCTACCTGGAAGCGCCGCAGGATGCGGTCATCACCACGGCGGATCAGGCTGTGGTGGCTGCGCTGGCCTCCATCTGGGGTCAGTGACCAATAGATAAAGCCCACACCGGGGGACTGAGGGTTCAAGCCTTCGGTTCCCCGTTTGGAATATTCGCGCATCAGGGGGAAGGACATGCATCCTGAACTGCTGGTACGCAAGAGGATCTGGCTGATGACCATCGCCCTGGCAGGCGCGTTCCTGCTGGTGATAGGCCGTCTGGCCACGCTGACAATACGCGACGCGGAAGCCCTGACTGCAAGGGGCATATCCCAATGGACGAAGGCCGGTACTGTCACCGCGCGGCGCGGCAGCATCCTGGACCGGCACGGCAATATCCTGGCCCTTTCGGCAACTGCCTATACCGTGACGGCGGATCCGCGCCTGGTGACGGATATCCCGGCCTTCCTGGACGCCATTGAGCCGGTGCTGCCCCTGGACAGGGAGAGCGCGGCGAAGAAGCTCTCGGACAATACCAAGGGCTCCGTCATTCTCAAGCGCCAGGTGGATCGCGCCACGGTGGATCGTCTCCGCACGCTGAAGAACGAAGCGCCGCAGAGCGCCTGTCTCAATGCCCTGGCCTTTGACGAGGACGTCAGCCGCTGGTATCCCGGCGGGGCCTTCCTGACTCAGGCGCTGGGGCTGACCACCATTGACTCCGAGGGCCAGTCCGGCCTGGAAAGCCAGTACGAGAGCGTGCTGGCGGGCATGGAGGGCAGCTATCTGCGCCAGGTGGACGCAAGAAACCGGGTGCTGCCCGGCGCGGAGGGCTGGTATATTCCCTCCCAGGCCGGCAGCAGCCTCATGCTGACCATCGACTCGGACATCCAGGCCATCGCCGAAAAGGCGATGCGGGAATGTCTGGCGGTCAACAATGCCAAGTCGGTGACCTGCATCGTCTCCGACGTGCGCACCGGCGGCATCCTGGCCCTGTGCATCAAGCCGGATTACGACCCCAACGAGCCGCCCCGCTCCGACGTCACGACCCTGACGGAGCTGATGCGCATCACCGCCATCTCCGACGTATACGAGCCGGGCTCTACCTTCAAGATCCTGACCGCTGCCGCAGCCCTGGACAGCGGCGTCACCACCCCGGAGGACCACTTCAACTGCACCGCCAAGGTGACGGTGGACGGCGATACCATCCGCTGCTGGGGCCGTGCCCACGGCGCGGAATCCATGGCCGAGGGGCTGCAGAATTCCTGCAACCCGGTGTTTGTGGAGCTGGCGCTGCGCATGGGTACCGATACCTTCTACCGCTACCTGAGCGCCTTCGGGCTGGGGAAGCGCACCGGCATCGACCTGCCCGGTGAGTCGGGCGGCATCCTCATTTCCAGCCGGTATGTCAAGCGGGTGGATCTGGCCCGCATCGGCTTTGGCCAGTCGGTGGCGGTGACGCCCATCCAGCTGGTCATGGCCTGCAACGCCGCCATCAACGGCGGCAAGCTGATGAAGCCCTACATCGTCCAGGAGATCCAGGACGAAATGGGCCAGCCCGTCCAGCGGTTCAGCCCGACGGTGGTATCCACGCCCATCAAAGCGGAAACGAGCGAGACCCTGCGCGGCCTGCTGGAGGCGGTCGTTTCCCAGGGCGGCGGCAAAAATGCGTACATCGAGGGCTTCCGCATCGGCGGCAAGACCGGCACCGCCCAGGTGTACAAGGAGGGACGCATCGTCTCCAACGTGCACATCGGCTCCTTTTACGGCTTTGCACCGGCGGATGATCCCCTCATCAGCGTGTTGGTGATCGTCAACGAAGCCCAGGTGCCGGTGGATTACGGCGGCACCACCGCCGCGCCCTTCGCACGGCAGATCTTCGAGGAGGCACTGCCGCTGCTGGGCGTGGAAAAATACGCGGAAAATCAGAAAGATGTTTTGGTTCCGGACATAAAAGGCTTGACGATTGCCCAGGCGAGGCGTAAACTGACAGAGGCGGGCCTGAACATGCTGGATGATGGCGTGAACACCGTCGTGCTGGACCAGCTGCCGCCGGAGGGCGCGACGCTGAAGGAAGGCGGCCACGTCATGGCCTACACCGCCTCCAGCGAGACGCTGACCCCGCAGGAACTGGTCTGCGTGCCGGAGCTGATCGGCTCGTCGGATGTGGACTGCGCCCGGCTGCTACGCCAGCGGGGATTGCTGCTGTCCATGGTCGGGACGGGCGTGTGCGTCCGGCAAGCGCCCGCGGCAGGGGAGTACGTCGCCCCGGGGACCAGTATCCTGGTGACGTTCGAGTAGCATCCGGGGCGAAAAAAGGGACGAAGTCCCCCGGGGACCAGTATCCTGGTGACGTTCGAGTAGCATCCGGGGCGAAAAACGGGACGAAGTCCCCCGGGAACCAGTATCCTCGTTACGTTTGAATAGTACGAATTGATCGATATATAGAGGGAGAATCACCATGAAGCTCTGCACCCTGTTTGAGAAGGTTCCTTACCTGGTGGAGACCAGGGGCAATATGGTCACCGAGATCGGCGAATTGTGCTCCGACAGCCGCAAAAAGGTCGGGAACGGATTGTTCTTCTGCATTCCCGGCGCGCGCTTTGACGCCCATGATTATGCCCCCCAGGCCGTGGCCAACGGCTGCGTGGCCCTGGTGGTGGATCACTTTGTGGACGTGGACGTCCCCCAGGTGAAGGTGACGTCCGTCCGTGCGGCCATGTCCCGCATGGCGGCGGCCTTCTACGGCCATCCGGCGGATCAGATGCGCCTGGTGGGCGTGACCGGCACCAAGGGCAAGACCACCACCACCTACATGATCAAGTCCATCCTGGAGACGGCGGGCATGAAGGTGGGCCTCATCGGCACCACCGGCAACATGATCGGCGAGAAGCGCATCGCCTCCAACTACACCACGCCCGACCCCATCGACCTGCAGCGCGACCTGCGCGCCATGGCGGATGAAGGCGTCAACGCCGTGGTCATGGAGGTATCCGCCCATGCCATCGATATGTTCCGCCTGGATGGCCTGTCCTTCGAGGTGGGCGCCTACACCAACCTCAGCCAGGATCACCTGGACTACTTCGGCACGATGGAAAGCTACTTCGAGTGCAAGAAGCGCTTCTTCACCTCCGGCATGGTGCGCAACGCCGTGCTCAATGTGGATGAGGAGACCAGCGTCAGCATCCTGCGGGATATCGAGGTGCCTCACCTGACCTTCGGCATTGCCGCTGCGGCGGATCTCTTCGCCCGGGATATTGAGATCACCGAGACCGGCGTGGGCCTCGAGCTCAAGCTGCAGGGCATGCACGCCCTGCCCATCAGCCTGCGGATGACCGGCATGTTCAACGTGTACAACGCCATTGCGGCGGCCTCCTGCGCGATGGTGCTGGGCATTTCCCATGAGGACATCCGGGCGGGCCTGGAGAAGATCGAGAACGTCCCCGGCCGCATTGAGATGCTGCCCACCGGCACCCCCTACCGCGTCATTCTGGACTACGCCCATGCCCCCGACGCGCTGGACAACATCCTGCGCACCTGCCGGGAGTTCACCCGTGGCCGGCTGATCGCCGTGTTCGGCTGCGGCGGCGACCGGGATAAGGGCAAGCGCCCCATCATGGGCCGCATCGGCGGCGAGCTGGCCGATCTGTGCATCCTCACCTCCGACAACCCCCGCAACGAGGACCCCATGACCATCCTGGCGGCCATCGAGGAGGGCATCAAGGAGACCGACTGCGAATATGTGGTCATCGAGAACCGCCGCGAGGCCATCCGCCACGCGATGGAGATCGGCCGGGAGGGCGACGTCATCGCCTTGTGCGGCAAGGGCCACGAGACATATCAGGAGATCCGCGGCGTGAAGCACGACTTTGACGAGAAGGTCGTGGTGGCGGAGCTGCTGGCGGAAATGGACGACTAAACCTGCGATTGTGAGGTACCGAACATGCTAAGGATGATTCTTGCATTGGTTCTTTCTGCGGCCATCGTGCTGCTCACCGGCCCGAAGCTCATCGCCTGGCTGCGCAAATTGAAGCTTGGCCAGACCATGTACGAGCTGGGCCCCCAGTCCCACATGAAGAAGCAGGGAACGCCCATCATGGGCGGACTGTGCATCGCGCTGGGCTGCGTGGTGGCATTCGTCGTGTGCGGCGTGACCCTGGGCGCGTGGGATCACATGCTGGCGCTGCTGTTCGTGGCGCTGGGCTCCATGGCCGTGGGCTTCGGCGACGACTGGATCAAGATGGTCAAGAAGCGCCACGAGGGCCTGACCCCCTGGCAGAAGATCATCGGCCAGGCCGTGGTGTGCCTGGGCTTTGCCTGCTACTGCTACTTCCATCCCGAGGTAGGCAGCAAGGTGATCGTGCCCTTTGTGAACGTCGAGTGGGATCTGGGCATCTTCTACATTCCGCTGCTGGCGCTGACGGTGCTGTTCATGGTCAACTCCGCCAACCTGCAGGACGGCCTGGACGGCATCCTGTCCTCCGTGACGGCGGTGGGCTCCATCGGCTGGGCGGCCATCGCGCTGATCGCAGCCGGCACTGCTTTTGCGGCTGAGAACAATACCATCGCCGTATTTGCCCTTGCCCTGTGCGGTGCTTGCATCGGCTTCCTGCGCTTCAACCACTACCCGGCCACGGTCTTCATGGGCGATACCGGCTCCATGTTCATCGGCGGCGCGGTGGTCGGCATGGCGATGCTGCTGCGTCAGCCCTTCCTGCTGCTGCTGATCGGCTTCACGATGGTGATGTCCAGCGCGTCTGTCATCCTGCAGCGCTACTACTACAAGCTGACCCGCAAGCTGACCGGCACCCCCAAGCGCCTGTTCAAGATGTCGCCCATCCATCATCACTTTGAGATGTGCGGCATGAAGGAAACCCAAATCGTGCTGATGTACGCCATCGTGACGGCGGCGCTGAGCGCGCTGGCGGTCGTGTCCGTGATTCTGTGACCGAAGGTTTCCAAAGGGCGATCGGAAAGCCCTTTGGCCGCTCCCGCAGGAGCGGGATCTCTGCTCCGAAATATACATGAAACAATGGAGGCGCATCATGCGCAACATCCAGAATTACAAAGATAAGAAGGTCCTCGTGGTGGGCATGGCCCGCAGCGGCGTGGCGGCGGCAAAGCTGCTCTGCAAGGCCGGCGCGAAGGTCATCATCAACGACAGCAAGACCGCCGAAGCCCTCGGCGACGCATTGCTGCCCCTTTCCGGCCTGGACGTCGAATACAAGCTGGGCTGCCCGGCAGGGGAGTGCCTCGATGGCATCGACTGCATGGTCATCAGCCCCGGCATCCCGGATACGGCGGGCTTCGTCGTCAAGGCGAAGGACATGGGTATTTACGTCACCGGCGAGCTGGAGATGGCGCATCAGCTGTCCTCCGGCGAGATGGTGGCCATCACCGGCACCAACGGCAAGACCACCACTGTCACGCTGCTGGGCGAGATCTTCCGCAACGCGGGCCGCACCACCCATGTGGTGGGCAACATCGGCTATCCCTATTCTGCGGCGGGCTTTGACAGCGTCGACAGCGACATGTTCGTCTGCGAGGTTTCTTCCTTCCAGATGGAGATGGCGGAGACCTTCCACCCCCGCTGCGGCGCGCTGCTGAACATCACCGAGGATCATCTCAACCGCCACGGCACCATGGAGAACTACGCGCTGACCAAAATGCGCATGTTTGCCAACATGACCGCGGAGGATGTGGCCGTCTTCAACGCGGATGATCCGGCCCTCGCGCCCTACATCCCGATGGTCAAGGCCCAGGTGATGCGCTTCTCCCGCAAGACTGAGGTGGAAAACGGCGCCTTCGTCCGGGATGGCATGATCGTCACCCGCTTCGGCGGCGCGGAAACCGCTGTCTGCCCGGCTGCGGAGGTGTACATCCCCGGCCCCCACAACCTGGAAAACGCCCTGGCTGCCGCCTGCATGGCCACGGCCTGCGGCGTGGATGCGGCGGTCATCGCCCAGACGCTGCGCACCTTCACCGGCGTGGAGCACCGCATCGAGTTCGTCCGCGAATTGGCGGGCGTGCGCTACATCAACGACTCCAAGGGCACCAATGTGGACTCCACCATCAAGGCCATCCAGACCATG
>X409_Impala__coassemble_701_pt1 | contig 10767 bp, 10 predicted proteins | sample X409_Impala__metabat2_high_PE_002 | metagenome-assembled genome bin X409_Impala
AGGCCCTGTCCGGCGTGGAGGTCACCCTCTACGGTGAGGATGGCCAGGCTGCTGCTTCCGCCAATACCGACAAGAGCGGCGAATGGACTGTCACCGAGCTGCCCTACGGCGCTTATATCGCCCAGTACAGCGCAGATGGCCGCGCCATTCCCGCCAGCAGCTTCACCATGGAAGGGGAGCCGGTGCGGCTCTCCGCCCAGGCGGCCAAGCCCGCGAAGATCAGCGTCCGCGTGTTTGAGGACGCCAACAACAGCGGCACCCAGACCAAGAACGAGGGCGGCGTGAAGAATGTCGAGGTCCGTCTGCTGGACCAGAACGGCGTCGTCGCTGCCGGCGTCACCGCCAGGGATGGCTACGTCACCCTGTCCGCGCCTGCGGGCGAATACACGGTGGAGGTCACGCTGCCCGAGGATTTCGGCTTTGGCAAGCAGGGCAACGGCAAGAAGGATCATGCCCAGAGCTTCATGGAGGAAAGCGCCGAGCGCACGCAGGTCAGCCGCAGCATCACCCTGGAAACGGGCGCGACGGTGGAGGTCGGCGTGGGCGCGATGCCCATGGCGGTGGTGACCGGCACCGTTTGGAATGACCTGAATGCGGACGGCCTGTGGCAGGAAGACGAGCCGGGCATTCCCGGTATCCGCATGACGCTGACCGGCGGCAAGGACAAGATCAGCCGCGAGGTCTACACCGACGAGAACGGCTTCTACGATTTCCATCAGATCAAGAAGGGCTCCTACAAGGTGACCTGCCATGTGCCGGATGAATACGTGTTCACCGTCAAGGCCAAGGGCGCGCTGGAGAAGATCTCCCGCATGACCACCGAAAAGGACCGCGCGGGCGAGGATCAGGTGAGCCTGGAGATCGGCGAGGTTTACCAGGAGCACAACATCGGCCTGATGGAAGGCGCTATCATTGAGGGCGTGTGCTTCCTGGACGCCAACTACAACGGCGTCTATGATGAGGGCGAGCAGCCGCTGCCCGGCGTGGAGATGCGCCTGGCACGCCAGAGCAACAACGTGATGCTGCAGGTGGTGGATTCCGCGGAGGATGGCAGCTACCACTTCGTCGGCCAGCGCGGCAGCACCTTCACCATCCGCGCAACGCTTCCCAAGGGCTATGTCTTCACCAGGGTCGGCGAGGGTGAAAATGCCAACCTCTTCGAGCCCAACGGCGACAAGAACGAGCGCCGCCTGACGGACGTCACCCTGGAGAACGGCGAATACCGCCGGATCATGCTGGGCGCTGTGTCCTATGGCTCCATCAGCGGCCGCGTGTATTATGACGACAATTTCACCTCCCAGTGGGAGAAGGGGGAAGGTCTGGGCCGGGAGATCTATGTCACCCTGTACCGCGCCGATGGCGAGCGCGCAGGCCGCGTCCGCACGGACAAGAATGGCCTGTTCACCTTTGATGATGTGGTGCCCGGCGACTATTACATGACCATGAACCCTGCCAAGGGCTATGGCTTCACGGCCCTGGGTGCAGGCAATGTGATGCAGACCATGCCCGACGGCACCGGCAGGAGCCGCATCATCACCGTAGGCATGGGCGAGGATGTGAAGGACGCCGGCGCAGGCATGATCGTGCCGGCCGTGATCACCGGCGTGTTCTACGCGGATGAGAACGACAACGGCCTGCGTGAGGCGGGCGAGAACGGCCTGGTGGGCGCTACCGTCCGCCTGATGACGGAGCAGGGCGAGATGGCTTCTGTGACCATCGACCAGGCCGGCGAGTTCCGCTTTGCCACCATCCCCGGCACCTACTATCTGCAGTATGAGCTGCCCGGCAAGGGCGTCTTCCCCTATGTGGCGGAGGGCGGCAATGCCATCGCCGGCGAGAACGGCGTGGGCAGGGGCGAAGCCTTCACCGTGGATATGGGTGAAACCTGGAAGGCGCCCCTGTGCGGCGGCGTGCTGCTCAGCGATATCTCCGGCATGTCCCTTACCGACAGCAACGGCAACGCGGTCATGGATGCGGAGGAGGCCGTCTTTACCGGCCTGGCCATCACTTTGACCCCCAGCCGCAGCGATCTGGAGGAGATCGCCGTCATCACCGGCGCGGATGGCGCCTTTGCCTTCAGCGACCTGCGCCCCGATGTGTACACGCTGACCGTCAGCTGCCCGAACAACTGCGTGCTGTCCCGCCTGAAGGATGTGGATCTGCCGCTCACCAACGGCCTGATGAACCAGTCCGTCACGCTGGACCTGCGCATGGGCACCCAGTGGCATGAGCAGATGCTGGGCTGCGTGCTGCCCTCCAACTGGTCGGGCGAGGCGTACCTGGATGAGAACTACAACGGCGTGCGCGACGCGGGCGAGGCGCCTGCGGGCGGCGAGACCTTCATCCTGAGGGACGCCGATACCGGCGAGGACGTCATGACCGTCAGGACCGATGACAACGGCCTGTTCGTGGTGGAGGGCATCGCCCCCGGCGAATACGAGCTGGTCTACCCCCTGGACGAGGGCAACCTCATGCCCAAGGATCCGGATATCGACTTCCGCCTGGAGGGCGACGTGATGACCACCGGCCGCGTGCGTATCTTCGAGAACGAGGATAAGTCCGGCACCCGGTTGTCCATCGCCCGCACAACGGAGATCGGCGGCCTGGTCTGGCTGGAGCAGTACAGCGGCGTGACTCCTGTCCAGGGCGCCAAGGTGCATCTGCTGGACAAGGACGGCAACGCCATCGCCGAGTATCTCACCGGCGAGGACGGCGTGTATGTCTTCAAGGGCCTGATGCCCGGCTTCTACGCCATCGACGTGACCATCCCCGGCGGCTATGTGCTGGTGGACAGCGAAGATACCGCGATGGCGGAAAAGGGCCTCATCAGCGTGGTGGAGGAGGTCAGCGGGCTCTTTGGCAGGAGCGCGGTCATTGAGCTGCGCATGGCAAAGCATCGCAATGATATGAACGTCGGTATGGTGCTGCCCGGCCGCCTGGGCGACAAGGCCTGGCTGGACCTGAACGGCAACGGCCTGCAGGACGGCGAGGAGGGCGGCATTCCCGGCGTGACGGTGGAGCTGCTGCGCAACGGCCGCGTCGTGGCTTCCACCGTGACCGACCAGTACGGCTACTATGTCTTTGAGAACATCTACCCCACGGAGTACACCCTCCGGGTCACCTGGCCTGCGGAGGTCGTGCCCACCGTTCTGCGCGAGGAGATCAGGCAGATTTCCTCCGTGCTGAAGGAGGATGGCTCCACGCTCCCCGTAACGGTGGAGAGCAACAAGGCCAACTACGCCGCCGACCTGGGCTTTGTCCTGGTGGAGGATGGCAAGCTGCCCGCAGGCTACGGCGAGGGCGAAACACAGATCTGGAAGAAGAAATGACCCCACGGGCTGCTGCAATACGCGGCAGCCCTTTTTGCAAAGGAGGACGACCATGGATCGCCGGACCTATGCCAGGATCGAGGAATATATGCTCAGCTGCATGAAGGATGCAGCGCACGACAAGGAGCATGTCTACCGGGTGCTGAACAATGCGGTGCGCATCGCGCAGGCGGAGGAGAATGTCAACTGGGACGTGCTTATCGCTGCGGCGCTGCTGCATGATATTTCCCGGCCGGAGCAGATCGCAGATCCCAGGGTGGACCATGCTGCCCACGGCGCCGAAAAGGCGCATACATTCCTGGTGCAGCAGGGTTTCACGCCTGCGTTCTGCCAGCATGTGCGGGCTTGTATCCGCACCCATCGCTTCCGCAAGGCGGAGCAGCCTGCTACCCTGGAGGCCCGCATCCTCTTTGATGCGGACAAGCTGGATGTTGCCGGAGCCATCGGCGTTGCCCGCACCCTGGCCTACAATGGCGAAACGGGCCGCCCCATCTACACCAGAGACGGGGCGGGCGTGATCCTGGATGGCGCGGAGGATCAGGAGGATTCCTTTTTCCGTGAATACAAGTTCAAGCTGGAGGGCATCTGCGGGCATTTCCTGACGGAGACGGGGCGCGACCTGGCTCGCGCACGTCACGCGGCGGCGAAAGCTTACTATGATGCGCTGCTGCGCGAGGTCCGTGACGATACGGGCCTGACCGCTTTGCAGGCGATGCTTGATGCATAACAAAAGGGGAGCCCCATGGCGGGGTTCCCCATCATTATGCCATGCCCCGGCGTTTGGCTTCCGCCAGCAGGCAGGGCTGGATGTCCGGGTAGGTGAGGGCCGTTGGCGCGTCATCAAAGGCGCGGACCTCCGCGATCTCAGCGTGCAGCTCGCCGCGGCTACGGACCTCCGCCGCGCACAGCAGGCTGAAGCTGCCCATTCCGCCGTCTGCGAAGTGCAGCCGGTACCAGCACACCGGCGTGAGGGAGAAGTCCGTGGCGCCGGTCTCCTCACGCAGCTCGCGGGCGGCAGCTTCGATGGCGGTCTCGCCCGCCTCGATGTGCCCGCCGGGGATCTCCCAGGTGTCCCTGTCCCGATGGCGGCACCAGAGCAGTCTGCCTTCATGTTTTGCGATGATGACGGCATACTTCTGCCGGACATGCGAAGGGGCTTCCTCGTAAAAGCGCACGGTGAAATCAGCCATGTCATTCCTCCCGGATGTAGCGTAGATCGGTGACCCTGCCGCTGCCGATGCGGTAATCGACCCGGTCGGCGGTGGGGATGAAGCCGTGGCGCCGATAGAATCGATCCGCCTGGTGGTTTCCATGGATGCACCACAGGTATACCTGGGGATAGCCGTCGGCCTTTAGCGCGTCCAGCGCGGCATGAAGCAGGGCAGAGCCGACGCCGCGATGCATGCTGTCCGGCAGAACATACAGCGAGGCGATCTCGCCCTGGCCGGCAAAGGCTTCATCCCGGCCGCGGCCACAGATCACGCTGCCGACGGGCTTGCCGTCAACTTCGGCAATAAAGCCATACATGCGTCCGCTTGCCAGCCAGGAACGCATGGTGGGCAGCCAGTATTCCTCCGGAAGACGCGACAGATACACCGGATCGATCAGGGCCTGATATGCGCTGCGCCAGCAATGGGCGATGATCCGGCTGATCAGCAGTGCATCCTCTGCTGTGGCTTCGCGAATGTACATCATGTCCGCCTCCTTTGGTCAACAGTATACATCCTGGGTTTGTTCGCGTCAAGGGGAACATTTCGGGCGTTGATTTATGGCGGCTTTTCTGCTATAATCAAGTGAATGATTCTGTTGCCGAAGGAGGCTGACCATGCATTTGCTGATCAAAGCTGCGGTGCTGCTGGCTGCCGGTGCCGCCGGCTGGGCGCTTTCCAGGCGGAAGTCTGCCGCCCATGACCCTGCCGGTGAGCGGGTCATCTACCTTGGCGAGGATGATGCGGTGATCGATCCGGATCGTCCGCCGGTGCCTGCAACAGTCAAATCCTGCTTCCGCCGCATGGATCCGCTGTCCCTGAACAGCGGCAATGAAGCCGTGTTCATCCTGGAGGATGGCGCGGAGGTCAAGCTGAATTTCTCCGGCGAGGGAGGTTTGTACCTGAAGAGCGGGGATCGTGGTCTGCTGTCCTGGCGAGGCATGCGGCTGCTGCGGTTTGAACGGGAGGACGGCGCTGTGTTTGGCGGTATGTTCTATGCGCCCGCCGGGGAGGAAAACGGCAATGAATGATGCGCTGAGGCTCGCCCTCACGATGCTTGGCGGCGGCATGGCAGCCATTGTGCTGCTGATGCTGGTGGCAAAGCTTACCGGCCGCGTCAGCGTTGAGGAGAAGCAGGGCCGCAAACCCGTGTACAACATCCAGGCGGAAGTGAAGGGCAAGCGCACCCTGGTGGAGGCGGATCCGGAGAATCCTCCTGCGCCGCGCACGCGGTACTTTGTGACCTTCCACAAGCGGGACGGCAACCGGGTGGAAATGGAAGTCCCCGGCGAGGATTATGGCCTGGCTGCCGAGGGCGACGAGGGCGTGCTGGTCTACTCAAAGGGTGACGAGTTTATCGTGTTCAAACGGATGTGATGAAGCCAAAGGAGGTATACCATGGACCTGCAAGGAATCAATACCGGCGCTGAGCTGCTGACGGAAACCGCTGAGGCCGTGGAGCTGACGACCTGGCAGAAGCTGATGCGCATCGTATTCAGCCCGGATGCAATACGCGAGTTCCTGATGTATATTCTGCTGCTGGTGCTCCTGTGCGCGATCGCCAAGGTCGTGTATGATATCAAGGAACACCGAAGGCTGAAGAAAGAATTCGAGGCCTATCAGCAGCGGCGAAAAGACGAGGAACGGGAGTAAGGGATTCATATGCTGAAGAAACTGCAGTTTGCTGAAAAAGGATGCAGCGTTTGCGCGGCGCTGTGCGGCATCCTGGCACTGCTTGCAGCTAATGGCACAACCACAAGCAGAACGGTGGCTTTTGCGTTGGCTTTGCTGACGCCGATACTGGCTTTTTTTGCATCGCGGTTGCGCAAGCGCATCAATGCCATCTTGCTTGAGGAGCATCAGAAGCTGCCCGTCAATGCGGTGAAGGCAACGGTGGTCAAGCGCCGCGTGGGGCACAGGCTTGTAAGCGCCGGCAAGAGCGGCTTCCGAAGCGGCCCGCCGATGTACTATGTGACCTTTGAAAAGGAATGCGGCACCGACATGGAGCTGTACGTCCCTCGCGACGTCTATTTGGCTGCCCAGGAGGGGAAAACAGGAGTCCTCAGCTACAAAGGCGACGAGTTTATTTCATTCAACTAATCAACAGGGGAGGTCCTTCCCATGGCTTATCAGGCCCTTTACCGCCAGTGGCGGCCCACGGATTTTTCTTCCATGGTCTCCCAGGAGGCTGTCGTAGCCACGCTGCGCAACCAGATCACCACGGGGCGCATTGCTCATGCGTATCTGTTCTGCGGCAGCCGAGGCACGGGCAAGACGTCCACCGCGAAGATCATGGCCCGCGCCATCAACTGCGAGCAGCCCGTCAACGGCGACCCCTGCGGAAAGTGCGATAGCTGCCGCCGGCTGCTGGCGGAGGAATCCATGGACGTGATGGAGATCGACGCGGCCTCCAACAACGGCGTGGACGAGATCCGCGACCTGCGGGAGACGGTCAAGTATCCGCCCCAGCACGGCAAATTCAAGGTTTATATCATCGACGAGGTGCACATGCTGTCCGCATCGGCCTTCAATGCGCTGCTCAAGACGCTGGAGGAGCCGCCGGCCCATGTGTGCTTCATCCTTGCCACCACCGAGCCCCAGAAGCTCCCGGCGACGATCCTCAGCCGATGCCAGCGCTTTGATTTCGGGCGCATCCCGGCCCATCAGATCGCCGGACGTCTCCGCCAGGCGGTGGACGGCGCCGCTGCCACCGCCACGGACAATGCGCTCCACATGATCGCCCGGGCGGCGGAGGGCGGCATGCGCGACGCGCTGTCCATCCTGGATATGTGCCTGGGCTACCGCAACGACGTGGACGAGGAGCTGGTCCGCAGCGTGCTGGGCACCTCGGATAAGTCGTTCCTCTTCCGCTTCGTGGATGCGCTGGAGATGGAGGATGCATCCACCGTGCTGGGCATGATCGACGAGCTGATGCGCAAGGGCCGCGAGCCCATGGTCTTCGCCAAGGACGTCAGCCAGCACCTGCGCGCGCTGCTGATGGCCAAGGCCTGCCCGGATGAGCTGCCCGCCCTGCTGGACATCACCGGGGAGGATGCGGAGGAGTACATCTACCAGTCCGAAAACATGACCGTCACCCGGCTGATGAAGATGCTGGAGTTCTTCATGGCCACGGAGACGGAGCTGCGCTGGGCCTCCAGCCCCCGCATCGTGCTGGAGAATACGGCCCTCAAGTGCTGCCTGCGCACGGTGGAGGCGGATACGGCGGCCCTCAATGACCGCATCATGCAGCTGGAAAAGCAGATCGCCGATTTGTCGGAGAAGCTCAAGAACGGCGTGGTGGCGGCTGCTCCTGCCAAAAAGGAAAAGGCGGATGCCAAGGCTGCTCCGAAAAAGGAGGAGCCGCCCAAGCCCAAGGTGCTCACGCCCACCGGCCGCAGCACCGACGATACCTGGAAGGAAGCCATGAATCAGCTCAAGAAGAGCGATCCCGGCGCCCATTCCTTCCTGACGCAGGGGCGGTTCCTGGGCTGCGATGGCGTGACCTACCGGTGGGAGGCTGCCGCGGGGATGGACTTCTTCGCCACGGCGCTGATGAAGGAGGACAAGCGCAAGGCAGTATGCAGCGCGCTGACCGATGCTGCCGGCGTGGAAAGCAGATTCGAGGCAGTTACTGCCGGCTCCGGCAACAGGGATGAGGTCAGCGACGACAGCTTCGTCACCGGCCTGGAGCAGACCTTCGGCAAGGCGAATGTCCTTGTGCAGGAGGATCCGAAATAACAGGGCAGGGGAATTGCAAGGCAAAGTGAATATGTGCCAGGCTTCTCATGATGTGGAGGGGCCTGGTTTTTGCATGTACAAAATATCGTGTGTGACGAAAGAATGAAGATGTAAGAAAATTTGATAAAAATTTATTTTCCAGGCAGGAAATAGGGGGCATCCGTAGAATTAGAGAAGATGGGTGAAATTGAGGTAGTCTTCCAAATATATTGGAATTAACGCCTTTCACTGTAACAATACCGTTCCCTGATTACGCGGCAGAACGCCGTATGCTGAAAGGATGGTGTAAGAATGGAAACCCTGACTTTTGCTGAAACCCTGCTGGTGGCTGTGGTCGGCATGCTGGTGGTCTTCTTCGGCCTGGTCGTCCTGATCATGCTGATCAAGCTCATGGGTGCTCTGACTGGCAGCATGGGCAAGAAGGAGGCCCCCCAAGGCTGCGCCCGCCCCCGTGGCTGCCCCCGCTGCCGCTCCTGCGCCTGTGGGCAAGCTGTCTCCCGCCAAGTTTGACGATGAGACTGTGGCTGTCATCACGGCGGCGATCGCTGCTGTCCGCGGCGAAGGCTATCCCTTCCAGATCAAGCGCATCGTGCGCGTCAAGCAGTGATCCCTGATGTATCCACTTCATCACAATACATACACAACAATTTGAGGAGGAAACTATCATGCGTACTTACAAGATCACCGTCAACGGCCAGGTCTACAATGTGGACGTTGAGGAAATCGGCGCTTCTGCTCCTGCTGCTGCTCCCGTGGCTGCCGCGCCTGCCGCTGTTCCTGCTGCCGCCCCTGCCCCCGCTGCTGCTCCCGTTGTGGCCGGCGCCGGCGAAGGCGTGAAGGCTCCCATGCCCGGCACCATCCTGGATGTGAAGGTCGCCGCCGGCCAGAAGGTCAACGCCGGCGAGACCCTCGTCATCCTGGAGGCCATGAAGATGGAGAACGAGATCCCCGCCCCCAAGGCCGGCACCGTTGCGCAGGTGGTCGTGTCCAAGGGCGCTTCTGTCAACGCTGGCGACGTGCTGATCGTCATCGCTTAATCGTATTTGCTCCTGGAACCGCGGCGACATCCGATCGCCCCGCAACCCATCGACTGAATACTGACAGAAAGTGAGTGATACCATGCAGTTCGTAACTGATGCGCTGAATGGTCTGTGGCAGACCTCCGGCGTGTTCTACTTCCTTTCCGATCCCAAGGCGCTGATCATGGTCGGCATCGCCTGCGTGCTGCTGTACCTGGCCATCGTCAAGCAGTTTGAGCCCCTGCTGCTGCTGCCCATCGCTTTCGGCATGCTGCTGACCAACCTGCTGGGCAGCGAGGTCTTCCATGAGGAGCTCTTCGCCGGCGGCCACGTCAACTGGAGCCTCTTTGGCGGCACCGTCATGGCAAATGCAGCTGACCTTGTTACCGAAGGCTTCAACTACATCGTCAACGCTGCCGGCCAGATCATCAATGCCGATAACGGCATGGTGCTGGGCCACTTCGTGAACGCCGTTACCGTTGCGGAAGGCACCACCATCTCCCTGGCTGACGCCATCGCTCAGCTGAACGCCAATGGCAACGCCCTCTCCATCGTGATGGAGGAGGCTGCCTACCTGCAGGGCGGCGCCGTGTACGCCACTGTTGGCAGCGAGGTCGTCAAGCTTGCGACCGTTGGCAAGGAGATCTCCGCCGGTCTGCTGGACTACCTGTACCTGGGTGTCAAGCTGGGCATCTACCCCTGCCTGATCTTCATGGGCGTTGGCGCGGGCACTGACTTCGGTCCCCTCATCTCCAACCCCAAGACCCTGCTGCTGGGCGCTGCCGCGCAGCTGGGCATCTTCCTGACCTTCATCGTCTGCTGCGCCAGCGGCTTCTTCACCGCTGCGGAGGCGGCCTCCATCGGCATCATCGGCGGCGCGGACGGCCCCACCGCCATCTGGCTGACCGGCAAGCTGGCCCCCCATCTGCTGGGCCCGATCGCCGTTGCGGCTTACTCCTACATGGCGCTGGTGCCCGTCATCCAGCCCCCGATCATGAAGGCGCTGACCACCAAGAAGGAACGCGAGATCGTCATGGAGCAGCTCAAGCCTGCCACCAAGACCCAGAAGATCCTGTTCCCCATCGTGGTCACCATCCTGGTCAGCCTGCTGCTGCCCTCCGCCACCCCCCTCGTCGGCTGCCTGATGCTGGGCAACCTGGCCAAGGAGTGCGGCGTCACCGAGCGCCTCAACAAGACGATGCAGAACGAGCTGATGAACATCGTCACCATCTTCCTGGGCATCACCGTTGGCGCCACTGCCACCGCTTCCACCTTCCTGAAGATCGACACGCTGCTGATCATCGTCGTGGGCGTGGTCGCCTTCATGGGCGGCACTGCTTCCGGCGTGCTGCTGGCCAAGCTGATGAACTGGATCACCGGCGGCAAGATCAACCCGCTGATCGGCTCTGCCGGCGTGTCTGCGGTGCCCATGGCTGCCCGTGTTTCCCAGCGTGAGGGCCAGAAGGCCAATCC
>X409_Impala__coassemble_713_pt1 | contig 10568 bp, 12 predicted proteins | sample X409_Impala__metabat2_high_PE_002 | metagenome-assembled genome bin X409_Impala
GGATACGGCTCATATTCAACACTCCTTTGAAACATGCAAAAGGGAATGCGCAGGATGCCTGTGCATTCCAAAGGGATTATTCGATGGTTGCGCTGGCATAGCCCTCGCTGTCCGCCTCAATGGTCACGCTGCCGTCCTGGCTTTCCACCTGCACGGGGACGTTCAGGGTGGGGCAGCTGGGGCGGTAGGTGGGCTCGGGGCGCTTGGCGGAATAGTAGCTGCGCTCCTCTTCGGCGGATTCCTCTGCGGGTGCAGCCTTGGGCTCCTCGGCGGTCTGGAAGCTCTTGGCGAAGTCGCTCACGGAATGTTTCACGTTATCCGCCGCCGTGCGAACGGTGCGTTCCAGATTTTCGCCGTCAAAGGCATGGTCGTGCTTGTCGAAGGTGATCTTGTAGCCCAGCACCATGCACAGGATCACGCCGACCACCAGCAGGTGAGGGCTGATGAGCAGCGCCAGCAGGAAAAACAGCAGGCTGATGTTGAGGATGCTGCTCTCGCCGCGGGAGACCTTGAAGCGGGCACGGTAGCCCTTGTGCAGCAGCTGCATGAAGGTGGATTTGGTGACAGGCTTGCCGTTCACCGTTGCAGAGAAGCCCTTCGTTTCCTTGGGGGCGTCATTGCCCTCCTTGATGCGGCCGTTGCGCTCCAGGTCTACCAGCGCGCGGGCCACGTTGCCGTTGTGGTAATCCAGCAGGGCAACGGCTTCCTGGTAGGAGATGCCGCTCTTGCGGCGGATCATTTCGATATCTTCGATCGTAAAGGCTGGCATGGTATTTACCCCTTTCAGTTGATGTGGTGTTCCTTTTGACGTTATCATCATACCACACCGTAAAGGAAGTTGCTTGAGAAACAGGCAAGGGTTTCATGAGAAACAGATGAGAAATGACCGGGATCTCATTCATAAAAGCCTCCGCACAGACGCGGAGGCGGGTTGGCGCTTAAAGCTCGTAATCCTCGTAGCAATTCAGCAGCACTTCACAGTCGCAGTAGCCGCCCATATCCTCCAGTTCATTGAGGATGGCGTCATGCTGCATGAAGTCCATGTTCTTTTCCAGCCATTCCTGGGTGAAACGGTGGTTGTGCTTGCAGGCGTGGTACTGCAGCTTCAGCTCAATATACTGCAGCAGAGAGGCAGCCTGATCAGCAGAGAGAATGTGATCCTTCTTCTGCTGGGCCTTGTATTCCATCTTCATCATCTTGCTGCGATCATCCATGGTATTACCTCACTTTACATAGCGGTTCTTGTTCTTGGGCAGACGGGCGTAGTGCCGCTTGTAGCTGCGAACGATGGCGCGCACGATCAGCACTGCCGCGGTCACGATCAGCAGGGGAGAAAGCACGATCAGCACGATCTCCACCGTCAGCGGGGGGAAGGGATTGGGGTCTGCTTCCGTAGCGGCGATGATATCCGCCAGGGACGGCGGCCGCTGCTGCCGCGCAATGACGGAGCGGGTCGCCAGCAGATGATAGACGACCTCCTGGCCGCGCTCTGTCACATAGGTCATCGTGCCCATGACTTCGCCTGCGGTGATGGGCGCGCGCAGATCCCTCGTGTATTCCACAACGACCATGTTGCGCAGATTGGCGGTCAGCTCTTCGATCTTGGCATAGGTGCCGCTGATCTCCACCGTCTGGGTGGGATCCACGGGTGAGGCGCTCAGCTCCAGCTTGCCGAGGCCGGGGTCGCTGCGGTCGTAGCCGGAGGTGTATACGCTCAGGGGATTTTCCTGATACATCTCCGTCAGCGTCACATGGGTGTACTGGCTGAAGCCGTACTCAAAGAGCTTCTTGGTATCGCGCCAGACGTTGTAGCGGTCGGAGTAAAGCACCACGGAGATCAGCTCCACGCCGTCCTTTTCCGCCGCGCCGACGTAGCAGTAGCCTGCTGCATCGGTGGTACCGGACTTGATACCGGTGATATGCTCGTAATAATAGCTGTTTGCCTCGCCGTTGTAATTCCTGAGCATGATGCGGTGGCCGGTGGAGATCATCCGCTCCTTTTGCATGTTGGTCGCGCTCATCTCGTGGCGGTCGGAACGGACGATCTCCTTGAAGGTTTCGTTCTTCATTGCCTGATAGGAGAGGGTCGCCAGATCGCGCGCGGAGGTGAAGTGATAATCATTGTGCAGGCCGTGGGGATTCATGAAGTTGGTGTTGCTCATGCCGAAGGCCCGGGCGGTCTGGTTCATCAGCTGGACGAAGGCCTCCTCGCTGCCGCTGACATGCTCCGCCACAGCGATGGCTGCATCGTTACCGGAGCGCAGGATCGTGCCGTAGAGCAGGTCCAGCATGGTCAGCTGTTCGCCTTCCTTCAATCCCAGCACGGAGGATTCCGGGTCCAGCATCGTGCGGACGCCTTCCTTGGAACCGTTGTAGCTGACCGTGACAAGCTCGGCGAGATCCTCCGTTGCCAGCAGGCCCAGCAGCACGGTCATGATCTTGGTGGTGGAGGCGGGGTACATCTTTGCGTCGGCGTCCTTTTCGAAGATGACGTCGCCCGTGCTCTGCTCGATCAGAATGCAGGAAGCGGCGGCGATATCCTCCTCGGTGAGGAGCTCGGGGTGCTCGGCGTCATAATCGGCATAAGCCGTCAAGGGAGACGTCAGCACCAATGCGGCAAAAAGCATGCACATCAGCCGCGAAAAATAACCTGTGAAGCGCTGCAACACGTCCGCCCCCTTTCGATAGCATAATAATACAAAATACATTATAGCATTTCCGGAAGGATTTGTACAGCCGAACTTACACACAAAGCGGAAAAAACCTTTCATATATCCGGTATGTTGATACATCTATGCTTGCCCTCCTTGTGAAGCTTCATCCATATAGACGAACAGGAGGCGCCGATCCATCGATTTCACAGGAAAGATTTACAAATATTACGCAAAAAGCCTGCCCACACAGCGGACAGGCATGTGATCACATGAACGTTGTTAGGATGCGGGCAGCGGCGGCGCCGGCATTGGGGGAGAAGGGCGTCACGCCCGGGAGGCCGAAGAGCTGCGCCAGCAGGAAGATCACGCCCAGGATCGCCACATACAGCGCGAACCAGTTCAGGCTGACCCTGGTGATGAGCTTGAGCATAAAGCGGATGGCCAGATAGCCCACCACCGCTGCAACGATGACGCCTGCCAGCGTCGGCACCAGGTCAAGCTCCTTGATCCAGCCCTCTTCAATGGCGTCCTTGCCCTCCAGCAGCAGCGCGCCGGCGATGGCGGGGGCGCTCATCATGAAGGAGAACTTCGCGGCGCTCTTGCGGTCCAGCCCGGAGAGCAATCCGCCGGCCAGGGTGGAGCCGGAGCGGCTCACGCCCGGCAGCAGCGCCACGCCCTGCATGCAGCCCATGACAATGGCATGGAAGAAGCCGGGCTTGTCGGTCTTGCTCTTTTTCCCGGCGCTGACATACTCTGCGACCAGCAGGAACACCGCCGTCATCAGGAAGCTCACGCCCAGGAACCAGCCGGTGTCGCAGCTGTCGATAAAATCATCGAAGATCACCTTCACCACCAGTGTGGGCATGGAGGCGATGAACAGAAGCAGCAGCGTTTTGGATTTGAAGGGGTTTTTGAGGATCGCCCACCAATCCTTCCAGAATACGATCAGGATGGGGATCAGCGTGCCCACATGCAGGAGGATGTCCAGCATCTTGTAGGCGGGGGATTCGTCAATGGTCAGGCCCAGCAGCATCCGCCCCAGCAGCAGATGGCCGGAGGAGGAAATGGGCAGGAACTCGCCAAGGCCCTGCAGAAGGCCCAACAGAGAGGCTTCGATCACATTCATGGGATGACTCCTTTCGGAAATCAAGAGATTCGCTGCCAGTATAGCATATTCATGGACCTGTGTCCATTTGATTTTTATTAGAATCCCATGATAACGCGGAAAAATCTGCGCGGCAACGCATTGCAAGGCAGGGGGAAGTGTGCTACAATAAACTGAATCCTTATGTACACTTCGAAAGGTTGTTGGATATGACGGAACCCAGGAAGGGCGCGCGCTGCCTGCAAACGGCGCTGCTGATGCTGCTGGACGGGGCGATGGCCTGTTTGTCCCTCGTGCTGGCGCTGCAGATCTATTATGATATGAAGCCCCCGGAAACCCTGGAGCAGATCTGGCGGGCCATGCCGCTGCTGGCGCTGATCAGCGTGGGCAGCCTGTATGCGATGGGCCTCTACCGCAGCCTGATGCGCTATGCCAGCGTGGATACGATGGTGCAGATCGCTTCCGGTACGCTGATCGGTACGGGCGTGACATACCTGGTGTCGCTGCTGGTCTATACGGTGCAGAATCCCGTCAATCTGCTGCTGATGCCCCGCCCGATCTACCTGGTGCAGTGGCTGCTGATGGTGCTGATGGTGGGCGTGAGCCGCTTTTCCTTCCGCATCATCGGTCAGGCCGGGCATACGGGCCTCTTCTTCCGCAAGAAGCATGCGCGCCGGCTGATGATCGTCGGCGCCGGCTGGGCAGGCGCGCAGGTCATCCGTGACGTCCAGGCGGGGCGCTATGGCGATGTGGAAGCCATCATCGCTGTGGATGACGCGCCGGACAAGCGCAACACCCGCATCAACCGGGTGCCCGTCGTTCTCGGGACGGACAAGGTGGCTGAATATGCCAGACAGTACGGCATCGATGATATCATCATTGCCATTGCCACCCCCAGGGCGGATCTGTCCCCGCTGATCCAGGCCTGCGTCGCCACCTCCTGCCGTGTGCGGATGTACGCAGCTCCCCAGGAGATGGGCGCTTCCGGCGGCCGGGTGCGCGACGTGAATATCGCCGACCTTCTCGGCCGCGCAGAAAATCACCTGGATATGTCCGAGGTGCGCACATTCTTCACCGGCAAGCGGGTGCTGGTCACCGGCGGCGGCGGCTCCATCGGCTCGGAGCTGTGCCGGCAGATCATGGCCTTCGTGCCCGCGCAGCTGGTGATCTACGACATCAGCGAGAATTACATGTACGACCTGCAGTCAGAGCTCCATCAGCGTTACGGCGAGATGGTGCGCAACACATTGCAGCTGCGGGTGGGCTCCGTCCGCGATGTGGATACGCTGGATCACGTCTTTGCGGAGGTCAAGCCGGAGATCGTCATCCACGCTGCAGCCCATAAGCACGTCCCCCTGATGGAGGACGCCCCCGAGCAGGCCGTGAAGAACAACGTCTTTGGCACCTACAATGTGGCAGAATGTGCCATCCGGCACAAGGTGAAACGCTTCGTCATGATCTCCACGGACAAGGCGGTCAACCCCACCAACGTGATGGGCGCCTCCAAGCGCATGGCGGAGATCATCATCGAGGCCCTGCAGAAGCGGCAGAGCCGGACCCAGTTCACGGCGGTGCGCTTTGGCAATGTGCTGGGCAGCCACGGCAGCGTGGTGCCCAAGTTTGAGGCGCAGATCCGCGCCGGCGGCCCGGTCACCCTGACCCACCCGGACATCATCCGCTACTTCATGACCATCCCGGAGGCGGCCAGCCTGGTGCTGCAGGCGGCGTCCATCGCCAAGGGCGGCGAGCTCTTCGTGCTGGATATGGGCAAGCCCGTCAAGATCCGGGAAATGGCCGAGCGCATGATCCAGCTCTATTCAGACCCGACGCTGCCCCCGGTGGAGATCGTCTACACCGGCCTCCGCCCCGGCGAGAAGCTCTACGAGGAGCTGCTGCGCACCGAGGAAAACTCCACCGCCACCAGCCGCGAGCGCATCTTCGTTGCCCGCCCGGAGCAGGTGGAATGGGAGCAGGTGGAGGACATGCTGGAGAAGCTCAGCCGCTGCCTGGATACCCACGGCGATATGAAGCAGTGCATGCATGAGCTGCTGCCCTCCTTCTACGAGCCGGAAGCCATCAACGGTGACAAGGGAAATCTGCCTCAAAATGTGAAGCCCGCATAAGCACAAGATCCCTCCTTCCTGCATTATTTGATAGCGGAAGGAGGGATTTCTTCTATGAAGATCATTGGCATCCTGCTGATCATCATCGGCATTATCGGTATCGTCCTGACGGTGCTGCTGCCTGCTCAGCTGGGCTATGCAGGCCTGATCGCCGGTGCAACGGCCATCCTGACCGGCGTAGTGTTCCTGGCCAGCTGCTGCTGCCGCACCACCTGTGCCTGCCAGCGCCGCAATAACGATTGCGGCTGCTGAAGGCGGCTGCCGACAAATGAAAAGCAAGCTCCCCGGAAGCCGCCTGGCCGCCGGGGAGCGATTCTTATGCACTTATGCGGAGAGCTTTTCAGCGATGGCCTCCAGGAAGGCGCGGCTGTTGACAGCCTTACATTCGCTGCCCTCCCACAGGAGCGCCAGGTCCTTGGTCATCACGCCGGATTCAATGGTGTCGATGGTGGCCTTCTCCAGCTTGTCTGCAAAGGCCATCAGGTCGGGCAGCTGATCCAGCTCGCCGCGCTTGCGCAGCGCGCCCGTCCAGGCAAAGATGGTCGCCACCGGGTTGGTGGAGGTCTCCTCGCCCTTGAGGTAGCGGTAGTAATGGCGGGTGACGGTGCCGTGGGCGGCCTCGTATTCAAACTTGCCGTCAGGGGAGACCAGGACGGAGGTCATCATGGCGAGGCTGCCGAAGGCGGTGGCGATCATATCGCTCATCACGTCGCCGTCATAGTTCTTGCAGGCCCAGATGAAGCCGCCCTTGGAGCGCACCACGCGCGCCACAGCGTCGTCGATCAGGGTGTAGAAGTACTCGATGCCGGCGGCCTCAAACTGCGCCTTGTAGGTGGTATCGTAGATCTCCTGGAAGATATCCTTGAAGGTGTGGTCGTAGGTCTTGCTGATGGTATCCTTGGTGGAGAACCACAGGTCCTGCTTGACGCTCAGGGCATACTGGAAGCAGGCATGGGCGAAGGAGGAAATGGAGGCGTCCAGATTGTGCACGCCCTGCAGGATGCCGGCGCCCTTGAAATTGAAGATGGTCTGGCGGATCTCCTGGCCGTCCTCGCCGGTGAAGACAAGCTCAGCCTTGCCGGCGCCGGGCACATCGATCTCCACATTGCGGTAGACGTCGCCATAGGCATGACGCGCAATGGTGATCGGAGACTGCCAGGTGCGGACGGTGGGCTTCACCCCGCTGACCAGGATGGGCGCACGGAAGACCGTGCCGTCCAGCATCGCGCGGATGGTGCCGTTGGGGCTCTTCCACATTTCGTGGAGGTTGTATTCCGTCATGCGCTGGGCGTTGGGGGTGATGGTGGCGCACTTGACGGCCACGCCGTACTTCTTGGTGGCGTTGGCGCTGTCGATGGTCACCTGGTCGCCCGTCTCGTCGCGGTGGGGGAGGCCGAGGTCGTAATATTCGGTCTTCAGGTCAACGAAGGGATGGATGAGCAGCTCCTTGATGTCTGCCCAGAGGATCCGGGTCATTTCGTCGCCGTCCATCTCGACCAGCGGCGTTGTCATCTTGATTTTTTCCATCATGATCGCTCCTTGCGAATGAATTCATCGTTCATATTGTACTGTATACAATCGAAAACCGCAAGATGTGAACACCGAAAGTACAACGCGGAAACCGTTTTTGACCATGCGGGGAAATTCTATCCTTAGAATTTAATGAGATACCTTGACAGGCGAGGTATGATGGTGTATTATGTACCCGTACGATACCTCGGCACATGAAGTATCAACAAAATATGAGGAGGGATCCACATGTGTGGCAAGGAACGGAAGCCGACCAGGAACAAGGGCCAGGAGCGGCCTGAAATGCGCCGTCCTCACGATATCATCGAGCATCATGGCCGGAGCCTGCGGGATCGTTATGATGCGCTGCGCCCTTATACGGACAGAAAGAATTGGAGGTGACCCCATGGCCCTGTCTGCCGATATTCTCCGCGGATATACGGATGCGATCATCCTTCGCCAGCTGTCGGAAGGGGACAGCTACGGTTATCAGATCAACAAAAACGTAGCAGCCCTGTCAGGCGGCGCGTTTGAAATGAAGGAAGCCACGCTGTATACGGCCTTCCGGCGCCTGGAGGCAGCCGGATACATCCGCTCCTACTGGGGCAACGAACTCTCCGGCGCGCGCCGGCGATATTATTCCATCACCGACGCCGGGCTGGGCAAGCTTGTGGATGACCAGACCGCCTGGATGGAGACCAAAGCACAAATTGATATGCTTTTGCTGGAGGAATGAACGATGATGAATGAAACTGTTGGCCGAATCGTTGAGATCATGTTCCAGGACGTGGAGATGAATGAAGAAACTGCGGCGATCCGCGAGGAAGTGATGAATAACTGCCAGGAGCGCTTCACTGACATGGTGGCTTCCGGGATCGGTGAAGATGAGGCCATCTCCGCGGTGGTCGAAAGCCTCAAGGGCATGGAGGATGTGCTGGCTCCCTACAAGAAAAAGGCGCAGCATGCCCGCGCAGAGGAAGCTGCGGATCTCCAGGGCGGCGAACAGCACCTGACCTTCGCGAGCGGCGAGGTGCACAGGATCGACGCGGCTCTCGTCAAGGAGGATGTGAACATCGAGGCCTCCGACGATGATCTCTACCACGTCATCTGGGATGCAAATGAAAATCCGCTGGTCAATGTGGAATTGAGCGGCGGCGTGCTGCGCGTCACCCGCAGACCGGGCGAGGACGAGCAGACCGGACGCAGCAGCAGGCACGAGCAGCACTTCCAGATGGATGATATGTCCGGGTTTGTGAAGACGGAGGACGGGAAGATCGAGATCAACATGGACGGCATCAGCCGTTCGATGAGATCCCTGGGGGAGAAGCTCAAGCTCATGTTCACCGAGGGCGTGAAGATCAGCGTCGGCAAGACCTGGGGCAGCGTGACCATCCAGGTGCCGGAGAATGCCATGCCCCATGTGAAGCTGCTGACCACCTCCGGCGATATCAGCGTGCAGGATGCGGCGCTGACGGAATTGATCGTCACCTCCACCAGCGGCGATATCAACGTTGACCTGGACGAAGAACGGCCCCTTGAGCGCCTGGAGCTGCGCACCACCTCCGGCGATCTGGAGGTGCGCGCACATACCGGTGATGCGAGCATCTCCACCACCTCCGGCGATGTGGAGGCGGAAGGCCGCTACAACAGGCTGAATATCGCCACGATCTCCGGCGATATGGACGTCCGCGCGAACGTGGTGAACATGAGCTTCAGCGCCATCAGCGGCGATGTGGATCTGAGCTTTGAAAGCGATGAAGTGAGCCAGGTGAAGGGCAGCACCATCTCCGGCGACATCGACATCGACCTGCCGGAGGGCATCGGCACGATGGCCATCCAGGCCCAGACCCGCTCCGGCGACGTGACCACCCGCTGCCACACCAACGGCGTGGGCCCCACGGTCACCGGCGGCGTCAGCAGCATGTCCGGCGATATCACGATCAGGTGAAAATATGGCTCCGGCGGAGGATTCCGTCGGAGCCGTTGTGTTTACATGAATTCGATCTCGTACCTTGTGCCGTGACTGAACAGCACACCCTCCGTCAGCCGGACGCGCAGGATGATGGTGTTGGGGTCCGCCTCGTTGGTGTGGCCGTTGCTGTACCAGGAAGCGAAGGCGGTGCGCAGCTTGTCCGCCAGGGCGGCATTCTCCGGCAGGAGGATGTGCCCCATGTTCTCACCGATGCCGCGGGCGGTGAACCACTCGCCGCTGATGGCGACCTTGGGATTCGCGGCGATCTGCTGCATCTTGCCGGACAGCGCGTAGGTCACGGAGTAGAAGCAGCCGTCCTCGTAGTAGGCATTGACCGTGCGCACGGCAGGGGAGTCGCCATCCATCGTAGCCAGGGCGATGAGGTTGTCGTGACCGAAGCGCTCGGTCAGGATAGCGGAGATTTCAGCATTCATTTTCATCAGGAATACCTCCTGTCAATCGCGTCCGCGCCGCAGTTCTGTTTGTCCGCAGAGCATGGTGGTAAAGCCGAATTTCTCATAGAAAGTACGCAAGGCGCTGTCACCGTAGACGACGCTGACCATATACACGCCATCTGCCGACAGCCGGGCAAGCAGCTGCTCCATCAGCTGTGTGCCGATGCCACGGTGCTGATAATCCGGGTGAACCATGACATCCTGGATATAGGCGTCGGTCACGCCATTGCTGATTGCAGCGGTATAAGCGATCAGATTGCTTCCGTCATAGGCGCACAGCTCGTATGAATTGTGTAGCCGGGGATCAGCCAGATCGCGCTGCATGCGGTTCCAGCCGACGGATACACGCAAATCGGCCAGCGCCTCGGCAGATGGACGGACATCAAACGTATATCGGATCATGCGATGCTCCTTACGGAAAAGGCCCCCGACTTGCATCGGAGGCCGGGAATACGACACGGATGACACTAACTCGCCGTCGGCAGACTCAATTCGTATCCGCCGGGTTTCCCGGCGGTGCGGGGCGTTTTCCGCTCGCGGAAAACATACCTTACACGAAGGAGCGGCCGGGAGCGAAGCGACCAGCGACGGAGTGCAAACCTATTCGTGAAAATTCCGCAGAATTTTCACGAGACGCTTCGCGTCTTAGCGCTGCACGCGGCCGTTGCCGGAGCCCTTCATCAGGCTCTCGACTTCCGCGACGTTCACGCGGTTGTAGTCGCCGATGATGGTGTGCTTCAGGCAGGAAGC
>X409_Impala__coassemble_717_pt1 | contig 10555 bp, 8 predicted proteins | sample X409_Impala__metabat2_high_PE_002 | metagenome-assembled genome bin X409_Impala
TTCAGATACTGAACTTTTGTGTCGAACTTTCTCATCGTCAATCTCCTTAGAAATAACTCACCTTGATCCGCTTACCCATTTCCCGCAGGGATTTGGACAGCTCCTCCACCAGGTTCATCTTGATGTTGAAGTTGATGGGCAGATCCGGGTTCTGATGGGCGGGGTTGATGGCGCGGCCGACGTAGAAGTTGATGTCGGTGGCTTCCTCAAACAGCAAACGGCTGATCTGGGATGCGCCATCCCGCTTGAAGCTCCAGTGCTCGTAGAACTTGTTCTCCCCCAGGTAGTCCCGGGCGTATTCCACCACCTTGTTCACGGTGATGACGCCTTCGGTGACCAGATCCACGCCCTCGATCTCCGCCGTGGGCGGCAGGTCGGAGGAAAAATCCAGATTGGCCCGCAGGGGCTTGCCCAGGTATTTTGCCGCAATGGAGGAGGTGGTGCCGCCGCAGATGATATGCTTGCCCTCCTTGGAGAAGAACAGGGACATCATCCGGTCCGCGTCATCCCGGTTGAAGGGCGGGCCAAAGAGCATGTTCATCGGCACACGCTTGCGGATGCGCACCACGCAGGCGGTGGCGTCATCGCCGGGGGCGTGGCCGTAGAGCTTGTCGCACTCGTCCACCAGCATCGTGGCCAGGGTTTTGGCGGTGTAGCCCACCGGAGCGAGGGTTTCCATGAAGTCGATGATGTCCTCCCGTTTCCAGCCGAAGTTGTAGGCCATGCCGATACCGGCGTGGGGGCAGCCATCGCTCATGGCGATGAAGTGGTCGTTCTCCCGCAGGGAGATGACGGATTTGAGGATCTTCTTGCCGCCGATGTTCATTTCCACCTTGGGGTAGTCATAATTCTTGTCATCCCGGATGAGAATGAGCTGGGGGTTGTCATACTGGATGATCTCTGCCGTTTCGTTGTTTTTCAGCAGGATGATGGTGAAGGTGGAGTAGGCCACGCCGCGCACGGAGCAGACCGGCAGCGTCTGGGCGACGGCCTCCACGCACTCCTCCAGGGGGAGGCCGGCGGCCAGCATGGTGGAGAAGATCTTCGACGTCAGCGTGGACAGGATGGACGCCTTGACGCCGCTGCCCAGGCCGTCGGACAGCACGATCACCGTGGAGTTCTCGTCCGGCTCCACAATGTCCACATGGTCGCCGCAGAGCTGCTCGCCCACATGGTTGATGCTCTTGTAGCCGATATCTGCGCAAAGGTCATTCATTGATGATGGACTCCTTCAGCTTGGTCAGGGCGATCTTGGTCTCCGCTGCGGTCTCACCCAGCAGCGAGGCGATCTCCTGCACGATGCGCATCTGCTTTTCAACCACCTTATCGGCTACCTCGATGGTCTTCTGGCTGATGTCTTCCTTCTTTTCGCGGGCCAGCTCCTCCTCGGTCACATCGCGCATGATGCCAATGAGCAGCCGGGAATCATGGTCATACATGACGGCCAGGTCCACATAGCGCTTGTATTCCGCCAGATACACCCGGTTGCTGAGGACGTTGCGGCGGGTGTTGAGGACGTTCAGGAACACCTCGGGGTCCAGGATGCGGGCCACATGGGCGCCCATCACGTCGGAGGCGGAGCGGATGTTCATGAGCCTGCGGGCCGCGCCGTTGATCTGCTGCACCTCCAGCTTCTCATTCAGCACGATCAGGCCGTTGGGGGTGTTCTCCACGATGGTATCGGAGAAGGATTCCGCCTTGTCCTTCAGGTAGGGCAGGCACATCGAGATCTCCGCCTTGCCCTGGCAGATGGCGATGGCCTTCTCCCGGCAGGTGTTGTAGCCGCAGGAGCCGCAGTTGAGCTCCTGCTCGGGGCGGAACTTGCCCATCTGGCGCAGCACGCCGTAGATCTCCGCCTCGGTGGGCTCCACCGCCTTGTGGGCAATGCCGGAGAACGCCTTCTTCATTTCCAGGGGATCGGGCTGGTTGACCGGGAAGTCCTTATCGCCGGCATAATCCGCCACGGCCAGATAATCCTGGATGCGGGAGGTGGAGTACTTCTCCATGATGGGGCCGCCCACGCAGCTGCCCACGCAGGCATTCATCTCGATGAAGCACTTGTGCACCTTGCCCGCCACGATCTCCTTGAGCGCGGCAACGCAGTTCTCCACGCCGTCCAGCGCCAGATAGGAGAAGCCGGGCTGGCGGTTGGTCATGGTCTTCAGCACGCCGCCGCTGGTGGGGAAGAAACGGGCGCGGCTGCACTCCTCCTCGTCCATCTCCTTTTCCAGCTCAATGCCCTCGGCCTTCAGCCACTGGGTCAGCTCCTCAAAGGTCAGCACCGCATCCACGATGCCGGCATAATGCTCCGCCTCGTCCTTCTTGGCGACGCAGGGGCCGATAAAGACGGTCTTGGCATTGGGGCAGCGCTTCTTGATATCCAGGCAGTGGGCCTGCATGGGGCTGACCACATCGGCCAGGTATTCCAGCGCGGCGGGGAAATACTTCTGGATCAGCAGATTGATGGAGTGGCAGCAGGAGGTGATGATGACGTCCCGCGCCTCCTCGCGGAGCATGCGCTCATATTCCGCCTTGACCATGGTGGCGCCGATGGCCGTCTCCTCCACATCGTGGAAGCCGAGCTGCTTGAGCGCGCGGGTCATGGCGCCGATCCCCACGCCCGGGTAGTTGGCCACAAAGGAGGGCGCGAGGCTGACGATCACCGGATCGCCGGACTGCAGAAGCACCCTGGTTTTCTCCGTCTCGTTGACGATCTCCTTGGCATTCTGCGGGCAGACCACGAAGCACTGTCCACACAGGATGCACTCATTGTTGATGATATGCGCCTGGTTGCCGGAGAAGCGGATGGCCTTCACCGGGCAGTGGCGGATGCACTTGTAGCAGTTCTTACAGTTGGACTTCTTCAGCGTCAGACAGTTCATCGCCCGTATTCCTTTCGCTTTTGACTCATTTCAAAAAATGGCGATGCAGACGGCGGCGTTTTCAGCCCCGTCTGCCGGGTAAATATGATGAAATTACTTGAGCTTTGCCAGCACATGCTGCTGGAAGAACTCCTTGAAGCCCTCGCGGGTCACGCCGGTATGCACCTCGTCGTCCACCTGCACGGTGACGCCGATGCGGTTGCACTTGCCGATGCAGAAGCTCCCCGCCAGGGTCACTTCATTCTCCAGGTGATTCTCCGCCACGGCAGATTGCAGCAGCTCCACGATCTCCTGGGAGCCCTTGATGTGGCAGGAGCTGCCCACACAAATCTGAATGATCATGCCTTACACCTTTTCCTTGACGTTCTTGTGGAAGAAATCGTTCACGGTGTCAGGGGTGACGGAGAAGAACTCGCCATCCACGGTGACGCACACGCCCTTCTGACAGTTGCCCATGCAGAAGGTGCCGCCCAGCTCCACCTTGTCGCCCAGGCCATGCTCGGCGATCAGGCTCTGCAGCTGGGTGACCACCTGGCGGGAGCCCTTGATGTGGCAGGAGCTGCCGATACAAACCGTAATCTTCATGTCTTTTGTCCTCCCTTATATACTCAGCCTCCCCCGGCCTGCAATGAGCGCCGGGGGCAGGCAAATATTCTTACTCGTAGTCCACAACGTTGACCCAGGACAGAAGGAACTCGCGCTCCTTCTCGTTGCCCTTGACGGACTGGGAAGCCGCCACGATGGGCATCCACTTCTGCACATACTGGCGGGCGGTATCGCTCTTTTTGCAGAAGAGGTCCAGGTACTTCTTCGCGCCGTCGATATCGCCGCTGAGCCAGAAGAGCAGGTAGGTGCGGGCCGCATCGGCGGAGGCGTTGCCCTGGGTGGCATGGGCCCAGTCCAGGATGTAGGGCGTGCCGTCCTCGGCGATGATGACGTTGGAGGGATTGAAATCGCCGTGGCAGACCTTCTTGTGCTTGGGCATGCCCTCCAGGCGGGTATGGAGCTCATAGCGGGTGGTGGCGTCCAGGTCAGACTGGCTGATCTTGCGGTTCATCTTGTCCTTGAGCTTGCCCAGCATGGGGCAGGTGCGCCTCTGCACATCCAGCTGGATGTCCACCAGCCGGGCGAGGTATTCATCCTTCTTCTCAGGATTTTCCTCCATCAGCTGGGCGAGGGTCTTGCCCTTGATGTACTGGGACACGATGGCCCACTTGCCGTCCACCATGGTGACCTCCAGGATGGCGGGGATATTCAGGCCGGTCTCCTCGATGCGGGCCTGGTTGAGGGCCTCGTTGAGCACGTCCGCCTTGGAGTAGTCCTCGCTGAAGACCTTGATGACCCGGTCGCCGTCACGGTAGATGGTCTTTTTATTTCGCACTGCAATCACTCGATCAAGATTCATTATACTCTCCTCCTTTTCCCTCGTCAATCCTTTTTGCCATAGTAAGCGTTCAGGTACATCTGCCGGATCTCGCTCATCAGCGGATAGCGGGGATTCGCGCCGGTGCACTGGTCGTCGAAGGCCTGCTCGACCATTTCGTCCAGGTTATCCAGGAAGACCTGCTCGTCAATGCCGTACTCGGCGATGGTATCCTTGATGCCCACCTTGTGCTTCAGGTCGTTGATCAGGGCGATCAGGCCCTCCAGCTTCTCCTCGTCGGTGTCGCCCTTCACGCCCAGGTAATCGGCGATCTCAGCGTAGCGGGACAGGGTGTGGGGGTGGTCATACTGGGAGAAGGTGCCCATCTTGGCGGGGGCCTCGCTGGCGTTGAAGCGCAGGACTTCCTCGATCATCAGCGCATTGGCGACGCCGTGGGGCAGGTGGTGGAACGCGCCCAGCTTGTGAGCCATGGAGTGGCACACGCCCAGGAAGGCGTTGGCGAAGGCCATGCCGGCCATGGTAGCGGCGTTGGCCATCTTCTCGCGGGCCTCGACATCGGTCTGGCCGTTTTCGTAGGCACGGGGCAGATACTGGAAGATGGTCTTGAGGGCCTTGAGGGCCAGGCCGTCGGTGTAGTCGGTGGCCAGCATGGCGGCGTAGGCTTCCAGCGCGTGGGTCACCGCGTCGATACCGGAGGCGGCGGTCAGGCCCCTGGGCGCGGACATGTGGAAGTCGGTGTCGATGATGGCCATGTTGGGCAGCAGCTCGTAGTCCGCCAGGGGGTACTTCACGCCGGTCTTCTCATCGGTGATGACGGCGAAGGGGGTCACCTCGGAGCCGGTGCCGGCGGAGGTGGGGATGGCGATGAAGTAGGCCTTCTCGCCCATCTTGGGGAAGGTGTACACGCGCTTGCGGATGTCGATGAAGCGCATGGCCATGTCCATGAAGTCGGCTTCGGGATGCTCGTACAGCACCCACATGATCTTGGCCGCGTCCATCGCGGAGCCGCCGCCCAGGGCGATGATGGTATCGGGCTTGAAGGCCGCCATCTGGGCCGCGCCGTTCTTGGCGTTGAGCAGGGTGGGGTCGGGCTGCACGTCGAAGAAGGTGGTGTGCACGATGCCCATCTCATCCAGCTTGTCGGTGATGGCCTTGGTGTAGCCGTGCTCGTAGAGGAAGGTGTCGGTCACGATGAAGGCGCGCTTCTTGCCCATCACGTTCTTCAGCTCGTCCAGGGCCACGGGCAGGCAGCCCTTCTTGATATAAACCTTTTCAGGCGCACGGAACCACAGCATGTTTTCCCTTCTTTCAGCGACGGTCTTGATGTTGAGCAGGTGCTTCACGCCCACGTTCTCGGAGACGGAGTTGCCGCCCCAGGAGCCGCAGCCCAGGGTCAGGGAGGGCGCGAGCTTGAAGTTGTACAGATCGCCGATGCCGCCGTGGGAGGCAGGGGTGTTCACCAGCACGCGGCAGGTCTTCATCCGGGCGGCGAAGGCGTCCAGCTTGTCCCTGGCGGTGATGGTGTTCAGGTAGATGGAAGAGGTGTGGCCGTAGCCGCCGTCGGCGACCAGCTGGGCCGCCTTATCCAGGGCGTCCTCAAAGGAGGCCGCCTTGTACATCGCCAGCACGGGAGAGAGCTTCTCATGGGCGAACTCCTCGGAAAGCTCCACGCTCTCCACCTCGCCGATGAGGATCTTGGTGCCCTCGGGGACCTTCACGCCGGAAAGCTCCGCGATGCGGGTGGCCGTCTGGCCGACGATCCTGGCGTTCAGCGCGCCGTTGATGATGATGGTGTGGCGGACCTTGTCGGTCTCGTCGGCGCTCAGGAAGTAGCAGCCGCGGCGGGCGAACTCCGCCTTCACCTGGTCATAGATGCTCTCCATGACGATCACGCTCTGCTCGGAGGCGCAGATCATGCCGTTGTCGAAGGTCTTGGAGTGGATGACGGAGTTGACCGCCAGCAGGATATCCGCGCTGTCGTCGATGATGGCGGGGGTGTTGCCCGCGCCGACGCCCAGGGCGGGCTTGCCGGAGGAATAGGCCGCCTTGACCATGCCGGGGCCGCCGGTGGCCAGGATGATGTCCGCCTCGCGCATAACGGTGTTGGTCATCTCCAGGCTGGGCACGTCGATCCAGTCGATGATGCCCTCGGGCGCGCCGGCCGCCACCGCAGCCTCCAGCACCAGCTTGGCCGCCGCGATGGTGCAGCCCTTGGCACGGGGATGGGGGCTGATGATGATGGCGTTGCGGGTCTTCAGCGCGATGAGGCACTTGAAGATGGCCGTGGAGGTGGGGTTGGTGGTGGGGATGACGGCGGCGATCACGCCGATGGGCTCGGCGATCTTCTGGATGCCGTAGGCCTTGTCCTCCTCGATCACGCCGCAGGTTTTGGTATCCTTGTAGGCATTATAAATATATTCGGCGGCGTAGTTGTTCTTGATGACCTTATCCTCCACCACGCCCATACCGGTCTCCTCCACCGCCATCTTTGCCAGGGGGATGCGGGCCTTGTTGGCAGCGGACGCAGCGGCCAGGAAGATCCTGTCCACCTGCTCCTGGGTGTAGGTGGCGAAGAGCTGCTGGGCCTTGCGGGTGCGGGCAATGGCCGCCTCCAGCTTCTCCACGCCGTCAATGATGTCGTACACTTTCGTTTCCATCATGCTTCTCCTCCTCAAATTCGATCGCACTTGTGTGCGGCACATTCCGTGTTTCCTGGGTACGTTAATATTTTAACAAACAATCCGCCCCTTGGGTATTACGAAATGCATGAAGGAGTATTATCATTCCTGATAACCGATGGAAGATACGGCCAAACGCCGCCCAGATCACAGATGCCTGCGCTTTGCCTGGCACAGGGCGGTGATAAACTGCTGATCCAGCGCGGTGAGCTTGTAGCCCTTGCGGTAGACCAGCATATCCTTGTAGACGCGCTCATGGGCGATGCAGCGGCGCACCACCAGGCCGTAGCGGTCCAGCATATCCTGCGGCACCGGCGATACCCACATGAAGGTATCCGGATTCTGGGAGAGGAGCTCAAACTGGCTGGCGCGCTCAAAGACAAAGATGCGGCGGTCGATATTGTCCGGGTGCTCCTCCTTGAGGACCTTCGCCATGGAGAGGGAGGGCACATAGGGATCCGCGTGGGCGATCTCGATATAGCCGGACAGATCGTCGTAGGTGATCCCGTCCTTGTGGGCCAGGGGGCAGTCACGGCTCATCACCAGCACATAGGAGAACTCCGTCACCAGCTCGCAGGTGAGGCCCTTTTCCTCCAGCATGGCCTTGAAGTGCTGATCGTAATTCTCCGCATAGCGGATGATGCCCAGCTGATAATCATGCTCCAGGATGTTCTGGATGGTGCGCTTGGAGTTGGTCTCCTTGTAGAAGATCTCCGCCGGGGCATCGCTCAGGGTGCGGGAGAACTGGGCAAAGGCGTCGGAGATATAGCAGGCGCGGGGCACGGAGATGGAGAACCGCTGCTTGCCGGGCGCGCCATCCTTGTACAGGCGCTCCACCTGGTCGATCTGCGCCAGGATACCCTTGGCATAGCCGATGAACTCCTCGCCCTCGGGGGTGAGGGTCACGCCGCGGGCAGAGCGGTCAAAGATGGTGATGCCCAGATCGGCCTCCAGCTCCCTGATGGAGCGGCTGACATTGGGCAGCGCCACATACAGCTTTTCCGCCGCCTTGTTCAGCGAGCCCGCACGGGCCACCTCCACCGCGTATTTCACATGGAGAATATTCATGCTTCATCGTCCCCAGACATGTGTTATTTCGTTAAAATAATATCATATTATGGGCGGAAAATCAACTCCACCGCCCATACAAAAAGCAGCCGCGGTCATGCTCCGCAGCTGCGTTCTGCAGCGATCACTCCGCCCCTGCCGGCAGGAGTTCCTGGGCCTTTTCCATAAAAGCCCGGGCAATGGACACCACGCCGTCCTGGGTCCTGGCGCTGTACCCGTTGGCGAACACGACCACGCACAGGCCGGTGTCCGGCTGAAAATAGGCATTGCTGGACAGGCCCTGCCAGCGCCCCTGATGCCCGTACCAGGCGCCGCCGGACATTCCTTCCACCCGGCTGATGCACAGCCCGTAGGGGCTTTCCGCCCGGACGGAGGAGCCGGGGACAAGGTGCTGCTGCGCCATCATCATCTGCACGGTCTCCCCGCGCAGGAGGCGCACGCCCTCCAGCTCGCCGCCGTTTTCCAGCAGCATCACGATGCGGATGAGCCCGTTGGGGCTGATGTACAATCCGCCGGAGGTGATGTTGGTATGCTCGCGGGGGTTGACGGAATCGTCATATTCGTCGAAGGTCAGAAGCTCCTTGGCGGCGCTGCGGTAGATGGTGCCGTCCTTCTTCATCTTGGCGGAGATATCCGACTGGTCCGGCAACAGGGCGGCGTGATAGGCCGCGTTGATCCCCAGCGGGGCAAAGACGGTCTCCTGCATATAGGTGTTGACGCTCTTGCCGGAAAGCGCCTCGATCATCGCGCCGATCAGGCCGCCGTTGAGGTTGGAGTACTCATAGGCCGTGCCGGGCGCCTTCTTCCGGGAGAAATAGCTGTTCTCCACCCGCAGGCTTTCCCAGTTGGGCTTGAGATATTGCGTCTCCCTGATGGAGGAGGTGTGGCTGAGCACCTGGCGGATGGTGATATCTTCCTCCGGGAAGGCGGGATTCACCACCGGGAAGCCCACGACGTCCTTCACCGGCGTGTCCAGCGGGATGGCCTTCTCCTCCAGCAGATGCATCAGGCCGATGGCGCTGACCATCTTCGTCACCGACGCCGCATGGAAGCAGGTGTCCAGCGTGACGGGCCAGGTGCGGGAGGCATTCTTGTGGCCATAATCATAGCTGTAGAGGATCTCTCCGTCCCGGGCGATGATGACCGCGCCGCCCACCACGTCCCTCGCCCGGAAGCGGGCGACGGTATAGGCGTCCAGCGCCCCGGTGGCAGAAGGCGCTTCCTCTGCGCAGGCGGCAAGGCAGAAAAACGTCATCAGCAGGGCAAAAAAGCGGCGCATGGGCAGCCTCCTTCACGGTATTCGTCCATGATTTTACCGCGTCCGGCACACAAATGCAATACATGGGCAGGAATTGTTACAAATCGCATTTTCCCCCTGTACGCAGGGCGGCGAATATGCTATAATGCCACTATACATTGCGTCCAATCATATACAAAGGAGCGTGACTGCCATCAAGGCCCTGCCCTATCAATACCGCCATCTGCCCATCGGCGGCGGCGGATACGTCACCGGCTTTTACTTCCACCCCACGGATCCCACCGTCATGTACTGCCGCACGGACATCGGCGGCATGTACAGGTTCGATTATGAAATGCAGACCTGGGTGAGCCTCATCGATCATGTATCCCCCATGGACAACCGGGAAAGCTGCCCCATCTCCGCCGCGCTGGATGCGGCCGATCCCGCCAGGCTGTACATTGCCAGCGGCTTGTGGGATCCGGCAAGCAAGGGCAAGCTGACCATCTCGGAGGACTACGGCGCGACCTTCCGCAGCCATGAGCTGCCCTGCTTCGCCCACGGCAACCTGCATGGCCGGGGCGCCGGCGAGCGCCTCCTGCTGGACGCAGGAACGCTGTACTTCGCCAGCCAGCGGGACGGCCTGTTCCGCTCCCGCGACGACGGCGCGACCTGGCAGCACATCGACGCCCTGCCCGAGACCGGCTGCACCTTCGCGGCCCGCAAAGGCAAGCTGCTGCTCATCGGCACGGAGGGCCTTGCCCAGCGCCGCGGAGACATGCGCGGCCCCAGCCTGTACGCCTCCTTTGACGGCGGCGCGACCTTCTCTCCCCTGCCCCAGCCGGAATACGAATACGCGGAGGGCAGCCGGCTCCACGGCCTGGTGGCCCAGCGCTGCACCTTTGACGAGGATTACCTCTACGTCACCTTCTCCGCCAACGGCCCCCGCAGCCAGAATGTCGAAAAGGGCTACACCTGCGATTGCGGCGATTGCTCTGGCGGGCGCGTCGTGCGCTACCCCTTCGACGGCACGGCCCTTGGCGCCATGGAGGACGTCACCCCGGAGCGCGGCCCCTGGGGCTATTCCGCCGTGGACGCCCGGCACGGTCTGCTCATCACCGCCACCATCCACCGTATCGGCCAGCGTCCAGCACAGGTTTCGCCGCTGGCTACGCTCGGCGATTCCAAGGAATCGCTCTCGCTGGCCGGGCACAAGCCCGACCTCATGCATCAGGACGGCGACGCCATCTATCTCTCCCGCGATCAGGGCAGGACCTGGAAGCCCATCCTCCACGGGCTGAGCGAG
>X409_Impala__coassemble_740_pt1 | contig 10260 bp, 5 predicted proteins | sample X409_Impala__metabat2_high_PE_002 | metagenome-assembled genome bin X409_Impala
CGATCATCATCTTGTTCACGCGGATCTGCTGGTCGATGCGGCTGATCATCACCTTCTCGTTGACGCTCTGGTCGTCGCGGCCGATGAAGTAGCGGTACAGATCCACGTTCAGGTACGCCAGGGTCCTGACGTGGGTGAGGGGCTTGTAGGCGTAGAGGTTATCCACATAGAAGGTCTTTTTCGGCAGGGTGAGGCCGCAGTCCAGCAGCAGCTGGCGGCGGTAGATCAGCGTGTGCATGAGCATGTAATGCCCGTAGCCGAAGCGGCCGATCTCGTCCCAGGTGATGATGCGGCCCTCGGGCAGCGCCTTGGGGAAGCGCACGACATGCTTGTGGGCCGCGCCCTCCTTCTCGTAGACGTAGTTGGCCACGAGCATGTCCGGGCCGTCGTCCTTGTGGGCGCGCAGGAAGTCCAGCACCTTCTGCAGGGCGGCTTCATCCACCCAGTCGTCGGAATCGACCACCTTGAAGTACAGGCCAGTGGCGTTCATCAGGCCGTGCATGACTGCGTCGCCATGGCCGCCGTTCTCCTTGTGGACGGCCACGCACCGGCCGGGGTACTTCGCGGCGTACTCATCGGCGATCTCGGCGGTGTTATCCTTGGTGGAGCCGTCGTTGACGATGAGGATCTCGACCTCGTCGCCGCCGGTCAGCAGCGTCTCGATGCAATGCCGCATATACGCGGACGAATTATAGCTGGGGATGGCTACGGAAAGCAGCTTCATAGGTTCGTACCTCACAATAATTATGAATTAGGAATTATGAATTAGGAATGTAGTTTGTTATACAGAACCTACGTCCAGTCACTCAATTCATCATTCGCAATTCATCATTCATAATTCCCGACGCACCGCATCCAGCGCGGCGCGGATGACCTGGTCCATGTCGTAGTAGCGGTAGTTGCCCAGTCTTCCGCCGAAGATCACGTCCGGGCGGGATTTGGCCAGGGCCTGATACTCGGCAAACAGCGCGGAGTTGCGCTCGTCGTTCACGGGGTAGTAGGGCTCCATGCCGGGGGTCCACTCGGTGGGGTACTCGCGGCTGATGACGGTCTTTTCCGGGTTCTGGCCCTGGCCGACATTGAGGTCGGGCTTTTGCCCGACTAGCGACAGCGAATCCTTGGATTCGCCGAGCGTAGCCAGCGCCCGATCCGGCATCGGGTGATGGCCGTCAATGAAGTGGCGATGCTCGATGATACGGGTGAAAGCCTCGGTATCGCCGGTGTAGTTGACCACCGCCACGCCCTGCCAGTTGTCGGTATCAAGCACCTCGTCCTCAAAGCGGACGGTGCGGTACTGCAGGTGGCCGAGCCGGTAGTCGAAGAACTCGTCAATGGCGCCGGTGTAGACCGTTTTCTCCGCGATGTCGGGGTTCTCCTGGATGAAGGCGCGGTAATCCACGCCCAGCTTCACCTCGCTGCCGGCGAGCAGCTTCTCCGCCAGGGCGTTGTAGCCCTCCACCGGGATGCCCTGATGGGGATGGGTGAAGTAATTGTTGTCATAGGTGAAGCGCAGGGGCAGCCGGCGGATGATGAACGCCGGGAGCTCCGTGCATTTGCGGCCCCACTGCTTCTCGGTGTAGGACTTGACCAGCTTCTCATAAATATCCCGGCCGACGAGCTTGAGGGCCTGCTCCTCCAGGTTGGCGGGCTCAATGTCGCGGTAGGGGGCGGTCTGCTCGGCGATCTTCGCCTTCGCCTCGGCGGGGGTCTTGACGCCCCACAGTTTGGAGAAGGTATTCATGTTGAAGGGCATGTTGTAGATCTCATCCCCGATGCGCGCCATGGGGGAGTTGACATAATTGTTGAAGGTCACGAAGCGATTGACGTACTGCCAGACCTCCTCGTCGGCGGTGTGGAAGATATGCGCGCCATAGCGGTGGACGCACACGCCCTCGACGTCCGCGCAGTACACATTGCCGCCGATGTGGCCGCGCCGGTCGATCACCAGGCAGGTCTTGCCCGCATCGGTCATCTCGCGCGCAAACACGCAGCCGAACAGGCCCGCGCCTACGATCAGGTAATCATACTTCATGGCCGTTTTCCCTCCGTATACAGACGTCATCTATTGTATTATACGATAAAAGCTGCCGCTTGGCAAGAAAAACGCTGTATTCTCATTGTTTTCCCGGTGATTTTTCATCTTCCTCACAGGCTGGCGGGCTGTTATTTCATGGCTTCCACGGTGTAGACGCCGTTGCCCTCAAAGCGGATGATGGCTGCGCCGTGGGCGTCGGTGTTGTGCAGGGGGATGTCCCCGGCCAGCTCAGCCAGATGGAGGCTGCGGGACTCCAGACGGTTGCTCTGCAATATGAGCCGGGGCTGGACGGCCTCCAGCAGCGCGGCGGTATTGGCGGCCACGCTGCCGTGGTGGGGCGCCTTGAGGATATCCGACGGCAGGGCGATGTAGGGCGCGTAGGCGCCGGGCAGATCGCCGGTGAGGAGCATGGTCACCCCGGCGATCTCCGCCTGCAGGACAAGGCAGACGTCGTTGGCGTCATGGAGGGAGCGCACCTGCCCGGCTGCGGGCCACAGCACGGTGATGCGCCCGCTGGGGAGCGAGATGGTGTCGCCCCGGGAGAGATAGCGCAGCTCCGTGCCGCTGGCTTGCAGGGCGGCCAGCACAGGCAGGGTCTCCTCATCGATGAGGGGCGTTTGCGCATCGGCGGGCAGGTAGCAGACCTTCACCGGCACGCCCTGGTTGAGAAAGGCCATGACGCCCAGCGCATGATCGGTGTGCAGGTGGGTGATGAACATGGCGTCCACCTGCCGCCGCTGCTGGTGCAGATAGCTCGCTGCGGCCACGCCGTCCTCGCCGGCATCGATGACGATGGTCATGTCCTGATCCAGCACAACGGCGGCGTCTGCGTTGCCGACGCTGAACTGGATGTACTGCGTGTCATTCCGGGGCAGCGGGAGGAGGACCAGGGCGATGAGCGCGGCGGACAGGGCCAGCAGCCTGCGCCGGTAGGGGAGCATCCGCCGGGGCAGCAGCTCGGAGGCCGCCAGGAGTAGCAGCGCCCAGCCGCAGAAGGGGAGGATGCCCGGCTGGCGCGTCCACAGCGCTGTGACGGGCAGCTGCTGCAGCCAGCGCACCGCGCCCAGCAGGAGCTCCGTTGCATGGGCGGCAACGATGCCCAGCCCCTCCCGCAGACAGGGCACGGGCAGCGCCGCCAGCACCAGCCAGTACAGCGCGATCAGCCCGCTGAACAGGAGGATCACCAGCGGGCTGAGCAGCAGCGACAGCAGCGGCAGCTGGCCGAACCAGTACAGCTGCGGGAAAAGCAGCCCCAGCTGTGCCGCCAGCGCCGCGCAGAAGCCCTCCCACAGCCGCTGCGCCGGGGGCGAGGCAAATGCCCGCAGCGCCTTCAGCCGGGGGAAGAGCAGCGTCAGCCCCAGCATGGCCCCGTAGGTCAGCTGGAATGACGGGCTGAGCAGCTGCGTGGGGTTGAAGAGCAGCTGCAGCAGCGCCGATGCGCTCAGCAGATGCAGCGGCAGGACCTGCCGATGCCGCTGCCGGGCGTAATCCCGCCACAAAAGCAAAAAAGACGCCCGGATGACCGGCGCGTTTCCGCCGCAAAGCAGGCAATAGGCGGACAGCAGCAATGCATCCAGCGCCATGCGTGCGCCGCGCGGGAGGGGAAAGGGCCTCATCAGCAGCGCCAGCAGCCCGGCCAGGATCCCCACATGGAACCCGGATACCGACAGCACATGGGCAATGCCCAGCTCGCGGAAGGCGGCGCGTTCATCCTGGGGGATGAACTCCTTGCTGCCCAGGAGCATGGCCGCAGCATAAGCGCCCGTGTCCTGGCCCATCACCTGAAAGAGCCGCATCGTCAGGTCATGGCGGACGCCCGCGATCCATCCCCGCAGGGAGAAGGCGCCCTCAGCCTGCTGCAGCGCCTCGCCGCCATACAGGCCGTAGGCAACGCCCTGCTGCAGCAGATGATCCTGAAAATGAAAACCGCCGGGATTCTCCTGGCCCGAGGGATGATAGACCCTTGCCGTCACCTCGAGTTGCGCGCCGGGCGTCAGCCATTGCGGCGGGGCTTCATCCTCATCCGGATAATAGGTCCAATAAGCGTCAGGCTGAGGGGCGCCGTTGAGGGTCACACCGGTCAGGATGGTCTGCACCTGCCCCTGATCATCGCAGGAGATCTCCTCCAGCACGGTGCCCCGGGCGAGATAAGTGCCCTCCGGCGGCAGAACCGGGTGATACGCCCGCCAGCCGGCCAGCGCGCCCACGCACAGGAGGACCGCCATCACCGCCGCCCTGCGGAGATGGCCGCGGGCAAGCCCGGCCGCCGTCACTGCCGCAGCCAGCGCCGCCAGCGGCAGCGCCCAGCCATCCGCCCCGCGCCCCAGCAGCGTGCCCAGCGCAAACGCCAGCGTCCCCGCAGGCAGCAGCCAGGGGGAAAGGACCTTGTTCGGGGTTGCTGATCCAGCCATAGGCGTATTCTCCATGCATCATATTGCGGAATGTGGAAGAAACGGATGTGCGTCATTCCTGTATACATTATACCAGCGGTGCCAAAAATCTGCAAGCGGGTTGTTTCAGGGGGGAGCTCCGCCTTGATTTTTCGCCGCATTTGTGCTATGCTGGATGCTGATAAACTGTGCAAATCTGTCACGGCTTTTAAGGAGTGAGCTGCCCGATGAACCTCAAGAAGATCGCTGCCACGCTGATGCTGCTCGTCATGGCGCTGACGCTGACTGTCCAGGCGGAGACTGTCCTGGAGCCCCTGCCGATGGATGATCTCTCCTTCGGCGCCAAGCCCAAGGATGAGAACTATATCGCCAACCCGGAAGAGCCGGTCAAGAAGCAGGAGTACATCACCCATACCGGCTATGAGGATGAGTCCATCTCCGTGCAGATCTACCGTGACCGCTATGCGGATACGGACTATGTCTATGCCCATGTGAAGATCTCCCATCCCTCCCAGCTGCGCTCGGCGCCGGCCAGCATGGACAGCGAGGGCCTCAAGAACCCCAGCTTCAAGCAGGGCTCCAAGACCCGCGGCCGCCTCATCGCGGACGCCGTCAATGCCGTGGTGTCCCTCAACGGCGACTTCCATATCAAGACCGAGGGCAAGGCGACCTTCCGCATGGGCACCCAGGTGCGCAATAACCTCGATGGCCGCTATGACCTGCTCATCATCGACAAGAACGGCGATTTCTCCCACCTGAGCGGCAACAAGGACAAGAAGAACGGCGCGCTCTATCCCCTCAAGGCGGATTATGCCGCCTATTACGAGGCGAATCAGGAGAACATGTACCAGGTGTTCTGCTTCGGTCCGGTGCTGGTGGAGAATGGCGTGAGCATCATTGACGAAGCCTACCTGAACAAGTCCATCGGCTCCCAGAATGCTGCCCAGCGCGCTGCCATCTGCCAGCTGGGCCCGCTGGAGTACATGCTGGTGGCCTCCTACGGCAACCAGACCAAGGGCAACAAGGGCATGACCATCTACGAGTTTGCGCAGGTGTGCGAGATCGCCGGCAAAAAGCTCAATCCCGAGAACGGCTGCCTGCTGGCCTTCAACCTGGATGGCGGCAACTCCACCACCCTCAACTTCAAGGGCCTGCGCAACAACAAGTTCACCTACGTCAAGGTCAACTGCCCGGATATCGAGCGTCAGGTGAGCGATATCATCTACTTCGCAACGCTGGTGAAATAATATGTACGATAAGCCTGTATGGTACTTCGGGGATTTTGAATTCCCCATTCATTGGCTGTTCCTGCTGGGGTGCGGCGCGGTGACGCTGGCCGTGGCCCTGCTGGAACGCAGGAAGCGCGGCTTCACCGCCGGCCAGGTCTGCCTGTACGGCGTGATCGCGGCGGCGCTGGGCTTCCTGGTGGGCCGCGGCGTTTATGCCGTGATCTGCTTCCAGGATATTTTCATGGATGAAATGGGCGAATTTGCCGGCCTGTGGCGGTTCTTTGACTCCACGGTGGGCAGCGTCAACGTGATGGGCTTCGTGGCGGGCGTGCTGCTGGCTGCGCCCATTGCTGCCGCGCTGACGAAGAAGCCTGCCGCCCAATATCTGGACATGGCCGTGACGCCCGCGCTGGTGATGTACATCCTGGCGCGCCTGGTGGAGCCCCTCTCCGGGCAGGGCCTGGGCGACTTCATGGAGATGGAGGTCTGCGTCAGCTTCATCGAGGCGGCGCTGACGGCCATCCTGCTGGCCTTTGTGCCCTTCATCCGCCGCAGCTCCCGCAGGGCGGGGACGCTGTTCCAGTATGCCCTCACGCTGTGGTGCCTGGCGCAGATCCTCCCCGAATCCCTCCGCCTGGATGACTCCCTGTCCGTGTTCGTCTTTGCCCGGGTGACCCACCTGGGCCTGGCGGTAACGCTGGGCGTGACGCTGCTCCGGCTGCTGATCGCGGGCCGCAAGCACCTCTCCGCCCGGGAGATCGCCCTGGACGTGCTCGGCCTGGCGGCGGGCCTGGGCCTGGCCATCGGCACCATCTTCGCGCTGGACAAGAGCAATCTGCCCAAGCTGCTGGTGTATGCGGTGATGGTGCTGTCCTTTGTGCTGCTGGGCTATGTCATCTGCCGCCGGATTCATAAGGAGGACCTCCGCGCATGAAGAAGCTTCTTGCCATCCTGCTCCTGCTGTGCATGCTGATCCCCTCTGCCTCCGCCCTTGTCTGGGATGCCGGTGACGGCGCCACGGTGGTGCTGGCCGTGGGCGGCAGCTTTGCCTATGCCCGGGACAACAAGGGCGTGCTGCGCGTGTGGGGCGATAATCAGTTCGGCCAGCTGGGCAAGGGCCACGTCAGCCAGAATTTGAAGGTGTTCGAGTTCAAGACCAAAAGCACCGAGCTGGACGTATCACAGCTGGTGGATATCGTCACGGCCTCGGATTACTCCTTCATGATCATGGAGGACGGCTCCGTCTGGGGCGCGGGCAACAATTCCTACCTGCCGCTGACGGTGAAGAGCGGCAAGTACTCCACCCATGTGAAAACCAATCTCCCCGAGGCGCCCATCGCCATGGCCACCGGCTTTGGTCACGCGATGATGCTGACCGAGAACGGCGAGGTCTACGCCTGGGGCCGCAACAGCGAATATCAGGTGGGCAACGGCAAGCGCAAGCATGTGCAGGAGCCCTACAAGGTGGAAGTGGAGAACATCGTGCAGATCGCCTGCGGCGGCAAGTTCTCCATCGCGCTGGACGCGGAGGGCCAGCTCTGGGGCTGGGGCGACAACGAGCATTTCGAACTGTCCCCGGACAAGAAGATGACCCGCATCCAGACCCCTGCGAAGATCGACACCGGGGATATCGATATCTCCTACATCGACGCCTGCGGCGGCAGCATCGTGCTGCTGGATACCGAGGGCACCCTGTGGACCTGGGGCCGCAACGATTTCCACCAGCTGGGCTATGACACCAAGGGCAAGCCCACCAAGGAGCCCCAGGCGGTCCCGCTGCCCCTGCCGGTGACCTATGTGGCGGCCTATTCCTCCCAGACCTACGCCATCCTGGAGGACGGCTCCCTCTGGTCCTGGGGCAACAACAGCTACGGCCAGCTGGGCCAGGGCTTCCGCTCCTCCTCCACGGAGGGCGTGCTGCCTGCCAAGGTCTGGGACAGCGATGTGGTGCTGGTGCAGGGCGGCAGCCTCTTCTGCATTGCCATGCTGGAGGACGGCACGCTCCTGACCGCCGGCATCAGCAAGTTCGGCCAGCAGGGCGAGGGTACCTCCAAGAGCAAGTACACCCTCGCGCCCAACGGGATGGACCTGATCGTGGATTAAGTGCATATTGAAGCTGTCGGCTGCCCGGCAGCTTTTTTGTGTGGGGAGGGCAGGGGAGCGGCGCAAAAATGTTTCCTGTTAGCCTTTGTAAACGCATTGAAATCTGCCGTAAACTATGTTACAATGCAAGCAAGCACATCGTTTTTCCGGCAGGGAGGATGTGCTTGGTTCCGAAAACGTTTTAGAATATGGTGCTCAACCATTCAAAGGAGGAAATGACCATGCAGTATGGCTATTTCAACGACGCAAAGCGCGAGTATGTCATCACCGACCCGCGCACGCCCATGGCCTGGGCAAACTACCTGGGCAGCCCCGAATACGGCGCGATCGTCACCCAGAACGCCGGCGGCTATTCCTTCGTGAAGTCCGGCGCGAACGGCCGCATCCTGCGCTACTCCTTCAACCAGTTTGACGAGCCCGGCCGCTACGTCTACCTGCGGGATGACGAGACTGGCGACTACTGGTCTGCCTCCTGGCGCCCGGTGGAGAAGCCCCTGGATCAGTACAAGACCATCACCCGCCACGGCACCTCCTACACGGAGATCGAGAGCGAGTACGCGGGCATCAAGTCCGACGTGCTGTACTATGTGCCCATGAACGCCACCCACGAGGTCTGGCGCGTGAAGGTCACCAACAATTCCGACAAGGTGCGCACCATCTCCGCCATGTCCTACTGCGAGCTGACCACCGAGAGCAACTACGAGCAGGACCTGGTCAACCTCCAGTACACCCAGTTCATCACCAACACCACCTTTGAGGGCGACTGCATCGTGCAGCACATCAACCGCTTCTGCGGCGTGAACGAGAAGGGCGAGAACTGGCGCGAGCGCGTCTTTGCCCTGGCCGGCGCCCCGGTGAAGAGCTACTGCGGCCGCCGCGAGAAGTTTACCGGCGTGAACCGCTTCCGCAATCCCCAGGCGGTGGAGAACGGCGATCTGGGCAATGTGCTCAACTTCAACGGCAACCCCTGCGGCGCGCTGCACACCCAGCTGGTGCTCCAGCCCGGCGAGAGCAAGACCATCGCCTTCCTGCTGATGCAGAAGGCTCCCTCCCTGGCCCGCGAGGTCAGCGATCGCTACGCCGACACCGAAGCCGTCGTCAACGCCGAGCTGGCTGAGCTGATCGAGTACTGGCATGGCAAGCTCTCCGGCCTGATGGTCAACACCCCCGACGCCAACTTCAACACCATGATCAACACCTGGAACGCCTTCCAGTGCTTCACCACCTTCGTGTGGAGCCGCGCGGCGTCCCTGATCTACTGCGGCCAGCGCAACGGCCTGGGCTACCGCGACACCGTGCAGGACATCCAGGGCATCATCCACCTTGACCCCGAAATGGCCAAGGAGCGCCTGGTGTTCATGCTTTCCGCCCAGGTGCACCACGGCGGCGGTCTGCCCCTGGTGAAGTTCAACCACAACGCCGGCCACGAGGACAAGCCCGAGGACGACAGCTACGTCCGCGCCACCGGCCATCCCCACTACCGCGCCGATGACGCCCTGTGGCTCTTCCCCACCGTGTACAAGTACGTCGCCGAGACCGGCAACAAGGCCTTCCTGGACGAAGTGATCCCCTACGCCGATTTCGACGAGGGCACCGTGCTGGATCACCTCAAGCGCGCCATCGACTTCTCCATGAACCACCTGGGCGTGCACGGCATGCCTGCCGGCCTCCACGCCGACTGGAACGACTGCCTGCGCCTGGGCGCCGCCGGCGAATCCTCCTTCGTGGCCATGCAGCTGTACTACGCCACCCTCGTGCTGGATGAGCTGATGCCTGACACCGAGGAGAACGCCGAGTACCGCAAGTACCTGCGCGAGAAGGGCGAGGAGCAGAAGAAGCTGATCAACGAGCATTTCTGGGAGGATGACCGCTTCCGCCGCGGCTACTCCGAGGAGGGCCTGATCATCGGCTCCAAGGAGAACATTGAGGGCGCGATGTGGATGAATCCCCAGTGCTGGGGCGTCATCTCCCGCCTGTCCACCCCCGAGCAGGCCGAAAAGTCCATGCAGACGGTCTATGAAAAGCTCAACACCCCCTGGGGCATTGAGGTCATGGGCCCCTGCTACAAGGAGCATTACTTCGACGGCGCGCTGATGAAGCTGTTCAACCCCACCACCAAGGAGAACGGCGGCATCTTCTGCCAGCCCCAGGGCTGGGCGATCCTGGCCGAGTCCCTGCTGGGCCACGGCGGCCGCGCGTTTGAGTACTTCACCGAGTCTTGCCCCGCGGCCTACAACGACCGCGCCGAGCTGCGCGAGGTGGAGCCCTACGTCCACAGCCAGTTCATCGAGGGCCATGAGTCTCCCCAGCCCGGCCGTGCCCATGTGCATTGGCTGACCGGCACCGCCTCCACCGTGATGGTGGGCTGCGTCGAGGGCATCCTGGGCCTGCGCCCCACCCCCGACGGCCTGGTCATCAGCCCCGCCATCCCCGCCGAGTGGGACGGCTTCACCATGGACAAGACCTTCCGCGGCAAGCGCCTCCACATCACCGTGGACAACGC
>X409_Impala__coassemble_751_pt1 | contig 10120 bp, 6 predicted proteins | sample X409_Impala__metabat2_high_PE_002 | metagenome-assembled genome bin X409_Impala
GCCTCGCGGGTGGGGCTGGTGCAAAGGCTGGTGCCGGAGATCAGCAGCGCCTTGGCGGAGGCGATGTAATCGTAGTCCACATCGTCGGGGTGGAGCATCAGGTCCGCCGCGCCCTCGCGGTACATGAGGATGGAGGACTGGGTGGGGGAGAGGATCTCGGTGAAGGTGAGGCCCAGCTTTTCACCATTCGTGCAGCGGGTGATGTGGCTGACGTCGATGCCTTCCTTCACGAAATAATCCGTGACGAAATCGCCGAACTGGTCGTCGCTGACCTTGGCGAGGAAGCCGACCTTGCGGCCCAGGCGCGCCAGGCCCACGGCGATGTTGGCGGGGGAGCCGCCCAGGTATTTGTTGAAGTTCTCGCTTTGGGAGAGGGGCTTGAAGTAGTCGGTGGGGTTGAAGTCGATGGCCACACGGCCCACGGGGATCACGTCAAGGGGCCGGGATGCGTCAAACTTGACCATAGGTATCCGCCTTTCCTGCGCTGCCGAAGAGCGCGATGTATCGCTTGGTGACGGCCTTCACCGCGTCCGATGCGGCGGTGATGTTGGCGAAGATGTTGTCGGTCTGCTCTGCCAGGGCGGCGGCGCGGAAGATGTCCGTGGCGATGTTGATCTTGCGCATGCCCAGGCGGATCAGGCGGCGGAACTGTCCGTCCGTCAGGCCGGTGCCGCCGTGGAGCACCAGATGCGCGTTCAGCCCGCCCAGCTGCTCCAGGATGTCGTAGCGCAATTCCGGCGTGGCGGCGTAGAGCCCGTGGGCGTTGCCGATGCCCACCGCCAGGGCGTCGATGCCGGTCTCCTCCATGCGGAAGCAGTCCGCAACGGAGGCTGCCTCTCCGGGGGAATCGCTGCCGTCCTCACCCCGGCCCACGCGCCCGACCTCCGCCTCCACGGCGGCGCCGGTGGCCCTTGCCATTTCCACGACCCGGCGAACCAGGGCGATGTTCTCCTCCAGCGGCAGCGCCGAGCCGTCCAGCATCACCGAGGTGAAGCCGATGTCCAGCGCGGCCTGGACGCAGGGCAGCGTTGCGCCGTGATCCAGGTGCACCGCCACGGGGACGCCGGCCTGCCTGGCAGCGGCGATCATCAGCGGCCCCAGCATCGGCAGCGGCGTGCATTTCAGCCGGGGTTCGGCGCACTGGATGATGATCGGCGCGCGTTCTTCCTCCGCCGCGGCGATCACGCCCATCACGCTCTCCAGATTGGTCACGCTGAAAGAGCCCACGGCATAATTCCCTGCCCGGGCCTTGTTCAGCAGCTCCCGCATGTTGCACAGAGGCATGGATACCCTCCTTTTGCGGTTGATGGCAGCACCCATCCTGGCGGACGGATGCGGAATATGGTGGATAAACGAACAGATCAATCATCCACAGCATATCATATTTCCTGCCAACTTGCAAGCGAAATGGTGAAATTATGATAAAATCTTGGTAAAGAATCGGGCGGATAAAGCAAGTTTGCAAAACAGTTGCCATCTTGCGGGGAATCTGCTATACTGGGAGCAACAAATCCGCCGGCACGGAGGAATGGACGATGAATTACAACGAGATCGCAAGCCTGGTGATGAGCCGCCTGTATGCCACCCGCGAGGGCGGCGCGGGCAACCCCGAGGATCACATGAACCTCTCCACCTGGGAGTGGCCCCAGGGCGTGGCCATGTACGCGATGATGAAGGTCTACCTCAAGACCCGCAATCCCGCCGACCTCAATGACATCAGGGCATGGTATGCCCAGCACATCCGGCGCGGGCTGCCGGTGCGCAACATCAACACCACCGCGCCCATGCTGGCCATGGTGATGCTCTATGAGGAGACGGGCGACGAGCAGTACCGCCCCCTGATTGAGGACTGGGCCAACTGGGTGATGACCGGCCTGCCCCGCACGGAGGAGGGCGGCTTCCAGCACATCACCACCCATGACGTCAACGAGGAGCAGCTCTGGGACGACACCCTCTTCATGACCGTGCTGTTCCTGTACCGGGCGGGCGTGGCCCTCCAACGCCGCGACTGGCGCGAGGAGGCCAAGTATCAGTTCCTGCTGCACATCAAGTACCTGCACAGCCAGAAGACCGGCCTGTGGTACCACGGCTGGTGCTTCATCGGGCGGCACCACTTCGGCGAGGCCTACTGGGCCCGGGGCAATTCCTGGTTCACCTGCGGCGCGGTGGACTTCATCGAGTGGCTGAATGAGGACGACGAGGCGGGCGACTGCGTGAAGCTGTTCATCCTCAATGCCTGGAAGGAGCAGTGCCTGAAGCTGGTGGAGCTGCAGGATGAGGCCACCGGATTGTGGCACACCCTGCTGGACTACCCCGACAGCTACCTGGAGACCTCCGCCAGCGCGGCCATCGCCTACGGCTTGCTCAAGGGCGTGCGCCTGGGGCTGCTGCCCGGCTGCGAGGCGGCGGCGCAGAAGGCCCTCGCCGGGGTCATCGCCCAGGTGGGCGAGGACGGCATCGTCGGCGGCGTGTCCTACGGCACCCCCATGGGCCACACCAAGGATTTCTACCGCACCATCCCCATTGAGGCCACGGCGTACGGCCAGGGGCTGACGTTCCTGATGTTAACAGAGGTCATGGGGTCTTCGACCCTTTTCGCGCGATGAAGTTGACTGACTTCTGCATAGACCTACCGCGTGTTCATGGCGTCTTTTCCTGAGGCTGGCTTCCGCGCCCTCATGGCGCGGGCTGTGAAGTTGCGCTGTTATGGGTGAGGCCGTAGGGGAGGGGCTTGTCCCCTCCCGCGGCCCCGCAACGCATCAAAAAGGGAAGGAATTGCCCCTCTTGCGCATCTCCGTAGTGTGGGAAACGGGAGGGGCAAGCCCCTCCCCTACGATGGTTGGAATAGCGAAGAAAAGGCTGCACCCCACATTCGGAGTGCAGCCCGATTCGTTTATTTGTCCAGTTTGCGACGGATGCGGTGAATGTCTTCTGCCATGCCGAGAAAGACCATGCAGGATGCCAGCAGGATCAGTCCGCCAATCGTGCAGCCGATGATGATTGCCCAAGCCATTCCGGTTTGATAATCGAATAGAGGAGCTGCAAGCACGAAGCCGATGATAACCAGTGCGATGAAGGAAATCCAGCTGATGGCCTGCAAGAAGGTGATCCAACCGAAGCTCTGCATCTCAGCATCCTCTGCCTTGGCTTTGCTGCGTGCCTGGAAATAGTCGGTGTTTTGCTGTGCGCGCTGCGCATTGGGAGGCTGTACGGGTTCCATCGTTTCCACGGAGTCAGCATTGTCCTCGATCATTTCAGAGAGGAAGCTGTGCAACTCGTTGTCCTTGACGTTGTTCAGCCGGGCGTAAAAGTAGTTGGTGGCGCTCTTTATGTCTTCGGGTTTGTTGGAAAACATGAGCTTTTCGTATTGTTTTCCGCAGGCCTCGCAGCAGCAGATGTCCTCGTTGCGCTGCTCTGAGAACATGATGGCGAAGGGCTCTTCGCTTTGAATGGTGTGATTGCAGATGGGGCAGTTGCTCATAGGGCTACTCCTTTCGTATTGTTGCAGTATGGAATGTGCGGGGGGATAAAATATTCTATCATATATATATATATATATATCAAGTAGGAAAATCAAAGCGTGATAAGCGCCGGTTGAGAAGGAACTCTGCCGGCCCCGCAACAAGGAGGCCGTAGGGGAGGGGCTTGTCCCCTCCCGCAGCCCCGCAGCGCATCAAAATGGGAGAGAATTGCCCTCTTGCGCATCTCCGTGGTGTGGGAAACGGGAGGGGCAAGCCCCTCCCCTACGATGGTTGGAATAGCGAAGAAAAGGCTGCACCCCACATTCGGCGTGCAGCCTGATTCATGCAATTCTTTAGTCGATCTTCACCCGGACGACCACCGGCTTATCCGTCCTGATGCCGGGCAGGGTGACGTGCAATCCGCCTTCCTTGCGCTCCCAGACGGGCTTGGTTTCGCAGCCCAGCACGTCCACATCGCGGATGATGCCGTGGAATTCCGGCAGGTTTGCGTCCGCAGAGTGGCCCAGGGACTTGATCACCACATGGCCGTCCTCCGGCCAGGAAAGCACGGTGCAGTACAGGTTCTCGCCCTTCACGGTGAAGCGGATGTCCTCGGGGGTGAAGACCTTCTCCACGCCGTCGGTGAACTGGCCCTCCTTGACCTTGGTGGGGCCTTCGCCGTATTTGCGCCAGACCTTGGTGCCGTAGATGGCCTCGCCGTTGACGGCCATCCACTCGCCGATGGCGGTCAGCACGGCGGCGTCCTCCTCGGAGATGGAGCCGTCCGGCTTGGGGCCGACGTTGAGCAGCAGCGTGCCGTTCTTGGCGACGATGTCCACCAGGTCGCAGATCAGGCCCTTGGCGGACTTGAAGTAGTTGCCCTCGGTGTAGCACCAGGAGTTGGTGGCGATGGCGGTATCGGTCTGCCAGAAGAAGGGCTTGATCTCCGCAAACTGGCCGCGCTCAATATCCGGCACGGCGCAGCCGAACATGAAGGCCTCGTGCTTGTAGTTGATGGCCACCTGCTCGCCCCACTCGGCGGCGCGGTTGTAGTAGTAGGCTGCGAATTTCTTCAGGTAGGGCTTGACGGCGTGGTGCTGGATCCACCAGTCGAAGTACACCAGCTTGGGGCGGTACTTGTCCACGATCTCGCAGCAGCGGCAGAGCCAGTCCTGCAGGTATTCCTCGGTGGGGGTGGGCTCGGAGAAGAGATCGTGGTGATTCTTGGGCTCGGGCATGGCGGGCCAGTAGAAATCGCCGCGCTGCAGGGGCTCCTGGATGTCGGATTCAAAATCCTTGCCGTGGCCCATGAAGAACCAGTGCTCCACGCGGTGGGTGGAGGCGCCCAGGGTCATGCCGCGCTTTTCAACGGCCTCCTTGAGTTCGCCCAGCACATTGCGGCAGGGGCCCATTTCCGCGGCGTTCCAGTGGGAGATGTCGCTTGCATACATCTGGAAGCCGTCGTGATGCTCCGCCACGGGCACGACGTACTTCGCGCCGGCCTTTTTGAACAGCTCCGCCCAGGCGTCGGCAGAGAACTTCTCCGCCTTGAACATGGGGATGAAATCCTTGTAGCCGAAATCCTTGTGGGGGCCGTAGGTCTTGACGTGATGCTCAAACTCGCGGGTGCCCTCAATGTACATCGTGCGGGAATACCACTCGTTGGCAAAGCTGGGCACGGAGTACACGCCCCAGTGGATGAAGATGCCGAATTTGGCATTGCGGTACCAGTCCGGCACCTGGAAACTGCCCAGGGACTCCCAGGTGTCCTTGTAGGGGCCCTGAGCGATCACGCGGTCGATCTGGGCAAGGTAGGGCTTCATGTCGTACATGGGGATACCTCCTGTATATAATGTTGGTTTGCTTACTTGTCCCTGGCGATGATGAGCTGTGCGCCGCAGTCGCGCAGGCGCTGCTGATCGGCGGGGGAGGGGGCTTCATCGGTGATGAGGACGTCGAAATCCTCCAGCTGGGCGAAGGTCATCAGGCCGGTGACGCCGAATTTCGCCCGGGAGATGAGCAGCACCGTCTTCTCGGCGCTTTCCACCGCGCATTTCTTGATCTCGTACTCCATGGGGCTGGAGTTGGTGACCCCGTGGGAGGACAGGCCGGTGGAGGCCATGAAGGCTGTGCGCACGTTGAAGCGCCTGAGATAGCGCACCGCGTCATCCCCGGTGAGGGAATGGGTCTTGCGGCGCACCTGGCCGGGCAGGGCAATGATGGTGATGTTCTCGTAGGGCAACGCGCGGTTGATGGCCTCTAGGTTGTTGGTGATGATGGTCAGCTCCCGCTTGCCTGCCAGGCAGTCGATCATGTGCAGCGTGGTGGTGCCGGAATCAATGAAGATGATGTCGCCGTCCTGCACCAGCTCGGCGGCCTTTTTGCCGATGGCGGCCTTGGCGTCCTCGCTGCCCCGGCGGCGCACCTCATAAGGGGTCAGCGCCTGCTCATTCTGCCGGACGCACACCCCGCCATACACCTTTTCCACCGTGCCGCGCAGGAGCAGCTGGGCCACATCCCGCCGGATGGTATTCATCGATACGTCAAAGCGTTCCCGCAGCTCGTCCATCGTGGCAGCGCCCTTGTCCAGCACATAGCGCTCCATCTCCAGCATTCGATCCGCTTTCATGCAATTTTCCTCCCGGTGTGATCTGCTTCTTATTTTACCGAAATTTCACCATTTGTAAAGGGATTTTTGGGTAAATTATGAGAAAATCCGGGAATTGACCATATTTTTTTCCGGAATCGCGGCCCCGGCGGCCGGAGTTGCGCGGGAGAAACCGCCGGAAACGCGGACGAAATGCTTGTATACAAGACGGGAATTGTGAAGTGTTGGGTAAATTCATCAACATTTTTGCGAAAATGCAGCAGGTTTTTCATTTTCCTGCTTGCAAAGCTGGGCTGTGTTTGCTATAATGGTGTCACCGAAGAACGAAAACCGATCCGCTCATGATGTCTATTCATGCAGGACATGTGAGGTGCATAATGAAGAATCATCGCAGCGAGCTGCTTTACGCGCTCGACGAATATATTGAGGACCTGCTGGACCGTCAGCTGATGACGGAGGGCGATCCCCGCTATGGCGGCTTCTGGACGGAGATGTTCCATGTGGAACCCCGGCAGAGCGGCTTCTTCCTGGGGGAGATGATGGCGGCCTTCTGCACGAAGGACAGCCGGTGGTATCTCTCCCGCAGGCTGGAGAAGGGCATCCGCGCGGTGCTGACCTATATGGAAGAGCATCAGCGCCCCGACGGCTGCTTCGACCTGACCCCCTGCAACTACGCCTCCCCGCCGGACACGGCCTTCATGGTCAATGCCCTGCTCAATGGGTGGTGGCTGCTGGAGAAGTGCAGCGCCCCCGAGGCGGATTTCATGCGGGAACCGGTGTATAAGCTGATCGACAGCACCTCCCGCGGCATTGCGGCGGGCGGGTTCCATACGCCCAATCACCGCTGGGCCATCGCCTCCTGCCTGCTGAACTGCGAAAAGATCACCGGCAACAAGGCTTTGGGCGAGCGCGCCCGCGAGTTCCTGGCCGAGGGCCTGGACATCAACGAGGACGGCGAGTTCGCCGAGCGCAGCGCCGGCAACTACAATCAGGTCAACGATGACCAGATGATCCGCCTCTACCTGGCCACCGGCGATCAGACCTACCTCGAGGCCGCCGCGAAGAACCTCGAGATGATGTACTGCTACTTTGACCCCGATCATTCCGTGTTCACCAACAACTCCACCCGGCAGGACCTGGGCAGGAAGGTGTACGCGGATACCTACTATATCCTGTACCTGATGGTGGGCTACTTCCTCAAGCGGCCCGACCTGGGCGCGATGGCAGAGTGGATCTGGCGGGACTGCCGCCGCCGGGGCACTTATCCCCGGGATGCGGCGGTGTGGCTGCTGCTCCTGCCGGAGATGGACGGCTACGGCGCGGAATCTCCCTTCATGGCGCCCTTCGAGCAGGTGGATCGCCTCTTCCCGCAGAGCGATATCGCCCGCATCCGCGATGGCCGATGGAGCTGCTCGCTGCTCAGGGGCAAGGCCAACTGCCTGTACTTCCAGCACGGCGCCTTCTCCATGTACATGACCATTTACTCCAATCTGTGCGACCGGCGCAATTTCCTGGCGGACAGCCTGGAGCCCACCGCCACGGGCTATCGGATGAAGGCCCACGCCGCCGGCTGGTACTACCTGCCCTTCCCGGAGGGCGAGCGGCCCGATACTTCCGACTGGTGGGCGATGGATAACCCCAACCGCCGCCCCAAAACCGAGGGGCTGCCCCTGGATACCATCCTGGACATCGTCAAGCGGCCCGACGGCATCGACCTGCACATCAAAACGGAAGGCATCGACCAGCTGCCCCTGCGCATGGAGTTCTCCTTCCTGCCCGGCGGCTATGTCCGCACGGAGCACTTCCTGCAGCGCGCCAAGCCCGGCGAATCCATCAACGTCATCGGCGGCACGGTGGAAGCCTGCGGCCCCCATGGCGAAACCATCACCATCGGCCCGGCCTTCTCCGCGCATGATTTCACCGACCGCATGGGCGGCGCCTATCCCCTTTCCGACAAGCACTACACCGTGTACTTCACCGCCTATACCCCGGTGGAGAAGGTCATCCGGATCCGCGCAAAGCGGAAGGACCGGCACCTGTGAGTTAATTCGGAATTAGGAATTATGAATTAGGAATTTGGTTTGTGAGGCGATAGGTCAAACACTCTGAATTCATCATTTATCATTCATCATTCCTCATTATTTAATGAATCTATCCGTGCAGGCATGCGCGGATGATATAAAGCAAGGAGGAACCCTGTATGAAGAAACTCATCTCCCTGGCTCTGGCTATGTTCATGCTCCTGGGCATGATCCCCGCCTCTGCTGAAGCTGCCTACACCCAGGCTCCCATGCTGGATGGCATGGATCTGCCTCCCGTGGCGGAGCGCCTGCCCCTGGAGCCCATGGTGGAAGACGCTGCGTATCTGACCATCGGCACCTACGGCGGCGAGCTGCGCCGTGCTGCTGACGGCGGCAACTGGTACAACGGCAAGCCCATCGAAGAGGGCCTGTTCCGCTTCACCACCGAAGGCGTCGCCGAGCCCAACGTTGCCAAGGGCTTCGACGTCAATGAGGACGCCACCGTCTACACCATCTACCTGCGCGAAGGCATGAAGTGGTCCGACGGCGCTCCCTTCACCGCGGAGGACTGCGTGTGGTTCTACAACGCCATCTGCCTGAACAAGGTCGATTCCAAGGGCGTGCGTAACTGCCACAAGGACGCCAACGGCAACCCCGCCGTGGTCGAGAAGGTCGATGACTACACCTTCACCGTCACCTTCGGCACCCCCAAGTACGACTTCGTCGAGGCCCTGACCGTCGATCTGAAGTGGCACTACGCCCCCAAGCACATCTTCGAGAAGATGGTTGACGCTGTCATCGCCGGCGACACCGAGACCGCTCTGGCGGAAGCCAAGGCCATCTGCGGCGTTGAGTTCTCCGATGCTGGCAAGGCTGGCAAGGAACTGCTGTACTACTTCTGGAACTACAAGGGCGTGCCCACCCTGAATCCCTACGTCCTGTCCACCGAGGCCGGCAAGTCCGACGTGAAGGGCCAGTACTACGAGTACGTCCGTAACCCCTACTACTGGAAGGTCGACGCCGCCGGTCAGCAGCTGCCCTACATCGACAAGATCGTGGGCGTGACCGTCTCCAACGTGGACCAGAAGCTGATGCTCCTGCTGGACGGCACCGTGGACTTCGAGACCGTCGGCATGGAATCCATCCCCACCATCCTGGAATCCCAGACCAAGATCAACATCTACGAGTGGTCCGGTGCTGACTGGGGCGCCACCCAGCTGCACTTCAACCTGAACGTGGATGACGCCAACCTCAAGGCCCTGTTCAACAGCAAGGAATTCCGTCAGGCCATGTCCATCTGCGTGGACCGCGAAGAGCTGGCCGGTCTGCTGACCGACGGCTGGCTGGGCGGCGGCCAGGCTGCTCCCCAGAAGGGCCAGATGGGCTACTCCGAGGAGTGGGCGACCCAGTGGACCGAGTACGACGTTGCCAAGGCCAAGGAGCTCTTCGAGGCTGCCGGCCTGGTCATGGGCGCTGACGGCTACTACGATTTCGCCGACGGCACCGACTGCGTCATCAACATCGTCTCCGTGGCCGATTCCGGCGCTGCCGATACCTACAAGGTGCTGGAGCCCTACTTCCGCGCTGCCGGCATCAAGTGCACCTTCAAGGATTCCGACCGCTCCAACATCGATAACGATCTGCTGGCCAACGCTGTCCAGGTCATGCTGCTGCCCGTCACCAACATCGGTGATATCTCCATCGTGCTCAAGCCCAACTCCATGGTTCCCGGCTACGCCACCAACGTTGCCTGGTACGGCACCATGGACGAGACCACTGCCACCGGCGACCTGCTCAAGCTGATCGAGCTGAAGAAGCAGCTGGACGTGACCGCCTCCACCGAGAAGCGCACCGAGATCGCCCTGGAGATGCTCAAGCTCCACCAGGAGAACCAGTGGACCCTGGCCTATGTTGAGGCCGCTCCCGCTTACCACGCTGTGAACGCCCGCATCCAGAACTTCCTGGCTGACGGCGTGTGGTCCGACATCTACCGCGACATGGGCATCGCCCACTGCCAGTGCTGGTACATC
>X409_Impala__coassemble_752_pt1 | contig 10118 bp, 12 predicted proteins | sample X409_Impala__metabat2_high_PE_002 | metagenome-assembled genome bin X409_Impala
TTGCAGGCCGGGTCGATCTGCACGTCCGATTCCCGCATCTGCGTCAGGTTCCGGCAGTAGGGGATGAACTCCCGCGCGATCTGCCGCGCCTGCTGGCTCATGGAGAGGTTGCCGTCGTGGTAGTAGTTGGCCATGCGGTACAGTCGGAACTTCCCCTTGAACCGGGCAACGACCCAGCAGTCAATGCTGGTGGCGTCCGTCAGGCCGCCGTCACCGGTGATGTACATCTCCACCGCCTCCGCGCCGTCCGGGGGAGCTGCCAGCACATGGCGTTTGGGATCAAACATGTCGTAGATCACGCCCTGCGGGATTGAGCGCTGGCCCTCGAAGTCCCGCTTGTACAGGTAGGGGTTGCGCAGACAGACCTGCCGGATCTCCTCGATGCGCTCCGGCGTGAGGATGGGATTATCCTGCAGCGTCCAGTGCGTCCAGCGGGTGTCCTGCACCTCGAACACGTCCGAAATGACCGGGTGCATGGGCGAGGGCGGATTCAAGTCCGCAATGTGCCAGCGGTCGCGGGCGGCGAAGGTGCGGCGGAAGCACTCCTGGATCATGTCCGGGTGCAGCAGGTCGATCTCGCAGAAGTACACGCTGCCCAGGCTCATGCCGGTGATGGCCTTGCGGCTGTCCTTCTTGCCGCCGCCCTTGTAGAATACCTGCTTCTCGCCGCCGGGGGTGTTGACCCACAGGAAGTCGCCTCGATCCGGGTCGTGCCGAAGCTGGCAGTCGCTGCCGAAGATGTGCATCAGGCCATACCCGCCGCCGTCGATGATCAGGCGGAAGGCCTGCTCCTGGGAGAAGCCGACCACCAGATGCACCGGGTCGCGGGATGCGATGAGATGCAATGCAAAACGCGCCGTTCCGGCGAAGGTCTTACCCGATCGGGGCGTACCCTCGCACACGTCCAGCGCGTGATCGTATGGCAGGAGGATGAAGTCCGCCTGCTTGTCGGAGTATGTAATCATTTACGTCGCCCCTCCAGCAGCGCAGCCAGGCTCTGCATGATCTCGCTCGGGCCCTTGCCGGAGTCGTCAACGGGCTTGTCGCGCCATTTCTTGGGGAGGCGGTTCTTCAGCCAAAAGATTTGACTGATCGTGTTGGGCGGGATGTAGATCTCCTCCTCAGCGTACACGACTTGTTCCTTAACGGTCTTTTCCTTGCCAACCTCCTGATGCTCGGTTCGGATCTTGATAGGCTTCCTGATCGTCACCGTATGACCGAGGGCGGATTTGAGCAAGGCGTTCTCGACTTCGATGTCCACGACGTCGGCGCCTCTTTTTAAGGCCGCCGAAATCGCCGGATAAAGGGTACGCCATTCGCGAAGAGTAGAGGTGCTGCACCCGATGTTGTGGGCGATCTGCTCCAGCGTCAGCCCGTCGCGCGCCCAGGCCTCCAGGCGGAGGAGGTTCTCCGGCTCAAGCCAGGTTGCATACTTGCCCTTGGCCATTGCCGGGGCCTCCTTTCATGGGATTAGAAAAGCCAACCGCGCGAGGCGGCTGGCATGGATTAGATGAATACACGCTCCATAAAACGGAAAATGCATTGGCCAAAGGTGTCATAATCCCGGAAGTCGGTTTCTGCTAAAAGAGCACGGCCAATGTAGGCGTAATTCTTCATTTCTTCCGTACAAACGAAAGAAAGTGGTTTATTATTTATAATATCGCTCCACCGATCGTAGCAATCGGCAACTGTTGTTGTCGTATATGAAGTGAAGAACGACAACATACTCCAGAAGGATTGCTTATCATCCCAGTGATGCACATTCCAGTTGGCTTCTCCGTTGAGATAGGAATTGTAGACGCTTGTCATCCTGAAACGCATGGAAGTCAGTAGATACATTAAGTCACGCAATGTATCGCGCGCCTTTACAGGTGTTGACCCCCATAAGAGAGAAATCAGCGTCTTGCTGGCTTTTGCAATTCGTGGAATCTCTCTCGGGCTGACTGAACATGCTCGGAAAATGTCAGTCAAGCGTTTATAGATATCTGGAGGAAGGGTCATTGAGGGCTGACAGAATTTGATCATCTGCTCAGCTGAGGGGGTGGGCAGGAGAATATGATGCTCAAAGAACTTCGACAGATACCCTTCAGCGTCATAATTGAATCCATAACGACCGCTGATAGCATGCCCCAACTGCACCATGTCAACACCGAAAATGAAGGTCAAGCCGGGGATGTTGAAATAGTGCTTGATCATATCCAGCGTGTCGATCGCGAATGAAGGCTTGCAGCGGTCAAGTTCATCGATGAAGATGTACACGCCGCCGAATTTCTGTGCAAGTTCGGAAAGAGCCTCACGAAATTGGGCTCTGTCCTCGAGTTGTTGATCATAGGCTGCACCGATAGACCCTGGTTTAGGCACTTCGATGTCTTCACGGGAGCGCGTTGCTAAAAGGTTCATAACGCCACCTACGCTCACTTCAGCAGTCAATCCTGCAGCCTCAGCAGACAAATCGTCTCCTCCGAGAGCTTTTACACCGATGGTGGCTAATATCCTAAAGGCACCGGACACAAATTTCTTGAGAAGACCTTCATCCTCAGGTTTTAACCAACCTTCGTCCTTCTTTTTGTCCACCATAGCACAAATGCTATACAACAATGGAGCCAGGGCGCTGTCGCAAAAGTCGCTTTCCCAGACATTGTAGTAAATAGACAGAATGGGAGGATTCTTTGTTTCTAATTCTTCTGTCAGTGCGAGCAGCTCGTCGTTTGCCCTGTGCAACTCATTGATCCACATCCACAGGAACGTCGATTTACCAACACCCCAGGGAGCATCCACTGCGATTGTGCAAGCTCCTTGGCTGGCCGGGTGGCATTTAATGAGCTTCGTGCACATCTCGTAGTATCGCCAACGGTCGAATTTGTCGTCCCTTCCGAATGTTGCCTTTTCGTTTACCTGATCCATATGCTACACCTCCTTACAAGGAAGGATTATAGCACATATTGTCGGAAAAGGAAAGGGAGGTCGGGCCGTTAAGCCTTACCTCCCAGTTTGCGATGGTATCATTATATCACGGGTCGGGCGTGCATGCAAGAAACACGGGTGTGATATGTCTGCCAATTTGCGTGCTTATTCCAGCGCAGCCAGCACCTCATGCCGCAGGCGGCAAACAGTCTCGCGGGCGAGCTCCTGCGCCTGGGCGATCTCCTGATCCGTCATACCCAGCAGGTAGTAGTTGTTGAGGATCACCAGGCTGCGGGGCTCCTTGATCGTCCGCAGGATATTCCAGGCGGTCTTGCTGATCCGGCTGACCTGCAGGGCCAGCTCATCGCGCTGCGCCATCAGCCCCTCGTAGAGCTGGATGGCAGCCGCCGTCGGGTCGTTCGTGCCGGGCGGATCCGCGTTGTATTGCTGCGCCTTCACGCCCGGTGGCTGTCCGGTCGGCAGACAGCGGGCCAGCTGCGCGTCCAGCTTCCGCAGCTCCAGGACGGCTTCGCGGCAGCTGGTGAGGATCTCTTTTGCGGTCAAGTCAATTCCTCCAGTTTCGTTTGTTCTCCCTGATCGAGCACCGCCGCCAGCTCGCGGAGTTTGTTCAGCGTCCAGGCGTGGGGGAGGTTCGACCAGTATTCAACGGTGGTGTAGCCGGTGGCCTTATGGTGGACGACGCGCCGGATCCTGATGTCGCCCATGTCGATCAGGCGTTTGTAGGCGTCCATTTTCGCCTGCGTGAGGGTGTCGCGGGGCCACAGGTCGCAGCAGACAATGGTTGGGTCATTATGAACAGGCTGGATGGTGGCTGCCATTTCGGCCATCTGTGCTACCGTCTTACCGCTGCGCATACTGCTATGCATCATGCATCCATCACCTCGATGCGGATGTAGATGCCCGGGGTGTCCGCCCAGAATTTCTCCACGATCTCCGAGCAGACCAGGCTGTCATCCACCCAGAAGCCCAGATCGGTCATGCAGTCCTTCAGGAGCTTTTGCAGGTTGTCCGTGTCCGGGCGGGTGAGCTTGTACTCGCCGTGGCGGTGCTTCTTGAGGTTGGTGATGGGGTACAGCCATTTCACCGTCAGGCGGATGGGCTGGTTGCGGATGGGTTCCGCCGGGATGTACCTTGCCAGCGCGTTGCGCATGTTGATCTCCGCCTGCAGGAGCTTTTCCGGCTTGTAGAAGTAGGGCTTGCCCTTGGGAGATATGCCGACCTCTCGGGTCTGGGCGGTGGTGGTGGGCGGCCATTCGAGGCCGTCATACAGGGGAGCCAGGAAGAACTCGCGAACGTCAGGCATGCGGAGTCGCCTCCTTTCGCGCTCGCAGGAAAGCCCATACCAGCGGCATATTCTTGTCCGGGACGGTCAGGTGCTGCTCGGCAGCGTTGCGCTGGTAGAGCACCACGACCTGCTTGCCGTTGCGCATCCGCAGCCGCTCGTAGCAGTTGGTCAGCGGGAGAGGGTAGAAGCCGCGCGTGGTCAGGTAACTGGCGAAGGCGTCCAGGTGCTTGAGGTGGAGGGTGTTACGGTTAGCCATTGGATGCACCTCCGTCCTCATAGAAGATGGGGATGTGCAATGCCGTTGCAGCAGCCATAAGTGACCGCAAAGGAAGCTCCTTGCCATTCTTGGCGAGAACATTGCTAATCTCGTGACGAAGGTATGCGCTCTGCCAATAGTCGCGGATGTCCCGTTCGGAGAGAAAGAGCTCGAACTCGATAGAATAAACCGTTTTTTGCCGGAAATCTTCGTCGATAATAAACTGGTATTCTAAGCTGTCTTTCTTTACGGTGATGTACTTTCTTCCAACCTTCGAGACTACTGCTTCAAAAATGATTTCATTCTTCCAGCAGTTGTACAGATGCGTTATGGTTTTGAGATAAACAGTTTGGCCAACCTTGAAATCAGTAATGTTCATTTCGTACCTCCGTTTATCTTCGCGCCGCAATCCGGGCAGTATTTGCAGTCGTACTCAAATGCAATAGGGATTCCGACTTCTGGATGGTCTTCATCCTCATATATCAACTTTGTGATTTCACATGTAAAACCGCAGTTTCCGCACACAAACATATCAGTTGAATGCGTTGGTGTTACGTTTTCTGCATGCACCACCGGAACAGCGTCCACCGTGGGGGCCTTCTTAACAAAATCAAGAGCTTGCAAGAACCCTCCTGCGATCTCAGGTCGTTCGCAAAGGGAAACGATGTCAGCCTGTGCTTTCAGTATGATCTCCAGCGCATTCGCGTCAATCAGCCTCTGCTCAGCCACGTACATCCGCCTCCCTCACGACCTGCTTGGGGATCCACAGCAGCCGGTACGACTTCCCGCCGACGTGCTTGACCTTGCAGGGGTAGGAGCCATCGGGGATGATGAGCTTCGCGTCCCGCAGCATCTGGCAGAGCTTCTTGCAGCTCACCTCCAGCGAAAGGCCGCGGGCCTGCAGCACTTCTTCTACCTTGTCATAGATGCGCTGTGGGAAGAGGTAGAAGCGGTCTCTGTCGTGGAAGCCCATGTAACAGGCAGGAATGAAGTCCGACGGGAAGGTGTCGCGCAGATCCAGCAGCTTGCAGTTGCCTTCGTTCAGCAGCTCGCGCAGCACCAGCAGGAAGCGCTGCACCGGAGTCGCGTCTTTCAGCAGCTGCTCCGGCGTGCCAGTGATCGCGGGCGGGGGCGCTGCCATCATCGCGGCGCAGGTCTCGGACATCTTCCGGGCGACAGCTGCCACCTGAATGGCCTCGCAGGCCAGACGCCGGGCCGTCAGCTCAACGTCTGCAAGCGTACAGACCATGCCATCCAGATCGTCCTCGTGCACGTCCTCGATCAGCTGCTCGGTGACGGCGCTGTCCAGGTCGCACAGCTCGACGGTGGCTTCGTGCAGCTCCTCCATCAGCACGCCAAAGCCTTCATGGGGGCTGGCGTAGTGGTCGCCGTAAGCACGTTTCGCGTCGATCAGCTCCGCATTCACGGCAGCCTCGACAATGGTATGCAATGTGTTGCTCAGCATGTGTATCACTCCTCTTCGTTGATTTCCATTTGTATATCCGGCCATTCCCGGCCACAAGGGCCGGTACTGGCTTCGCTCGATGATTGCAAGCAATCATCCTCGCTCTCGAGCTGCACATCCCGGTAGGGGCAGCGGTCGGAATACCGGCGGGCGATCTCCTTGGAGGCCTCCTTGCAGCCGGGGACAAGGTCGAGGGCGTGGCGGAGGCGGCAGGCCTTGCTTTCGTCGCGGGTCACCATGCAGGAGAAGGCGCAGGTTTCCGTCGCCCGGTTGCAGATGTGCAGCAGATCTTCCAGCGGGATGTTGACGTGGGCGGCGGAGGCGTTCGCGCTGATGGTGATCGTGCTGTCCGCCATCTGGCTGGCGATTGCGCCCATCTGCCGGGTGGCGATGTGCATGTTCATGGCGATAATGCTCTTGCGCATGATGGTCAGGGACTGCCGGAGCCGGGGCAGAACGCCGGCGTGCCTGGCGAGGGCTTCCAGCATCGGCACGGCCTGGGTGAACAGGTTGCCGGCGGCGATCATGGCCATCATGGCCTCCTGCTCGCTGCCGCTGACGCGGATGCGGTTCTCTTCGCGGTCGATGGCTTCTACCTGCTGCGGGGTGAAGATCATATTGCCCTTGGTGTCCGACGGCATGCCGGGGATGTGGCTGCCGGTCTCGCGGATGCGGAATGATTTGGCCATAGGGATTCCTCCTTTGTAGGGGTAGGGGTCATGTCGTCCACCTGAGGGGGAAAAGGGCAAACCTCAAAGCCCTTTCCCCGTCAGGGATGACAACGTCAGACCGTAAGGTTATATTACGTAGTAATATAGGGTTGCCGCCGTCTTTTGTGGCGACCATGATTTCGAGGTGGTTTCCCAAATGTGCGGTGACCATGTTTTTAAGGTTGCCGCAACTTTCGGCGGTGACCATATTTGCAAGGTTCACGCCTTGACGATCAGCTTTGTGCGGGAGTCCATCTTGAAGCCGTATTGCTTGAGCTTATCCCGGCAAGTACGCTCTGCAATGCCCAGGTAGTCGGACAACTCCTTCAGCGTCGGCGGTTCGCCCATATTGGCGGCGCTGACGGCCTCCGCGAAGCGTACGGCCCCATCGTCCTTCCGGGCGGCTGCCTTGGTCGTGCGGGCCTTCGCGCCCTTCTTCCACGCGGGGAGATCAGCGTCAGCAGCCAGGTCGGCGAGGATGCCCGTGTCGTCCACCTGATGCAGGGGGTAGTCCAGCCACACGTCGATGGGCGGGAACTTGGGGAACTCGCGCAGGGTGGCTTCGATGCGCCAGGCGGTTTTCTGCGCCGCGGCGGCCTCGGCGCGCTCGATGGCAGCGCACAGGTCGGCGTAATCCGCAGGAGCCAGACGGAGCTGCGCAGCCAGCTTCAGGGCGATGGCGGAGCGCTGATCTTCCGCAGAGAAGTCGTCCTGCCAGCCGGGGAGACGCGCGTCCAGCTGCCGGGTGACTTCATCCCAGGCGGCGCGGTTCTTCAGGTGCGTCAGGGCTGCGTCGGAGAGCTCCAGCTCGATCATGTCCAGGATCGCGTCCGGGTCGCGGGCGAACACGCCGCTGCCGGAGGATCTGTCGATGGCTCGCTTGCCGCCCTGCGCGCCCTTGGAGTGGTGGTGGCAGTAGATAACGGCGGTGGAGAGCTCGGTGCACAGGCGGTCGAACTGGTTGCAGAACAGGGCCATCTGCTCGGCGGAATTTTCGTCGCCGGTGATGATCTTGTAGATCGGGTCGATGATGACGGCGGTGTAGTTTCCCTTGGCTGCGCGCCGGATCAGCTTCGGGGCCAGCTTGTCCATGGGCAGGGAGTGTCCGCGCAGGTTCCATACGTCTATGTTGCGTAGATTCAAAGGTTCAGAAAAGGGTCGAAGACCCCCCAGGGCGCGGTAGATCTGCTTGAAGCGGTGCCAGCAGCTCGCCCTGTCCAGCTCCAGGTTGATGTAGAGCACCCGCCCCTGCCGGCAGGGCATGCCCATCCACGGGCGGCCCTCGGCGATCGCGATGGTCAGGGCCATCAGCGCCAGGGACTTGCCGGCCTTCGACGGCCCGGAGATCAGCATCTTGTGGCCCTGCCGAAGACATCCGGCGATCAGCTCATCCGCCAGCGGGGGTGGCGCGTCGAAGTAGTCCGTCATGCTTTCGAAATCGGGCAGGTCGTCGTTCACCGATTCGACGTACTCCTTCCAGGCGGTGAAGCTGGGCTGGCCCATGTCCTGGGCGACGATGTACTGCTTGTTGCCACGGCGAGTGACGCCGGGCATGCGGGATAGGCGGGAGGGGTTCTTGTTCTGGCCGTCGATCTCCAGGCCGTTCTTGCGGCAGACCGTGTAGAGGTAATCCACCCGGCTGCGGTATTCCTCGATGGAACCGGCCTCTATCCGGACGATGGCGTGCAGGCTCTTGCCGCCGGAGTGCACCAGCATGGCGATGGGCAATTGGAGCTCCTGCATGAGGGCGTACTGCTTCTCGATGTCCTGGGAGTCGGACTCCACCAGGGCGTAGTTGAAGGCGGTCACGTTGTCGTTGCGGACGTCCTTGCCGTCCATGGGATTGAAGCGGATCCACGCGCCGGCCTCCTCATTCACCGTGCCGATGACGTCGGAAATGTCCTGGCAGCGGTGGAGGGCAGCGATCAGCTCCCCGGCGGTGCGGTCGGAGGCGCCCTTCTTGGGCATGTGCCTGCCTTCCTTCTCCCAGGTCTCGGTGACGTAGGAGACGCGGTCGGTGGAGTCAAACAGCGCTTCCAGATAGGTGATCAGTTCCTGCCTGGGGTTCCATTCGGCAGGCTCATGCACCGCCTTGGGCTGCACGAAATCCTTGTCCACGATGACCAGATCGTCGTCGCGGATGGTGTCGTCCCAGCTGAGTTCCCGTCCGCCCGTAGGTGAGGGGCAAGCACCTCCCACCGTGAGCGTTGCCCCTTGGGCGCGGGCCATGGCGACCAGGGAGCCGCCGGTGATGTGCTGGCCGGAGCCGCTGCCGAAGGAGCGCCACTTCTTGTGGCACTCCCCGGTGTGGTAGCGGGACAAGTCAGATCGGCTCCAGCGGTCCCAGTCATCAGCTGTGCAGCCTTCGGCATGCAGGGCCATGCCTACGTTCAGCCACTCCTGATAACTGCAGCGGCTGGGGTCGATGTGGGTGAGAAGGTCGAGGGGGTCGTATCTGTTCATGGGTCATTCCTCATCGTATTCATCGATATGGTCAATGACGGTCTCCAGGTCGTTGTAGGCGTCCTCCAGGGATTCAAAGGCCCGGCGGATCTTCTTGTCCAGCTGAGGCCGCGGCTTGGCGATCGCAAGCCGGTGCTCGAGCACAAGGGCGATGTCATCGCCCAGATGCCTGCGGACATAATCAACCAGGTCTGCATCGCAGAAGATGTTGCCGTGGCTGACGGTGACGGGGTAGACGTCACTGAGTAGATTTTTCATGCATCGTCACCGCTTTTGCCAGCGCATGGTGTGCGCCGACCAGGCTGCTCAACCAAGAGAAATTGTTGATATCGTTATCGTTGCGGATGACGGTGAAGATCATGTCCTCAATGAAATCCTTCACCACTCGGCACTGGTCGGCGGTCAGTTCAACAGAAACGGTATTCTTCGCTACGGACATAGGATGTACCTCCTCTTTATTTGCAGGCTCTGCTCTGCTCTGCTCTGCTCTGCTCTGCTCTGCTCTGTGGGACGGGCGACCGGTGGTCGCCCCTACGGGGTTATCAGGCTCCCCTTCATAGGGAAGCTGTCCGCTTGCGGACTGGGGGGTTATCTCTCTGTCCATGATCTTGTCGTAGTCCACGCCGCAGAACTCGCAGGCCATCTTCCAGCGTTCCTCGCGCATCTGGCTCTTGCCGGAGAAGGCAGTAGAGATCACCCCCGCGGATGTTCCCACATGGCGGGCAAGCTCGCTCTGCGTGATGCCCTGGGCTGTCATGGCGTCCCGGAGGATGGCGACAAGCCGTGTCTGCACGCTCTTTGTCATAGATCCATGACCTCCTGTCGGGGCGGCGGGGTGTAGCTTGCCGGCACAACGCCGGGCGGCGTCCGCCAGCCATTGGCGGCGATGCGGTCGATCATCTTCCGTGCGGCGTCGAAGGACCAGGTGCCGACGTGTTGGAAGCCTTTGCCCTCCAGGAAGCGGATCTGCTTGGGGCTCGAGAGTCCGGACTGGATGCGGGCGTCCAGGTGCTC
>X409_Impala__coassemble_756_pt1 | contig 10067 bp, 6 predicted proteins | sample X409_Impala__metabat2_high_PE_002 | metagenome-assembled genome bin X409_Impala
CCGAGCTGCAAAGCCGATACGAAAGAAAAAGCGCAAGGACAAGCATACCTTCCTGTGGCTGGCGGTGGCGTTCATCTGCCTGATGGCCACGGGCGTGCTGCTGATGTTCGCTGCGCCGCAGCTGCTGGGCGTTCAGTATGACAGCATGCCCAGCTATGCCTTCGTCAACGGCAGCATCGTCAGCTATGACGCCAAGGCAGCCGCCACCCACGAGAGCTACCGCCAGTACATGAACAACGACCGCATTGCCCAGGGCGTGTACATCGACGGGGTGCATGTGGGCGGCATGACCCGGGAGGCTGCAGCGGAGGCGGTCCGCCAGGTGCAGGGCGGCGCCGGCAGCGATTTCAACATCACCGTGAATGTGGCCGGCTATGTGTGGAGCGTGGATTCCAACACGGTGCCCCTCTACCGCAATATCGATGAAGTGGTGCTGCAGGCTTACGCTGTGGGCCGCATGAACACCACCGCCATCCGCGGCACCACCATCACGCCCTTCCGCCAGCGCCTGTCCACTGTGCAGGACGCCGCCGGCAACCCCAGGGCGTATTACACCGTGACCACCTATGACCGGGATGCGGTGCGCAGCATCGTGGATGGCATCGCAGCCTCCGTCAACCGGGAGCCGGTGAATGCCTCTGTGGCCACCTTCAACCCCAGCACCAAGGAGTTCACCTTCAACAGCGATGAATCCGGCCTGTATATTGACGCCGACCAGATCTACGTCACCGTGACCGGATTGCTGGACAGCGGCGTGTATGAACAGACCGTCTGGGTGGAGCCCACGGTACAGCTGGCCGCCGTCACCAAGGCGGAGCTGATGAATTCCTTTGGGCGCATCTCCACCTTTACCACCACCACGACCTCCAGCGCCAACCGCAACACCAATATCCGCCTGTCAGCGGAGGCCATCACCAATACCACGCTGCTGCCGGGGGAGACCTTCTCCTTCAACCAGGCCACCGGCCAGCGGACCGAGGCCAAGGGCTACAAGCCCGCAGCGGCCATTGCCGGCGGCGAGACCTTTGACGAGATCGGCGGCGGCGTATGCCAGACCAGCTCCACGCTGTTCAATGCCGTGGCCCGCGCCAACCTGAAGATCGTGGACCGCGACCCCCACGCCTGGCCCAGCAACTATGTGGACAAGGGCGAGGACGCCACCGTCAACTGGCCCAACCTGGACTTCCGCTTCCAGAACGATACCGACTGGCCCATCTTCATCGTGGCCTGGTACAAGGACCGCAAGGTGACGGTGGAAATCTACGGCAAAATGCTGGACGAGGGCGTCACCATCGACCTGGTGAGCGAAACCACCTACACCAAGGAGCCGCCCTCTGAGCCGCTGTATGTGTACAATGCTTCCCTTGCCGTGGGCGAGGAGAAGACCACCGTCAAGGCTCGCACAGGCTATACGGTGGAGACCTACAAGGTCTGGTACCGCAACGGCAAGGAGATCGGCCGCGAAAAGCTCCACACCTCCCATTACAAGATGTACCAGCAGACGATTGAGTATAACGACGGCTGGGGCGGACTGCGCTGAGGCGTCGCAAAAATCCTTGTGGATTTTTGCGAAGATTGCACTCGCAAACTGGCCGGCTGGCAAGCTGGCCTCTAGGCCGTTTGCTCGCGTAAGGAATGTTTTCCGCAAGCGGAAAACGCCCCGCCCCGCCGGGAAGCCCGGCGGATACGATTTCAGTCTGCCGATGGCGATATGCTCGGCTGACAATGATGCACATGAAATCCCCCGCAGATGCGACGTCTGCGGGGGATCGTTGTATATGGGGATCAGTCCTGGGCGCCGGCGATGCTCTTGTCGGTGAGGAACAGCACCAGCGAAGCTTCGTCCTGGTCGAAAACGGTCTGGGCGCCCAGCGCGGTGCGGAGGAAGGCGTCCGTCACATACAGCGTGTCGTTCCGGATGAAAACATCGTCTGCCGAAATGGAGGCTTCCGCATCGTCCACGAGCATGGCGGGGCCATTCATGACGTCGATCGTGACCGTGTATCCGCAGGCGGTCAGGGTGTACAGGCCATCTGCGCTGGAGCCCATGAGGGTCCAGCCGTCCAGGCAATCCGCCAGCTGCGCCAGGGACATGACGGGCGCGCCATCGGCGTTGAGCCACATGTCCGGCTTGACCAGCGCGGGCTGGCCGTCCACCAGCGCCTCGTAGTAGAGGGCCTTGCCGTCGGCGCCTGAGATGATGAAGGCGCTCTCCAGCGCGGAGAGGGCTGCGGGCGCCTGGGGCGCGGCGGTGGTCTCAGCGGGCTTTTCCGGCGCAGGCGTGACCACGGCGCCGGCGGCCGGGGTGGGCATCGGGGGCAGGGAGGGCGTGGGCGTCGCGGTGGGCACCACGGTGGGGGTGGAAACGCCCACGACGGCAGGGCTCTCGTAGAGGACGGTCAGGGTCTTGGGGCCGGCGACGCCATCGGAGGTGAGGCCGTTGGCCTTCTGGAAGGCCTTGACCGCGTTGTAGGTCTGGTAGCCGTACTGGCCATCCGCAGAGCCCTTCTCCATGTAGCCCAGATCGATCAGCGCGTTCTGCAGCTTCTTGACATTGTTGCCGCTGTTGCCGAACTGCAGCTGGGTGTAGCGCTTGTTGGGGGTCATGGCGGGGGTGGGCTCAGCCGTGGGGCCGGGGGTGGCGGTGGGCGCGGCCGTCTGATGGGGCACCACCGTCGCCGTCACGGAGGGCGGCAGGGGCGTGGGCGTCGGGACGCTGGCCGGGGCGGGGCCTTCCTGCACGCCCAGGGTGGTCAGCAGAGCCATATAGGCCAATAATGTTTTGAGGAAATCCATATATCACAGCCTCCTGGGGTCATGATGACAAAACTTCACCCTGTATTATACGACAAAAGCGGCGGAAACGCAATCATGTTTCGCAGTTTATGAAAGTTTTACATTTGACACAGGCGGCCAAATGGGGTATGATGGGGGAGACATCCACCATTTGGGAGGGATAATCATGAAAGAACCGATTCTTGTCATCCTGGCGGCGGGCATGGGCTCCCGCTACGGCGGACTCAAGCAGATGGATCCTGTGGGCCCTGGCGGCGAGGCCATCCTGGACTATTCCGTGTTCGATGCAAAGCGCGCCGGCTTCAAGCGGGTGATCTTCCTCATCAAGCATGAGATCGAGGAGGACTTCAAGCGCATTGTGGGCAGCCGCATCGAGAAGCACATGGACGTGACCTACGCCTACCAGCAGCTGGACATGCTGCCCGAGGGCATTGCCATCCCCGAGGGCCGCGTGAAGCCCTGGGGCACCGGCCATGCGGTGCTGTGCTGCCAGCAGTACATCGACGCGCCCTTCCTGGCCATCAACGCCGATGATTATTACGGCGTGGAGGCCTACAAGATGGCCTACGACAAGCTCTGCGCCCTGCAGGACGACGACAAAGCCCGCTACTTCATGGTCGGCTACGAGCTGACCAAGACCCTCACCGAGAACGGCTACGTCTCCCGCGGCATCTGCCAGGTGGACGAAAACGGCTTCCTCTCCGGCGTGAAGGAGACCACCCACATCATCGGCAGCTGCGACGGCCCCCTCTTCACCGAGGACGGCGACACCTACCACCGGCTCCCGGCGGACGCGGCTGTGAGCATGAACATGTTCGGCTTCACGCCCTCCATCATTGAGGAAATGCGGGCGACCTTCCCCGTTTTCCACCGCACGGCGGTGCACCAGAACCCCCTCAAGGCGGAATACTACCTGCCCGGCGTGGTCAACGGCATGCTGGAGAAGGGCACGGCCACCGTGGAGGTGCTGCGCTGCCCCAGCCGCTGGTATGGCGTGACCTACCAGGCCGACAAGCCCCAGGTGAAGGCCGCCCTGGCCCGGATGGCCGCCGACGGCCTGTACCCCACGCCACTGTGGCAATAATTGCCCCCCCACGCAAGCCGCTGCCCCAAAAGGGACGGCGGCTTTTTGCATGGGTGAAAAAACTTGCCCTTTTTTGGGAACGCGTATTGAAAAAAAAAAAAACATGTTACAATACGATAAACCTACAAAGGAGGGGTAATAAAATGAAGAAACTGTGGATTGCCTTGGCGATGATGCTGGCGCTTTTGTGCTGGGGAAGCGCGGGGGCGTATGAAGGCTGGTGCTCTAATTGCGGGTATACGATAGAAAAGACGGTTACTGATATGGGTAACTATCATCAGATCGTGTGCACCGGATGCGGATATACCTATGAGGAAAATCACATGGGTCTCTGCAAGGATTTCAGCTGCTACTATTGTGGTTCGACGAACAGCGAGGGTGCAACAATCGGGCATTCCTGGTCGTTTTCCAAAGACAGCGGCGATGGGATACACCACTACCAGGAGTGCAATGGATGTGGAGTGATAAACGAAGGCACGCATACTGTGTGGTGCGGAGAAAATGAGTGCGGTGTTTGTGGCTCGACAAATGTGAGCGGCGCAACTCGGACGCACTCATACAGGGAGGTTGACCTGGGAGATGGAAAGCATCATCAGTTGATGTGCATTACTTGTGGAGAAACATGGGGCGAACCTTATGAACATCGGGTGTGGTGTACAGAACCTGGCGTGTGCATAAATTGCGAATCGACAAATGTGGAAGGCATAACGCTGGAACACTATAATACGCAGATTGTTGACCAAGGTGACGGGACGCATCAAAGACAATGTGTCAGCTGCGGCGAGAAGATTGGTGTGGCATGGGATCATTACGCAAACTGCGTAGACGGATACTGCTACGAGTGCGGCTCATACGATGTTGAGGTGTATCACGATTATAGCTACGTAGACAAAGGGAATGGAGAGACTCACCTGGAAGTCTGCGAGATATGCGGAGAGACATTGAATGAGTACGAGCATTGGGTGAACTGTACGGAGCCTGGTGTATGTGAGGATTGTGGTTCAACGAATGTTGGCGGAGTGGGAATCCTGCATCCGACTGCAAGTATAAAGTATGTAGATTTGGGTAGAAAACATCAGGAGCAATGCACTGACTGCGGCTACAAATGGGCAGAGGGTTGGCATTGGGCCTATTGCTACAATACCTCGACCTGCCGCATTTGTGGGCTGACGGGCCTGTCGTTGTCGAGCGACCAGTATACCCACAGAGGGTCATGGACCAATATGGGCAATTCCCATAAATTCGAGTGCGCTTACTGCGATTACACGGAAGTCGAAACGCATTGGGTGAGATGTACAGATCAAAGCAAGTGCTATACATGCGGTGCAACGGGCTTTGAAATCAACTGGGAGAACCGCTACTGCCAGGGCCCGATCACGTACCTCTCGCACGACGCGGAGAACCATACCTTCAGCTGCGGCGCCTGCGGCGAAACGTACACCGAGCCCCATTCGCTGCACGATGACGGCAGCTGCAACTGCGGGTATGTGCAGTCGGACGCCCGCCTCCCCGGCGACGCCGACGGCAGCAGCGGCGTCACCATGAATGACGCGCTTGCCATCATGCAGGGCAATGTCAGCAATGCCGATAACGCCGACGTCAACGGCGATGGCAAGGTTGACCTCGCCGACGCCCTGCGCATCCTGCAGTATGTCTCCGGCTGGAACGTGACGCTGCAGTAAATCCCTTCCAGCCCCGTAAGATTTGTAAAATCCACAATATTATGTACAAAAAAAGGAAAACTTCCCTTGACGCTTGCAAGCTCTGCGTGCTATAATACATGGGAATAGCTGTATCTATTCACCTTTTGCGTGCAAAGGAGCTGATACCTTGCGTAAATTGTGCAAGATTTTCCTGCTGCTGCTGGCGCTTTGCGTCGCGCTGAGCACCGCCGTGTTTGCGGAGGAGGAGGGCTTCTCCTTCGCCCTCAATAACGCGGGCGACGGTTATGTCGTGACCGGGTACACCGGCAGCTCATCCAGCGTCACCGTGCCGGACTGGTATAATCAGAAGCCTGTGACCGAGATCGGCAGCAGCGCTTTTGAGGGCAACAGGAATATCACCCATGTGGAAATGCCCAGCACGATCACCCGCATCGGCGCGGCTGCGTTCAAGAACTGCACCAAGCTGGCAACGGTGGACTATTATGCCGCCGCCGCGGAGCCGCCCGCTGCCGATCGCATCCCCGGTGATCTCAATGGCGACGATAAGGCGGATATCCAGGATGCGCTGCTGATCCTGCAGTACAGCGCGGGCTGGAATGTGAGCCTGGACAAGACCAATGCCGATGTGGACGGCAGCAGCGATGTGACCCTTCAGGATGCGCTGCTCATCCTCCGTTATGGCGCTGGCGAGGACGTGACGCTGCAGTAAGCGTCCGTGCTGACGGCATCATACAGGAAAGGAGAGCGGGTATTGAAGAAGATCCTCAGCTGCCTGCTTGTACTGATGATGACCCTGACGGCCCTGTGCCCCATGGCCCTGGCGGACGCCGATGAAGCTGTGCTGATCGCCTATGAGGACTTGTCGCCGGGGCACCGTGCGCTGTTTGAAGAGGAAATGGCTTCCGCCCTGGCAAATGCCCGCAGCCGGGCGCCGGGGGAGTCCCGGCTGATCGCTGCGGTCAGGGGGGACTTCAATGGCTATACCGGCACCAAGGCTGACAACAGCCTCCGGGTGGAATACCGCGTGACGGATTCCGTGGTCTCGGTGGGGGAGAAGGTCACCTTCTACGTCACCATGATCTGGGATTACGGCCGGCTGACCTACACCTTCGGCGGCCAGGTGCTGGACACGGAGTTCAATTCCCTGGGCACGCTGGTGCCCAACGGCTCCAGGTCCTATGTGTATCCCCCGGATGGTCAGGAGATCCCCGAGGGCACCAAGACGCTGGGCAAAGCGTTTTCCTTCACCCCCAAGCAGGCGGGTTATTTCAACTATGTGATCATCCTGGAGGACGGCAACGGCAACAAGCTTGCGCTGACCACGCCGACCATCCAGGTGTATGAGGGTGAAACGCCCACCTTCGACAGCATTGGCACGGACAAGGACATCGGCCTGGATGTGGAGAACAGCCTGGCGATGCGCGCCTCCCTGGACAGGACGAAGACCAGGGTCGGTGATGATGTGACCGCGACGGCCACCTTCCGCACCCTGAAGGATCCCGTGCAATATGTGGCGACCTGGACGCTGCTGGACGCAGACGGCAATGAGCTGGATGTGGAGCGCGTCACGGGCGAGACCAACGCCAGCGCTGCCAATACGGCGGTCACCTTCCCCTACAAGCCCCTCAAGAGCGGCGAATTGCAGTTCCTGGTCACCGCCACCGATGGCGACGGCAATCAGGTGAAGATCAATTCCCCCTGGCTGACGGTGGAGGACGGTTACTACTTCACCGCGCGGCTCAACCGCATTTCGGCCATGATGGTGGGCGACACCGTCAAAGCTACCTATAATATATACGGCCATGAATGTGACAGCGCCAGCTACTTCATCGGCTGGGAGAGCTACGACGGGGAGGGCAATACCCTCAAGACCGATACCTCTCTGGTGGGCGAACGCTCCGGCACCGTTTCCTATGTCCCGCGCATCGGCCAGGGCCTGGAATTCTACGTCGGCGCGACCTGCGAGCACATCACCGGCGCTTATCCCGATCATGTCCGGATCGCGCTGGTGGGCGCCATTGAGGGCGAGGCTTCCCTGACGGCGGCGTCCGTCAAATCTGGCGGGACCATCGGCATGCAGTACAGCATCACCGGCGGCCTCACCCCCTTCCAGAAGATCGTTGTCAACGGCTACTCCGTGGACAGCGGGCGTGACCGGACCCACAGCTTCCTCAGCCAGACGGTCACGGAAACGGAGGGCACCGTTTACGGCACGCCCTACCTGGGCGACAAGGTCTACTTCACCCTTACTGTGGTGGAGAAGGACGGCACCAGCAATGTCTGGACGACGGAGGAGGCGACCATGACCGGCGCGCCCTCCACGGCTGAACTGAAGCTGGAGGCATCCCTGGACCGCACGGAGCTTGCCCTGGGCAATGCCGTCACCCTGACCTGGAAGATGACCGGCGGCTCGGCGACGATCAACAAGAACTCGCCGGAAAGCAGCTACATCCTGTGGAAGGACGCCGGCGGTACGGTGGTCAAGCGGGAGTACGTCACCCGCGGCAGCGGCAGCGCAGCCTTCACCCCGGAGGCGGCAGGCCGCTACACCTGCGAGATCACCCTGCTGGACGCCTACAACCAGACCATCGCCTGGCAGAGCGGCACGATCACCGTGTCCTCCACGGCGGCGCTCCCGGGCGACGCCAATGGCGACGGCTCCGTGGATGCGCATGACGCGCTGCGCATCATGCAGTATGCTGCGGGCTGGAATGTCTCCATCAACAAGACCAACGCTGACGTCAATGCCAGCGGCGGCGTCAACCTGGACGACGCCATCCTCATCCTCCGCCATGCCGCGGGGGAGGACGTCGTTCTCCAATAACGGTTATTGCGGGCGTGTCCCGTTGATAAACAGTTTCCAATAAGAAAGGGAGGTTATCCTACCTATGAAGAAGCTCGTTTCACTTCTGCTGGTGCTGGTGATGGTTTGCTCATTCAGCATGGCGATGGCCGAGACGGTGGTTGTCGCTCCCGGTGATCCCCTGTCCTTTGATGTGGAGATCTCCGGTGCAAGCGGCATGGGCGCCCGCATCGGTCTGGAAACCAACGATGCGCCCGTGACCTTCGACAAGGCGATCGGCGGCTCCGTGAACGACACGGTGCCCCCCAAGGCGTTCAATGACTACTTCGTGGTCGTGAATCTGGACGGCATCGACCTGCTGGAGGATGGCTCCAACTGGTCCGGCGACCTGACGGCCAAGTACCCCGTGCTGCAGCTGGCCAACGGCCACATCGGCACGGTGAACTTCACCGTCGATACCGACGCGGAGGAAGGCACCTACACCGTCGAAGCCGTGAAGAAGGAAGGCAGCTGCACGGTGACTGGCTCCATCACCTTTGAGGTGAAGAAGCCGGTGACCGGTATGAAGGGCGACGTTGATGAAGATGGCGATGTTGATCTGATTGACGTTATGCTGACTTCCACCTATGTCTACGTGGATCCGAATGACATTAACACGTATAATGCCGACATGGACGACGACGGCGAGATTACTTTGATGGATATTATGGCGATTGCACGCATTGTGTACCCGTCCTAATTGAAGTAGATAAATTATGGGAGGAACACCATGAAAAAGTTTTTGACACTGGTCTTGATGACCATGTTGATGCTGACCATGTTCACTTCTGCTATGGCAGACGCCCAGATTGGCGACGAAGTCGAACTGACCATTACTGTTAAAGGCGGTTCTACTCCTGTCTATGCAGCAGAGGTGACTGTTTCCTACAACAGTGATGTGCTTGAATTCCTCGGCGCCAGCACTTCTGTTCCCGATGGCTACATGGCTTTGGCTAAGCCTTCCGCCAGCAGGAACAAGTTTGCTGTGGCCAACTTCATGCATGACACTCAGCTGACCAGCGCAAGCTGCACGATCAGGTTCCGTATTACGGATGCTGCTGAAGCTGGCAAGACCTATAGTCTGTCTGGTAGCGGTTTCGGCACTGATATCAATGACAAGTCTGTTGGTGTGTCCATCTCCGGTTCCAGCGTGAAGATCGCGGAAGCCGAAGTCCCCGAGTGCGAGCACGTGCTGGATGCGGGCACCATCACCACTCCTGCGACCTGTATCGCGGAAGGCGTGATGACCTACTCCTGCACCAAGGAAGGCTGCACCTACACCGAGACCAAGCCCATCGAGAAGGTCGATCACACCTGGGATGCGGGCACTGTCAAGACCGACGCCACCTGTACTGAGGATGGCGTGATGGAATACAAGTGCACCGTCGCCGGCTGTACTGCGGTCAAGGAAGAGGCCATTACCTCCCGCGGCCATCAGAAGGGCGAGGCTAAGACCACCAAGCCCACCTGTACTGTTGACGGCTCCGTCGTCATCGAATGTACCGTGTGTGGCGAAGTGATGGAAGAGACCGTCCTGGAAGCCACCGGCCACACCGAGGAGACCGTGACTGTTGATTCCACCTGTACCGTTGCCGGTACCGAGACTGTCAAGTGTACCGTCTGTGACGAGGTGCTGAGCGAGAAGGAACTGCCCCTGGCTGATCACACCGCGGGCGAGCCT